>Ga0116151_10002783_pt1 | contig 15961 bp, 15 predicted proteins | sample AD_UKC117_MetaG_FD_89893 | JGI IMG/M metagenome (GOLD analysis project Ga0116151, IMG submission 89893) | Active sludge microbial communities of municipal wastewater-treating anaerobic digesters from Hong Kong - AD_UKC117_MetaG | ecosystem: Engineered > Bioreactor > Anaerobic > Digestate...
ACGCTCGCCGAACTCGCCGATCTCGGCGCGCGGCGCATCAGTGTCGGCGGCTCGCTGGCCCGCACGGCCTATGGCGCCATGCTGCGTGGCGCCCGGGAAATCATGGCGGGCGGCACCTTCACCTATTCGGAGCATGCCATTCCCGACAGCGAGATCAGCGGCACCTTCGCCAAGCCCAACCGGCCAGCGCAGGCTTGACCGGACACCGGGGCTTCCGCCATGCAGGGGCATGGCAAAGGACTCGGGACCGGACTTCAGCTTCGAACAGGCGGCAATGAATGCCGGCCATGCATCTGTCTGCGGAATCGATGAAGCAGGCCGCGGGCCTTGGGCCGGCCCCGTCGTCGCAGCAGCCGTCGTGCTCGATCCACGGCGCATTCCGCCGGGACTGAATGATTCAAAGAAGCTGACGGAGGCCCGGCGCGAGGCCGTGTATCCCGTCATCATGGAATACGCCCGCGTGGGCATCGGCATTGCCGATCAAGACCATATCGACCGCGACAACATCCTCGCCGCGACCCTGTGGGCGATGGGCGAGGCGTTGGCCCAACTCGGCGGAACCGGCCTCGCCCTGATCGACGGCAACCGCGCGCCGAAGCTGCCTTGCGCGGTTCGCACCATCATCGGCGGCGACGGCAAGTCCCTTTCCATCGCCGCCGCCTCGATCATCGCCAAGGTGACGCGCGACCGCATGATGACGGCGTTCCACCACGACTATCCACAATACGGCTTCGCCCGCCACAAGGGATATGGGACGGCCGAACACCAGGCAGCGCTCACCCTCCATGGCCCCTGCCCCCTCCACCGCAGGAGCTTCGCGCCCATCGCCCAATTGCTGGCGCGTTAACCATTTGACCCGAATTCGATTCACGCGGACTCGCCACGGATTCATCATGGCGATTCAGAGTCAGTTGCGTAGGCGTTTTCGGGGCATCACATGGGGTATCACACACGGCCGGACATCAGGCCGCTTCACAATCGCATTCTGGTGGGCGACTGCCTCACCGAGCTGAAACGCATTCCCAGCGCGTCGGTCGATCTCGTGTTTGCCGATCCGCCCTACAATCTGCAACTTGCCGGCAATCTCACCAGGCCCGACCAGAGCAAGGTCGATGCTGTCGATGATCACTGGGATCAGTTCGAGAGTTTCGAGGCCTATGACCGGTTCACCAAGGGGTGGCTCGCCGAATGCCGCCGGGTGCTGAAGCCCGATGGCGCCCTGTGGGTCATCGGCTCGTATCACAACATCTTCCGCGTCGGCTCGCTGCTGCAGGACCTGGGCTTTTGGATCCTCAACGACATCATGTGGCGCAAGACCAACCCGATGCCGAACTTCAGGGGCCGGCGCTTCACCAATGCTCATGAGACCCTGATCTGGGCGGCGCGCGACGCCAATGCGAAATACACCTTCCACTACGAAGCCATGAAGGTCTTCAACGACGACCTGCAGATGCGCTCGGACTGGACGCTGCCGCTGTGCACCGGGGCCGAGCGGCTCAAGAACGGCGACGGCAACAAGCTTCACCCCACCCAGAAACCGGAGGCCCTCTTGCATCGCGTGCTGCTGTCATCTTCGAACCCGGGCGACGTGGTGCTCGATCCCTTCTTCGGCACCGGCACCACGGGTGCGGCGGCGCGACAGCTGGGCCGCGTGTTCATCGGCATCGAGCGCGAGGAAGACTATGCCGAGGCCGCCATGGCGCGGATCGAGGCGACGGAGCCCTTGCCGCTCGATGCCTTGAAAGTCGCGACCGGCAAGCGCGCCGAACCCCGCGTGCCATTCGGCACACTGCTGGAGCGCGGCCTCGTCAAGGCGGGCGACACGCTGTTCGATCCGGCGCGCCGGGTTGCCGCCAAGGTGCGGGCCGACGGCTCGATCGCCTGCAAGGATGCGAGCGGATCGATCCACAAGATCGGGGCCCATGTGCAGGGTGCGGAAGCCTGCAACGGCTGGACCTTCTGGCACGTGGCGAAGGGACCGAACCTCGTCCCCATCGACGTGCTGCGCCAACAGGTCAGGGCGGAGATGGCGAACGCTGCATGAGCGAACGCGCTGTCCGGCCCGCTGTTCGAGGCGACGCCGCACGGATCGCCCAGATGATCGTCGAAACGCTGCTGATCTGATCTGCGCCGCCCGAGGTTGCGGGGTACGGGTCCGGGGTCTATGCGTGGACTGCGAAGGAGACAGCCCATGAAAGCCCGCCAGCAAACCTCGTTCCTGTTCGATCTCGATGGCACGCTCGTCGACAGCGTCTACGACCACGTGCTCGCCTGGCACGATGCCTTGCAGGAAGAGGGGATCGAGGTGTCCGTGTGGCGGCTGCATCGCAAGATCGGCATGTCCGGCGGACTCTTCACCAAGGCCCTGGCCCGCGAGACGGGCAAGACCTTCGAGCAAGGCGTGCTGGACCGGCTCAGGAAACTCCATGCCAAGTATTATGGCGCACGCTCGCCGCGCACCAGGCCCCTGCCCGGCGCCATGGAGCTTCTCGCCTATCTCACGGACAACGGCATTCCATGGGCGATCTGCACGTCAGGGCGCATGGAAACCGCCGGCCCCATTTTCAAGATCCTCGGGATCGACCCCGACAAGTCCCCCATCGTCACCCGCGACATGGTGCGCTACGCCAAGCCGGACCCGGACCTGTTTCTGGCCGGTGCGGAAAAGCTGGGCGTCGACGCGAGCACGGCATGCGTGGTGGGGGATGCCATCTGGGACATGCTGGCGGCGCGGCGGGCGCGGGCGCTAGGCATCGGGCTTCTGTCCGGCGGCTACGGATCAGAGGAGCTCGAGCGCGCCGGTGCCTACCGGGTCTATGAGGACCCTGCCGATCTGCTCGCCCACATCGACGAGGTCGGCGGCCGCCGCTAAACCTCTAGGACATGCGCCACGATCTTGCGCATGACGGTGGGCAGCGCCTCGCCGGCAAGGTCATGGCGGCGCACCCAGCGGTAGTCGCCATCATCGCGCAACATGCCATCGTCGAGGCTGACCGCGCGCCATACTTCCAGTTCGAGATGGAAGTGGGTGAACGTGTGTTCCACCTGGCCTGCGAGTTTTTTCCACTTGCCGTTCAGCGGTGCATGATCATGCGGCCGCTCCGGCGTGCCGCCCCAGGGTGTTGACGGCACTTCCATCATGCCGCCGAGAAGCCCCTTCTCCGGCCGCCGCCGCAACAGCACGGCGCCATCGTCGCGCTCGATCCAGAAGGCGATGCCGCGCCGCGTCGGCACTGCCTTCTTCGGCCGCTTGCGCGGAAGCTCTGCCGCAATCCCGAGCTTGCGGGCGGCACAATGCTCCGCCCACGGACAGATCAGGCAATTGGGTGATTTCGGTGTACAGATGGTGGCGCCGAGGTCCATCATGGCCTGGGCGAAGTCGCCGGCCTCCTGCTGCGGCACCAACGCTTCGGCCCTCTCCCTGATCTCGGGCTTCGAGTCGGGCAACGGCGTCTCGATGGCATAGAGCCTGCTGATCACGCGCTCGACATTGCCGTCCACCGCCGCGTGGGGCTTGCCGAACGCAATCGCCGCAATGGCACCTGCCGTATAGGGGCCGATGCCCGGCAGCTTGCGCAGCTCATCGACCGTTTCGGGAAAGCGGCCTCCAAGCTGGCCAGCCACCACTCTCGCGCAGGCATGCAGATTGCGGGCCCGGGCATAGTAGCCGAGACCGGCCCAGGCTTTGAGCACGTCATCGAGCGGCGCGGCTGCGAGGGCCTCGACCGCCGGCCAGGTTTCGGTGAATTTCAGGAAATAGCCCTTCACCGCCGGCACGGTGGTCTGCTGCAGCATGATCTCGGAGAGCCACACGCGATACGGGTCGGCCTGCTCGCCAGGCCTCGCCCGCCACGGCAGAGCCCTGGCGTGGACGCGATACCAATCAAGCAGTTGTGAGGCGAGGTTCGCTTTCGGCCCCGTTTTGGCCATCGTACTGCGCAACGAAACAACTCCAGAAATGTTGCAGAGACTGATATAGACCGGCCATGGAAACCCTGAGTAAGCATTTCCGTGACATCACCAAGGCGGTGTTCGCGCGCCATGGCTTCGCGCAGGGCGACGTGGTGGGCCACTGGGCCGAAATCGTGGGCCCAGATCTCGCCAGGGTCTCGGTTCCCGAGCGGATCAAATGGCCGCGGCAGGCTGGCGAAGGGGGGCGCAAATCGGGGGGAACGCTGGTCGTTAAGGCAGCACCCGGGCGCGCCATCGACCTACAATATGAAGGGCCTCGCATCATCGCGCGAATCAACAGCTTTCTTGGCCATGGTGCCATTGCCCAAGTCAAGGTGATTCAGGCCACAGGACTGCCCGCCGCAGCGCCGCGCCGGCAGACAGTCAAAGATGATATTCCCGTTCATAATCAAAATCTTGAAGCGATGAACCACGGTCCGCTCAAGGATGCCCTCAACCGGCTCGGCAGAGGTGTTGCCGGCGCCCGGCAGAGTTCTCCACAAGGCAAATAAACGATTGGTTTCAACCCCCAACATCTAGTAGGTAGTCCCCATGACACAGATCACCCGCCGCCACCTTATTCTTGCCGGTACAGCCGCCGCCGCATTGGCCGCCGCAGGTCCGGCCGTCGCCTTGGACGTGGCCGAACTCAACAAGCCGCCGGAGCTCGGTGAAATGGCGCTCGGCGCACCGGAACCGGCCAAGGTTACGATCATCGAATATGCATCGGCCACCTGCCCCCATTGCGCGGCGTTCCACAACGACGTCTACGGCAAGCTGAAGACCGAATACATCGACACCAACAAGATCCGCTTCGTGTTCCGGGAATATCCGCTCAACGATGCGGCGCTGGCGGCCTTCATGATCGCGCGGGCGGCGCCGAAGGAGTCCTATTTCCCGCTGATCGACATCTATTTCGAGACGCTGAACACCTGGGCCCAGAATCCGGCGCAGGGACTGCTGAACATCGCCAAGCAGGCGGGCTTCAGCGAAGAGAAGTTCAACGCCACATTGAAGGACGAGAACCTGGCGCGTGGCATCATGGCGATCCGCGACGCCGGAACGAAGTTCGGCGTGCAGGGCACACCGACATTCTTCGTCAATGGCGAACTCTATGAAGGCGAGCGCACGTTCGACGCGTTCAAGGCATTGATTGATCCGCTCCTTTAAGGAGCGGACAGGGGACCGAGGGGCAGGGCAGCGATGAAATTCACACGGCTGAGGCTGGCGGGATTCAAATCCTTCGTCGAGCCAACCGATCTGTTGATCGAGCCCGGCCTCACCGGTGTCGTCGGCCCCAATGGCTGCGGCAAGTCCAATCTCTTGGAAGCGCTGCGCTGGGTGATGGGCGAAAGCTCATACAAGTCGATGCGCGCGTCCGGCATGGACGACGTCATCTTCTCGGGCACCACCCAGCGGCCGGCCCGCAACATGGCGGAAGTGCTGGTCACGCTCGCCAATGACGACGGCAGCGCGCCACCCCACTATGCCGACCAGGAAACGCTGGAAATCTCGCGCCGTATCGAGCGTGAATCGGGTTCGGCCTATCGCGTCAATGGCAAGGAAGTGCGGGCACGCGACGTGCAATTGCTGTTCGCCGATGCTTCCACCGGCTCGCGCTCGCCGGCCCTGGTGCGCCAGGGTCAGATTGGCGAGATCATCAACGCCAAGCCGCAGGCCCGCCGCCTGATCCTCGAAGAGGCCGCCGGCATCACCGGGCTGCACACACGGCGTCATGAAGCGGAACTGAAGCTTCGCGCCGCCGAACAGAACCTGACCCGCCTCGACGACGTGACGGCGCAGCTCGAAACCCAGCTCAACAGCCTGAAGCGTCAGGCCCGCCAGGCCACCAAGTACAAGCAGATCTCCGGGGAAATCCGGCGGCTGGAGGCCATGGGTCTCTACGTGGCGTGGAAGGATGCGGCGGAAGCGGCGCGAAACGACTCCGCGGTACTGGACGAAGCCACAAGGCTGCTGGCCGAACACACGCGCGCGGCGTCCGAGAAACTGCGCCTGCGTGACGAGCTTGGCGAGAACCTGCCGGGCTTGCGCGAACAGGAAGCCATCCGCGGCGCGGTGCTGCAGCGCATCGCGCATGAGCGCAACGCCCTCGATGAAGAAGAGCGCCGGGCCGAGACGCGCCGCAAGGAACTCGACCAGCGTATCGCGCAGATCAATGCCGACCTGTCGCGCGAGCAGGAAACACTGAACGACACGGACCGTGTGCTGGCCCGTCTCGCCGAGGAGGATGAGACACTGAAGGCCTCGAGCGGTGCCGATACCGACATCCGGGCCGAGGCGGCCGTCGCCCTGCAACACGCTGCTGACGCATTGGCGCGGTCGCAGGAAGCCGCCGATGCCGCCAATGCCCGGCTCTCCGAACTCACCGCGCAGCGCAGCGCCATGCAGCGGGCCATCGACGAATTGCGCGGCCGCATCGCCAAGCTGGAGCGCGAGGAGGCCGAAACCAATCAGCGCCGTGAGCGCCTGATGTCGCAATACCGCATCGAGGGCGATGGCGAGGCACTGGCCGCTGCCGTCGAGACCGCGGTCGCTGCCGTCTCGTCGTGCGAAACCAGCGTCACAGAGGCGGAAGCCGCGGTGCGTGCCGCGCGTGCCGCCGAGGCGGAAACCCGCGCCACCCATGATGACACGCGCCGCAAGGCCGACCGGCTGCAGACGGAAGTCCGTACACTGACAAACCTGCTCAAGTCTGCCGGCGGTGATCTGTGGCCGTCGCTGCTTGACCAGATCAAGGTGCAGCAGGGTTATGAGACCGCATTGGGTGCCGCACTGGGTGACGACATCGATGCCTCGGCCGACGAGGGCGCCCCCGTGCATTGGCGGGGCCTGCCGCCGCTCCCCGAAACCGCCACTCTGCCGCAAGGTGCGACGGCGCTCGCCGATGTGGTGGAAGCGCCAGCGGCCCTGCAGCGCCGCCTGTCGCATATCGGGATCGTGTCGCAGGCGCTCGGCCAGGCGCTGCAACCGCAATTGAAGCCCGGCCAGCGGCTGGTGTCGCGCGAGGGCGACGTATGGCGCTGGGACGGGTTCACTGCGGCGGCCGATGCGCCGAGCGCTGCAGCCAAGCGGCTGGCGGAGCGAAACCGCCTGGCCTCGCTTGAAGTCGAGATGGCCGAGGCGATTGCCGCGGCCGAAACAGCCAAGGCGGCATTCGAGGCGGCACGGGCCGCCGTCGAGACGGCGGTGCGCAGCGAGCGTGAGAAACGCGAGGCTCACCGCGCTTCCGTGTCCGCCGTCGATTTCGCCCGCCGGGCGCTGACCACCCATGAGCGCCAGGTGGCGGAACGTCTGGCCCAGACCAGCGCGCTGGACGAAGCCCAGCGCCGCATCGCGGCCGCGCTGGCCGAAGCCCGCAGCCAGTTCGAGGCCCAGTCGGCGGAAGCATCCGCCCTCCCCGTCCTCGACACGTTGCAATCCGAATTGGCGCAGTTGCGCGACGAGGTGAACCGCGACCGTGCGGCCTATGCCGAAGCGCGCGCCACCCATGATGGTCTTGAGCGCGAGGCCAAGGCCCGTGCTGATCGCATTCAGGCGATTGCGGCCGAGCAGAACCAGTGGACGGCGCGTGCCAAGCGTGCCAACGAGCAGATTGAAGCGCTTACGTCGCGCGCCGAGGAGACGCGCGCCACGATCGTCGAGCTGTCCTCCCTGCCCCAGCAGCTTGCCGACAAGCGGCTCAAGCTGATGAATACGCTGGCCGAGGCCGAGGCCGAGCGCAAGGCGGCATCCGACGCGCTGCAAGAGGCGGAGAACGCGGTGCGCGCCGCCGACCAGGATCTCCGCAGCGCGCAGGAGCAGCTCTCTGCCTCGCGCGAAGAGCACGCGCGGCTGGGGGCCCGCCTCGAATCCAGCAGCCAGCGTCAGGAATCCTGCGAGCGCCGCATTGGCGAAGTGATGCAGTGCAAGCCCGACGAAGTGCTCGCCACGGCTGAACTCGACCCCGAGAAGATCAGCAATGCGGACGAGATCGAGAAGAAACTCCTCGGCCTTCGCGAGGACCGCGAGCGCCTCGGCGGCGTCAACCTGCGCGCCGACGAGGAGGCCGTTGAAGTCGCCAAGCAGCTTGAGACCCTGATCAAGGAACGCGACGACCTGATCCAGGCGATCAACAAGCTGCGCGGCGGCATCTCAAGCCTCAACCGCGAGGGCCGCCAGCGCCTGCTCGATGCCTTCGACACCGTGAACCAGAAGTTCACCGAGCTGTTCACCACGCTGTTCGGCGGCGGCAAGGCCGAGCTGCAGCTGATCGAATCCGATGATCCGCTGGAAGCCGGCCTCGAAATCATCGCCAATCCGCCGGGCAAGAAGCCGACGACGCTGTCACTACTCTCCGGTGGCGAGCAGACGCTAACTGCGCTCTCGCTGATCTTCGCGGTGTTCCTCACCAATCCGTCGCCCATCTGCGTGCTGGACGAAGTCGACGCACCGCTCGACGACCACAATGTCGAGCGCTTCTGCAACCTGCTGGACGCGATGCTGCAGCGGACCGAGACCCGCTTCCTCATCATCACCCACCATGCCCTGACGATGGCCCGCATGCACCGCCTGTTCGGTGTCACCATGATGGAGCGCGGGGTGTCGCAGCTGGTGTCGGTCAATCTGCAGGAAGCCGAGACGCTGGTGGACGCGGCGGTCGCCTGATCAAGCCCACTTGCGGAGCCTTTATTCTCGCCGCAAAGTCGATGTCGAATAGCCAATCGTGAGGGGGCGCCTCACGGAGTGTTTGCGTGCCTGCCACCATCCCCAAGCCCATTCGCCGCTCCGCGCTGCGTCTCGCCCTCGGCAAGGCGTGGTACATCAACAAGCGGCGGCTGAACTGGTATTTGAGCGCCACCGATTTCGCCACGGCCCGCGACGAGCAATCGCTGCAACATGTCCATGCCAGTCACGCCACTCCGATGCTCCGGCAGTTTTCCGGCGTCGACATGCAGCTCCAGCGCAACAAGATGGAATCGCTGCGGATCGCCTGCGGACTCATCGACGGGCTGATCCTGGCGCCCGGCCAGACCTTTTCGTTCTGGCGGCTGGTGGGCAAGCCGACGGCACGGCGCGGCTTCAAGATGGGGTTCGTGTTGCGCAACGGCGCTATTGCCCAGGACATCGGCGGCGGGCTGTGCCAGATGACCAACATGCTCTACTGGATGGCGCTGCACACAGAGCTCGACATCACCGAGCGCTGGCGCCACGGGTTTGACGTCTTCCCCGACGCGGGGCGCACCCAGCCTTTCGCATCCGGCGCCACTTGCGCCTACAACTACATCGACTTGCAATTCCGCAACCCGACACCGGACAGCTACCAGATCCGCCTCTGGCAAACGGGCGACTGGCTCCATGGCGCCATCCGCTGCAACGCGCCGCAGCGCCATCGCTTCGAGGTCTTCGAGCGGGATCATCTGATCCGTCCTGAATGGTGGGGCGGCTACAGCCGGCACAATGCCCTGTTCCGCCGCCGGTTCGACGCCGAGACGGACGCGGACACGGGAGAAGACTTCATCACCGAGAATCATGCCATTATGATGTATGAGCCTTTGCTTCCACACTCCGGGGATCGCCCATGAACATCGTCTTCGATATCGGTAACGTCTTGCTGCACTGGGACCCCAAGGTCCTCTACCGGAAGATCTTCGCCAGCGAGGAAGAGGTGGAGTGGTTTCTCACCCACGTTTGCCCGCCGTCGTGGAATCTCGAGCAGGACAAGGGGCGGAGCTTCGAGGACGCCGTCGCGGAAGCGACGTCCCGCCATCCGGACCATGCCGAGGCCATCGCCGCCTATCACCTGCGCTGGCCGGAGACACTCACCCATGTGATCCACGGCACGGTCACCATTCTGGAAGACCTGGATGACAAAGGTGCTCCGCTCTATGCCATCACCAACTGGAACCAGGACAAGTTCCGCGAGACCAAGGCGCGGTTCGATTTCCTCAACCGTTTCCGCGACATCGTCGTATCCGGCGACGAGGGCCTGATCAAGCCGGATCCGGCGATCTACCACGTGCTGCTGGAGCGGAACGGGCTGGAGGCATCGCGTTGCCTGTTCATCGATGACAGCCCGAAGAACGTTGCCGGCGCGGAAGCGGTCGGCATGGCGGGCCATCTCTTCACCACGCCGGAGGCCCTGCGGGAGCGGCTGAAGGCGGAAGGGCTGCTCTGAAGGCGGGGGCAACGCGCCGCACACGGACTCATTGCCGCATACTCCCACCCACCAAACTACGTCATATTTTTCAATAACTTACACGCAAAATCCAGTCCTTGACACACAATCGCGTTGAAACTATGAAGAGCGCGGTTTGTGGGGCGGCTGGCGCCTTTACGGTGCTCAACTGACGGATCGATCATGAACGAGCCGGGCGATAAGCCGACGGAGGATCGGTTCAAGGAGTTTGGGCAGCGTCTTGATGCGTCGCTGGAGGCTCAAAAGGCCCGAGACGACGATGTCGATGCCACAGACGCCATGGCGGCCGGTTTTGCCATGCGGGCGATCACGGAGATTCTTGTTGCTCTGGGTGTCTGCACGGTAGCCGGTTATTTTCTCGACCGGTATTTCGGTACCACGCCATGGCTGATGATCATCCTGATGCCGATCGGCCAGGCAGCGGGAATATGGAACGTGATGCGCATGTCACGGTCCAAGCAGGCCGATGCGATTTTGGGCCAGAAGGGACCTCTGCCACCCTCTGTGCCGGATGACGACGAGGATTGAGCGTGACGATACTTGCACTGACCACCGAGGCCGCGGTCGAAACTGCCGGAACTGCCGCCGAAGGCGCTGTCGAGCACGGCGAGAAGATCATCGACCCGATCCATCAGTTCGTCATCACCCGTTATATCGACCTGGGCGCGCTGTCGTTCACCAATTCTGCGCTGTGGGCGGTGATCGCGGTGGTCTGCATCACGCTGCTGTTCATGCTGGCACCCAGCAATCTGGTGCCCACCCGGCTGCAGTCGATCGCCGAGAGCATCTATGAACTCGTCGACAACATGGCCCACGACATGCTCCACGAGAATGCCCGCCGGGTGTTCCCCTTCGTGCTGACGCTGTTCCTGTTCGTGCTGTTCGCCAACGTGCTGGGCCTGATTCCCTATTCCTTCACTGTGACCAGCCACATCATCGTGACCCTGGGCCTGGCGCTGACCGTCTTCATCGGCGCGACCGTGATCGGTTTCATGCGCAACGGTTTCGGCTATCTCAAGCTCTTCGTACCGCCTGGCGTTCCGGGGGCGCTGTTGCCGCTGGTCGTCCTGATCGAGGTCGTGTCCTACTTCATCCGGCCGCTCAGCCTCTCCATCCGTCTGTTCGCCAACATGATGGCCGGACACATGATGCTGAAAGTCATGGCGGGCTTCGTGGTGATGTTGGGCGCCTTCGGCTTCGTGCCGCTGCTCGCCATGGTGGCGCTGACAGGTCTCGAGCTTCTGGTCGCGGCCCTGCAGGCCTATGTGTTCGCCATTCTGACATGCATGTATCTGAACGATGCCATGCATCCGGCCCACTGAACCCTTTTTCCTCATCCATCCAATAGGAGATTAAAATGGACGTTGAAGCAGCAAAGATGATTGGTGCAGGCATTGCCGCGGTGGCCCTTGGTGGCGCCGGTATCGGTATCGGCACCGTGTTCGGCAACTATCTGGCAGGCGCCCTGCGCAACCCGGCCGCTGCGGCCAGCCAGCGCGGCACGCTGTTCCTCGGCTTCGCCTTCGCCGAAGCGACGGGCCTCATCGGCTTCGCCGTCGCCATGCTCATCCTGTTCGGCTAATCCAGCCTGACACGACGTCCCAGGGTCCCGGTTCCTGATACGGAACCGGCAGCCTGCACGAATCAAGGTTGAGGCTATGGCCACCACGACGACCGAAACGACTGAAACCACCGCCACGACGGAACATGCGGCGAAGCCCGGCATGCCGCAGCTCGACACCACAAACTGGGTGCCGCAGCTGTTCTGGTTGGCCGTCACGTTCATTGTGCTGTACGTGATTGTGTCCCGCTTGATCATTCCGAAGACTGGCGGAACCATCGAAAAGCGCAAATCGACGGTCGAGTCCGACCTGTCTGCTGCCGCCCGCCACCGGACGGAAACGGACGAAGTCGCCAAGGCCTATGAGGCCGTGCTCGAAGACGCACGCTCGAAGGCCCATGAAACGATGGCTGCAGCACGCAACGCCCTCAATGACGAGATCCAGGCGGCGAACACCAAGCTTGACGGCGAACTGGCCGCCAAGATCGCGGAGGCCGAAAAGTCGGTGTCTGCGGCAAAGGCCAAGGCGCTGACCAGCGTCGAAGGTGTGGCCGCGGACATCGCGTCGTCGATCGTCACGCAGCTCACCGGTGCAACCGTATCGGAAGCCGACAGCACGTCGGCCGTCCGCAGCGCGTCAACTCAGGGCTAAGGAGTAGGACCATGGGATTTTTTGGTCATGCCGAGAGCTGGGTGCTGGTTTCCTTCATCCTCTTCATCGCTCTCCTGGTCTATCTGAAAGTTCCGGGCATGATCGCCCGTTCGCTTGACGAGCGGTCGGCCAAGATCGCCAAGGAACTCGACGAGGCCCGCAAGCTGCGCGAGGAAGCTGCCAAGCTCCTCGAGGAATTCAAGCAGAAGCAGGTGAGCGCCGAGGCGGACGCCAAGGCCATCGTTGCTCAGGCCAAGACCGAGGCTGAGGAATATGCTGCAGAGGCCCGCCGCAAGCTGGGCGAAGCCCTCGATCGCCGCACCCGTCAGGCCGAGCAGAAGATCGCCCAGGCCGAGGCGTCTGCGGTGAAGGATGTGCGCAACGCCACGACCGAGCTCGCCATCGCGGCGGCTGGCCGGCTGATCGCCGAAACCTCCAAGGGCCCCAAGGGCGCGGAGATGATTGCCTCCTCCATCGAGGCGGTGAAGAACCGGCTGAACTGAGATTGGTCTCAGACCAACGCATTGAGGGCCCGGCCATTGCGCCGGGCCTTTTTCATGTCTGCCGCACTCTACTTGCGGCGCAGATGGTGCGGCTTCAGTTCCTGGAGATTGTTGCGGATATAGACCAGGACGCTGCGGCGCTTCTCGCTGCCACGGCTGACACCAGGCTCCTCGCCGGAAGACCCGCTGAAGAAGTCCGGCATGATCTCCACGATGTGCGCGTAGATGTTGCGCCAGGTTTGCTTCACCGCATTGGGCGAGACCGACAAGGCTTCGGCCAGCGTGTTGTCGGTCAGTCCCTTGAGCGCCAGGGACAGGAAGCGCTGCTCGCGCGGCGTGAAGCGGAACACCGGTGCGACATAGGTCATGACGACGGATGCCGCGCTGCTGGCGGGAATCGCCGGCAACTCATCATGTGAGATGGCGAACAGGCAGCGGTTCGGCGAACGCCCCGGCGGCGAGACGATGTCGTTGGCGTTTTCATCGAGCCGGTGACGGGAAACCGTCTTGAGACCGCTGCCCTCTACGAGCAGCTCGAACTCCTCGGCCGCCTCGGTCATGATCGTGCGCACCTTGAACCCGCGCAGCAGCTCGAGATATGCGCTGTAGATCAGGTTCAAAACTTCGCGGTGAGCCTGGGGCGACGGGTCGGACGTGCCGACGGCCATCTCCATGACGACGAGTTCCAGCCCGTCGCCAAGATTGCCGGCGGCCTGGCCCCGCCTATCGAGCAGCAAGGGCTTGCCATCGGTGATAGAACCGTAGACCTGACTGGCCAGAAGGGGTGTCGGCGTGGCCCGGTAGGCGCGGGCAAATGCCGGCTCCAGAAATCCGGAGAATGTCACGCCGACCATGGGGTGTGGCCCGGCGGCGCTGCCATTGGCCTGCTCCACCGCCACGCCGATGATGCGCTGACCGGCAACCAGATCTTCCAGGATCTGCTCGAGTTGCTGATCCACATACTGATGCAGCACCGTGAATCGCCTGATGATCCGGGCCATGGCCGGCCCGTCTCCCGGCACAATCTCCCGCATCACGAGTCGTTGCTGCGTCACCCGTTCCCCCGTTCACTCAAACTGCCGTTGCGGCAATATCGGTGCGCCGCATTCCTGTGGATTCTCCCTGCATTTCCAGCAGGTTGACCATTACATACCATTTTAGGTGATATTGGATAGCAAAAGCCACGGTTAGGTTTACGACTCAGGGCTCATCGCCCACGCGATTTCGCGGCGAGATGATGGGTCGGTCGGTTGTTTCAAGCCCCCTCTCGAATGGCTGACCGCACCCGGCATAGAAGAAAAGGCCCCGAAAAGGGCCTTTTCTTCGTCCGGTCCGGGTAGATGCGAAGATCAGCCTATTCCGCCGCTTCCATATAGTTTGCCATGGGCGGACACGTGCACACCAGGTTACGGTCGCCGAAGACGTTGTCGACACGGCCCACGGGCGGCCAATACTTGTCGTTCGGATAACCCTTCAGCGGGAAGAAGGCCTTTTCCTTGGTGTAGGGATGCTTCCATTCGCCCAGCAGCAGGCGGTGGGTGTGCGGCGCGTTCTTCAGCAGGTTATCGAGCTTGTCGGCCTTGCCCTCCTCGACCTCGGCGATCTCCTTGCGGATCTCGATCATGGCGTCGCAGAAGCGGTCGAGTTCGCGCTGGGACTCCGATTCCGTTGGCTCGATCATCAGCGTATCTGGCACCGGGAACGACATGGTGGGCGCATGGAACCCATAATCCACCAGGCGCTTGGCCACGTCTTCGACGGAAAGCCCCGTGCGCTCCTTGAGCCAGCGCAGATCGATGATGCACTCATGCGCCACGAAGCCGCCGGGGCCCTTGTAGAGCACCGGGAAATGCGGATCGAGGCGCCTGGCGATGTAGTTGGCGCCGAGGATCGCCATGATCGTCGCGCGCCTGAGGCCCTCTCCCCCCATCATGGCGATGTAGGTCCAGGAGATCGGCAGGATCGAGGCCGAACCCCAGGGTGCAGCCGACACCATGCCTTTCGACTGGTCGCGGCCCGCCGCCGGGTTGACGCCGTTAATGACATTGTGACCGGGCAGGAAGGGGGCCAGATGCGCCTTGACGCCGATTGGGCCCATGCCGGGTCCGCCGCCGCCATGTGGGATGCAGAAGGTCTTGTGGAGGTTCATGTGGCAGACGTCGGCGCCGAGTTCCGCCGGGCGCACCAGGCCCACCTGCGCGTTGAGGTTGGCGCCGTCAAGGTAGACCTGGCCGCCATGATCATGGACGATCTGGCAGATGTCCTTGATCGCCACCTCGAACACGCCGTGGGTCGAGGGATAGGTGACCATGAGCGCTGCGAGGTTGGCCTCATTCGCCTTCGCCTTCTTGCGGAGATCGTCGACATCGACGTTGCCATTGCTGTCGCAGGCAACGACGACGACCCGCATGCCAGCCATCACGGCCGAGGCCGGGTTGGTGCCATGGGCCGAGATCGGGATCAGGCAGATGTCGCGTTCAGGCTGGCCGCGCGCTGTGTGATAGCCGCGGATGGCCAGAAGTCCCGAATACTCACCCTGGCTTCCGGCATTGGGTTGCAGCGAGACGGCATCGAAGCCGGTGATCTCGGAGAGCATCTGCTCCAGTTCCTCGAACAGCTGGCTGTAGCCTTGCGCCTGTTCCAGCGGCGCGAAGGGGTGCAGCATGGCGAAGCTCCGCCAGGTCACGGGAATCATTTCCGTGGTGGCATTGAGCTTCATGGTGCAGGAGCCGAGCGGGATCATCGACTGGTCGAGCGCCACGTCCTTCACCTGCAGGTGGCGGAGATACCTCAGCATCTCGGTTTCCGAGTGGTACATCGAGAATACCGGATGGGTGAGATAGCTCGACGTGCGGCGGAGGTCTGTTGGGATCACGTCCTTCAGCCCGCGGTCGACCTCGTCGATCGAAATGTGATCCAGCGCGTCGGTCCTGAACACGGTCAGCAGCTTTTCGAGTTCCTGCCGCCTTGTCGACTGGTCGAAGGAAATGCCGAGGTGATCGGCGTCGACAAAGCGCAGGTTGATGCGCTTCTCCTTGGCTTTGGCCCACAGTGAATGGGCGCGGCCAGGGGCCAGGATCGTCACCGTATCGAAGAAG
>Ga0116151_10002786_pt1 | contig 15952 bp, 13 predicted proteins | sample AD_UKC117_MetaG_FD_89893 | JGI IMG/M metagenome (GOLD analysis project Ga0116151, IMG submission 89893) | Active sludge microbial communities of municipal wastewater-treating anaerobic digesters from Hong Kong - AD_UKC117_MetaG | ecosystem: Engineered > Bioreactor > Anaerobic > Digestate...
CCACCACCTCCGCCACCACCACCAGACTGATTTTTCATCCAGTTTGACTGAGCCTTAGAACCTGAGATACTCATCTCCATATTCGCGAATTTTCTACGGAGCTTCTCCTCATAATTCTTAAGATGCATTTCAAGTTTTTCAATTCTTTCATCAGCACGCTCAAGTGACTCATCCTGAAGATTAATCTTCGCAGCAATAATACTTTTACCCGGCATAATATAAGGCTTCAGCTTATTTTCCATAGTGTAACCAAAACCGTTATCAATCCGGTTGTCACCATCAGTATCCGATCCAAAAAGCATCTCTACACCCTGTGGGTTCTCCATAATAGCACTTCTCAGTTTACTCTCGTCAAGTACAAGTTTACCCTCTTTTATTGTCTCCCACGAGGCGTTCAGATCCCCTGTTGAAAGACCTACCTGGGATAAGAGACGTATTGGTTCTTCGGCACGAGAGGGGTAAGCAGAACTGACAGTCTGCTTAAGAGAGTTTTCAAGCTGAATAATTGTCATGTCACCAACAAAGGGACCATTTTCTCGCTTAACCTTCTTATAACTGTCTTTGCGGTCGGTCATGCCTGCCTTTGTCAGCTGTTTGTTGTAATCCAGATATTTATTATATGCTTCGACAAATTTTTTTATCTTGTCAACCGCCTTATCGATATCATTATCAATACTTATCTCTACCGGATTATCTGGATCAGCGCTCAACAGACTTAGAGTTACACCCGGAATAACATCATTAATACCTTCGTTGGATTCACGCACAAGCTCAATATCATTAACCTTAAGTTTCGCATTTGCAGCATCAGAAACAATATTTTTCGGTTTTAACTCTTTTGTTTCGTCAAGAGGCGTAACAAATGCTGCATCCTTAAAAGCCACCTCGCCTGTATTGGAATAGAAGATAACCCTTTCTATAAGTTTACCTTCAAATCGTTCACCAAGGGGAATCTCTTGCTTATCTTTAACATCTTTTGATATTTTAAAAAGTTCCTCTTTGCGAACCTCATCTTCTCTGTAAACAATACCCACTCCAATTGTATCTTCCGGGTCAACAACCTTGTCCACTTTATGTACAGGCCGCTCTCGAGAAACATTATACCCCTCTATTGTAATCCCCTTTATGGTTGTAGATTCAGTCGGACCTGTTTCGACCTTAAAAGGTAAAGCTTTGAATTCATCTTCCTCTTTTTCGGGCTCTATGAAGTTGGAGTCAAATTCAAGAATAGAGTTCTTCTTAACTTCAAAAGGTGTTGCAAGATTATATTCACGCCACAATACACCACTGAATCTAACCTCTTTACCGTCGGGAGCAACAGTTAAAGTACCATCCTCTTCAAACGGACGGCTTACACCCGCGTAATCATAAAAATAAGTCGAGTCAAAAACCAGATTAACCTGCTCTCTTTCACCTTCTCTATAACCGTCACTCAAACCTACGCTTTTCAGAAAAGGCAAATCTCCACTAATGCGCATTTCGCCTTTTTTGCCAGGAACCTTTGACTCTAAAACAAGGACACGTGACTCGGAGGTGGTGTTAACAACATTTGTATTTACAATATCCTCGAAATTCTCATTCATCTGCTCTGACAGCTTGTCAATAGTACCACCTCTGAAACGCAAAGATCGCTCCTCGCCGTTTACAGATATGCGTATCACACCAGCATCCATTTTTTTGTCTTTGCTTATCGCATCTGTTGTGATTTTATGTGTTCCAGCCAATTCAAGAACTGTGATATAATTTGTACCCTTACGTGCCAGCTTGCCGGCAACTGCTTCTACAATTTCAGGACGCGAGGATATAGCCTTTTTATCATCATACGAGGCACGGAAACCGTACAGATCCTTAACACTCTTTTCTATATCTTTTAAATGAGTCTCAAGATTTTGCAAAGCCCCTTTTTTCTGACGAAAAACATTCTTTTCGCTCTCTATCTTTCGTATAGGCTGTGACTCCACCTCAACAAGCTTGGAAATTATCGAATCGGTGTCAACCCCTGACGCCATTCCTCCCATTGTTATAGGCATTTTACACCTCCCAAAACCCCCGAAAATATCAGAAAAACATAATTTATGTCAAAAGAACACGAGTAACACTACCGAACATTCAGAAGATACTATTGGAACAGCCCTAGAGTAACTCCTTAACACATATTATGTCTACTAGTACCGATATCGGCAATTACTTTATTTCCATTAGTATTTTTTAAATTTTTTTTCGCCGATTTATTTTTTTTACAGTTAATATTTTGCCTTTGTCACACTATGTCAAAAAACAGGATTCACGGTTTAATTATGAGCTAAATCGCTGTTTAGGTATAGCGGATATTATTACAATACGGGATTAACAAGATGACGACACTATTTAAAAAATACAAAAAATGTACCCTGATAGTTACACTTCTTTTTATAGTGATTATTGCAGGAGTATATAATAAAAAAATAATTGTTTACGGGTTTAAACAGGGAAAGGGGCAACTTAATATTCTTTGTAATAGAGAACCCATACCCAAATTTTTGAAACGCTCAAGCCTAAGCGAAGAAGAAATTTATAAAATAGAACTGATAGAAGAGATAGTCAATTTCGCTGTAGACGAGCTTGGTCTTGATGATAATGGAGCCTATAGAACAATATATGATCAGCAAAACAGACCTCTGCTCTATCTGGTCACGGCAGCACCAGAATTTAGTCTTTCACCCTATCGTTGGGATTTCCCCATTGTTGGGTCATTCAGCTATCTGGGTTTCTTTGATCTTGACGATGCCCGCGAAGAAGCAAAAGCATTAGAAAAAAAAGGATATGATGTTCGCATAAGAGAAGTTAGCGCCTGGTCAACTCTTGGATATTTCAAGGATCCCATATTTACCGGCATGTTAAAAAGAAGTGAAGGCAGTCTCGCTAATCTTATAATTCACGAGATGACGCACGGTACAATCTTTGTTAAAAACAATATGAGATTTAACGAAAATATCGCAACATTTATCGGTGATACAGGCGCCATACTTTTTTTAAAAAAAAGATACGGTAACGATTCGCATTATTTAAAAAACCATATCAATTCGCAACAAGACAGGGATCTCTTTTATAATCATATTATGAGCGAGACAAAAAAACTTAAAGAGCTATATGAAACCTTTGACGACACCATGACCTACGAACAAAAAAAAGAACAAAAAGATAATATGATAAGGTCGATTATGCAATCAATTGCCGATATACCCTTTAATGATCCCAGTAATTATGAGAATCTGAAAAATTATCGTCCCACAAACGCATGGTTTACGGGTTACCTTACCTACAGGGCAGATTTAAGCAAAATAGCGGATATTTATTCCGATAACTATCATTCTGACCTAAGACTATTTGTAGAAGCGCTTAAAGAAAAAAAAGAGGGTATTTTGAACTAAAGCCATATTAATCAATCGTTACAATTATCTTGACAATATGTGCTTACAATAAAAAGTATTAATTTCTGAGAATTTCAAATAATTGCCATGTTTTAAAATCAATTATTGAAATTTCAGCCATTTTGCTTCTATAAATTTGGACAAAATTAAACGAAAAGGAGAAAACCATGAACAATAAGAAAACGGTGACTATTTTTGACTCTACACTTCGCGACGGAGCTCAAGCCGAAGGTATCTCCTTTTCAGTAAAAGACAAGATAGATATTTTACAGACACTTGATGATTTCGGTGTAACCTATATCGAAGCGGGCAATCCCGGTTCAAACCCAAAGGATCTTGAATTTTTTGAAACAGCAAAAAAGATCAAACTAAAGAACAGCACCCTTGCCGCGTTCGGCAGCACACGTCGTCGCAGCATCAAGGTTGAAGACGACGCGAATGTTCAATCGCTTCTTAAAGCCGAAACTCCGGCCGTTGTAATATTCGGTAAAAGCTGGGATTTCCATGTTACAGAAATATTAAAAGCCACACTTGATGAAAACCTGGAGATGATCAAGGACACAATCGAGTTCTTCAAAAAGAAAGGTAAAGAGGTAATATTTGACGCCGAACATTTTTTTGATGGATATAAAAACAATGCTGAATATGCGTTAAAATCGCTGCAGGCTGCCATAGACGGCGGTGCAGACTCGCTTTGTCTTTGCGAAACAAATGGTGGCGCTTATCCCGATGAGGTTGCAGAAATAGTTAACAGAGTAGTGACTACTTTTCCTGATAGTGTTATCGGAATTCATACACATAATGACGGCGGAATGGCTGTAGCTAATTCGGTAATGGCTGTTGTAAACGGTGCTACCCAGGTACAGGGAACATTTATTGGATTCGGTGAGAGATGTGGAAACGCTAATCTTTCGACAATAATTCCGAACCTAGAGATTAAACGCGGTTATAAATGCCTACCCGAAGGAAATCTTCAAAATCTTACAAGCGTATCAAGGAAAATTGCTTCTATCGCGAACATGCAATTGTATGATTTTACCCCTTTTGTAGGCAACAGCGCCTTTGCGCATAAAGGCGGCATGCATATTGATGGTGTTAATAAAAACTCAAGGACATTTGAACATATAGACCCTGCTCTTGTTGGAAACGAACGAAGATTTCTTGTGTCTGAGGTTGCAGGTCGCAGCATGATATTAAACACAATACAGAAGATTGACCCATCAATTGATAAAAATTCTCCCGAAACGAAAGAGATAATCGATATATTGAAAAGCATGGAGCACAATGGTTACCAATTTGAAGGAGCAGAAAGCTCTTTTGAACTGGTCATTCACCGTCACCTGAAAACATACAAACCATTTTTTCAACTTGAGCATTTCAAGATTATCGGAGAAGAACCTTCGGCAGACAAAACTGCGTGTACTAGCGCCATTATTAAAGTCAAAGTTGACCAAACAAGTGAGATAACCGCGGCTGAGGGTGACGGCCCTGTAAACGCTTTGGATATTGCGCTTAGAAAGGCTCTTGACCGTTTTTTCCCAGAACTAAAAAATGTAAAACTTACCGACTACAAGGTACGAGTACTAGATACAAAAAATGCTACAGCAGCAAAGGTACGGGTGCTTATCGAATCAACTGATGGCAAAGAGATATGGACAACAATCGGGGTTTCCACAGATATTATTGAAGCGAGCTGGAAGGCGCTTGTTGATTCAATTGAGTACAAACTTTTAAATAATAATTCGTAAGATTTTTGTTTTTAAAAATAGGCTTAATTAGTGGCAACCTCTAAAAATTAACTTTTCAACAAGGAACTTGCGAAAAATTCCTTTAGAATAGACACTTAAACCATGTTGCCCTCTGGAACATGGTAATTTTTCGAAGTTCCCTAGTTAGAATTTTTGACAAAAGAGTAATTAAAATCAGGTAACAGAAAAATTCTATATGGAGAATTAAATCATTCTCCATATAGAATAGTGCTGATGGTTTTAAAACGTAAGACAATTTAATATATGATAATATATAATCGCCCGTTTGAAGAATATTTTATCTTTGGCACCTGTTTGTGTCAATATATATACAAAAAAACCTGCCAGACGGTCTTATTTTAAAAATAAATCGCTATAACATATAATCTTAATATTGAATAATTCTAACTACCACCAATTTATACTTGAAAATGTGTCTGCTTTAAGTATATTATAACGAAGAAAAGACTTTGAAACCGCAAACGCCTTTGTTCTTGTCAAAGAGTATTAGTTTAATTATTTTCAAAGTTTTAATTTGCTCGCATTTAATCGGTGAAACTGATTACATATCATTGCTATCATTATGTCGCAAAATTAGTTATAATCCCGTATTGTTTGGGAGGGAGTTTATGAAAAACTTTCTAATTACCGTTTTAATTCTGATATTTACTGTATCGTGCCAAAATTCAACAGAATCTGAAAAAAAAAGCGACGAACCTGTTGCAAAGAAAGCTGTTATCAAAATCGCTTTTTCTATTGGTGAAGTTACCATCAAGGATAAAACAGACACAAGGAAAGCCATCTTGGGTGAAATTCTGGAAGAAGGTTCAACTATAATAACCGGAGAAAAATCTACAGCTGACTTAACTTTTTTTGACACCGGAATAATTCATATCGCCGAAAACAGCACACTTTCTGTTTCAGAAATATCCCCTGATGCTGATGGAACAACCGGTCTTGATATGCCCACCGGAAAAGCGGCTCTCGCGCTTTCTAAGCTGAAAAACGGTGATCTGAAAATAAAAACACCAACTATGGTTGCGGCGGTCAGAGGAACTGCTTTCGTAATTGAAACGACCAAGACAGGGAGCGCCGTTTCGGTTGTTCAGGGGGCAGTTGAAACCGGAATCATTGATTCAGGTACGGAGAAAAGCAATATTACAGTCATGACCAATGCAGGTGAAAAGACTACTGTTAAAACGTCCGATATTTCGGCCTACACTAGCGCAAAAAAAGAGTTAAAGCCGGTCAAAATGAAAAGACCTGACATCGTTATAGCTTCAAAAGAGTTAGGACTTATTGAAGCAAACAGGCATGATCTGGATCCGGAAACAGTTGAATACATCAGCGAAGAGCCTGTAAAATCTATTGAAAAACTATTGGAAGAGAGTGAAAAAAGCTTGCCATCACCTACAAATGATAAAGAAGAGAGTATAGATACTTCCGAGATAGACAAGGCCGCCAGAGAGGCGGAAGCGAAACGGCTAAAAGAAGAGAGAAGAAAAAAACGTATCGAGGCTGCAAAAGAAAGTGCTATAGCAGTACCAGCGATGTAAACCCACATTAGGAGATTTTTTTGGATATTGCTGATATCAGGCTCTACTGTTCACAAAAACCGGGATCATGGGAAGACTTCCCTTTTGACGAGACGACACTAGTCATAAAAACAGGATCAAAGATGTACGCTTTGATCTCCTTAACGAATACGCCTGTAAAAATAAATCTTAAATGCGATCCTGACCGCTCACAGCTGTTAAGACGAGATTACCCTTCCATAACAGAAGGATATCACATGAATAAACGACACTGGAATACGGTTACCAGTTCTGAAGAATCTTCGCATGATGTTTCTGACAAACTGCTTAAAGAGCTAATTGACCACTCTTATGATCTTGTATTTTCTTCTTTTACAAAAAAAGAGAAGCTTGCAATAACGAATATTCAGTAAAAGATGATCTTCCTCAATTAAGCTTGCAATCATTTAACATGATTTTTTAATTGCTTTAACACCTGCCGTTTTAAGATTAGTTATACAGACAGAAAGTCAAAGAACTATAAACTATTATTGTATGGATATTTCCGGAGAATCTTATGAAATTTAATGAACAAAGAGAACTTTACCGTCTTGAAGAACTTGCCGACACACTTCACGGTGAAAACGGCTGTCCCTGGGATCGCAAACAGACACACCAGAGCCTTAAGAAATACCTGATTGAAGAGACATACGAGGTAATAGACGCTATAGACAGCGGATCACCCGACAAATTAAAAGAGGAGCTTGGAGACCTTTTATACCAGGTTTACGCTCATTGCAGAGTGAGTAACTCTTTTAAAATTGATGATGTTGCCAAAATGATTATACAAAAGCTTATTACACGCCACCCGCATGTGTTTGGAGAAGAGGTTGCAGATACCCCGGATGAAGTTGCCGACAAGTGGGAGCGGATAAAGAAAAAAGAGCGCACGGACAAGAAGATACTCGAGGGAGTTCCCGCTCATTTGCCGGCGTTACTTAAGGCATACAGGGTACAAGAAAAGGTGTCTCGTGTCGGTTTCGATTTCCCCGATATTTCTGATACTGTTATGAAACTTGAAGAAGAGCTTGAAGAACTCAAGGAGGCAGTAAAAAATGGAAACCGTGCCGAAGTTGAGGATGAATTCGGCGACATACTCTTTTCAATAGTTAACATAGCAAGATTCGCCTCTATTGATCCTGAACAGTCATTAAGAAACGCCGTTGCTAAATTTACATCTCGATTTAATGAAGTCGAAGATATGGTAGATAAATCGGGAAAGAGCTTCGATGATTATACTATGGAGCAATTAGACAAAATGTGGGAAAAAGCAAAAAAGCACCACCCTACATCATTTTAAATAGGCTACGATTTTCTTTTTTATGTCTAAGAGTAGATGAAAATCAAGTTCTCCACCGCCATATCTGCTGCTAACCATGTAATCACGTATCTTTGTCACATCTGCCATGCCTTCAGCTGGCAGATCTTTTTCACGCAAAATAAAATTTACAGCAGTAAGAAGCTCTTTAAAACAAAGAGAGGAGTCTTTGCCAGAAAACGCATTATCGATTCGCATAATATAAAGACCGGCCAACTCTTTTACATCCGGTAATGGAGCTATAGGGTTTTCATTGAGTCCTGGTTTTTTTTTCGGTTTTTCTCCACGGTGAATCCTGTTTAGCGATAACTCACGATAAAACACAAAGACAAGTGATGCGATTACACAAAGGATCAGAATAGCTATACCAATATACATTAATATACCGGGTTTGTTCTCTATTACTTGATTCTGCTCATCACCAGAAGCTATCATAGCTGGTGCAGGTTTGACCACAAACTCGAGTGGGTCGGTTTTAAGTTCTGTATATTGTCCACTATCAGGATCAAAAAAATTGAACGCAATTTCATCAAGGGTATAATTACCCTCACTGTTAGGTATCAATATATATTTAAAATTGACACTGCCCTCTTCTTGCCCGTTAACAAACCGATATTTATCGTCTCGTGAGTCAAATACGATACGGAATGCAGCGTTATCATTTATTGTTGGAGGGGATAGTTGTGACATTTCACCCCGGCCACTTACGCTAAAAATTATAATAGCCTCATTGCCAACAAAGGTCTCATTTTTATCAGAAACCAGATCAATATCGAACCTTCCAATATTACCAGAAAACTCTTGCGGCCGCCCTTCTAGCGGCAAAGGCAAAACGTCAAGTTCTTCGGCATTAAACGGTAATGACCCACGCATTCTTGGAGAAAATCGGGCGGCACCATCACTGTAAATAAATGAAATATTATCATTTGTTAGATTATAATTTCCGGATACGGTGGGTACTAATCGGTAACTAACAACATGATATCTTTTTAAATTTCGTCCCGAAAAATTATACGGTGTTTGGGGCAAGTTCTCATCAAAAGGTTTTAAAATAAAACCATCCCATCGATTATTAAAAACTGCCTCCGGTAAAACATCAATATCGTTTTCGGCAGCGATATAGTAACGAAGTATAACGGATTCTCCTGCATAAACGATATCACGAGAGATGCTTTTTTCGGCCATAATAAGTGGTTTGCGGCGTTCGGGTTCACGCAGATCTTCAAAAAACATATCGAAAGGATCACGAACAGGCGCCGAATTTTTTGCAGCCGGATTTGAACCTTTTAAAACTGTAAGTTTAAGCGGTTCTGATTCATAAACACCGTCACCTGTTTCGACTGTGATGGATGGAATGGTAAATACTCCGTTTGATAGGGGAACAATTCTGAAACGAAAAATCAGTGAAGAACTGCTGCCACCAGTTCCAAAACTGAAAGAACGGCTCTGCCCGGCAGGCTGAATTTCAATATCCTTGCTTGAGGGAATATTTGTAATGGAAGCATTTCGCTCGCCTTCGACTGCTATCTCTAAGATAGTAGCTTCATCCTCGTATATCTCTGGCCGTTGAAGTGAAGTTTCAATACTGGCACCATAGAGTAAACCATAAGAGAAAAGAATAAAGACAAACTTACCAGTTTTTTTCAAGAGCTCTTCCAGCACGGCCATCCCCTTTACCTTTTTGAACAGGTCTCTGTTTAAAATGATTTAGTATGTTGTCAATCTGTTCTTTCGAAAGTTTTTTCTCTATATGATCTCCCTTTTTATGGCCATCCATGTCACGCTTGTTTTTTTCACCCTTGTCGCGATCTGATGATTCATCGCCCTTTTGCTCGGACTCATCTGGTTTTTGGTCGTTTTGGTTTTCCTGATCGCTGTTTTCCTTTTTCTGATCGTTCTGCTGATCCTGTTTATCTTGTTGATTTTGTTCTTTTAATATTGCCTCAATATTCTGTTTTGGCTTTTGATACTCGGGATCAATTTTTAGGGCGTTCATGTAATGTTCCAGAGCACTTTTGATATCACCTTTTTTATAATAGCTATTACCCAGATTATAAAAAGCCCTTTTCTGAAGATCAGCATCGGAACTTTCAAGAGCTTTTTTAAAATAATCGACAGCACCCTCGTAGTTACCTGCTTTAAACTGTGCAGTACCGCGATTAAAATTGACATATGGCTTCTCTTTTTTAGATGGCATATATTCGAGTGCGCGGTTATAGGCTTCGTCCGCGTCGGTATATTTGTTATCGTTATATAAACGATTACCTTCATCCATCGAATCAAAATATGGGTCAAGAAGAGCGAGTTGTAACAGGGATATCCCTATTACAAGAGGACGGAGATTATAGATAAATTTTTTTAAATATTTATTTTTCACAAATGCTATCCTCTTTTATTCTGTTTTTTCCAACACACATTGAGCAGTAGCTCGACAATCATCAGAATAACAAGCATTACGGCAAAATATTGAAACTGATCATTCGGCTCTCTTACAAAGCGAGAACCTTGATCACTAGCGGTTTGAGAATTTAACGCGTCTATGACTCTTTTTAATCCACTAAAAGAAGCAGAAATATCGGTAAACGATCCACCAGTACGTGAAGCAATATCCTTTAAGGTTTTACGGTCAGGAACACTCTTTACAATGTTTCCACTGCTGTCTTTCAGGTACACACCCGCGTTATCAGAATCAACTACAGGCACAAGATCACCGGCATCGGTTCCAATACCAACAGTGTACACCGTTACTTCATTATCCTGTAATCGTGAAAGAACAGGGCCAAGACTCTTTTCATGATCCTCTCCATCTGATAACAAAATAAGTACTTTATTGGTTAACTGCTTTTTTTCAAAAACCCTTTCTGCTTCATCAAGAGCCTTGCCAATATCAGTACCCTGAAGGGCAACGGAATTTGTATCGGTATAATCAAGAAACATTGAAAATGCAGCTTTGTCGGTAGTCAAAGGACATTGCAAGAAAGCTTCACCGGCAAAGACTATCAAACCGGATCTTCCCGGTACCGATTCAACGATATACCTTATGGCCTGCTTCGCCCGGGATAATCTGTCAGCAGCAACATCTCGGCTGTTCATGCTTCGGCTTACATCAAGCGCTACAAGCACATCGGTGCCTTTTACATTTTTTTCGCGCATATGAAACCCCCACTGGGGCCTTAATACGACAATCGCAAAGAGGGCTATTATCAGGATAATAACTGTAGAACGTATAAAATAGCTGATTTTGAAAAATCTTATATTCGATACTCTGGAAAAGAATGTTTTTAGTACGTAAAAACGGTAAAACATAAACGCCATTGCGAAAAGGGATAGCAACGTTCCAGAAATTATAATCCACAAAAGATAATCAATATTTTTAAAACTCATAGTACCTCACGGAACCTTTCTGAAAACAACTATACGTATCAATTGCTCAAATATAAAAATGAACGCGGCCAATAGCAGATACTTCATCCACTTACCGTCAAATTCATGATACTGCTTAACAGTAAATTTTGACTTCTCAAGACGGTTAATCTCTTCAATATATTCCATAAATTCGGTTTCGGTTGTTGCTCTAAAAAATTTGCCATCAGTTAATTCGGAGATTTTTTTCAAGCCCTCCTCATCATAATCACCAGAGGCACGGTAACGTCCTTTCTTTGGACCTCTAGGTATTATAATAGTATAATCACCTTTAGTGCCTATTCCAACAGTATAGATTTTGATACCCTTTTCGGCTGCAATTTGAGCTGCTGTATCCGGTTCGATTATTCCGCTATTATTAGAACCATCGGTAATTAATACCATGATTTTACTTGCGGTGTCAGAATCACTCATTCGGGCAACAGCAAGAGCTATGGCGTTACCAATAGCAGTTCCCTCTTCTGAAACCGAATCGAAGTCTACTTCGTCAATCAGCTCGTTAAAAATATTATAATCGGTTGTCATTGGGGACTGTACATAAGCTTCACCGGCAAACACGATCATACCCACCCGATCTGTTGTTCTATCTGACACAAAACTTTTTAATAAATTCTTTGATACCTCAAGGCGATTACCCGGTTGAAAGTCGGTACCCAACATTGATAGCGAGACATCCGTAACGATCATGATATCTACACCATAAGAACTGACTTCACTGTAACTTATATCGTTTCCAGGTCGTGCCGATGCAAAAATAATAAGAGCAACAGATAAAAACCTAAGTACAGGAATATACGGATAAAGTAATGCTCTAAAATTTCTTTTTTTTGAAACAATATCCGCGGACGAAAGAGGCAAAGAGTGTTCGCGAATATTTAATCTTTTTATCCAATACCATAAAGTGAATATAGCAAACGGAATAAACAGATACAGGTAATTGGGGGATTGAAAATCCATTACTGCCCTCCCCGATCAAGATCTTTTACAAGATCAAGAGTTTCGTTTGCATTACCTTCGACTATTTCGCGTGAAGGGCGCATTTCCGCGAACTTCGCGAGATCCCAAAGATACATCAGATGTTTTAACCGGTTCGCGTTTGTGCTATCAATATTCACTGAAGAACAAGCTCTGAAAATCTCGTCAGTTGTAAGATCAAGAGCTCCCATCTTGAAACGATCATCAAGAAATCTTCTGAAAATTATCGAAAGCTCGGTACAGTAATCTTCAATTTGATCATTTTCAAGTAGTTGTTTTTGTTGAAGCTTGTTATAAGATTCCATAAATTTTTCGACCGGAACAATTACTGGTATTGCCTTTGGTTTGTTTATTCGTTTTTTTACTATACGAACAATAAAATAGATGATCACAGCCAAAGCCAACAAGGCAAGAATCAAAAGAATGATTCGTTTATAGTTTCCAGACCTTGCGAAAGGTGGTTCTATATCGGCAAAAGAGTCTTCCTTAGATACAGGAGCAACCTCGATACGCGGAGCTGTAAAGTTTACAGGATTATCTTCACTATCATGGACAACAGGACGAGGCAGATCGTATGTACCTGTAATGAAATAGACAATTTTATAGGTAATTGTCCTAATAAAAACACCTTTTTCATTGTAATCCTTTACACCTGTATCAGTAATCATGTAAAGCGGCACAGTCTCGCTCTCTTCGGTATAGAAGGTGCTTTCGGGGTTTTTAACCTTAAAATCGGGAGATTCCGAGGTTATTTCGACAGTATAACTGTTTTCGATGCCAACATTTGTACTACTTCTCTGTACAGAGGTCGATACATTTATCTGCGCTGATAAAGAAATAGAAGTAAAAATTATTATTATAAGTAAAATTTTTTTCATAGTTAACCATGCAGGCGTTTTTTGTTACGTTTTTTAAAATATTCAAGAACATCGTGTTCAACCGAAGAGTCGGTCGAAAGCTTCAGCGGTTCCACTCCATACTGTTTTAGATTCACATCATTATAAGATGTTTCGGTAGCATAAATTACCTTATCGGTTTCCAGATCATAAAAAGACGCAAGGCCGAAAAACGAAAGACTTGACTCTTGCGGATCAGAGACAGAAACCGGAATAAAGTCATGCTTTCGAACAACCCTTTTAAGCTGGGTATCATAGGCATTATCGATAAAATCTGAAATCATAAAAACAACACTTCTTTTTCGTGTAACTTTTGACAAAAAGTCAAGGGCCTCGTTTATGCCTGTTTTTTTGTTTTTGGGCTTAAAGTGAATAATGTCGTTTAACACTTTTAGCACATAACGTCTGCACCTCTTGGCGCGGAAAAACCACTCGACCTCATCAGTAAAAAGAAGTACTGATACTCGATCATTGGTATATTCGGCCAAAAACAAAAGCAGAGCGGTAAACTCCATAAGGACATCTTTTTTAGTGCGGGTAGAACCGAAATCCATTGATCCCGACATATCGATCATTATTACTATATTTAGTTCGCGCTCTTCCTGATACTGCTTTACAAAAAGATTACGCATTCGTGCTGAAACCTTCCAGTCGATATTTTTGACATCATCACCCGGCTGGTATTCACGAATAGCATCGAATAAAAGCCCGTTACCACGAAAAGCCGAACGATACTGGCCGATAAAAGCAGTATTAATCTTTTTGGATATCGAAAACCTGATTTTTTTCAGATAAGACGACGAAGTCATTACGGAACCTCAACACTGTCAAATATCATTCGACATACATCTTCATTCGTTACATCTTCGGCTTCGGCCTCGTAAGAAAGAATTATGCGATGTCGCAGAACATCGTAACCAATCTCTTTAATATCTTCTGGAGTAACAAATCCACGACCATTGATAAATGCAACACAGCGAGAAGCTTTCATTAGCGCTATTGATGCCCTTGGGCTTGCTCCAAACTCTAGAAAACGTGCCACATCGGGATTAGTGGGTTTTCTTGTAAAGTTTACAATTGATACTATATAACGAAGCAACTTCTCGTCAATATATATGGATTGGATAAATTCGCGTTTCTTTACAAGCTCGGCACTGCTTATAACCGGCTTAATGGTATCAACCGAGATAGAGGAATAGCGATTAAGCACCTGAAACTCCTCCTCTTCTGTTGGATAGTGCACCAGACACTTCATAAAAAAACGGTCAAGCTGTGCCTCGGGAAGCGGATATGTACCCTCCTGTTCAATAGGGTTCTCTGTTGCAAGAACCATAAACGGAACCGAGAACGGGAAAGATTCATCACCAATAGTTACCTGACGTTCTTCCATTGCCTCCAGAAGTGCAGACTGAACCTTTGCCGGAGCACGGTTTATCTCATCGGCAAGCACTATGTTCGAAAATATTGGTCCCTTCTTAGTGGAAAATTCCATTGTCTTTGGATTGTATATCTGGGTGCCCAGAATATCCGCTGGTAAAAGATCCGGAGTGAACTGAATTCGCGCAAAGTCTGAATCTATTGTTTTGGCAAACGCTCGCACGGCCAAAGTTTTTGCCAAACCGGGAAGCCCTTCTAAAAGTATATGGCCATCACACAAAAAGGCAATTATTATACGGTCAATTAAGTAGTCTTGACCTACAATGACCTTACGTATCTCGTCACGCAACTGCTGAACCGCCGAGTTCTCTTTTTTTGCAAGCTCCGTAAGCTTTTCAATCTCGATATAATCCATAACTAACTCCTAAAAATCATAAATGATTTATTGCATTTATAAAAACCAATTAATATTACTGTTTAAAACAAAACCGCGAACGCGTATTTTTTAAAACAATCGGATAGTATGTGTCAAGTGCAAACAGCTGCACAACAAAAAAAATCCGGTTACGAAACAGTAAAAAGTAAATTGCTATTTCGAAATTACCGGTATTTTTAATCATATTCTGAAAAGAGCTTTCTACCCTCATTTTGTTACAAAGCAACCAGGGAATAAAAAATATTTTTTTAAAAAAAATTGGCAAAAAGAATATACCACATAGTCAAAACAGTTGCGCAGTCTTCAAGCGCGATTGTTTTTACGGATTCGGGCGATCAGCCCGAAAATGTTCCATGCATATCACCACTTTCGCGGAGTGCCAGCGACGCGAAGTGGTGAAACCAAATAATTGCGCAATCCTTAAGCGCGATTGTTTGGACGGTTTCGGGCGAACAGCCCGAAAATGCACCACGCATATCACCACTTTCGCGGAGTGACAACGACGCGAAGTGGTGAAACCAAATAATTGCGCAATCTTCACGCGCGATTATTTGGACGGTTTCGGGCGAACAGCCCGAAAATGTTCCATGCTTATCACCACTCTCGCGGAGTGACAGCGACGCGAAGTGGTGAAACCAAACATTTGCACAATCCTCAAGCGCGATTGTTTGGACGGTTTCGTTCTTCTCTCTCTTCCAGAGATGTAGTTTTTGCTTTAACAAAAGCAACAAATTTTCTGTCCTTTCTTTTTATGGCAAAAAGAAAGGACCAAAGAAAACGCCACAAGGGGCTGCC
>Ga0116151_10002787_pt1 | contig 15952 bp, 13 predicted proteins | sample AD_UKC117_MetaG_FD_89893 | JGI IMG/M metagenome (GOLD analysis project Ga0116151, IMG submission 89893) | Active sludge microbial communities of municipal wastewater-treating anaerobic digesters from Hong Kong - AD_UKC117_MetaG | ecosystem: Engineered > Bioreactor > Anaerobic > Digestate...
ACCTCGCGCACGCCGGTGATGTCCACGAGGCGGACGTTCAGGCAGCCGCCGGCGATCGGATAGAGGCCCAGCGACTCCGGCCGGATCGCGACAACGCCGGGCGCCTGGTGCAGGCCGCGCACGATGAGCGCGGGCAGCGTCACTCCGTCCGCCGGCGGGACGGACTTCTGCATCCGGTCCACGCGGCGGCCCACCATGCGATAAACGACGCCGAAAAGCAGCGGAAGGGACAGGAAGGCGAGCGCCCAGAGCCCGCGGAGCCCGTAGAGGGGCACGAAGACGCAACTTAGCACGATGGGAACAGCCGCGGCTGCGATCAGGTACGGCCAGAATACGGGCGGTTCCCAGAGCCAATGGTCCAGCAGTGGCCGGCGGTCGGTGCGCATGATCGTGGATCCTGCGGGGCGACGTGCTTCGCCACCTGCAGTATACCTCACGAACGCGGGCCGAGCGTGCGGACTTGTCGGCGCCGGCTACTCGAATCGTGCCGGGAGTCGATGAAGCGGTGCACCTGCGTTACTTCCAGAGATTGATCAGCCGGTTCGCCGTCGTCTCGTCCCGGGGAGCGTTCGCAATCGACAACCCCATGGATACTCTTGCGATCTGGGCAAGGTGTGCCGCGAGTTCGCGTGCCGATGCGCCGCGCTCCAGCAGCTTGATGACTCCCGGAGCATAACTGTCATACTCGTTGTCGGGACAGCTGCTGCCGGGGCCATAGACGCCGATTGGATCCCATTCGCGGAGCACATCAAGAGTCCTCAAATGACGGAATGCGTCGCGTCGCGTCACATAGCCCCAGCCCTGCGGTTCGCCCTCGGGAAAAACCATTTCGACCGCAGTGCCTTGAGCCGCCAGCTCCTCGAAAAGCGTCTGCATACGATAGAGCAGGAACGCAGTGGACCCGGGGATGTTGGCGACATCGCGGATCAAAACCCGTAACGGAGGCTGAATGGCGTTGACCGAGCCGGTGCACACGCTGTCGCTGAGGGCATCGAGATTCCGCCCGTGCCAGTCGGGGGCGCCGAGCGCCTCGAGCAGATCGTCCCAGACATTATCCGGATTCCGCCAGCTTGTTCCGGAGATTAGTAAGTCGTTCATTAGGAAAGCCTGCTGATGTCACTCCCGAAGCGCAGATTCGCACCGCGAATGATCCGGCGTTTCAATACTGGCCGACGGTTCTACTCGTTCTCGTGCTCGAACGTCTCCTTGTTGACCTTGGTGATCTTGGATGACTGGAGCGTGACCTCGCTGCCGGTGCGGCTGTCCTTGAACACGACGGCGCCGCTCGACTTGCGCTGGACGTTCTTCGTGTAGTAGTTCTGCTGCGTGCTGACGTCGGTGACGCGATAGTACGAGGTGCAGCCCGCGAGCAGCAGGCAGGCACCCGCGAGCAGTCCGATTCGTTTCATGGGGAATCCTCTCACTGAGCAAGCGTGGCCCTGGTCGCCATCCGCCGTCCACGGCGGCGGGTTCGCAGGCGGCGCGCCGGCTGGCGGCGCGATCGTGGGCAAGAGCCTACCGTCCTCGCCCGGACTTCGCCAGAGGCGTGGCGCCAACAGCAGGAAGATACCGGCCCCCTTGTATTGCAATAGCTTCCATGATTGACTCATGGTGAGCCGAGGTTGGGCACCGCCCGCCATGCCAGCCCAGCAGGGGGCGCACCGCCCCCCGCGCCACTGCTATTCCCAATCATCAGAGAAGCGGCCCGCAAGTCCGGCTGAGCCAACGACGCCGTCCAACAGGCGGGTGCATACCGGGTCTCTGCGAACACAGCGTGAGCACGACGCCGTGTAGCTCTGATTGCCTTTCGGTTCGCTCGACGTGGCCACGTCAGCCACCCGCCTGCGGGAGCATGGCCCGCAGGGTCGCCAGCCCCTCGAGGACGCTGGATCTGTTTTTCCCCAGGACCATCCACTTGGGCAGGCGGCTCTCGATGCTCTGGTTGACGTGACCCCGCTCGGGGTCTGGCAGGCACTCGCGCAACTCGGCGCCGATGTACTTCTCCAGGTGCGCCAGGTGGTCCGCGTTGTACGCCCAGAGGACCTCCCCGCAGCAGGAGGTCTTGTGCCAGACTTCGAGGCCGAACCCGAGCTGCCAGTCTGCGTTCGGCGAAGACCAGTTGTCCCAATCCCGGCAATGGCCGCAGTGCCCGCACGTCAGCCGGCGACTCCGGCCCGGCCACGTCTCGGTCTTGACCGCCAGCAGATGAGCGCATCGTTCGCACTGGGGACACCGGACGAGAATATCGGCGTCAAAGTCAGAGATGTGGGTCGGTGCGAATTTCATGGTACCCTCGCGGCGAACGACCTGAATTTCCGTCCGCCTGCAAAACGTCCGCGCCAACTGACCCGCGGAGCGATCACTATCCGCACCTGCAATCAGCCCGGACTAATCTGGCGCCGTTCTCGGTGGGCTCTGCGTTGCTGCGTGAGCCATAGCGGACAACTCCCACGCTTCGGCGCCGCATCCGCCGTCGGCTGGAGCCGACGCGGGCAGCCTGTGAATTATGCGCAGGCCGCCGAGGCACGCGCCTTCGAAATGCACGCGCCACTCGGCGTCGGTTCGCGTCAAGATTTCACAGCCCCCCTCGTCCACGCGGGTCACTTCGCCGCGATCGCCCGAGACCGGGCCTTCGTACGTCAGGTAGACCTTGCGATGGTCGGGCAGACGCTCGGCTGGGATCGGGCGCGGATCGTCGGGTGACGGCAGGCGCACCAGCCGCCAAGTCGCCAGCGACTCCGGCTGCTCGATCATCAGATCCCAGTGCTCGCCCGATCGCTCGCGGTGGTGTAGGATGACGAACCGCGTGGTCACCACAGGAAGACTCCGGCCCGCGCCGACTTCACGGTCGAGGGCGGCGGGGGCGGGAACGAGACGATTGCCATGGACAGCCTCAAGCTAGCATGCACATGGATGTCGCGGCCGCTGGCGGCGGTCGCACTGCTGATGAGTCTAACGGCCTTTACCGGCTGCGGTCCAACCTTCCACGAACTCCGCGTGGAAGGGCAGAAGGAGATGCTCGCGGGTGATTGGGGCACGGCCCAGTACCTGCTCGAGCAGGCGCGCCGCAGGCACCCGGCCCACGTCGAGAATCTTCACGATCTCGGCGTGTGTTCGCTCATCCTCGCCAAGCAGAAATTCGAGGAACGCAACACGCCGGCGGCCCAGCGCGAACTCGACCGCGCGGTGAACTACTACGACCGGGCGATCGCGGTCGAGCCCGGTTATCAGCCGGCGATCGTGGGCAAGACGCGGGCGCTGGAGCTGAAGGGGCAGTTCGAGGAGGCGCTGCGCACCGCCCACTGGGCCGCGCAGTTCGTCGGGCCCTCCGCGGAGCAGTTCCTCTTCCTCGGCCGGCAGTACGAGGAACGCGGCGACTACGACGGGGCGTTCCTGCGCTACCGCCAGGCGGTCGCGATCGATCCAAAGAATCCCAAGACGCACAAGGCCATGGGCATGCTCTTCATGAAGGTGGGCAATACCCAGGCGGCCATCCGGGCGCTGATGGTCTCGCTACGGCTCGATCCGACGCAGCAGGACGTCGCGAACACGCTGCGCGACCTGGGCGAGCCCGTGCCCGCCGTCGATACCGGGCCGGCGGAGTGACGGGGGCGGGGCCGCTCACTGAAGCCATGAACAATGCACTCGCCGGTTGACCTGCCCCATGTGTGGAATCGCCGGCAGCCTGGATTTTCGCGGTAACCCCATCGACGAGGACGAGCTGCGCCGCGCGTGCGCGGTACTCGGGCATCGCGGCCCGGACGATCGCGGCACGCTCGTCGCGCCCGGCGAGGGGTTCAGCGCGGGCCTGGCTGCCGTGCGTTTGGCGGTGGTCGATCCGACGCCCGCGGGTCATCAGCCGATGTGCGTCGGCGACGGCCGCTACGCTCTGGCGTACAACGGCGAGGTCTACAACTTCCGCGAGCTGCGCGCCGAGCTCCTTCGCGCCGGCTGGTCCTTTCGGACGCAAACCGATACCGAAGTCGTGGCCGTCGCGTGTGCCCACTGGGGGCCGGACGCGCTCGACCGCTTCAACGGCATGTTCGCGCTGGCATTTCTCGATACGCACACGCGGCGGGGATTTCTCGCCCGCGACCGGTTCGGAATCAAGCCGCTGCTCGTGCTGCGCGCGGGCGACCGGGCCCATTTCGCCAGCGAAATGGCGGCATTCGAGGCATTTAGTGGCTGGGACCGGGCGATCGACCGCGACGCGCTGCTGCATTACCTGCACTTCGGGTACTTCGCCGCGCCGCGATCGATCCATGCCGGTGTCGAGCGGGTGCCGCCGGGTGCGTATATCCCGTTTGATGCGACGGGCCTGAAATCGGCAACAAGTTATGCTGCGCCGGCGGCAGGCGAGGCCCCGGACTACAGCCACGCCTGCGCGGACCTGCGCCGCGCACTGGGGGCTTCGGTCGCGCGGCGGCGCGTGGCGGATGTTCCGCTGGGCACGTTTCTCTCCGGTGGAATCGATTCGGCGATCATCGCGCTGCATCTCGCGGAGTGCACCGCCGGTCCGATCGAGACGTTCTCCATTGGGTTTCGCGAGCACGCCCGCTACGACGAGACGCACTACGCGCGGCTCATGGCGGCTGAGCTGGGCAGCCGCCACCACGAGTTGCGGCTCTCGTTCGATGACGTCATCGCCGAACTGCCGAGCGTACTCGACCATCTCGGCGAGCCGTTTTTCGACAGTTCAATCGTGCCGACCGCGTTCGTATCGCGCCTCGCGCGCCAGCACGTCACCGTCTGCCTCAGCGGCGACGGCGGCGACGAGCTCTTCGGCGGGTACTGGCGTTACCTCGGCCACGAGGCGGCGGCGGGCTACGCGCGCCTGCCGCGCTGGCTGCGCGCGGGTGTGATCGATCCGCTTCTGCAGCACAGCCGCTCCTCGAAGTCGACCCGGTGGTCGAACCGCGTGCGGCAGGTGCGCAAGCTGCTCCGCGGGGCGGATGAGGCGCCGATACGCCGGCACCTGCTGTGGAGCACGTTGATCGACCGCGGCAGCGCGCGGATTCTGCGCGACCCGACGGCGTCCGCCGCCGTGTTCGCTGAAGCGGAGACGGTGTTCGAGCGCGTCACCGCGCACCTGCCCGCCGGCGATCCGCTCAATCGGATTCTCGCGTACGATGTGCGGGCGGGTCTGCCCGGCGACATGCTGCACAAGGTCGATCTCGCGAGCATGCGCGCCGCGTTGGAAGTGCGCGTGCCGTTCCTCGATCCGGAGGTTGTGGCGCTCGCGGAGCGCTGCCCGTCGACGTACAAGCTCGATCGGGGTTTGCGCAAGCGGATGCTGGTGGATGCGTACCGCGGGCGTATTCCGGACGCGATTCTGGATCGCGAGAAGGCCGGTTTCGAGCTGCCCATCGGTGAGTTCCTGCGTGACCGGCTGCGGGGGCTCTTCCTCGACACGGTGACGCGTGACTGCGTCGAGCGTTTCGACATGCTCGATTACGCCGGGGTCATGGCGGTTTACGACGATCACTGCGCCCGGCGCGGCGAGCATGCCGACCTGCTCTTCGCGTTGCTCAGCCTGTGCTGGTGGCGACGGCGGGTGTGAGGGGCGGAGCGGAGTTGGCGGTTGTGTTGTTTTCCGCTTCCTCACGGACGCGGCTCTGATTCCGCTTCCTTACGGGCGCGGCTCTGTTTGTGCTTCCCGGCGTCGGGGAGCGGTCTATAATGCTCCCTCCGGGAAACGCAGAGGACGGCGCATGAAACTCTACACCAGGACGGGTGACGCGGGTGAGACGGGGCTGATCGGCGGCACGCGCGTGTCGAAGGATGACGCGCGGGTGGCGTGCTATGGCGACGTCGACGAGCTCAACGCGACCATCGGTATGGTGGTGGCGGCGCTCGGACAGTGTATCGAGCGCGAACTGCTGCACGAGATCCAGAGCGACCTGTTCATTCTCGGCGCGGAGCTGGCGACGCGGGGGGACGACAAACCCGATATGACCATCACCGCCGGCCAGGTCGCGCGGCTCGAGCAACTGCTCGACGAGACCTGCGCCCGCCTACCCGACCTGACCAACTTCGTGCTGCCGGGCGGTTGCGAGCTGGCGGCGCGGTTGCACTTGGCTCGCACGGTCTGCCGGCGGGTGGAGCGCGCGGTGGTCACGCTTGCGACCCAGTCCACCGTATCGCCAACCGTGTTGGTCTATCTCAACCGGCTGAGCGACCTGCTGTTCGCCCTGGCTCTGGCGGCCAACCGCAACGCCGGCGTTGCGGACATCATCTGGAAAGCGTCCTGACGCGACTGCACCGAGATCCATGGCCCTGATTCGCATCGAGAAATCCGACGAGATCCGCCCGAGTCACATCGTGATGCTGGCGGTGGTGGTGCTCGCCCTGGCGGGCAACTGCCTGCTGACCAGCGCGGGCAAGCCCGCCATGCTGCCCGACGGCGCCGTCGAGTGGGCGCCGAATTCGCTGCTTCTCGCCATTGTGGAAATCCTGGATCTGCAGTACGCCCAGCCCACCCCCAACGGTGTGGCGATCAAGGGACTGGTGGAGGGCGTGGCCGCGGGTGTCGCACTGCTGATCGCGGCGATCGGGTTGGTTGCGTGGGCCCGGGCGGAGGCCGGTCGCGAGGCGGACGTCGTCGAGCAGGTCGCGGACGGGGATGTGGAGCTGGCGCCGGAGTCGCTCGTGCGCCGGCAGTTGAATCCCGTGCGCACCGCGCAGGCGCTGATGCTGCTCTACCTGGCGTGGTCGTTCGCCTCGATCTGGTGGTCGGACGCGCCGCAGTTCGCGCGCGGCGGGGCGATCCTGCTGGCGATTCAGACCGCGTGGGCCTTTGCGCTGGCTTTCGGCCTCAATCGCCGGGCGGCGGTGTATGCGGGCTACTGCCTGCTCGCGGTGCTGGTCGTGACGGCCGGGCTGGCGATCGTGTACCAACGGTTGCGAAATCCCACGCTGCGTGCTTCGTACCCGGTGGGTAACCCGTTGTTTCTCGCGTCGTGCCTGCTGCCGGGCGTGGCGATCGCGGTGGCTGCACTTGTGGGCGGCGGGGGCGACGTCTCGCACGGCGCTCGCAGCCGCGGGTTGATCAAGATTCTCTTGTGTGGTGGCGCGCTGGTCGTGCTCGCCTGGGCGACGTACTTGACGCATTCGCGCGGGCCCGCGGTCGGGCTGCTCGTCGCGTTCATGGTGCTCGTCTTGCTGGCGGTCGGTCGGCGGGTGCGGATCGTATTCGGGGCGATGTTCCTGGTCGGGCTCGTCGTGTTGGGCGCGTACCTCTACCACCAGCGGTCCGCGACGTCGAAGACCGGGCGAAGCGAATCCATGCGGCTGCGGCTCTATGCCTGGCCGTACGCGCTCGATCTGTTTCAGCAGCAGCCGCTCCTGGGCATTGGCCAGGGCGGGTACACGCTGCAAGCCGACGTGCACGCGATCCAGGACGTGGAGAACGATCCCGCGCCGCTCGAGTACCGCGTCGCGCACGCCCACCAGGAGTGGCTGGAAGTCGCTGCGGACCTGGGCACGGTCGGGCTCGTGCTGATTCTCGGTTCGTTGGGGCTGACCGTTTTGGCTGCCGTGCGGGCCTTGCCGCAGATGCGCAAGCGCGGCGAGCGGGCCATGGCGGTGGCGTTGATTGGGGCGCTGGTGGGGCTGGTGGCGGCGGAGTGCTTTGGGGTGGGCCTGCGCCACGTGGGCCTGCCCATTGTGTATTTCACGATCATCGGTCTGCTCTGGTCGCTGGCCTCGCCGGTTCCGGCGAAGACGCTCGCGGCGCTGGGCCGCAGCACCGTGGCCTGTGTGGGTTGCATCGTGCTGGCGGCGGTGGTTTGCATCGTGAGCATCGAGATGTCGCGCCGCGACTTTGCCGCCGCACGGGCCGCCCACGACGTGCCCGCCGCGCTGCAGCAGGACGACCTCGAGCAGGCGGAGCAGCTCGCGATCCGCGCGTACACCGATCGCCTGAGCCCGATGCGCAAGCTCACCGCGCAGCGCCTGCTCGTGAATACGCGCCTGCAGATCGCGTCGGCGCTGCAGCAGCGTTACCGGCGTCAATTGGGACTGCTCAACGCCGCGCAGAACGAGGATCCCCGGCTCAAGGCTCTGGCCGATCAGTACCGCAAGGCCTGCGAGCAGCAGCTCGACCTGGGGGAGGCGACGCTCGCGGACATGGTCGCGGTCGCGCCGTCCATGTTCTATTCGGGCTCGATCATGCAGGCGTTCATGGAGCTGCGTTCGGTCTTCGCGGCCATCGACGGCGACGCCCAGGCGATGACCAAGTACCGGATGGCTGCGGCGGCGGCTCTGCGCAACGAACTCGCTCGCCGGCCTTTTGACGCCGATCTTGCGGCCCGCTACGTCATGGTGGATTTCGACCAGTTGCAAACGAGCGACATGATCACGCTCCTCGCCCGGCCGTTGCGGTTGCAACGGCCGCAGTCCATCTACCTGGACGTGCTGCGGCGGATGCTGGCGACCGGCGGTGCGCAGATGTATTTTGCGCGGTTCGACCACCTGGCCGAACTCCCGGTGCCGCAGGACCGGGTCAACTGGCCCGACCCGTGGGTGCCGGAAACGCTGCGGCTCGGTTCGATCATGGCTTACCTGCAGGCGGATTACGCCCGGGCGACTCACTATCTGCAGGCGGCGCTGCCGTACTACGCGGCACTCGACGGGGAAGCGCTGCTCGCCCATGCGTCGACGTACGCCGAGCTGGCGGACATGCAGTTCAACGCCGCGCCGCAGGACGTCACCCCGGCGATCGATTCGGCGCAGCAGGCCCTGAAGATCGCGCCCAATTCCGAGGCGGGCCGGCAGCTCACCGCCCAGGTCGCGGTGCGCCTCGTGCTCTACCACCTCGCCGCGGGGCACGAGGAGTTCGCCCGCAAGATCTACCGCGACCGCGTGCCGGACATCACCGCCGAACAGTTGGACGCGGAGATCGCGGACCGCTACGTGCAATTGGCGTTTGCCGTATACGACGCCGCGTGGGCGAACTGCCCGGACAAGCTTGCGGCGTGGTCGCAGCGGGCACTGGAGTTGGCCCCGGAGGACTCCGGGCCATGGTTCCTCTCGGCCGAACTCGCCCTGAGCCGGCGTGACGCCGCGGGCGTCGTGGCCGGTGTGAAGTCGGTGCTCAAGTACGACGGCGATCCTCAGGACGCGCTCGCGCTGCTCGAGCGGGCGCTCACGGTCATGCCCGGCGATGCGGATTTGCAGAAGCTGCACGACCAGTTACGCGCCGCGCTGCAGCAGCAGACGCCGACAGCTCCGCAGGAGACGCCGGTCCCCGAACCGCAGCGCGGTCGGGAAAACACAGGCACGCCGCCGGCGGCCAATACTTCCGGCGCAGGAGAATTGCCGGCACCGGCCAACACGACCGGTGTTGCTATCTCGACGAACGGCGCCTGACGCCGCACGCCGGGCCTCACGCTCACGACCAGGGCAGCAGCACGACCTTGCCCTGGACCTGCCGCGAGTCAATGTACGCGTGGGCCCCAGCCGCCTCCGCCAGCGGAAAGCTGCGGTCGAGGCAGGGGCGCAGATCGCCCGCCTCGACGAGCAGCAGGCCGCGGCGCAGCTCCGCGAGGCTGCCCATCATCGAGCCGCGGATCTGGTGCTGGTTGAAGATCAGCGCGGCGAAGTTGAGCGTGTCCTTCACGCCGCCGACCAACCCGAAATTCACGAAGAAGCCGCCGCGGCGCAGGCAAGTGAGGTTGTCGGCGAAAATGCCGCCGCCCACGTTGTCGATCACCACGTCCACGCCCACCCCGCCGGTCCAGGCGCGAACCCGCTCGGCGAACGACTCTTTGCGGTGGTTGATGACGAGTTCCGCGCCACAGCCGCGCGCGAAATCGACCTTCGCATCGTCGCCGACCGTCGTCGCAACGCGGGCGCCGAGGTGGGCGGCGAGCTGAATGCACATGCTGCCGCTGCCGGACGCTCCCGCCTGGACGAGCACGCGCTGACCCGTCTGGATTTCCCCAAGGGTCTGCACGGCGTGTACCGCCGTGACCAGCACGAGCGGCAGGCTCGCGGCCTGCTCCGGGGGCAGTCCAGTGTGATCGGGCAGCAGGAAACGCGTGGGCACCTTCACGTACTGGGCGTACCCGCCCCAGAGACTCGTGCCGGTGACGGTGAAGCTTTCCGCGAGGTTCTCCGGCTCGAAATCCCACTCCGCCGGGTCGATGGGAAATCCCGGCGCGACGATGACGCGCTGGCCCGTCGTCAGCCCGTGTGCGTCGCCCTCAATCTGCACGACCTCGCCGGCGATGTCCGCACCCATGACGTGCGGGAGCGGCGTCTCTTTCTTGATGCCGCCCATGCGCAGAAAAAGGTCGTAGCGGTTGATGCCGCAACCGAGCACCTTGACGATCGCGTGGTCAGGCTCGGGCTGCGGGTCGGGCACGTCGGTGTATTCGAAGACCTCATAGCCGCCGAAGCGGCGAATCAGGGCGGCTTTCATGGCGGAGTCGCCTTTCGAATCGTGTGCGCGCATGCGGCGCACGTCATGTTGTGAACCTTCATCAACCGCTACAGACACTACACACCTTATACGCGATCCCGGGCCCGACAAGTCGGCACACCCCGGCTGCGTCGCCGTAGGGGGCGATGTTATCGGCGTTGGCCGCGAGCCTCCCCGATCCGCCGGCGCTCGCCAGCGGCGGTCGCGATTGTGCAGCCAGTCCCCGCGCCCTTGGTTCGGGAGGCTGTCATGTCCACGTTGCACGCCGAGCATTCTGCATTTCACGATCGACCGGTGAATGCGCCGGCGCCTGCGCCGAGCGCGCTACGCCGTCGGGCGGATGGCGGGCACCTGGAGACTGTGCTGGTTGTCGTCGTCGTCGGACTGATCGCGCTGGCTTCGCTTGCCCCATTCCGCTTTGACGCGAACCGGTTGATGCAAGGGCTGCGCGAGGGTGTGTTGGGCTGGCCGAAGTGGAAGTGGTCGGACGCCATCGTGAACCTGCTGGCCTATGTTCCGGTGGGGACCGTTGGAGCGTTGTGGCTGCGGCGGCGGGCGCGCACGGTGTTCACCTTGCTCGGTGCGGTGCTGGCTGGAGCGGCCCTGAGCTTTCTTCTCGAGACGCTGCAGGCCGGCATTGTGACGCGCTGGCCCTCGTGGTGCGACTTCGCGCTGAACACGCTCGGATCGCTTGCCGGTGCGGCGCTGGCGGTTGAGTTCGCGCCGGGCATCGGTGGCTTCGTACGCACACTCGCGCGCAAGTGCGTGCTCCGCGAAGTCAGGTTCTCGCGCTGGGTCGCGCTGAGCGCCTGGTCGGCTGTTCTGCTCGCGGCGTCCGTCGACGGCGTCGCTGCCGCCGTACAGGCACTGGCCCGGCACGCCGGCATTAAGTTTCACTCGCTGCCCATGTGGGACTATCTCCATGAGCCGGAACTGCACGTGCTGCAGCATGTCCTTGCGCACGGTGCCGTGCTCGTGCTACTCGGTTTCATCACCGTCACAATCGGTCAGTCAATCCGCCTGCGCGAGCGCCTGACGCTCGGGGCGGCTGCGATACTGGGGGTGTTGGCGGCGGGCGTGTCCGCGGCCGGTGTCGCGAGCAGCAGCGATCTGCTCGTCGGGCTCGCGGCGGCCTGGATCGGCGCCTCCGCGGCGCGCCGCTGGTTCGCAGTGCTGCGGATCGAGCGTGCCGACGCCGCAGCCCGGCGCGGCGAAGCGCCCGTGGATCTGCTGCGGCAGGGCGTGCAGGCCCGGCGCCGGGCGTTCAACGAGCGTGCTCCCCAGCCGGTCACTCCTTCCCCGCATCTGGGGTGGACGCAGCGGTCGTCCGCAGCTCGCGCCGGTTCACGATGACCGACGCCACGATCCCCGTCGTCAGAATCGCGGCAATCACGCCGAGCGACACCAGCGTCGGAATCGCAAACCGGTGTGAAAGCAGCATCTTCATGCCCACGAACGCCAGCACGATCACGAGACTCACCTTGAGGTAGCGGAAGCGGTCGATGATGTCCGCCAGCACGAAGTACAGCGCCCGCAGCCCCAGCACCGCGAACACGTTGGACGTGAACACGATGAACGGATCGCGCGTGACCGCGAACACCGCGGGGATCGAATCGACCGCAAAAAGGACGTCGGTGCTTTCGATGACGATGAGCACGATGAGCAGTGGCGTCGCCATCCGGCGGCCGTTCTCGCGCACGAAGAAGTGCTCGCCGCGGAAGCGGTCGGTCACGGGGAAGATCCGCCGAGCGAGCCGTACCAGCGGATTGTGCTCGGGCTCCACCTTGTCGTGATCGGAGAAGAGCATCCGCGCGGCGGTGACCAGCAGGATCGCGCCGAACACGTAGCTCATCCAGTCGAAGCGGCGGATCATCGCCGCGCCCACGCCGATCATGATGCCGCGCAGAATCAGCGCACCGAGGATGCCAAGATACAGCACGCGATGCTGGTTCTCCCGCGGGACCTTGAAGTACGCGAAGATCAGCGCGATGACGAAGATGTTGTCGAGGCTGAGCGACTTCTCGATGAGGTACCCGGCGAAGAACTCGACGGCCGCCGTCCCGCCCGATGGCCCGGCGTCGCTCGCCCCCCGCCAGTCGTAGCGGTAGATGAAGTAGATCAGCCCGTTGAACACCAGGGCCAGCGCCACCCAGACCCCCGTCCAGGCGAGCCCCTCCCGCGTGCCCATCACGTGCGCCCGGCGATTGAACACGCCGAGATCCACGCAGATCGCGACCACCACGAACACCAGGAATGCGAGCCAGAGCCAGACCATCGCGTCGTTCCTAAAGCCAGCGCTTGCGCCGGAAGAACGTCAGCATGACCACGGCGATCGCGCCCATCACGCCCAGCACGACCCAGAAGCTCGCGGGCCGCTCGGGCGACGGCCAGATCGGCAGGTTCATGCCGTAAATCCCCGCCACCAGGCTCATGGGCAGCATGATCGTCGCGAAGATCGTCAGCGTCTGCATGATGTCGTTGGTGCGCTGGGCGATCGACGTGCGGTAGTTGTCGCGGACCCCGGCGATCTGCTCGCGCAGCGAATCGATCAGCTCGACCACCTGGCTGAGTTCATCGGCGACGTGGCTGAAGTGCGGCCGCAGGTCGCATTCGATGTAATCGAAATCCCCGTCGGCCAGCGGGCGGATCAGCTCGCGCTGGGCGACGGCCAGGTGCCGCATCTCCAGCACCGCCGAACGCAGGTCCGACGCCTCGCCGAGCAGTTTGCGATCCACGTCGTCCGCCAGCGAACGGTCCTCGAGCACCTCGATCGCCGTCTCGTACCACTCGGCCACATTCATGAAGCGGTCCACCATGCGGTGCACGATGCGGTAGAGCACGTCGTCGGGCCCCTCGGCGAGGTACTGCTCCGGGTGCTTGCGGGCGCGCTCGCGCTCCTCGCTCACACTGGGCATCACTTGCCGGTGGATCGTCACGAGGAAACGCGGCGAGAAGAACGCCGCCAACTTGCGCGGATGAATGTCGTCACAATCCTCGAGATCGGTGCCGCGCATGCCGTAGAGCACCAGAAAGAGGCAGTCCTCGAATTCGTCGATCCGCGGCCGCTGGGCGCCCTCGAGGCAGTCCACGCGGGCGTCATCGTCGAGCGGGATAATCCGGTTGATGTCCGCGAGATCCTGCTCGGTCGGCGACTCCAGGTCCACCCAGGCGATCGAATCCGGGACGGCATAAGCCCGGGCGAGATCCGCGAAAGAATTCACAGATTCCCCGGTTCCATCAGGATGGCGGACGAATGCTTCGAGCATGGCGGGCATCATAGCCAAGCCGCCAAGAATCCGCACGGTTCAAGCTTGCTTTGCCCGCTGCAGACCTCTTCAATCCTATTGACCGTTTCTCCAGAGCGGCATACGTTACGGGCGAGTCAGCCCTCGGCGTCTTTGGGTAGCTGTGCGTGTCGGATCATTCCGTGCGACATTACTGCGGGCTGTTCGGGGTCTTCGGGCATCCCGAGTCAGCCGTGCTCACCTCCCTCGGCCTGTATGCGCAGCAGCATCGCGGACAGGAGTCCGCGGGCATCTGCACCTCCGACGGTCGCCGCATCCATCGCTTCGCCGACATGGGCCTCGTCAACGACGTGTTCAACCCCGATCGGCTCAGGACGCTGCCCGGGTCAGCCGCCATCGGCCATGTCCGCTACTCGACCACCGGGTCGAGCTGCGCGACGAACGCCCAACCACTCCTGTTCGAGTTTGCGGGCGGGCAGACCTGCGTTGGCCACAACGGTACCCTGACCAACGCGGCTGAGCTGCGCGAGGAGTTCGAGGCCCGCGGCCACATCTTCCAGACCAGCTCGGACACCGAGGTGATCATCCACCTGCTGGCGGCCCCGGAGCACCAAGCCAACCCGCGGCCGCTGGCGAGTGTGCTCGAGCGGGTCGAAGGGGCCTTCAGCCTGGTCTTCCTGTTTCGCGACCGGGTGGTGGCGGCGCGCGATCCGCATGGGTTCCGCCCGTTGTGCCTGGGCCGGATGCCGGACGGGGCATACGTGGTGGCGTCGGAGACCTGCGCGCTCGACATCATCGACGCGGAGTACGTGCGCGACGTCGCGCCGGGCGAGATTCTGACGATCGACGCGGGCGGCCTGACGTCGGAGCACTTCGGGCCGGAGGGGCTGCAGCGCGGCGGGGCGTGCATCTTCGAACACGTCTACTTCGCCGATCCGGCGAGCGACATTTTCGGCGACAACGTGCACATGGTGCGGCGGCGCCTGGGCGAGGCCCTGGCCCGCGAGGCCCCGGTCGACGCCGATCTGGTGATTCCCATTCCGAACTGCGCCCGCTGCGCCGCGTTGGGCTACAGCGGGGCGTCGGGCCTGCCGTTGGGTCGCGGGTTTACCACGAGCCACTACATCGGCCGCTCGTTCATCCTGCCCGACCAGGCGTCGCGTGACCTGGCGGTGAAGATGAAGTTGAACGTCATCAAGGAGGCGGTGCGCGGCAAGCGGCTGATCGTCGTGGAGGACTCGGTAGTGCGTGGCACGACCACGCGGGGCAAGATCAGCGCCCTGCGCCGCGCCGGGGCCGCCGAAATTCACCTGCGCGTCGCGAGCCCGCCGCTGCGGCACCCGTGCTACTACGGCATCGATTTTCCCGATCCGCAGAAGCTGGTGGCGCGCAACCGCAGCGTCGAGGAGATCCGCGATTTTCTGGGCGTCGACTCGCTGCACTACCTCTCGGTCGAGGGCATGCTGGGCTGTGTGAAGCATCCCCAGACCGACTACTGCTCGGCGTGCTTCACCGGCGACTACCCGACGCAGATCCAGCGCCCCGTGGAGAAGCTGGCGCTGGAGCGGAATGGGAAACGATGAATGATGAATGATGAATGCGGAATGATGAATGCGTTCACGCCTGGATCGACGGCACGGCACTGAGCCAATCCAGGACTTTTCCCGACCTGACACAGGGCCATCCCATGCGTGCGACCATCATCCGACAGATAGTCCGGAACGTGCAAGGTCCGACCGCGACGAACCATTCATCACTCGTCATTCGTCATTCGTCATTCATTCATCATTCATCATTCATCATTCATCATTCCTCCCATGCCTCCGCGTAAATTCACCTACAAATCCGCCGGCGTGGACGTCGACGCCAACACCGTCTGGGTCGACCGCATCAAGCACGCCATGCGCGAGACGTACGGCCCGCGCGTCATCAGCCGGCACAACGCGTTCGCTGGCATGTTCCGCCTCGATTTCGACGAGCAGATCTTCCGCCGCAACTACCGTCAGCCCGTGCTCGTCGCCTGCGCCGACGGCGTCGGCAGCAAGGTGCTCCTCGCCGCCGAACTCGGCGACCTCAGCACCGTCGGCATCGACCTCGTGGCGATGAACGTCAACGACATGATCACCTGCGGGGCCGAGCCGCTGTTCTTCCTCGACTACCTCGCCGTGCACAAGATCGAGCCGGCCAAGCTCGTCGCGCTCATGGAGGGGATTTCGCAAGGCTGCCGCATGGCTGGCTGTGCCCTGCTCGGCGGCGAGACCGCGGAGATGCCCGACATCTACGC
>Ga0116151_10002793_pt1 | contig 15936 bp, 10 predicted proteins | sample AD_UKC117_MetaG_FD_89893 | JGI IMG/M metagenome (GOLD analysis project Ga0116151, IMG submission 89893) | Active sludge microbial communities of municipal wastewater-treating anaerobic digesters from Hong Kong - AD_UKC117_MetaG | ecosystem: Engineered > Bioreactor > Anaerobic > Digestate...
GCGCATGTCCGTGGCCCGGGCGGCCCTGAGAACGGCCATGACCCTGATCCCCCATTTCCCCAGGATCAGGGTAAATGCGCGTCAACCCTGTTTCAAAGGATTTGACAGGTTAAGTAATCGTAATGACAGCATTTTGACGTGATGTGATCCCGCATGGGTTGAATGTCATGCCGCTCCGTTGCCGCGAACATCCGGGATCTACACCCCGGAGGCTGCGAGGCTGCGACCGGCCCGCCGGAAAGCTGTCACAGCAATGATGCAGAGGGAATGTAACAGGGTCCCAGCCTGAGACCGCTCCAGGCACCGCGCCAATCTCAAAGCAAGGGACCTGACGATGGAAGCCAAATCCGCTGTTGACCTCTCCTGGGACGAATTCGACGAGCTGCGCGATCCGCGTCCGGCGGAGAACGACTTCGACCGTGTGGTCGAAGCCGCGATCTCCCGCCGCGGGTTGCTCGGCGGCGTGCTCGCCTTCGGTTCGGGAGCCATGGCCTTCGGCCTCGGCGCGATGGGCTCGGCCGGCTCGGCCCGGGCGCAGGCCGCTACCTTCCCGTTCCAGCCAATCGATATCGCCACCGATTTCGACATTCACCTGCCCGAGGGCTATCGGTGGACGCCGCTGGTCAGATGGGGACAGGCCCTGTTCTCCGAGGCCGAGGGTGCCTGGTCGCCCGAGAGCGGCGTGCCGGTCGCGATGTCGGACAAGGTGTTCGGCGAGAATACCGACGGCATGGAACTGTTCGTGATCGACGGCAAGGAGGTGATCGCGGTCAACTCCGAATACGTCAACCCGAAGATCAACCTGCCGGCCGCGTCCGAAGGTGTGCCGCAGACCGCGGACGAGGTCACGCTGCTGAAGAACATGCAGGGCGTAACGGTGATGGAAGTTGCCGACGGCGGCAACGGCTACGAGGTCGTCGTCGACAGCCCGTTCAACCGCCGCATCACCCACGAGACCCCGATGACCATGGACGGCGCCGCCGCGGGCGCCGATCTGGTCAGGACCAAGGCCGACCCCGAGGGCATGTCGCCCAAGGGCACGACGAACAATTGCGGCGCGGGCAAGACGCTCTGGGGCACGAATCTGACCTGCGAGGAGAACTTCAACGGGCTGTTCGGCGCCACCGGCGAGATGCCCCTGGGCGAGGGCTACGGCCGCTACGGCATCGGCGGCGAAAGCCAGTACGCCTACGAGAAGTTCGACCCGCGTTTCGACATATCGAGCGAGCCGAACGAGCCGCATCGCCACGGCTGGATCACCGAGATCGACCCCGCCGACCCGTCGAGCACGCCGGTCAAGCACACCGCCCTCGGCCGCTTCAAGCACGAGAATGCCGAGATGGTTCAGGCGGCCGACGGGCGGATCGTCGTCTACATGGGCGACGACGAGCGCGGCGAGTTCATCTACAGATACGTCTCGAACGGCACATGGGCCGAGGGCCACCCGACAGACGGCCTGCTCTCCGACGGCACGCTCTATGTCGCGAAGTTCAACGACGACCAGACCGGCGAATGGCTGGCGCTGACGCCAGAGACCACCGGCATGGCGCCAGCCGAGATGCTCGTCTTCGCCCGGATGGCGGGCTCGAAGGTCGGCGCCACCACCATGGACCGCCCGGAGTGGATCTCCTGCCATCCGCAGCGCGCCGAGGCCTATTGCTCGCTGACCAACAATTCCAACCGCGGGATCAAGGCCAATGCCGGCGGCGACGCGACCCCGGTCGGCGGCCCGAACCCGCGCGAGGCCAACGAGTACGGCCAGATCGTGCGCTGGCGGCCCGAGGGCGAGGACCACGGCGCAACGGCCTTCACCTGGGATCTCTACGTGATGGCCGGCAACCCGGCGGTGCATTCCGACGCCTATGCCGGCTCACCGAACATCAACCAGGGCAACATGTTCAACTCGCCCGACGGGATGGCCTTCGACACCACGGGTCTGTTGTGGATCCAGACGGACGGCGACGACAGCAACGAGGGCGATTTCGCGGGCCAGGGCAACAACCAGATGCTCATCGGCAATGCCGATACCGGGGAGATCGCCCGCTTCCTCACGGCACCGAATGGCGCCGAGGTCACCGGTCTCTGCTGGTCGGCCGACCGCAGGGTGGCTTTCGTCGGCATCCAGCATCCCGGCGGTTCCTGGCCCGACGGGGAAGGCAAGCCGCGCTCCTCGGTGATCGCCGTCTGGCGCGAGGACGGGGCCACGATCGGCTGAGCCGGGGGATCCGAGATTGGCCGGCTTCGGGTATAACGGCGCCGGCCGTTGCGCCCGCGGTCCTGTCGCCCTCGGTCAGTCCCAGGCGACGGCGTAGCCCGTGGAACGGGCGCCGGTGCCGTTGGGCAGGGGGGCGTGGCGGGTCAGCACGATGGCGTCGACGTCGCGGCCGTATCGGGCGCGGGCGTCGTCGAGCAGGAGAGGGGCCTGGAGCGCGGACCAGTTCGCGCCGGCGGGGCGGGCGTCGGTGTTGACCGAGACCGGGCCGAGCATGTGATGGGCGCGCGCCGGGGCCTCGGAATAGAGCATCGGCTTTCTCAGGGTCAGTGCGCTCACGGCGACGGCGGAGAGGGCGACGACCACGGCTGCCGCAACGGGGATCTTGTGCATTCTGTCCTGCCTCGGACGAAGAGGTTTCTTGTTTGTTCGCAGAGGTGCGGTGCGCTGCGCCGCAGCAACAGCATCGGTCAAAATCCTTAACGTCGCCTTACCCGGCGGGAAGCCCGGGCGCAGTCACGGCAGCGGCACGCGCCTGTCGCGGCGTGGCAGGAATTGAACGGAAGCAATTGATTTTATGAATATAGGTCAGGGCAGGCACCGGCGCAAGCCCCGGTGGGCCAGATGTTGCCCGCCGTGATCTTTCCGTCACGGATCGCGTATCGTGCAGGTGCGGCAAGAAGGCGGACGCAGTTCGACAATCGATGCAGTGCGTCGGCCAGCGGCGGGGTCAGCGGTAGAAGACGTTGCCGCCGATCTCGGCCGTCCGGGTGCGGGAGGCGAACCAGCCGGGCTTGACAGCGGCGGAATGGAAGAAGAGCGCGCCATGGGTCGGGTCGGGCGCCTCGCCGGCGAGCACGGTTTCGGCGGCGCGGAGCGCGCGGGCGCGCTCCTTGGGGTCGCGCAGGGCGTCGGACCGGCCGTCGCAGCGGTAGGAGAATTCGCAGCCGTCGGCGATCACGCCGCAGACCGTGCCGGGGAATTCCTGATGCTCGCGGCGGTTGAGAACCACGTTGGCGACGGCCAGCGCCGCCGAGTCGCCCTTGCCGCGCGATTCGAAATACACCGCCTCGGCCAGGCAGGCGACCGCCTCGGGCTTCGGGGCGGCGGGGCCTGCATGGGCCGCCGGGGCGAGGGCGGCGGCCAGGGCCGCGGCGATCAGGGTCAGGCGCAAGGGAGGGCTCCCCCAACTGTCACTGTTGGCGGAAAGATGCATGCTGCGGTGCAGCATGGCAAGGGGATGGCCCGCGAGCGGCGGATTCCCGCCGATGCCGGTGGGCAACCCCGATCGGCGGACCGCCGCCCGCCGGCGCGGCCGTCCTACTGCAGCGCCCGCACCACGAGTTCCCCGGCCATGCGGTCCTTGATGGCAAGGCCAGCCTCACCGTTGGCAGCGATAGTGTGATTGCGATGCGAGCGTCGCGATCCCACACCGCGGGAACCGCCAAAGACGATCTGCCCGACCCGGAACTATCTTGTCTGAGGTCGCGATACTTCCAATATGATTGTTTCGGCTACAGGAGGGTTGTGGATGGGTTACGCCAGCTACCTTGAGGACATTATAAAGATTCGTGATGAATGTAATTTGTGGGAAGAAAAACTGTCGCAGAACGATGGTAACGATAATAAAACAATAGACCTAGTTTTAACATCTGAGGAACGCTTCAAGGAAGTCAAAAATGAATGGAAGCGCTTGATTTCAAAGATATACCCTGTGATTGATATGCTGACGTCTCCAGAGTATGACGTATTCACTAGATACGACCAGACGCAGAAAGAGCTTTTTGACTGCAGGAAAAGAGTGGATGAGTTGGTAAAAGAGCAATCAATGCTTCTATCAAAAAAGATGCGTGACGAAGAGATTTTGAAACTAAAAAGCATAATATATAGAAGGGATGAGGAAATGATTCGATTGAAGAAAAAAATTGCGGACAATAATTCAAAAGAGTTTGAACGCGCTATGAGCGGGACGACTAGATCTCGAAGAGTCTAATCTTCGAGGGTTCCGTGCATCCGCCTTTGCTTCACCCCTGCAACGCCCGTACCACCAGTTCCCCGGCCATGCGGTCCTTGATGGCGAGCGCGGCGGCGCGGGCGCCGGCGGCGGTGGTGTAATAGGGGATGCGGTCGGAGAGGGCGAGCGCGCGGATCTCGCGGCTGTCGGCGATCGACTGGGCGCCCTCGGTGGTGTTGAAGACGATCTGCACGCCGCCGTCCTTCATCATGTCGACGATATGCGGCCTTCCCTCGTAGACCTTGTTGATGCGGGTGGCGGGGATGCCGGCCCGGGTCAGGAAGTCGCGGGTGCCGCCGGTGGCGATCAGGGTAAAGCCCAGTTCCTGCAGGATGCGCGAGGCCTCGACGATCGCCGGGGCCTTGTCGCTGTCCTTGATCGAGACGAAGACGGTGCCGGTCTCGGGCAGGGCGGCGCCGGCGCCCATCTGCGCCTTGAGGAAGGCGCGCGGGAAGCTGCGGTCCCAGCCCATGACCTCGCCGGTGGAGCGCATCTCGGGACCGAGCAGCGTGTCGACGCCGGGGAAGCGGTTGAAGGGCATCACCGCCTCCTTGACCGAATACCAGGGCATCTGCGGGTCGGCGAGCGTCATGGGGTCGGCGAAGGGCAGCGGATCATCGGGATCGACGCCCTCGGGATAGGGCGGGCGCATCGGGAAGGTCGCGAGCTTCTCGCCGGCCATGACGCGGGCGGCGATCGAGGCGATGGCGCTGTCGGTGGCCTTGGCGACGAAGGGCACGGTGCGCGAGGCGCGGGGGTTGACCTCCAGCACGTAGATTTCGCCGTTCTGGATGGCGAACTGCACGTTCATCAGCCCGACCACGTCGAGGCCGAGGGCGAGCGCCCGGGTCTGCTCGCCCAGCGCCGCGATGGTGGCGGCGTCGAGCGAATAGGGGGGCAGCGCGCAGGCGCTGTCGCCGGAATGCACGCCCGCCTCCTCGATATGCTCCATGATGCCGGCCACATGCACCGCCTCGCCGTCGCAGATCGCGTCGACGTCGACCTCCACCGCGTTGGAGAGATAGCTGTCGAGCAGGACCGGCGTGTCGCCGGAGACATGCACCGCCTCGCTGATGTAGCGGGTGAGCTGCGCCTCGTCGCGCACGATCTCCATGGCGCGGCCGCCGAGCACGTAGGAAGGCCGGATCACCAGCGGATAGCCGATGCGCGCGGCGACCGCATGGGCCTGCTCGGGCGAGCGGGCGATGCCGTTCTCGGGCTGGCGCAGGCCGATCCGGTGCAGGAGCTGCTGGAAGCGCTCGCGGTCCTCGGCGAGGTCGATGGCGTCGGGCGTGGTGCCGAGGATCGGGATGCCGGCGTCGTGGAGCGCGTTGGCAAGCTTCAGGGGCGTCTGGCCGCCGAACTGGACGATGACGCCCTTCAGCGTGCCGTTCTCCTGCTCGACGCGCAGGATCTCGAGCACGTGCTCCAGCGTCAGCGGCTCGAAATAGAGCCGGTCCGAGGTGTCGTAGTCGGTGGAGACCGTCTCGGGGTTGCAGTTGACCATGATGGTCTCGTAGCCGGCCTTGGTCAGCGCGAAGCAGGCGTGGCAGCAGCAATAGTCGAACTCGATGCCCTGGCCGATGCGGTTCGGCCCGCCGCCGAGGATGACGATCTTGTCGCGGGCGGAGGGCCGGGCCTCGCATTCCACGAGCCCCATCGCGTCGGCCTCGTAGGTGGAATACATGTAGGGCGTCTGGGCCTCGAATTCCCCGCCGCAGGTGTCGATGCGCTTGAAGACCGCGCGGACCCCGAGGCGCATGCGCTCGGCGCGCACATTGGTCTCGGTGCGCGCGGCGAGATGCGCGAGCCGGGCGTCGGAGAAGCCCATGGTCTTGAGCCGCCGCAGGCCGTCCGCGTCGCGGGGCAGGCCCTCGCGGATCACCCGCGCCTCCTCCTCGATGATCTCGCGGATGCGGGCGAGGAACCAGGGGTCGAAGCGGGTGACGGCATGGATGTCGTCGTCGCTCAGCCCGTGGCGCATGGCCTGGGCGGCGAGGCGCAGCCGGTCGGGGGTCTGGCGCGCGAGGGCCTTGACGATGGCGGCACGGCCCTCCGGGCCGTCCGAGGCGCCGGGGATCTCGATCTCGTCGAAGCCGGAGAGCCCGGTCTCGAGCGAGCACAGCGCCTTCTGCACGCTTTCGTGGAAGGAGCGGCCGATGGCCATGGCCTCGCCGACGGATTTCATCGCGGTGGTCAGGAGCGGCTCGGCGCCGGGGAACTTCTCGAAGGCGAAGCGCGGGATCTTGGTGACCACATAGTCGATGGTCGGCTCGAAGCTCGCCGGCGTGACCTGGGTGATGTCGTTGTCGAGCTCGTCGAGCGTGTAGCCCACGGCGAGCTTGGCCGCGATCTTGGCGATCGGGAAGCCCGTGGCCTTGGAGGCCAGCGCCGAGGAGCGCGAGACCCGCGGGTTCATCTCAATGACGACGAGCCGACCGGTCTCGGGATGCACCGCGAACTGGACGTTGGAGCCGCCGGTCTCCACCCCGATCTCGCGCAGCACCGCGATCGAGGCGTTGCGCATCATCTGGTATTCCTTGTCGGTCAGCGTCAGCGCCGGGGCGACGGTGATCGAATCGCCGGTATGCACGCCCATCGGGTCGACGTTCTCGATGGAGCAGACGATGATGCAATTGTCCGCCTTGTCGCGGACCACCTCCATCTCGAATTCCTTCCAGCCGAGCAGCGATTCGTCGACCAGGATCTGGGAGACCGGCGAGGCGGCGAGCCCGGTCTTGCAGATGCGCTCGTAATCCTCGCGGTTGTAGGCGACGCCGCCGCCGGTGCCGCCGAGCGTGAAGGCGGGGCGGATGATCGCCGGCAGGCCCACGTGCTCGATGGCGTCGAGCGCCTCCTCGAGCGAATTGGCGATGGTGGCGCGCGGGTTCTCGAGCCCGATGCGCTCCATCGCCTCGCGGAAGAGCTTGCGGTCCTCGGCCATCTCGATGGCCGCGCGCTTGGCGCCGATCAGCTCGACACCGAAGCGCTCCAGCACCCCCATGTCGGCGAGCTTCAGCGCGGTGTTCAGGCCGGTCTGGCCGCCCATGGTGGGCAGGAGCGCGTCGGGGCGCTCCTTCTCGATGATCTTCGCGACGACCTCGGGCGTGATCGGCTCGATATAGGTGGCGTCCGCGAGGCCGGGGTCGGTCATGATCGTGGCCGGATTGGAATTGACCAGCACGATCCGGTAGCCTTCCTCGCGCAGGGCCTTGCAGGCCTGGGCGCCGGAATAGTCGAATTCGCAGGCCTGGCCGATGACGATGGGCCCCGCGCCGATGATCAGGATCGAGCGGATGTCGGTACGTTTCGGCATGGGTCGCTTTCGTGTTCGCGGGACCGCCGGGCCGGGGGTGGCCTAGAACCCTCGGCCGGCAAATTGGCGCGGTTATAGAGGCCGGTGCCTTGGCCGCAAGGGTGTTTCCGGCACCCCGGCGGGGGCGAAGCTGTTTGCCAAACGCCGGTCCGGCGATAGGGTGGGCGCCGCGAGCAGCAAGGGACCCCATGCGAAGCCCCGGACGGATTCTTCTCGTCTCGGCGCTCGGCGTCGTCACTGGTGGCACCGTCGGGCTGGCGGTGGTGGGTTTCGCCGATGTGGTCGCCTGGGCAAACGCCCTCCTGCCGATCTCGCCTGCGACGCGAGCGGGTTTCGCCGAGCGGCCGGGGCTCCTGGCGCTGCTCACGGTGCTGGTGCCGGTGGCGGGCGGGCTGGCGGTCGGGCAGATCCTGCGCCTCGGGCTGGCCGGGGGCGCGGCGCTGGGGCCGGCGGATGCGATCCTCGCGGTGCAGGGCCGCGAGCCGGCGCCGCCGCTCCGAGCCGGTTTCGTCACCTCGCTGGCGGCGCTCGTGTCGCTCGGCATGGGGGCCTCGGTGGGGCTCTACGGCCCCTTGGTGCATCTCGGCGCCACGATCGGCTCGATTTCCGCGCATCTTGGGCGGCGGCTCGCGGGGCTGCGGGACATCGCCATGGCCTGCGGCGCGGCGGCGGCGATCGCGGCAGCCTTCAACGCGCCGATCGCCGGGCTGATCTTCGCCCATGAGGTCGTGCTGCGGCATTATTCGCTCCGCGCCTTCGCGCCGGTCGCCGTGGCGGCGGTGACGGGATACCTGATCTCGAGCGCGGTGCTGGTGCGGCCGGCGCTCTTTCTCGTGGCGTTCGACGGCGTCGGGCACGGCTACGAATTCGTGCTCTTCGCGATCGAGGGGCTGCTCGCGGCCTTCCTCGCGGTGGCCTACATGACGGCGATCTTCGCCGCGACGCGGATCGCCGAGCGCTCGCCGCTGGCACCCTGGCTGCGGCCGGCCTTCGCGGGGCTGGTGCTGGGGCTGGTGGCGCTGGCGGTTCCCGGGGTGCTCGGCGTGGGCAAGGACACGCTCGCCTCGGTGATCGGGGCGGAATCGCTGTCGGCGGGCGGGTTGGCGGTGCTGCTGGTGGCCAAGCTCGCCATGACCGCGCTCTGCCTCGGCTTCGGCTTCGTGGGCGGCGTCTTCAGCCCGGCGCTGATGATCGGGGTGCTGGGGGGGACGCTCTACGGGCTCGGGGTGGCGCAGCTCCTGCCGCTCGATCTGACCGGGGTGCTGCCTTACGCGATCTGCGGCATGATGGCGGTGACGAGCCCGGTGATCGGCGCGCCGCTCAGCACCATCCTCATCGTCTTCGAGCTCACGCACAGCTACGACCTCGCCATCGCGGCGACGGTGGCGGTGGTCTTCTCGAACCTCGTGGCGAACCATGTCTTCGGCCGGTCCTATTTCGACGTGCAGCTGCGCGAGCGCGGGTTCAATCTCCGGGAGGGCCGCGACCGGGCGGTGCTGGGGCGGCGGAAGGTGGCGCGGCACGTGAGCGCGGAATACGTGGCGCTGGGGCCAGAGCAGCCGGTCCAGACGCTGATCGCGCGGCTCTCCGCCTCGGGGTATGCGGAGGCCTTCCTCACGGATGGGGCGGGGCGGTTTCGCGGCGTGGTCCGCCTGCAGGACGCGGTCACCCGTCCCGAGGGCATGCGCCTGCGCGATCTGGTCGCCCCTGACCTGGTGATCTTCGGCGAGCGCACGACGCTGCTGGAAGCCATGGAGCGGATGCGCGGCTTCACCGGCGGCGCGGTGCCGCTGGTCGCCGACGACGGAAGGCTTCTCGGCGTCGTGCCGGAAGGCGCAGTGATCGGCGCCTATCTCGACGAGATCCGCTCGCTCAGGCAGGAGGAGAACGCCGGGGCATGAGGCAATGTGATCCCGATGATCAGCCGGCGTGATCCGGGCTGCAGGGGGAATGCCTTACTGGCCGCGCGTGGTGCGGTCTTTCGCCCGACCTGCCAATTCGGGGCCGGGAGTCGAACACACCATTTCCGGTCGGATGGATCGGACCGCGGCCAATTCGAACCGGCGATAGCGAGGCACTGCCTTGCAGCTACAGCGCCGCGAGGATGCGGGCCCAGGAGCGGATGCCCTTGTGGAAGCTCTGCAGGTCGTATTTCTCGTTGGGGCTGTGGATGCGGTCGTCGGTGAGCCCGAAGCCGACCATGACCACGTCGATGCCGAGCCTTTCCTTGAGCAGCGTGGTGACCGGGATCGATCCGCCGCCGCCCATGAAGGCGGCATCGCGGCCCCATTCGTCGGTCAGCGCCGCCTGGGTCTTCTGGAAGGCCGGCGCGTCCGTGTCGAAGGCGACCGCCGTGCCCGATCCGTGCTCGATGAACTCCACGCTGCAATCGGAGGGGATGCGCGCCTTCACGAAGTCGCGGAAGGCGGCGCGGATCTTGTGGGGGTCCTGGTCGAAGACCAGCCGGAACGAGATCTTCGCCGAGGCCTCGGCCGGGATCACCGTCTTGAAGCCCTCGCCCTGGTAGCCGCCGCCCATGCCGTTGACCTCGGCGGTCGGGCGCGACCAGGTCTGCTCGAGCACGCTGCGGCCCTTCTCGCCAGCGGGCTGGGCGAGGCCGACCTCGCCGAGGAAGGCGTCCGGGTCGAAGTCGAGCTTCGCCCAGCTCGCGCGCAGGGACTCGGGCAGTTCCGGCACGCCGTCGTAGAAGCCCGGCAGGGTGACGCGGCCCTCCCCGTCGCGGAGGTCGGCGAGGATGCGGGCGAGCACGTGGTTGGGATTGGCCGCCGCCGAGCCGTAGAATCCCGAATGCAGGTCGCGGTCGGCGCCGCGGATGATGATCTCCTCGCCGCAGAGGCCGCGCAGCGAGGTGGTGATGGCCGGGGTGCGGGCGTCCCACATGCTGGTGTCGCAGATCAGCGCCAGGTCGGCGCGCAGCTCCTCGATATTGGCGTCGAGGAAGGGCGGCAGGTTCTCGCCGCCCGATTCCTCCTCGCCCTCGAGCAGGATGGTCATCGGCAGCGGCAGGGTGCCGGTCACCGCCTTCCAGGCGCGGCAGGCCTCCACGAAGGTCATCAGCTGGCCCTTGTCGTCGGAGGAGCCGCGGGCGACGATCATCTTCGATCCGTCCGCGCGGGTGACGATCCGCGGCTCGAAGGGATCGTGCTCCCAGAGCTCCAGCGGATCGACCGGCTGCACGTCGTAGTGGCCGTAGAAGAGCAGGGAGGTGCCCGCGGCCGAGCGGTCGTGGCCAACCACCATGGGATGGCCCGCGGTGTCGCGCACGCTCGCCTCGAAGCCGATGGAGGCGAGGTCGGCGGCATGCCATTCGGCGCAGGCCCGGGTCGCGGCGGCATAGGCCGGATCGGTGGAGATCGACTTCAGGCGCAGGGTGGCGAAGAGGCGCTCGATGGCCTGATCGAGGTCGGCGTCGATGCGGTCGAGGACAGCTTCGAGATCGGACATTCGCGTTCTCCCTGTTGCGCGATTCCCGTCGATGTCAGAACGGCCAGATCAGCGGTACCACAAAAACGGCCATCAGGAAGAACCAGAGCATCATCGGCAGGCCGAACTTCCAGTAATCGCCGAAGCGGTAGCCGCCCGGCTCCATGACCATCAGGTTGGTGGGCGTGGCGACCGGGGTGAGGAACGAGGCGGCGGCGGCGACGGCGACCGACATCAGGACCGGCTGCGGCGAGACCCCCATCTGCTCGGCAGCGACGACCGAGATCGGGATGATGATGAGCGCGGTCGCGGTGTTCGAGATCACCTGGCCGAGCGCGCCGGTGAGGATGAAGAGCCCGGCGAGCAGCGCGCGGGGCCCGAAGCCGCCGACGGCGTCGATCAGATAGGTGGCCATCAGCTTGGCCGCGCCGGTCTGGGTGATCGCGGTCGAGAGCGGCATCATCGCGCCGACGAGGATGACGGTGGTCCAGTTGATCGAGCGGTAGATCTCCTCGACATTGAGGATGCCGAAGAGCAGCACCGCGCCCGCAGCGAGGATCCCGGCGGCGGCGGCGGGGACGACGCCGGTGGCGAGCAGGACGACCATCACCGCCATGATGCCGAGGGAGATCGCGGCGTTGCGGCCCATCGGCACCACCTGGCGGCGGACGAGCTCGGGGCTGTCGACGACGAGCGCCTCGGGCGGGGCGATATAGGTCCCGAGCGCCTCCCAAGTGCCCTGGAGGAGGAGCGTGTCGCCCTTCTTCAGCGGCTGGCCCGGGGCGAGGTCGATGCCCTGGCGCTGGAGGGCGAGCACGACGAGGTTGCCGCTCGGCGTGACCATGCCGGGAAAGAGGCGCTCGCCGATCAACGGCGAGCGGGGCGGGATGATCACCTCGGCGAGGCCGGAGGCGGTGGTGAAGAGGCCGGCCTCGAACTTCACCCCCTCGGCGTCGGCGGGGCTGAGCATCAGGTCGGCGGCGAGCTCGGCGACGTCGTCGGCGTCGGCGCGCAGCGCGATCAGGTCGCCGGCTTCGATGGCGCCGAGCCGGGCGGCGCCGCTGCCGGCGGCCTCCTGGACGGTGAGGAGCGAGACGCCGGGGCTGCCGTCGAAGGCGAGCTCCGCCCGCGGCCGGCCGACGAGGGGCGATTCGGGGCGGACGCGGAGCTGGTGGACGTCGCTGTCGAGGCGGAACTGCTCGACCAGCGTGCGGGCGTGGCGGCTGAGATCGGGCGGGAGCGCGCGGTTCTCGCGCACCGGGAGCAGGCGGGTGCCGAGAAGCAGGGCAAGGATGATGGTGCCGATGACGAGGAAGACCCCGACATAGGCGAATTCGAAATAGCCGAAGCCGCGCTCGCCGGCATCGAGCGAGGCCTCGAGCACCAGGACGTTCACCGGCGTGCCGGTCAGTGCCAGCATCGAGCCGGAATGTGCCCCGAAGACCAGCGGCATCAGGAGTTGCGAGGGCGGGCGCTTCAGGCGGACCGCGAGCACCACCACCACGGGCAGGAGGGCGGCCACGGCGCCGTTGACGCTGATCAGCGCCGAAAGCACACCGCAGAAGAGCATCATCAGCACGATCAGCCGGAAGCGGCTGTCGCCGGCGCCGCGTGCCAGCACCTGCCCGGTCCAGGCGGTGAGGCCGGTCTTCTCCAGCGCGCCGGAGACGACGAAGAGCGAGGTGACGAAGACCGTCGCCGGGTCGCCGAAGCCCGCGAGCGCCTGGTTGAGGGTGAGGACGCCCGTGGCCCAGAGCGCCATGGCGCAGCCGACGCAGACGGCGATCACCGGCAGCCGATCCCAGACGAAGAGGGCGATGACGCAGGCGATGATCGCGAAGACGATCCAGATGTCGGTCACGGTCAACCTCTGCTCGGATAGTGTTCACAACGCATTGCGGCGCGTGTCGCACATTTGACTTGTCAGGGCAATCTGCGGGGGCAATGCTGCGTCCGAGCAAGAAGTCGTTTATGCGAAACGCTAATTTCGCAAGTCGGCATGATTGCCTGAGCGGGGGACGAAGATGACCAAGGATCCGGTGTCCGGCGTGGAGACGCGTTCCAAGGCGGGTTTCCTGGACGGTTTTCTGACCACGATCGAGCGGGTCGGCAACAAGGTCCCCCACCCGGCGATCATCTTCTTCATCCTGATCGGCCTCGTCATCGTCCTGTCGGTGATCCTGAGCCTGATCGGCTGGTCGGCGACCTACGAGGCGGTCGACCCGGTTTCCCACGAGGTCGTCGAGCGCACGACCGCGGTCAGAAGCCTGCTCTCGGCGGACGGCATCCGGTTCATGTTCACCTCGATCGTGCCGAACTTCCTCGGCTTCGGGGCGGTGGGCGTCATCATCGTGGCGATGATCGGCGTGGGCCTCGCCGAGGAATCCGGGCTGATCGCGACGCTGGTGCGCAAGATCGTGGAGATCGCGCCGCGCTCGATCTTCACCTTCATCATCGTCATGCTCGGCGTCGTCTCCTCGATCGCGGCGGATGCGGGCTATCTCGTGCTGGTGCCGCTCGGGGCGGCGGCGTTCCACAGCCTCGGGCGGCATCCGCTGGCGGGGCTCGCGGCGGCGTTCTCGGGCGTCGCCGGCGTCTTTCTCGTCAACCTCTTCGTGACGCCGACCGACGCGCTGCTCGCGGAGATGACCAACGACGCGATCCATCTGGTCGACCCGAACCAGAACGTCACCCTGGTCGGCAACCTCTATTTCATGATCGCCTCGTCGATCCTGATGGGGCTCGTCTGCACCATCCTGACCGAGAAGGTGGTCGAGCCGCATCTCGGGCCCTACGAGGGCGGGGTGCCGGTGGAGGCGCAGGCGGCGCTGAGCCCGGAGGAATCGCGCGGGCTGCGCTATGCCGGCTGGGCGCTCCTGGGCTTCGTGATCGTGATCGGGCTCCTGACCGCGCTGCCGGGGGCGCCGCTGCGGCATCCGGAGACGGGCGAGATCCTCTCGGGCTCGCCCTTCATGTCCGGGCTCATCGTGCTGATCAGCGCGCTCTTCTTCACCATCGGCTTCGCCTACGGCAAGGGCGCGGGCACGGTGAAGGACCTGACGGCGGCGATCGGCATGATCGTGAAGACCTTCTCCGGCCTCGCCGGGCTGATCTTCCTGCTGCTGGTGATCGCGCAGTTCATCGCCTTCTTCAACTTCACCAACATCGCGACCGTGCTGGCGGCGAACCTCGCGGAGTTCCTCGAGACGGTGCCGCTCGGGGGCGTGAGCTACATCCTGATCTTCGTGCTGGTGATCTTCCTGATCGACATCCTGATCACCGGGGCGGTGGCGAAATGGGCGATCTTCGCGCCGGTCTTCATCCCGCTCTTCATGCGACTCGGCGGCGACCCGGATCTGGTGCTCGCCGCCTATCGCGTGGGCGATTCGCCGGCGAACGTCATCACCCCGCTCAACGTCTATCTGGGCGTCATGGTCGGCTTCGCGGCGAAGTACCAGAAGGACGCGGGCATCGGCACGATCGTTTCGCTGATGCTGCCCTATACGGTCGTGCTGATGGTGCTCTGGACGCTGCTGCTGGTCGTCTGGTACGTGCTCGGCCTGCCGCTCGGCCCGGCCTGATACGAAGGCCGCCCGAGCGGCTCGACCCCGCGGATCTCGAACCCGCCCCGGCGCGTCGGCCGGGGTGTCCCGCAGCGGGACATGGTCTATCTTGTTGTAATCACATGGTTTCTCAAAAGTGCGAGTCGCGCAAGGCCAGGCGGTCGCGCGCCGGGGGCGGTCAGTCCAGGTCGTCGAGGTCGAAGGTCGACTCGCGGCCGATGCTGGCGCGGTGCCTTTGGCCGAATTCCTCGGTGGCGCGGCGTCCCTCGTCGCGCAGCATCTCCAGGAAGCCGCGTTCGGCGTTGAGCTTCGACGAGGCGCCGAGGCCCACCATCATGTCGCTGTGGATGCGGTGCATGCGCATCTCCGCCCAGCGGCGGCCCTCGCCGTCGCCGGCGTCGACGACCCCGCGCAGGACCGAGATCATGCGCAGTTCCTTAAGCAGCACTGCATTGAAGGAGACCTCGTTGAGCCGGTTGGCGATGGCGCGGGCGGTGCGCGGCGTCCCGGGACGCTCGACGGGGTTGATCTGCACGAGCAGCGTGTCATGGGATTCGCATTCGCGCACCAGCGGCGTCAGCGTCGGATTGCCGCTGTAGCCGCCGTCCCAATAGGGATCGCCGTCGATCTCGACCGCCTGGTACATCGTCGGCAGGCAGGCTGAGGCCAGCAGCACGTCGGGCGTGATCTCGTGGCTGCGGAACACCCGGCCGCGGCCGGTGCGCACGTTGGTCGCGGTGATGAAGAGCTTGACCGGGCCCGCGGCGAGCCGGTCGAAATCGATGGTCTCCTCCAGGATGTCGCGCAGCGGATTGCCGCCCGCGCCGGTGAGCGAATAGGGCGAGACCAGCCGCGACATCAGGTCGGTCATGATATAGGCCGGCGAGCGGTCGAGCGACCAGTTGCCGCGGATCATGTCGAGCGGGCCGCGGCGGAAGGGGCTGAAGGTCGCGGCGCGCGACACCCGTTCCCAGAAATCGGCGAGCCCCGCCCGCGCCGCCTCGCGCCCGCCGCTGGCGATGCCATGGGCGAAGACCGCGGCGTTCATGGCGCCCGCCGAGGTTCCCGAGATGCCGTCGATGGTGAGCCACTCCGCCTCGAGGAGCCGGTCCAGCACGCCCCAGGCGAAGGCGCCGTGGGATCCGCCGCCCTGAAGCGCCAGGTTGACCGTGAGCGGCCCGGGTTCGGGGCGATCCTCCTTCGTCATGTCCGGATATTCTCCCTGCGATGGCGCGGCATTCTGGAAAGCCTCCGCCGGCGGCTGTCAATGGCGATCCGAACATCGCAACCCACCTCTCCGGGGGTGGTTGCCATGTTCCGGCGCCCGCCCCGCCCCGTCACGCCGAAGGCGTGCCTCCGGCACGACGCGGGCGCTTCGCTTCCGCCC
>Ga0116151_10002794_pt1 | contig 15934 bp, 6 predicted proteins | sample AD_UKC117_MetaG_FD_89893 | JGI IMG/M metagenome (GOLD analysis project Ga0116151, IMG submission 89893) | Active sludge microbial communities of municipal wastewater-treating anaerobic digesters from Hong Kong - AD_UKC117_MetaG | ecosystem: Engineered > Bioreactor > Anaerobic > Digestate...
GTGCTTAGGCGGGTGGCCACGATAGAAAGTATTGGCTCTTCCACGCGCATTGAGGGCGCAAAACTCTCAGATCGAGAGGTGGAAGCGCTCCTGGGACGGCTGGAGCAGACGGCCTTTGAAAGTCGGGATGAACAAGAAGTGGCCGGTTATGCTGAAGTTATGGACGCTATTTTTGAGAACTATGCCGCGATTCCCCTGACGGAGAACTACGTCAAGCAGCTTCATTCCCTTCTTCTGCGCCATGCCGTAAAAGATGAGCGGCATCGAGGGGAATATAAGAAACTCCCCAACCATGTTGAAGCCTTTGGGCCAAACGGTGAAACCTTGGGGGTCATCTTTGCTACGGCCTCTCCCTTTGATACGCCTATGCGAATGCAGGAGCTATTGGTCTGGACGCGGGAAAGTCTGGAGGATGGTAGTCTTCATCCCCTGGTGGTGATTGGCCTTTTCATCGTGGAATTTTTGGCGATTCACCCTTTTCAAGATGGGAATGGGCGTCTGTCGCGGGTGTTGACGACCCTGCTCTTACTTCGCTCCGGCTATGCCTATGTGCCCTTTAGCTCCCTGGAAAGCCTGGTGGAACACAGTAAGGACGGGTATTACCTGGCACTCCGGCGAACTCAAGGAACCCTAGAGCATGAATTCCCCGACTGGGAACCGTGGTTGCTGTTCTTCCTGCGCTTGCTCAAGCAGCAAAAGGACCGGTTAGCCGCCAAGATTGCGCATGAAGAGCGCTTAGAGGGTTTACATCCCGATGCGCTAGCGATTCTGGAACAGGTTCGGGCAACTGGGCGCATTACCACGAGTCAAGCTGAAAAACTCACCGGTGCACCTCGACCTACGGTCAAGGTGCGACTGGGTGAACTGGTCAAACGGGGGTTACTGATGCGACATGGACAGGGTAGGGGATCGTGGTATGGGTTAGCAGTTTAGCAGGGATCGCCATAATTTTGGTTTTTTACTAAGTAATAACAATCAGCTAACTTGGGAGACTGACTTTCTACGTGTGGAATAATTTGCTAGTTGTTCAGGGAGTGTATCTTAATTTTTCTGCACGAACATAATCAGCTACACTTAATAAAAATAGTGCTCAAATGGAGCCAGGAATGTCACAAGGAAAGATTAAAGCGGGGATGACGGTGAGTGGTTCGCTTCTCCCAGAACCCATTGAGGTGTTGGCCCTGGTGCCGATGGGTACGTCGCTGAAGGTGATTGGACGGGGTACCAAGACGGGGATGACCCATACCCCGATCTTTAGCGAAGAGCAACTGAATCAATTAATTCTTTCAGCAGAACAAGAGCCTTTTGACGGGGATGCCGCCTTGTTTCGGCTCGGGGTTGAAGCACATCGTCTCGGCCTGGCCTATGAATACGATCCCTATTTTTCGCTCTCCATTGCGCGGGTTGATCCGCTGCCTCATCAATTAGAAGCCGTTTACGACTATTTCATCCGACTGCCTCGAATTCGTTTCCTACTGGCGGATGACCCCGGCGCGGGTAAGACCATCATGGCGGGTCTGCTCCTCAAGGAATTGAAAGCGCGGGGTCTAGTGCAGCGGACCCTCATTGTGACCCCGGCCAATCTGACCTTTCAATGGCAGCGCGAACTGAAAGACAAGTTTCGCGAGAACTTTGAAATTGTGCGGGGGGATGTCCTCCGGGCCAACTACGGCCAAAACCCCTGGCAGGAAAAATCGCAAGTGGTGACCTCTATTTCCTGGGTCTCTACGCGAGAAGATGCGAAAGCTAGTCTGCTCCGCTCTCATTGGGATCTCATCATTGTGGATGAGGCCCACAAGATGAGCGCCTATGCCAATGATCGGAAAACCTTGGCCTACCAGTTAGGCGAAAAACTCGCGGAGATGACCGATCACTACCTGTTGATGACTGCCACGCCACATAAGGGGGACCCGGAAAACTTTTGCCGCTTTTTGGCCCTGCTGGACCGTGATGTGTACGGCAACATCCAAAGCCTGCAAAAAGCGATGCGAGAACATGAAGCCCCGTTCTACCTGCGCCGCACCAAGGAAGCCCTGGTGGGTTTTCCTGACCCGGAAACTGGCGCGGTGCATCGGCTCTTTACCAAACGGGTGGTGCATACAGCGGAATTCGAGCTGGATGGAGAGGAACTGGAGTTTTATGACCAGTTGACCGCCTACGTGGAAGATCAGTCGATGCGCGCGGCGCAAGATGACTCGCCAAGGGGTCGGGCGGTCGGCTTCACGATGGCGATGCTGCAACGGCGTATGGCTTCAACCCTTTATGCCGCGCGCCGGACCCTGGAGCGCATGAAAGAGCGACGGGAAAAGATTCTGGCAGACCCAGACGCCTACCGTCAGGAGCAAATCACCAAGCGTTTGCCCGATGATTTCGAGGATCTCACCGAAGAAGAACAACAAGAGATCGTGGCAGCACTGGAAGATGTGGTGGCCTCGGTCGATCCCACTATCCTCCGAGAAGAAATTGCCCGTTTGACCCAGTTGATTGATCAGGCTCGCCCCTTAGAGAAGCGCGAGATTGAATCCAAGCTCACCAAACTGAAGCAAGTCTTGAACGAGCAAGGGTTCTTTGCCGATCCGAGTAAGAAACTCCTCATTTTTACTGAACACAAAGATTCCCTCGATTACCTCGCCGGAGATGGCAAGGAAAACCGGCCTTATGGCAAGTTGCTGGAATGGGGTCTGACCGTGACGCAAATTCACGGGGGGATGAAGATCGGGGATCGTGATACGCCGGGATCGCGCATTTATGCCGAACGCGAATTTCGGGAACAGGCCCAGATTCTGGTAGCGACGGAAGCGGCGGGCGAAGGCATCAACCTGCAATTCTGCTCGCGGATGATTAATTATGACATTCCCTGGAACCCGATTCGCCTGGAACAGCGCGTGGGGCGAATTCACCGTTACGGCCAAGAGTACGATTGTCTGATTTTCAACTTTGTTGCCAAAAACACCCGCGAAGGTCGCGTTCTGCAAATGCTCCTGGAACGTCTCAAGGAAATCCGTCGAGAATTGGGCACGGATCAGGTTTTTGATGTCGTTGGCGAAGTTTTTCCGGCCAATTTACTGGATAAATTGTTTCGCGATTTGTATGCGCGGCGCACCAATGAAAGTGCGGTCACCGATCGCATTGTGCGAGATGTTGATCCGAAACGCTTCCGGGCGATTACCGAATCGGCACTGGAGGGGCTGGCCAAGAAAGACCTCAATCTCTCGGCGATTGTGGGCCGCTCGGTGGAAGCGCGTGAGCGCCGCCTGGTGCCCGAAGCCATTGAACAATTTTTTGTGCAAGCCGGGCCGGTGGTCGGGATGCGGTCCAAGCCGACAGCGGCAGAAAGCCACATCTACCGGATTGGCAAGGTGCCCCGGTTCCTGGTTCAGCGCGGCGATGCTCTGGAACCGCGCTTTGGTCGCTTGGGGCGGGAGTACAAGCTGATTAGCTTTGATAAGGCGCTGCTCAAGCGCGATCCGACCTTGGAATGGGTTACACCTGGTCACCCGCTCTTTGAAGTGGTGCGGGAAGCGTCCTTGGAGCAAGTGGAAGGCCACTTAAAGCGTGGCGCGGTGTTTTTCGATATTCAACGCCGGGAACCCGGTTTCCTCGACCTGTTTGCCGCTTCCATCAAGGATGGGCGCGGGAATACCCTCCATCGCCGGTTATTTGTCATGGAAACGGAACAAAGCGGGTCGATGGCGATCCGGCAACCCACCGTATTTCTCGACATTAACCCGGCCCCGGCGGAAACCTCGGTGCTGGAACCCGAGACGGTCCCGGCCCGGAGTCTGGCGGAAGGCTATCTCTATGAGCACGCGCTCAAACCCTGGCTGGAGGACAACGCCACAGAGCGGGCGCGTGAAATAGTCCGAGTTGCCCAGCATGTGGAAATCAGCCTGCACGCCTTAATTGACCGCCAGAACGAACAACTGGCCGATTACCTTAACCGGCAAATCGAAGGGCAAACCGGCTTGGAGGGGATTATCGCCCAAGCGGAACAACATCTGGATGACTTGAACAACCGTCTGGAAACCCGGCGCAAGGAACTGGAGATGGAACGCCACTGCACGGTAGCGGACATTGTTCACCTGGGCCGGGCGCGGGTGATCCCTCACCCGGAACGGCAAAGCCCACAAATTGCGCCGATGGTGCGGGATGACGAAGTCGAGCGGATTGCCGTCGATACCGTCCGGGCCTATGAGGAAGCGCGGGGCTGCGTGGTAGAAAGCGTGGAAGCCGACAATCGGGGCTTTGATCTCATCTCGCGCAAACCGCATCCCGAAGATCCCAAGAGCTTTATCGAAGTGCGTTTCATTGAAGTCAAAGGCCGGGCCGGAGTCGGGGAGATCTTCCTCAGCGCCAATGAATATCGGGCGGCGGAACGATTAAAAGGCGATTACTGGCTTTATGCGGTGTTCAACTGTGTTTCCAAGCCCGAACTCCATCCCTATCAAAACCCGGCGCAACTCGACTGGCAACCGGTGACCAAGGTAGAGCATTACAAGATTAAGCCTGATTCAGTACTGGGGGTTCGATGATGGATATCGAAACCCTCAAGATACAGCTTGCTCTTGGTGAATCCGTCGAACGGGAATTCAAGTCTGATCGCCGACAGATCTCCGACAAGGAGATTTATGAAGAAGTGACCGCTATGGCCAATGCTTCCGGGGGAGTGCTGTTCATCGGTGTGGAAGATAATGGAATGGTATCAGGTGCAAAGCCCCGTCATGGGAAAATGACTGATGCTGTTAAGATGCAAGCGGCCATTTTTAACAATACCGTTCCCAGCATTAACACGCGAATCTCCTTGATTGCGCATCCCGATGGTCAGGTTATTGCTATCTCAGTTGATCCTTATCCAGAACCCTGTGCTACGACAACGGGCAAGTCGCTGCGGCGTACCCTTGGGGGTGATGGTAAACCGCAAACCGTGGCCTACTATCCCCGCGACCATCGTTCCCGGCGCGTAGATTTGGGGCTTCTTGACTTTTCCGCTCAACCCATCCAAGGAACTGGTCTCTCTGACCTCGATCCTTTGGAATTTGAGCGGTTGCGGCAAACGATTACCCGTCTTCGGGGAGATCGTAGCTTGCTGGACCTCTCTGATGAAGATTTGGCCAAGGCGCTGAGATTGGTGGAAACCCAAGAAATCGGCCTTGTGCCTAACGTTGCTGGCCTGCTGCTGCTCGGTAGAGAAAAAGTGCTACGCGATGTCTTACCTACCCATGAAGCACATTTTCAAGTTCTCGATAGCCAGCAACAAGTGAGAGTAAACGATACCTTTCATGGGCCATTGCTTCAAACCTTGGAGCATATAGAAGCTCGCTTTACCGCTCGAAACAACGAACAAGAGGTTGCAGTGGGCCTGTTTCGCCTGCCTGTGCCGGACTATTCCCTAATGGGCTTTCGGGAAGCTGTCAACAATGCAGTGCTGCATCGAGACTTCAGTCAAATGCAAGCCGTGTATGTGCAGTGGCAACCCGACCATCTGCTGATTACCAATCCTGGTAGTCTCCCGTCTGGCGTGACCTTGGAAAACCTACTGGTCCATGAACCAAAGCCGCGTAATCCTCGTTTAGCAGAAGCATTTAAACGGATTGGCTTAGTGGAGCAGACGGGGCGTGGGGTAGACAAAATATTCCTAGGGCAACTGCAATACGGTCGTCCCGCACCGGACTACTCGCGTAGCGATGCCTACGGTGTGCGAGTGATTTTGCGTGGAGGGGAAGCCTCCCTTCAATTTGCAGCCTTTGTATTTGAGCAGGATAAACAAGGCCATCCTCTGACTTTGGACGATCTGCTCGTGCTGAACACGCTCTTTTTTGAGCGACAGATTGACTCGGAAACTGCCGCTAGGTTGCTCCAGAAAGAGAGTGCCAATGCGCGAGCTACTTTGGAGAGGTTGCACGAACGCGGTTTAATTGAGCGACGGGGCAACAAGCGAGCGACTTCTTACCACCTCTCAGCCGCACTTTACCAGCGCTTTGATATGAAAGCGGAATATATTCGTGCTAAAGGATTTGGGCCAATTCAGCACGAACAGATGGTGCTCGAATATGCGCGCCAACATGGGGAGATTTCGCGCAAAAAAGCGGCTGAATTATGTCAACTTAATGTTCATCAAGCGAGTCGGGTATTGCAACGTGTTAGCAGTAAAAATAAAGAATTGCAGTTAGTTGGAAATGGAAGGGGCGCTCGGTATGTCTGGAAACACCACAAATAAACGCACGCGCTCGTTTGTATTTATTGTAGAAACGCGCGCGCTCGTTTATGCGCTCGTTTCCCAAATATCAGTGAGATCAGTATGGATACTTTAGCCTACCCCAAGCGCTTGATAGAAGTGGATTTGCCGATAGCAAGAATTTCGGCCCATGCGCGGCGGGAGAAATCCATTCGACATGGCCATATTTCGACCTTGCATATCTGGTGGGCCAGACGGCCACTGGCGGCCTGTCGGGCGGTGATCTGCGCCTCGCTCTGGCCTGATCCGGTGGATTTGAGCACCTGGGCTAAGCGGGGTGATGAGGTTCCGGTAGGGGATGGTTCGGTGATAATCCGGCCTAGGCGGTTTTTGGATACCGCGCGGGAGCGGATGCTGGCCTGGGGAAAAGAACATCTTGGCAAGGTCAGTCGAGAGTCCTCCTCGCGCTTTATTGCCATTCAGAAGGGCAATAATATCCTTGCTGATCCCTGGGATTTGCAAAGAACGTTGCTGGATTTCATCGCTGACTTTGCCAACTGGGATAATTCGACGGACAAGGATTACCTGGAAACCGCCCGCGTATTGACCCAAGCCGCGCATGAAGCCCTGGGCGGGGAACTGGAGACGCGCCCGCTGGTGGTCGATCCGTTTGCTGGCGGTGGTTCGATTCCGCTGGAAGCCTTGCGCGTCGGGGCGGATGCCTTCGCTTCGGATTTGAATCCGATCCCAGTATTGCTGAACAAGGTGGTGCTGGAATACATCCCGAAGTATGGCCAACGGCTTGCCGATGAAGTCCGCAAGTGGGGGGCCTGGATCAAGCAGGAAGCGGAGAAAGAGCTTGCGGAGTTTTACCCGAAAGACCCGGATGGAGCCACGCCAATTGCCTATCTTTGGGCGCGAACCATTCAGTGTGAAGGGCCGGGGTGTGGGGCGGAAGTGCCGTTGATGCGGTCGCTCTGGTTGGCGAAAAAGGGCAAACGTTCGGTGGCGTTGCGCATCGTCCCCAAACCTCAAGAAAAGCGGGTTGACTTTGAAATTATCGAGAATGCTAAAACCGGTGAAGAAAGACTGGGAACGGTCAAGCGTGGGTCGGCAACGTGTCCTTGCTGTGGATATACAACGCCGGTGGCAAATGTTCGGAAGCAATTTAGGGCTAGGTGCGGCGGCACTAATGATGCACGTTTTTTGTGTGTAATATCTACTAAAAAGGGTGAACAAGGGCGTTTCTATAGAGTTCCCAATTCAAAGGATGAATCTGCTGCCTTTGGTGCTAAAGCTGAGTTAGAACGAATTAAAAATAAGCATAAAGGAACAATAAGTCTATTACCTGATGAAAAGATTGATATCCGAGGTATACGTCATACTTGGGCTATGATTTATGGTATCAATAATTGGAGTCATTGCTTCACTTCTCGACAAGCACTTGTGTTAGTAAAACTTTTTGATTTATCTGCTGCATATGAAAGATTAACAAATAATGAAAAACAAGAAACCCTATTGAAAGCAGCACAAACATGTATAGCCCTTATTATTGATAAATTAGCACAATATAATTCGTCAATGTGCCGATGGAAAGCTAGTGGAGAGAATATTGTTGATACTTTTGGTCGGCAAGCGTTACCAATGGTTTGGGATTTTGCTGAAGCAAACCCATTTGCTGGTGCCAGCGGTGATTTTTTAAATTTACTTGATTGGCATACAAATGCACTTGTCATTACTTCAAGCGCTATTCAAGGGCAAGTAGCATCTGTTGGTTCAACATCAGCAACCGTGCATCCGTATCCCGATGATTCTATAAGTGCATTTATAACAGATCCTCCATACTATGATTCAGTGCCTTACGCTTATCTTTCTGATTTTTTTTATGTTTGGCTTCGTAGAGCACTAAACCACATTTATACTCCAATAATGATGCATCCACTTGTCCCAAAAGATGCTGAAATAGTTGTTGATAGACCCCATGAGCTAAGTAACTCAACGCATAATATAGCTTATTACGAGGGTGAACTAACTAAAGCTTTTAAAGAAGGCTGCCGCATAGTTCGCCATGATGGTATTGGTGTTATTGTCTTTGCCAGCAAAACAACTTCAAGTTGGGAAGCGATTTTGAAGGCGGTTGTGGATGCTGGTTGGACTATCACGGGTTCTTGGCCGATTGATACGGAAATGGAAACCCGCGTTGCCGCGCAAGGACAAGCGCGACTAGCGTCTTCTGTCCATCTGATTGTTCGTCCACGATCTGAACAAAATATCGGCGATTGGCGCGATGTACTCACCGAACTTCCCCAGCGTATCCATGCTTGGATGCCGCGCCTCGCTGACGAAGGCGTGGTCGGCGCTGATGCAATTTTTGCCTGTCTCGGCCCCGCTCTCGAAGTGTTCAGCCGCTACAGCCGGGTAGAAAAATCCAGCGGGGAAGCGGTGACCCTCGGTGAATATCTCGAACACGTCTGGGCTGCCGTCTCCAAAGAAGCCCTCTCGATGATCTTCAAAGACCCGGATACGGCTGGCCTGGAACCGGATGCTCGGCTGACCGCCATGTGGCTTTGGACCTTGGGCGCAAATAACAGCGGTGCCGGTGCTGAGGAATCCGAACAATCTGAAGATGATGAGGCCGATGAGGAATCCAGTAAAGCGCCGAAAGTAACCGGCTTTACCCTGGAATTCGATGCCGCCCGCAAGATTGCCCAAGGTCTTGGTGTCCATCTGGAAAAATCGCCCTCGGTCGTGGAAGTGAAAGGCGATAAAGCCAAGTTGCTCTCAGTTGCGGAACGGGTCAAGTATCTTTTCGGCAAGGAGGCGGAAACCGCTGTTACCGGCAAAACCCCGCGCAAGAAGAAAAAAGAACCTGTCCAGCAATCCCTGTTTGCCGAATTAGAAGCCGCCGAATCGGCTGCGGAAGCCGAATGGGGCGATGTGAAAGGCCCCAAACCCGGAACCACGGTCTTGGATCGCCTGCATCAAGCGATGGTGTTGTTTGCCGCTGGGCGTGGGGAAGCGATGAAACGCTTCATCGTGGAAGAAGGGATTGGCAACGATGCCCGCTTCTGGAAACTTGCACAATCGCTGACGGCGCTCTATCCGGTGGGTAGCGATGAAAAGCGGTGGGTGGATGGCGTCTTAGCCCGTAAAAAAGGATTAGGTTTTTAAGGAGATAAAAACAATGAGCAATCTCAAGCCCTGGTATCAAGTCGTCGTTCCGCGTGAAGATTTACGCGATAATCGCCCACTGGATGCCTCCGAATTTGCCGTCCACCTCGATCATATCCGCGAACACCGCGCCCATCCCGATTATATCGATCCCGCGCGGTTCTTCTCCCGAACCTACCTGACCCAAAGCCTGCTCGATCTCTCCTCGCAAGTAGTGCGTCGTCTCTCCGGCATCAAGGTGGAAACCTCCGCCGTGTTTAACATGGCGACGCAGTTTGGCGGGGGCAAAACTCACTCTTTGACCGCGCTCTACCATCTCGCCCAAGGTGGCCCTGCGGCACAGAACTGGAAAGGTGTGGACAGCATCCTCAACCGGGCGCAAGTGAAAGAGATTCCGCAAGCAGCGGTCGCGGTTTTTGTCGGCACAGAGTTTGATGTGGTAGAGGGCAGGAAAGGAGAAGGACAACCGCAGCGAAAAACCCCTTGGGGAGAGATCGCTTGGCAGCTTGGCGGTGAGGAAACCTTTGCCGCTGTCGCCCAGCATGATGAACAGGGTATTGCTCCAGCCGGAGACGTGCTGCGCCGCATGTTGCCGGGTGGCCCCACGCTGATTCTCCTTGATGAGTTAATGAACTACGCTTCGCGCTCGCGCCGCACTGGCCTAGCCTCACAACTCTATGATTTCCTCCAGAACCTCTCCGAAGAAGCCCGTGCCCGCGATAACCTGGTGCTCTGTGTTTCGATTCCAGGATCAACCCAATTGGAGATGAACCCTGAAGATCAACAAAGCTATGAGTCCTACAAAAAATTGCTGGATCGGGTGGGCAAGGCCATCAGCATGTCCTCGGAAACCGAAGTGACAGAAATCATTCGCCGCCGCCTCTTCGACTGGTATGGGTTACCCGCCGATGGAAAAAAAGTGGCAGCAGAATACGGAGCCTGGGTCCAGGATCATCCCACAGAATTAGCGAATCTAGGTGGAGAATCCCCGGAAGAACTCTTCCTGGCCTGCTATCCCTTTCACCCTTCCTTGATTTCCGTTTTTCAGCGCAAATGGCAAAGCCTGCCGCGCTTTCAACGAACTCGGGGCATTCTTCGTCTGCTTGCCCTCTGGATTGCACGGTCCTACCAGGAAGAACACCGCAAGAATTCACGGGAACCGCTCATCACGCTCGGTTCTGCGCCACTCGATGACCAAACTTTCCGGGATGCCTTGTTTGAACAACTGGGTTCCGATCAACTCTCGATTCCGGTCACTACGGATATTCTTGGAAAGAAAGATGCTCACGCCCTTCGTCTTGACCGGGAAGCCATTGACGCGATCAAGAAAGCCCGCCTCCATCAGCGCGTGGCCACGACCATTTTCTTCGAGAGTAACGGCGGGCAAAGCCAAACCCGCATGGAAGCGACCGTTCCTGAAATCCGGGCAGCGGTCGGCCATACCGATCTAAATCTGGCCGATGTGGAAACCGTGTTAGAGGGCCTCACCGCCAACTGTTTTTACCTCAATTGGGATCGCAACCGTTACCGGTTCGGTCTGCGTCCCAACCTCAATCAAATGCTGGTCACGCGCCGGGGAACGGTGAAGGATCAGGACATTGAGGCCCGTATTCAGCAAACCACATTGGATTTGGTCAAATCTGGCAGTAAAGCCGTGGATCGGCGTTGTTTTCCAACCCGGTCAAATGATATTCCTGACCGTCCCCAACTGACCCTGGTGGTCTTGGGCTTAGCGCATCCCGCGCAAGACCCAGCAACCCAGAATTTCATGGAAACCCTTTTGCGAGAGTGTGGTACCGCAGGACGCACCTATAAATCAGGCTTGCTGTTTATCGCTCCCGATCAGGGCGGGGCGGTCATCGAAGCGGCGCGCAACGTGCTGGCTTGGGAAGATATCGAAGCGGATGAAGACACCGCCCGACAACTGGAAGAAGCCCAGCGCCGTTCTCTCGGTCAAAGCCTGGACCGCGCCAAGGCGGATCTGAAGGAATCTCTCTGGCGGGCTTATCGCCATGTGTTTCTGCTCAGCAAAGACAACACGCTCAAAAACCTTGACCTGGGGCAAATCACCTCCAGCATGGCCCATTCAATCTGCGATCTGGTAGTCAATCAACTTGTCAAGGACGATGAGATTACGGCTATCGTAGGACCCAATAAGCTGGTGCGGCTCTGGCCGCCCGCGCTGACTGAATGGTCCACGAAAGCGGTACGGGATGCCTTTTTTGCTTCACCAGCCTTACCTCGCTTGCTCGATCCTAACTCCATCAGGCGCACGATTGCCGATGGCGTCACTTCCAAGCTGTTTGGTTACGCCAGCCGAGATGCCTCGGGTCAACTCCAACTGGATTGTTTTGGTGAAAGTCTCTCGGAACAGGAAGTGGAGATCAGTGATGATCTCTTTATTCTGCGTGCTCAAGATGCCGAACGACTCATCGAACCGCCGCACTTGTATAGGCTGGTCCTTCAACCGAGTGCAATTGACGTTAGCCCTGGTGAGCACATCACCTTCAAGGTCAGTGGTGTTGACCAATACGGCCAAAGCTTCCCGGTGGAAAACGCAACCTGGTCAGCTCCCGAATGCACGGTAAATAACGAGGGCAGCTTTCAGGCGAATAGCGCGCCGGGTCTCTACTTGGTGACCGTGCAGGTGGATAACCTCCAAGCGGAGGCCAAGGTACGGGTTAAGCCGCCGATCATCTCGACACCTGTTCCACCTAGAGAAGAACACCAAACCGCCGAAGAAGAACATCCACCTGGCTATAGTGAACAAAAAATACGATGGAGTGGAACCATTCCACCCCGGAAATGGATGAACTTTTACACCAAGGTCATCGCAAAGCTCGCGAACTCGCCGGGATTGACCGTACAGGTCAGCCTAGAAGCATCAGCAGAAGGAGACAGTGCTTCGGCGAAGATTGAGGATATAAAGAGTGCTCTGAAGGAGTTGGGGTTGGACGAGAGTGTAAATGGATGATTGTTTTTGGTTTGCGCGAAATGGAGATACCCTAATAATGAGGATTTTACCGATTGAGCTGATCCCTGAAACAATGTGGAAGAAACAGGTACTTTACTTACCTGGTGAATTAATAACCTCATATTTAGTAGAATTAAAAGATCGTGGCCTTCTTCAAGAAGCAAAGCAAGGTACAGATAGGAAAGATATTCATGGAGGTTTTAGTGATAAAGAAACATTGGAGCATTTTACTCATCGATTCGGTGTTTCATCTGGCAGATCTGAGTTTACTATACTAGCGCCAAATGAGGACCTGACAGAATATTCTGATGCACTATTAAACACATTTTCAGAAGGGCATATTGGATTGTTAGATATTCCATGTGGAACAGGAGCATCGTGTGTAACTTTTCTCACAGTCTTAGCTGAACTTCGGGCTAGGCGTGTATTACCAACTCTTCCATTAACAATTTCGATTGTAGGGGGCGATTGTTCAATGGCAGCAAGAGAAATATGCCAAAGTATGTTAAATAGAGCGAGGACTATCTTAGCCGATCAAGGAATTATAATCAATTACAATCTGACTCAGTGGGATGCAACTCGAAATGATGAAACTGCAAAAATGATTGATGAGTGGTTTAAGTTAGCAAGTGATGCGTGTGAGTACGTAGTATGTATTAGTAATTTTAGTGGCGCGTTAATAAAAGGAAAAATGTTTGACGATTTTACACCATGTTTGTCACAGATACTAGCGCGACTACACGATAAAAAAAGTACTTTGATATGGATCGAACCAATTAACTCAAACGCTGTAAAAGGACTAATTCCAAAGGTATTTAAATGGCTAAATAGATATGTGCCTTGGTTTTCTAACGTGCATAAAAAAGGAGAATTTCCTTCGGCAGAGTATCGAATGAGTAACCCTATTAATCAACATATACATCAAACAGGGGTTCAAGTACAACGCTTCGTGAGAGATTAAGATAATGTGGCCAGTCCCATCAAATATGTTGGCTATTCGTGCTTTGCAAGCGACACGAAAGCTTCATTTGCCAACGTATGTTGCAACAAGATTTTTTGTTGACTCAATTGTTGGATATCAAGATAGTTCATGGAGCTATGTTACCATTCCCAGAAAATATCCTATGCGTAAGCAGGGTCAATTTTTAGTATCAAAGAAATTAAAGAAAATATTAGAGAATGGTTGTTGTGAATATCGAGACTTCCTTGTGTCGAGTCCGTCTACTGCATTAACCGAGTCTCTAATACTTGCTTATCTATCACAAGAATCATCTTTTCATAAAGAAAATTATATATATAGCTACAGATGGCCAAATAATACGGAAGAGTGTCCATATAATTTCGAGCATTATATTAATGGTTATAAATGTCGAAATAACGATATTTTAAATTTATTATTAGATAATAGTAACAACATTGTTATTGTTTCCGATATAGAAAATTTTTATCCAAGTATAAATCAAGAAACTGTATTAAAAAAATTTAATCAAGCGCTCAAGGATACGAAAATACAAGACAGTATAAAGGTTACAGCTCTGAAATTTATCGAGCATTTATTTAATTACTATCCTGATGGTAAAGGGATTCCGATTGGCCCAGAAATTAGTCACATCCTCGCTGATTTTGCTCTGTCTACTATAGATACTACTTTGTCGGCACAATTTCCTGGTAGGTATTTTCGGTATGTTGATGATATTGTACTCGTTGTGGACAATGACAAAAAAAATTCTGTAATAGAAATGCTAGAAAATTTAGCAAGTGATGAAGGTCTAACTATTCATCCACAGAAGACAGATTGTCTATCCGGGAGTGAATGGTTGACCTATGGGCCACATACTCAACATCAGGTTAGAAGAAATTCATTTGAATCACTTGTTTTTTTTATAAAAGTATTCTTGTTAACCCATCGAAATAGAGAAGATGAATTAGCGACAAGTCTATTAGAAGAAGGTTTTTCTCTTCCGATTAGTCGATTAACATCCAAAAGCAGAGAATCCAACTTTTTTGGGAACTTTAAATATCTTCTTGAAAGAAGATGGAACATTGCATGGCAAGCGTGGAAAATAAGAAAAAAAGATCTTATTAAAATGGCAAGGGAAGTGAGAAACGAAGTAAAAAGAGAATTATATGATATTCTCTTAGAAAAGCCACCTGAAAATAAAACAAGAAAAAAATGGTTTCTTCAAAGATTGAGATACCTCACTAACAGATCAATCTATCTATTTCCGCCTAATGAATTAACTCATTTAGTTGAACATTTAAGCCCCTTTCCTGAATTTCAGGATACTATTGCTTTGATAAATCTATTAGTAAAAGATAGTTATAAAGATATATTAGGTATGCCAGGACCAGTATTAAATACTGCTGCAAGTTTACTACGGCAAGCAAATAGAAAATTACCCCCTATCACTTTAGATAGCCACTCAGATCAAGTTATTATAGATTCAGTTAGTATCTTATTATTATTTGGAGTTGTTGACCTGCAACGTAACGCTCTTATTAAAGTTAACCAAACAACATCCGAGTTACTGCAATTTTGTGCAAATCAACCAAAATCAAGTGATATGCAACTAATACAAGATTTTTCTTATATAAATGAAATTAGAACACTCCAATATCCACACTTACATGATAGCTATGTAAATATATTAGAAACAAGATTTTCTGATCTTGAATCCCCTGTATTAGATGCATTAGACATTGGTGGGGGTTACTTATCTTGGTAAAATTAAACAATGATTCGATAGATCATATTCATAAAGTCATTCAAAAAGCCATTTATTAATAGAAAACATTAATACTCAACTTTACCTTTAATTATATTATTAAAATAATGGTTTCTTAAATCTCACAATTATTATTATCTTTCCCGTCTTTTACCAATTTTTATAACATCATTCCAATCTATTCCATCTCCATCTGGGTATTTATCCATCACCGTCAAATCCCCTCGTCTAGTAGCCAGAACCAGCCCTTTAATCTCCTCAGAAAGATGCCTACCGCCCGCATCATTGTTCATTGCAATCACAATGACCGTACTTGTTGCCAGCTTCAGAAAAGCCGCCTCCAGCAACTGCCGCTGCATCGTGTTCATTTCCCCGGCAATCGAGAAATACCGCGATCCTTCCGGCCCATAGAGCGCATGATAGCTCAGGCCCTCAATCGCGCTTTCCGTAATGACCAGGCGTTCATCCTCTGGAGTTGAGGTGGAATACCACAATCCTTTTTGCCCTCCCTTGGCAAACCCCTTGAAGTGGTAGTTACGCAATTCAAAGCCGCAAAGCCCCTGCCGGTCATAGTGGGGAAAGACGGCATTGCCATAGCGATCTCGATAAATCTTCCCGGTAAAGCGTGGATGAACCAACACCTCGGCAGGAATGCGCCGCTCCTTCTCCAAATAGGGGTGGGTCTCTCGAACTTGCATTACTGCAAACTGTGCCCAGATACCCGCCAAATCGCGGGTAATCGGTTCAACATCTTTCACATAGCACTCGGAAGAAAGGCGAGAGGATAATCTAGTAGTCCCACTGGTCCACGTCCGAAGTCGCTTGCGGACTTCCCCCAAATTCAACCGTTGCCGCTTCTGGACAAAATCAATAATGGTTCCGTGATCA
>Ga0116151_10002803_pt1 | contig 15915 bp, 15 predicted proteins | sample AD_UKC117_MetaG_FD_89893 | JGI IMG/M metagenome (GOLD analysis project Ga0116151, IMG submission 89893) | Active sludge microbial communities of municipal wastewater-treating anaerobic digesters from Hong Kong - AD_UKC117_MetaG | ecosystem: Engineered > Bioreactor > Anaerobic > Digestate...
CGCTTTAATCGCCGCTTCCATCTCGACACGCTTCACAATCGCCTGCTCGTCGCGGCGGCCACGATTGGACCACGACCGGAGCGCTGGCTGCGGGCGGCTGAGGCATCTTGCTAATCAGGTAAACTGATCTCATTATCAATTTCAGAAAAATGTATGAGAATACAACACTAAAATTGGTAAAATTGACCCGTCGCGGTTTTAGTCAGAAATACCCATGTCGGACACAGAAATTCCTAACTTTGCTTTACGACCGCTCGAACCCCTGCTTGTCAAACCCGAGCGTCTGGCAGTTCTCGGTCACGATCCGTTGGGTATCCTCCGTCACCCCCGAGGGGATGGCGGCTTCGATTTCCAGGGTGACTTTGATCTGAGCGCCCCGAAGGGTGGAGAGATGTTGCAGAACCTCTTCGGCGATGCGCCCCGCTTCCTTCCCCAGACGATCGGGGTTGAGTCCCATCGACCCAAAGAACCGCTTGGGCAGCACGGGCTTCCGGAGTTCCGGTTCCCGGACCTCGCCGGCCGGTGGAACCGCGCCACCACCCTCCTGCCCCTTATAGGGAACACCCTCACCCGGCACAGATGGCGGCACTCTCGCGGCCTGGTCGGCCTCCTCCTGCCGGCGCGCCACCTCCGGCTTGACGAGCACACTGGAACTATCGATGACTACCGAACCGCCACCGGCGGTCACCAGGCCAAGGTAGCGGTCTGTCGACGCATCGTAGCCTTCCGCATAAGCGAAGTGCTCGCAGAAGAGTTTACTGATGCCCTCCCGTAGGGCTTCCGCCAGGACGGCCCTGTCTCGCAAGCGGGGAAGATAGAGATACGAGGCGAAGTAATCCCATAACTTTTTGGTGCCGACGTGATTCCCACTGCCCCACAGGTAGCTGTTGATCGGGATACTCAGTCGGGCCGGGCCGATCCGGGTAATCAAGGCTTCTTCATGCACCAGTTTCTTGCTGGCGCGCGTGACGATCTCTTCCTGGCCCTGCAAGCGGGTGGACAGCCATTCCACCTCGGCGCGCGGATCGGGTTGGCTGGGAACCAGAAGCCAGGCCCAGGTTTCCCGGATCCGGGCACTGACCGTATCCCGCATTTCCGTTTGGCGAGCCTTGGCTTGATGAGTCTGCGATTGCGTCAAGTCGAGGGAACCGTCATTGACGATGGACCTCCAGGCCAGATGAAACCGGGTCGCTTCCTCCAGTTCGTGCAGGCGCTGTTTATCCGGCGCCAAAAATACCACCATGTTCTGATAGAGCCGGGGACTGTGGCCGCGCATGGTCAAAACCTCCCGAGCAAAGACCAGCGCGGGGCTTTGTTCATCCTTGGCGATATGGGGATGCTCCGGGCTAACGATCACAAGCCGCACTTCCGGCTCGTCCGGTACTTCGCTCGAATGAGTTGGCGCCGGATGCACGGCGGCGAACTCGCCCCGGCCACCGGTCTCTTCGCGGAGTACACCGATTAAATGCGCCCAGACATCGTGGACATCGAGTTGGGCCGCTCGGTCGTCAGCCAACCGCTTCAGGCTGGGCTGCGTGGAATACCAGTAGCGAGCGCCGTCGCTATGGAGATAGGTGGCGCTGTTAGCCAAGCGCCGGATCGCATCGCCGAAGGTCGCGGGCGCTTCGCCCGGCTGGGTACAGCCCAGCTTCACTTGCCGGTCGTCGATACCGGGGTTCTGCCCTTTGTAACCGGGCGCCGAACCCATGTAGATCGTGCGCGCGACGCGCCGAGTCGCCGAGTAACGGCCCAGGTTGGGATTGTCCTGGTCGATCCGCAGCGGTAATGACGTATCGCCGTCCACATCGCGGGCCAGCACGGCATCCCAGGATTCCTCCATGTAGCGGGTCAGTTCCGACTGGACGGCCGCCAAATCAATGGGGATCGAGGCCGGAACGATCATCAGGCTCCGGTCATCTTGCGACCACAAGGCGTGAATCACCGACGCCATCAAGCGCAGCACGCCGCGCGTGCGCTGGAACTTGTCTAACCCGCCCCAATCCTCGTAGAGCCGGTCGAATAGTTCGGGATGAATGGGGTAGGCTTTCTCCAGTCGCCGCAGGTAATCGCCTTCCGGGCACCCTGGGGGAAACTCGGCGCGGTTCTCCTGATACATCCGGCTGAAGGCGCGGATCACCGCATCACGCGCCGCGAAATGGGCTTGTTCGGTAATCGGCTGAAACAGCCGCCGCCGCACGATTTCAAAGCCTTCATCCGCCGTGGCCGGCCGCCAGCTCGATTCCACGCGGGAAAACGTATTCTTGAGCCGGGCCAGGGCCGCTTGCCCCCCTTCTCCGCCGATCTCGATCTGCGAAGCCGGCAGGCTGGCGACCACCAGAGTATGAGAAACCGCTTTGGCCGCTTCCGTGAGGGCCTGCACAAAGGTCAGATTGGCATCGAAGGAACCGGCAGGGAGATTGCTGACGTGGTAGAGCTGCCGAACAAAGGCCACCCATTCATCAATCAGCACCAGGCACGGGCCAAATTTCTCAAAGAGTTCGGCGAGGACCGCCGACCCGGGGCTGGTGCCGTTGGCATCCGCTTCCGCAATCATCCGGTAGGCCGGCGCCCCGCCCAATTGCCAGGCCATTTGGCCCCAGAGGGTGCGGATGACCGTGCCATCCTTTTTAGTTTCCGCCTGACCGGGGGACAGCGCGGTCCCCACAATCACCGCCCGGCGCGCTTTCGGCGCCTTGGCGAGGCCAGCCGCTTTCATCAGCGATTCGACGCCGGGTAAGGCCCGTTCCGCACCCGCACCGAACAAGTGGTACGACGCCAGCATCGAGTGCGTCTTGCCCCCGCCGAAATTGGTTTGCAGTTCGACCACGGGATCTCCACCTTGGCCGGACAGCCGCAGCAAGGCGCTTTTGAGCAGGTGTTCGAGACCTTCGGTGAGGTAGGTCCGGCCAAAAAACTCGACCGGATCCCGATACTCATCACTCCCCTCGCCCCGGTGAACCTGAGCTAGATCGGCGGCAAACTCCGCTTGTTGGTAGCGCCCGGAGGAGACATCGGGGTGTGGCGTGATCACTTCCCGCCACGGTTGCAGACCTGCCTTGGGCGTTCCTTCGACGGTCAGGGTCTTACGGCGCGTCTGTTGCCGGGCTTGTTCGGCAAACACCGTGCGTTGCAATTCCAGGCGGCTTTTATCTACCGCGTCCGCTTGCTCCTTGGCCGAGACCGCTTCCAGCAGGCGCTTAACGCTGTCCAGGGCGCGCAAGGTGTCGTCGGAGGAGAACGGTTCTTCATGGGCGAAGGCATTGCGCACTTCGCTGAGTTCACCCACCAGCGCCCGTTCCGTGCGACCGAGAACGCTCTCGAAGACCGAGCGCCAGTGATCGGCCATCGCCTTCAACAGCGCCTGGCTATCCCAGGCCAGGGAGCCATCGGGATTGCGCTTGAGCGGATAACGGCGACTTTGGTCAAATTGATCGGGCCACGTCTCACCCAGCCGGGCCTGGAACATGCGTTCCACGAAGGGCGTCAGCCCTACCCTCAGCAACTCGATGGCATCGTGAACCCGCTCGCGATTGGATAGGGCCATGGTGCTGCTCCTTAGAATTCCAGATCGCCCGAGACCGGGCGGTTTACTGATCCTTGGGCGGCCAGCCGCGTCAGTTCGGGCCAGGCGATCACCAGGGCGTTATAGGCCAGGGCTTCTTCCGCCCATTTCTTGCGCTCGCAGATCCCGTAGAGCCGATACGCCAGGTCGCGGGCGGTGTCGGCCAGCGTACCAAGCGGGGGCAGCAGCGCGCCTGCCGCCGCTTCGCCTTGAGTTTGCACGGTGCGGATCAAGTGTTGAGCCGCTTCCCAGACGGTCGGGCAGGTGTCATTAGTCGGATTCCAGTCGGCAGGCAGTTCTTCGCGGCGGAGCAGGCGGACTTTACCGCCCTTGGCCATCAAAATTCCTGCTTCTTGCACACCGCGCACCGCGACGCCACGGGCCGTGGCCAGGGTTTCCGCGACGCCATAAGGGCCTTCATCCATGCCGTGCGTTTCAAACCAGGTGATGGCGAAGCGAGTATCAGGATCGTATTCGCCTTCCTGTTCGGAGAGGTATTCATCGAGGGCCTGATTGATCAGTTGCAGCGCCGTTCGCACCGGCATCGGGCGGTCGTCGGATTCCAGCACCTGGGCGTAGCGGGTGAAGATGGCCATGCCGGGGCCGATGGTGGCCTGCGCCATGTCCACCGGGGCGATGTTGCCGTGCTGGAGTTTCTTGAGCGCGTCAGGCAATTCGCGCTTCAGCGCCTTCAGGAAATCCCGGCGGGTGGTAATCGGGGCGTCAGCCGGACGCTTGCGGCAGACAAGGACGATGCTTGAGGCGAGGGCGTTGGTTCCTGAGCCAATCATCCGGTTACTTAGTTCGGTCCGCATGGGCCAGGTGCCGCCAATGCCAAAGCCGGCCCGGATGACGGCATCGAGGAAGGTTTCCCATCCTGTGCTGGTCGTACCCTCCGCCGTCTCGGTTTCTGACTGCTTAAAAGCATAGTAAATGGTGGCCGGAAAAGCTGAATGCGCTTGATCAGCCACTCGATGCATCGCTTGCGTCATACCATTAAGAAAAAAGGTTTCGGCTTTTTCCTTGTTGCCGTGACGGTAGGGTGTCGCAACCAGTTCCTCCGTCTTGGGGACAGCCATCGTGGCGAATAAGTCAGGGAATATTGGGCGCAAAGAGCGGCGAAGCCAAACGTAGAAGAAGTCCGAGAGGTCAGCGTAACCGATGTTATCGTAGTATGGAGGGTCAGTGGAAATAACCTTGCCTTGGCTAAAGCACTGTGACTGTGCGTCCGCTTGAACGACATGACCGGCAATAGGGGCATAAAGCTGCTCAACGACACGCATCATGTTCTTGAGTGAAACGAGGGGATCACCAGCCATTCCACCAAAGGCGTTCGCCTCGGAATAATCCCAGACCATCGGCAATGCTTGCCGTCCAAATGTCGCGATAGACTGGTCCATCGTGGTCTTCCATCGGCAAAGCGAAGACTGGGCGTCTGACATCTTGCTAATCGCCATAGCCAAATACGCCCCCACCGCATCCGCATACGCTATCGCGCCAGTACCACCGTCACACAGGGCCTTTCCATCGTCAGCCATCCTCGCAGCCAGCGCGTCGCGCTTCACCCGTTCTCTCGCCTCCTGCACCAGATCGGAGAAGGTCGTCAGTGCGACGAGTTGGCGTGGGGTGAAGAGGTCGCCGTAGGTTTTCAGCCCGTAGAGCGGCGGCGAGAACCAGCGCGGGTTTGCCGGCATCGCGACATCCGGCTTCCACGTCGGCTGTGCCGTCAGGGCAATCGCTTCCATCTCCGGCGTCGGCGCAAGATAGACCCGCCCGCGTTCACCCTCGGCCACGATAGCCATCAATCGCCCGCCCATACGACCGGCGTTGGCTTCGCCATAGATGTGTTCGCTCGCTATCGGTACCCCCGACATCAGGCAGCGGAAGTGCGCCCCGCGTGAAAGCTTGGTTCCATTCTTCGCCGCCGCCATATCCTTCGGATTGCCCATTTTCACCGTGAACCGGTAGCCATCACCCTCAATCACTGGCTCGACATACGCCTCCTTGCCTGCCTTGGTGGACAGCATGAACGTGGAGGCGAGCGGCACGTCCACATGCGCGAACGCCGGGTTGGGACTTTTCACCGTCCGCGCCCAGAGCCAGGCGATTACGGTGAGCTTGCGGCCCACATACTTCTTCAGGTCGGGCCGCTCCTTCGCCATGTCCGCCGTGATCTCGATCTTCGGATACAAATGCCCGATGCGTTTCTCGGCTTCATCGCGCATCCACTTTCCGTAATAACGCACGTCCTCAGCCAGCCCTTGCGCCCCTTTCCACGAACCAGACGCCCCCAACTTGCGCCGCGCTTCCGGGTTTACCGGTGGTTGCCCGGCGAACTTGGGCGGAATCTCAATCATCGCCTTGTTGATGAGCACCGCCACTGGATTCAAGTCGCTGGCGTAGGCTTCCAACCCCAACCGTTGCGCTTCCAGCGGCAACGACCCGCCACCGGCGAACGGATCATGGAAAGCCGGCAACTTGTCCGGATCGAACAGTTCCCCCGCACGGGGATGATCGCGATTCTCCGCACAAGTCACCCGCCAGCTTTGCCAAATCTCGTCGCGCGCCTGGTTGAACACGGTTTCATTGGTGGTGTTCTCCCACTTGACCAACTCCTCGATGAGCTGAAACAGCCGCTGCCGCTCCCGTTCCTGAGCCTCCTCAGTCGGAAACCGCTCCGGATGACCAGAGGGGTCGTCCACCATCTGGGCGAAAATCACCGCCCGCGCCGCCGCCAGCGGCCGCCTCGCCCACCAGAGATGCAAAGTCGAAGGATGCCCATGGCGAATCGACTTCTCCCGCGCCGATGCCACGTTGATGGCCTCCAGCGGCAGAGCGACCTCAATAAGTTTCTTTTTAGAAATCATTGGGCAAACGCTCGTCATAGACGAATGGATGATCAGCGCGCCACGGGCAAATCCACCGGCTTCGCTTTGCCCGGAGGCCGCTGCGGTCGACCTTGGCCGAGACGAGCGCGATCCTCCTGGAACTGCCGCTCCAGGTTGTTCCAGAAGTGTGCGGGACGGCTCAGAGCACGCTCCAGTTTCAGCGCAGTTTCCAGCGTGATCGGCGCGTTGCCCTGGATCAGGTCACCGACCGTTTTCTGGTCCAAACCGGTTCGGTCCGCCAATTCGACCGGCGTCATGCCGTAGGCCTCCAGGTATTCTTCCAACACCTCACCCGGCGTCACCAGGTAATCTGGAACATATTGATTTAACTGTATCTCATTCATGCGTGTCTTCCACCCCAAGAATGGTAATGGCCGTCACCCGCGCCCAATCCAAACCGCCGTCTTCACGTACAGGCATTGGATCGTGATTGGGAACAAAGACCAGGCGATAGGGATGATCCAGATCGACCGACAACTGACCGGTGCGCTGACCTTCAGTCAGTTCGTGACATCGCCCTGGGGGACTTTTGGGAGGCCAGAAGTCCATCAGGTTGATCGCGGCGCGTAATTCTTTCATGCGAATCCGGATTTTCCTGGCCCGTAATGTCCCATGCAGCTTTTCGAGTTGTGTTCCTTCATTGAAAGCTTTTTGAAGCTTCTTGTTTTTGAACGATAGATCCATGTTGAACTCGTTGCTGCCGCGCCTTCACATCGAAGATGGGTTTTAGCTCTAATGCAAAGCAGATATCCGCCAAGGTGCGCAGCGTCATGTTGCGCGAACCATTGAGAACCTGTGAGATGTGGCCCTTGGTGGCGCCGATCCGGTTGGCCAACCCGGTTTGGTTAATGCCCGCTTCCGCCATCGCCCCCCAGATGGCTTCGGTCACCTCAGCAATCAACCTTTCCTGAGCGGCAAGCCTGGCATGAGCGTCGCTCTGGCGGGTCCAATCCTCCAAAAAGTCAGTCACGATCACCCCCCTCTGGCGGTTGCTCGCAGTAACGGATAATGAGGCGTGTTCCTCGATATTCAAGAGTCATAGTTTATATTTATATAAACCTTTGTCCAGCGCCATCACGCTGGCTCCCCAGCGTATTCCAGTAATTTTTGCAAACTGAAGGTGCGGGTCGTTTCGGCGAAGTCCGGTTCGCCAAATCCAAACCCCTGCAAATAGCGAGGCGCTTGCGCGCCCTCCTCGGTCACGATCACCAAAGCCAGGCGAAACTTCTCCGGTTCGTTGCGCGAACAGAGAATCTCGTTCTTGGTCAGCATGATGTCGTTCTTGCCGATCCACCGACCCTTCACCTCGATGAAGACCAGCGCCCCCGTCGCGGGGTCTTTCGACTCGATGTCATAGCCCAGGCCCTTCTGCGCGGAGACATCGCGGGGCATCCGCCCCAAAGTCCGTTCCGCCGCCAATACCGCCTGCATGGCCAGGCGCTCGACTTCCTCCCGCGCCAGCGCATCCGCTGGGGTTTCTACCCGTTCCACGGGCGGGAGCAATTGCTGGATCAACCCCCCCGGCACGACGATGGCACCCCCGCGCACCACGGGGGGCAAGGCGCTGATCTGCCGTTCCTGGTCCAATTCATTCAACCGGCGTTGCAGGCGGTCCGCCAACTCGTCGGCGCGGGCCGCCGCGTTCGCCGAACTCAGGCGAGTCTGCTGGCCCGCCCGCTCCTGGGCCTTGAGGTCTTCAGTTCGGCGATCCCAGAAATTGATTTCCTTCTTCAGCCGCGCCGTGACTTCCTGTTCCACCTTGTCAACGTAGGGCAGCTTGCGCGCCCGCAGCTCCGCGACATGGCCGGGCGCCACGGTTTGAATCGCGTGGCCGATAACCGGGTTCTCAATGTCGGCGGACAGCCAGTCGGCTTCCAGCCAGGGTTCCACCGCCGCCCGTTCTTCGACGCTGATCGGGCGGTAATCCAGGTAAGGCGCTGGCCCCGCATCGGTGAGCATCCCGTCTTCCCGATATTCCACGAATTGCAGCCGCTGCGAGATAACTTGTTGTTCCTTATTGCGCCCCTGGCGTCCGTCCTGGACCGCGTGCTCCAAGTAAAAAAGCACGCGCACCTGTTCCCCGTCATCCAAGTCATCCACCAGCACCGCCCCCCGCTTCAGCAGTTCCCGATGCCGCTCCAGGATGAGATCAAGGGTGGCGTCCAGCAAGGGATGGCCGGGACACAGGAACGCGGCCACCGGGGTCTGGTTGATTTTTTCCTTCTCGAAACACACTCGCTCGTAGCGCGACAACACCGGTTCGCCGATCCCGATGAGGCGATCCCGCTCGCGGATCGGACCGGGAACCTGGGTAATTTCCCAGCGACCGGGTTCCCGCAGGTAAACCCGCCCGCCCAGATGCCCGAACGCTTCCAGGAAGAACGACTGAATGAAGTGGGGTTGCAGACGCCGGGCCTGAGCGCGTTCCATGTGCTCCCGAATGTCCGCGATCTGGCCCGCTGACAAGGTGTCGTGGACCAGGGCGCGTTCCGCCAGGAGATCCAGCACATGCTGGCGGTCGGCGGCGTTGTCCACCGTCTGGAACAGGCGCTCCTTCACGTCCGGCCGGTCGCCGTAGCGGATCGCTTCCACCAGCAGATCGCGCAGGGCGTTGCCCTCAAAGAGCCGGCCCAGCACATCGTAAACCCGGCCCCCCAGCGCTTCCCGAGCGGTTTCAAGCTTCTCCAAGAGGCGCGCATACACCTCGCCCTCGCGGGTGTCGGCGGCCACCAGGTTCCACAGGTGACAGACTTCCTGCTGGCCGATCCGGTGAATCCGCCCGAACCGTTGCTCCAGGCGATTGGGATTCCAGGGCAGGTCGTAGTTGACCATCAGGTGTGCGCGTTGCAGGTTGATCCCTTCCCCGGCCGCGTCGTTGGCCACCAGCACCAGCACCGCCTTGTCCTGGGTGAACGCTTCCACCGCCTTGCGCCGCTCTTCGCGGCTCACCCCGCCGTGAATGACCACCACGGCTTCGGGACGGCCCAGCCGGGTGCGGATCTTGTCCGCCAGATAGTTCAGGCTGTCGCGGGGTTCGGTGAAGACGATCAGCTTGCGGCGATTGCCCTGCTCGTCCGTCATCAAGGGGTGATCCAGGATGCTGTTGAGCTGGACCCACTTGGCGTCCACGCCCGATTGCCGCAAGGCTTTAGCTTGAGCTTCCAGTTGCTTGAGCGTTTCGATCTCGGTTTGCAGTTCGGCCAGGGTCCGGGCCGCTGTCGCCCGATCCAGAATGCGCGCTTCCGCCGCTTCGACTTCGGACTCCGGGGCGTCTGCCAAATCCTCCAACTCCTCCGCGCTCAGCGTGGTGCCACGGTCTTCCGGACGGATCGGCGCCGACCCTCCCCGCGCCAGCAGGCGTTCTTCCGCGAGGCGCTGTTCCAGCCGTTCGCGGCGCCGGCGCAGGGATTCGTGAATAGCTGCGGGCGAGGAGGCCAACCGCCGTTGCAGGGATTGCAGCGCGAACCCGATGTTTTGCTTGCGCTGGTCGTCGGCGCCGGCAAAGCGCTCGACGCGATTCATTTCCTCGCGCACGTAAGTGGTCACCGCCGCGTACAGCGCAGCTTCCGGGTCCGCCAGGTGATAGGTCACGGTGTAGGCCCGGCGCTCGGGAAACAGCGGCCGGCCATCGAACTTGAGCAACTCCTCCTTGGTCAAGCGCCGCATCAGATCGCGGGTATCCGCTTGATGCACCCCATCCCGGAACCGCCCTTCAAACCGGTCCCCATCCAGCAGGGCCATAAACAGTTGGAAATCCGCTTCCTTGCCGTTATGGGGCGTGGCCGTCAGCAACAGGAAATGCCGGCAGTGGCTACCGACCGTTTGGCCCAGGCGATACCGCTGGGTGAATTTCACCTCCCCGCCGAAGAATGAAGCCGATAGCCGATGCGCTTCATCGCAAATCACCAGATCCCACTCCGGTCCGGTGCGGAATTTCTCCTGGAGGTCCGGGTTGCGGCTGAGCATGTCCAGCCGGGCGATGAGCAGCGCCTGGTCGGCGAACGGATTGCCGGTCCGGGACGCTTCAATCCGGTCGCGGGTGAGAATGTCGAAAGACAACCCAAACTTTTGCTTCAGTTCATCCTGCCACTGCTCGACCAGATTGCCGGGCGTGACGATCAGGCACCGCTCCAAATCGCCGCGAATCCGTAGCTCTTTGATCAACAACCCGGCCATGATGGTCTTGCCGGCGCCGGGGTCGTCAGCCAGCAGGAAGCGCAGGGGTTGTCGGGACAGCATTTCGCCATAGACCGCCGTGATCTGGTGCGGCAGTGGCTCCACCTGGGAGGTGTGAATGGCCAGATAGGGATCGAACAGATAGGCGAGACGAATGCGGTAGGCTTCCGAAGCCAGTCGCAACAGGTGGCCATCGCCATCGAATGACCAAGGACGGCCCTCCTGAACGACTTCCAGAGTCGGTTCCTCATTGCGATAAACGAGGCGATGACCGACCTTTCCAGCAGCATCCTCAAAGGTGACTTTGATCGCCTGATCGCCAAACCACTCCAAATTAACGACCTTGGCGGTTCCGCTGGGCGTCAATCCCGTGATATAGGCGCCCGCCTTGATCTCTTCCAGTTTAGCCATAATGGTTACCCAGTGATCCCCCATGAGCGAAATACCGCTGCCGCTGCGCGATCCAATTCACGCCGCAAGTTTTGCTGGTACTGTCCAGCAACGGCCTCAGTCGGTTTTCATGCGCTTGCATGAGGGTCTCTTGACGCCACCCGGCGGTGGCGCCGTCCGCTCAGAATCTCATGGGTGATGCCGTTCTCGTCAAACCGGAAATGGCGCTCCGGCTCCACAAAGGGGGAGTTAATGACGGGATTCTCGCTCAGATCGGCCATGACTCGCTCGATCAGGCGGTCAAGGCATCTTGGGGATGGGGCTTGGCATTGGGCGGTGCCTCTGGGATCGTCAAGCCGTGCTGCCGGCAATACGCGCAGATCATCACTTCGAGCATATTGGAGAGACTGCGGCGCTCCAGCGCAGCGGCGATGCGCACGGCCTGCTTGAGGGCCGGATCGATCCGGGCGGTCAGCGTGTCCGTTTTGGCGGTTGACATGGCGTGTCCTAAACTGCGGTTGTTACTTTTTATGGCAGATGTAGAACACTGTAGCGCAAAGCCGCGCTAAAATACAGACAGTGTATCAGTCGGGTTTTGTTAAACGCTCTTCCTGTCGTTCATTGACTCGAATGCCTCAACCCAGGAGACCCCTCATGCTCATCCCCAATCCTTCCCTTTTCGCGGCGGCGTTGCTCGCGGCGCTGTGGTTCGCCCCGGCTCAGGCTGAAACCGTCACCTGGTACGACGCCACCTACCGGCAGTGCGCGGAACGCTCCACTCAGGGCATGGTCGAGTGCGTCGCAGCGCAAACAGAAGATTGGGACCAGCGGCTGAACGCGGCCTATGGGGTGTTGATGAAGCAGCAAAGCGGTGAACAGCGGACCGCCCTGCGCGATGCCCAGCGCTTGTGGATACGCTACCGTGACGCCAACTGCGGGTTTTACGCCGCCGCCGAAGGGACAATCAGCCGGATTGCTGCTGCCGAGTGCTTGCGGGTGATGACGGCGGGGCGCGCGCTCGAATTGGAGTTGGCCGCCCGGCCTTGAGCAGAGGCATTTCAGAACCTGCCGGTGAATCGGATGCGCTCGCGAGAACGCCCCGGCGGGCGACCGCCAAGCGCATGAAACGCGCCGACTCAGAACCGCGCCTGGATCGACTCGATCACCAGCCGGAACGGGCCGGCCTGGCGGTCGGCAATCAGAAACCCGAAGCTTCGGATCCGGGCCGGATCCAGCGCCGGCGCCTCAGTGACTACGCGACCGCGAAAGGTCGGCTGAAAATCAGTGATCGGCAACATCACCTCAAGCCATTCACCGGCCTGTGTTGAAAAACGCGCCTGATACTGGACGCCATCAAAAGCGTCATCAGTGCGAAGACCAAACTTGTAGGCTTGGCCATCGCCCTGGACGCGCAGAATGAACGCCGTCGCCCCGGCCAAATCATACTCGCGCGGCTGGGCGCGGATCGAAGCAAAGCCGCCGTTTTGTTCCAGGGAAACCACGCCACTGAACACCAGACCCTCGGGCGTGGTCTCCACTTGACTGGCCGAGACGCCGCCCATCACGCGGTCATCGACCGCAGACCAGGCCGGTGCATGAGCCAGATCGTGAAAATCCAGTACGGTACGCATGACCGTCGCGCTCATGGCGATCGCTACTCCCATCGTTGCGAGGAACCCTAAAATGAATAAGAAACCGCTCGTCAGTGGATTCATCTTGTTGACCGTGCTGACCGTGATCAATGGTTGTTCGGGCGGACGACCTCCGTTGAACCTGGGGATCCATGAGGGTCGACTTGCGCCCTGTCCGGCGTCTCCCAACTGCGTTTCCTCCGAGGCGATGGTGGCGAATCAGCAGGTCGAACCGCTGCGCTATGCAGGCGATACCGCGCCGGCCCGCGCCCGATTGCTGGAGGTGCTGAATGGCATGGCGCGGGTGCGCTTGGTGCAGTCCACAGAGGACTACCTTCATACGGAAGTCCGTTCAGCGGTCTTCGGCTTCGTGGACGATGTGGAATTTTATTTCAACCCGCCGGGAATGATCCAGGTGCGTTCGGCTTCGCGCACCGGCTATTATGATTTCGGCGTCAATCGCGAACGGGTGGAGACGATTCGCGCGCGGTTCTCGACCACCTCGGCTGCGCCACGCGCTTCATAGCTCTCCACGCTATCCTGCGGTTCCCGCCCTTGCGCCAACGCCGCCTCGTAGCGGCGCAGCGCCTGATGGTCATAGACCCAAACGCACCCCTCGCAGCCACGCCCGCAGCAGGGACCCTCCACCGGCGGTTCCGGCGGGATGAACGGTTCCTGACAGGGCGTTTTCAGTGCAGACATCGGCGATGCATCTCAGGGCGCGGCGGCGATAAACGCCGTGATATCGTCCAACACCGGAGCCAGCCCGCGCAGCGGCCAGGCCAGCGCGCCCAGCGTCGTCGCGTGGTTTAAGGCATCATAGCGTTTCAGCGTGACGGCAACGCCGGCGCGTTGCAAGGCCGCGGCCAGGGCCACGCTGTTGCGTTCAGGATTCACCACCGGATCGTGTGCGGCGCTGATCAGCAACGTCCGGGGCGCGTGGGCGGTGACATGCGTCAGGGGCTGCGTTTCCGGCAAAGTCTCCGGCCAATGAAAAATCGGTTGGATGTCCGGATCCGCAATCGGCAGGAACGCATACGGGCCGGCCAGGCCGATGAAGCCGGCCAGTCGCGCTGGCGTCGGTGATTCCGCCGCTAACCAACGCGGATCATAGGCCAACATAGCGGCGATATAGGCCCCGGCGCTATGGCCTATCACATAAATCCGGCTCGGATCGCCTCCGTAATGGGCGGCATGCCGGAACGTCCAGGCCACGGCGCGCGCCGCATCCTGTAAAAACGCCGGATAGGTCACTTCCGGGTACAAGCGATAGTCGGGCACGATGACTAGCAGCCCCTGTTGCGCCAGCGCGGCGGCGGCAAAGCGGTAGTCCGCGCGTTCGCCGCTCCGCCAACTTCCCCCATAGAAAAACACGACGACCGGCGTCGGCGCACTGTGCCCGAGCGGCTGATAGAGGTCCAGGGCATGACGCGGAGCGTTCGCATAAGGCAACGCCGGGTGTGGGACGTAGCCCGTGTCCGCGGTTAAGCCGTTGAGTACGGCCACCGGGGAGCAACCGGCCAGTCCCAAGGCCGCCATCAGCAGCAGGGCAATGATCCGTAAGGCATCACGCCGCCGAGGGGGATGGCGTCGAGCGCTCATCGCACCCACGGACCGCGGCTTGCGGGCCATCATCCCGTCAAGCGGTGGCTGGATCGATCAGCGCGCCGCGTTCTTCCCCGGGAATCACGGCGGTTTCCTGGCGCGCGGACTGAATCCACTCCTCGATAAAACGATCCTGGCGCACCGTCTCGACATACGCCTGGGCGGCTTCGGACACCGCGATCCCATAGGTGTGAAAGCGCAGCGCAACCGGGGCGAACATCGCGTCCGCCAAGGTAAAGGAACCGAAAAGCCACGGGCCTTCCCCCGCAGGGACCGTCTGTCGGCAGGTGGCCCAGAGATCGACGATGCGCGCGAGGTCCGCCTGCGCCGCCGCCGACGGGAACACCCCGGAACGCCGGGCGCGACAGTTAAAGGGCAACTCCTCCCGCAGCGCGGCAAATCCCGCATGCATCTCGCTGGCCGCCGCCCGGGCCAGCGCCCGGCGCGCGGCGTCCGCCGGCCAGACACCCGGATAACGCTCGGCCAGCGTCTCACCAATGGCCAAGGATTCCCAAATGACCTGCTCCCCATCCAGCAAGACCGGCACCCGGCCCGACGGGGAATAGCGGGCGATGTGCGCGGCGGCATCCGGGGCATGCAGGGGCACCGCAATCTCCTGAAAATCGGCCGCTAAATGCTTCAGCAGCAGCCAGGGCCGCAGGGACCAAGAGGAATAGGTTTTATTGCCAATGACCAGATCAGGTCGGACATACGCATCTCCTCGAGGGATTGATCGATGAAGGGCGAACGATTTTCACGAGCGCCAGAACGGCTTATCGCCTTCTCGAAACGCATCGGCGCGGCTGATTCCCATATCCTTCAGCATCGCTTCATCAAGAGCCAGCAGGGCGCGACGCTGGCGGTAAACCGCATAGCGATCGCGCAACCATGTCCCTATCCCGACATGCGGTGCGCCCACGCCAGGATTACGGTGAACAGGATGTTCCAAACACAAGGTTGTATCGTGATACATGGGGTGTTCCTCCAGAATTTCAAAGGGGCGTGATGGATCATGAAGAAAATGGATTGATTTATCCAACGAATAAGTTTTATATGACTCATCATTTTTAGTGATGGATGAGGAAGGCTTTCATGACCCTCCAACTCGATCCGGATCTCTTGCGCACCTTTGTCGCCATTGTCGATGCGGGCGGCTTCACGGCGGCGGCGCAGCAGGTGCATCGCACCCAATCGGCGGTGTCCATGCAGGTGCGCCGCCTGGAAACCGGACTGAGCCGCACCTTGTTTCAACGGGAGGGCCGTGGCGTGCCGCTCACCCCGGAGGGCGAAGCGCTGCTCGGTTATGCCCGCCGCTTATTGAAGCTGCACGATGAAGCGCTGGCGGTGTTGACCCGCCCGGATCTCACCGGCCGCGTGCGTCTAGGCACCCCCGACGACTATGTTGAACGGTTTTTGCCTGACATCCTGGTGCGCTTCGCCCGCGCGTTTCCCCGGGTGCAGGTTGACGTCCATTGTGAACCGAGCCTGCATCTGCGCCGATTACTGGCGGAGGACCGGCTCGATCTGGCGTTGATCACCGGTGCGCCGGGCGCGGAAATCGGGGAAATCTTGCGTCGCGAACCGACCGTGTGGGCCACCGCCGAACGCCATCTGGCCCATGAACAGGACCCCTTACCGCTGGCGCTGTTTCAACCCGGCTGTC
>Ga0116151_10002807_pt1 | contig 15892 bp, 9 predicted proteins | sample AD_UKC117_MetaG_FD_89893 | JGI IMG/M metagenome (GOLD analysis project Ga0116151, IMG submission 89893) | Active sludge microbial communities of municipal wastewater-treating anaerobic digesters from Hong Kong - AD_UKC117_MetaG | ecosystem: Engineered > Bioreactor > Anaerobic > Digestate...
GCGCGGCCTTCCCCAAGAGCACCTTATGCCTACGGATTGCCGATGCGCTGGGTCCGGTTTACGAGGACGAGCCGTTTGCCGATCTCTTTCCCCGGCGCGGGCAACTGGCCGAGGCCCCTGGACGGTTGGCTTGGATCACCGTGCTGCAATTTGTCGAAAACCTGTCGGATCGGGCGGCGGCCGACGCGGTGCGAGGACGACTGGATTGGAAGTATTTACTCGGGCTCGAGCTCACCGACCCGGGCTTTGATCATACGGTATTAAGCGAGTTTCGGTCGCGCCTGGTCGCCGGTCAGGCCGAGCAACAACTACTGGATCGGCTTCTGGAGCAACTACAAGCACAAGGTCTGCTCCAAGCCGGTGGTCGCCAGCGAACCGATTCGACGCCTATCCTCGCCGCCGTGCGTGACCTCAACCGATTGGAGCGCGTGGGTGAAACGTTGTGCACCGCCTTAAACAGCGTGGCGGTGGTCGCACCGGACTGGTTACAGATACAGGCGCCGCCGGAGTGGTACGAACGCTATGGTCGTCGGGTCGAGAATTATTCCTTACCGAAAACCGATGCCGCCCGCCAAGCCCTGGCCACCACCATTGGAGGCGACGGGCAACGACTGCTTGAGGCGATTGACGCTACAGACGAGCACGACTGGCTGGGGAAGGTGCCGGCCGTGCAGACCCTACGTCGAATTTGGGCGGAGCAATATATTGAAAATGAAGGCGTGTTCGTCTGGCGTCCGGTCAAGGATAGGCCTGCACCCGCCGAACTGGTCGCCTCGCCCTACGACCTGGATACCCGCTATAGCACCCAGCGCAGCGTGGAATGGGTCGGCTACAAAGTCCACCTCACTGAGACCTGCGACCTGAACACGCCGCATCTGATCGTGAATGTCGAAACCACGCCGGCGACGACCCCCAACGACCATATGATCGCGGTGGTCCACGCTTCACTCGCCCAGCGCCACCACCTCCCCACTATGCACCTGGCGGACAAAGGTTATACCTCGGCGCAGGTGTTGTTGGATAGCCAGCGGGACGATCAAGTAGCGATCATCGGTCCCGTAGCGGATGATCCCAGTTGGCAGGCCCAGGCCGGGGAAGGCTTTGCCAAAGCGGACTTTCAGATCGACGGGGACCGTCAGGTCGCCACCTGTCCGGCGGGCCACCCGAGCGTCTCTTGGTTACCTAATACCTATCCGAAAAATGGCGTGGTCTGGGAAGCGCGCTTCTCGCGCCAAGACTGTACGCCGTGCCCACACCGTGCCCAATGTACCCGAGCCAAAAAAGAACCGCGCATCCTCGGCTTGCAAGCTCGCGATCAACATGAAGCGCTACAGACCGCGCGGGCCGCGCAGACCACTGAGGCGTTTCGCGAGCAGTACGCATCTCGCGCCGGCGTTGAAAGCACCCACGAGCAAGCCATTCGACGTTGTGGTCTGCGCCATTGTCGCTACATCGGTTTAGCCAAAACCCATCTACAATATCTGGCCACGGCGGTCGCGATTAACCTAATCCGGGTCGGTGAGTGGTTGGCAGGCACCCTAACAACCCCGACCCGTTGCTCGCGGTTTGCCGCCCTTCAAGGAGCGGCGTGAACGACCCAGGGGAATTCGCCACCAGTGTCAAAGTTGGTTTAGGGCCTACAATGCAGTAGCGCACAAACGCTACCGGGGCGTGAACATCCTTCTTCTCTGGAGCGCGGCGGCGCGGAAGGGCTACCGAAGCCCGGCATGGATCGGCTACCACCAGACCCAAGAGCGCGGTGGGCATATTCTGAAGGGGGAGAAGGCGACGACCATCGTCTATGGCGCAACCTTCGTCCCCCGAGAAGAGCGCGAGAAACCCGAGGAGGAGCAAGCGCGCGTTCCCTTTCTCAAGCGCCGCCAGGTCTTCAACATCGAGCAGACGGCGGGGCTCCCGAGTCGCTTCTCTCAACCCGCCGAACCGGTACCGCTTCCGGACGCGATCGCGTGCGTCGAGACCTTTCTTCGCATGGTCGGCGCAACAATCCTCCACGGCGGCGAGAGCGCCTGCTATTGTCCCGCGAGAGATCTCATTGTGCTCCCCGACCCGGGAGACTTTTTAAGTGCGCCGCACTACTACGCGACGAGCCTTCACGAGCACGCCCACTGGACGGGGCACCCCGGTCGCTTGAACCGCGATCTCCGGGGACGCTTCGGTTCGACCTCCTACGCCGCCGAGGAACTCGTCGCGGAACTCGCCTGCGCCTACCTCTGCGCGCTTCTCCACATCCCGGGGCAGCTTCGCCACGCCGAGTATCTGGGGGAGTGGGTGACGCTTCTCAAGCACGACGCGCGGGCGATCACGACCGCTGCGGCAAAAGCCACCGAGGCGACCGACTTCCTGTGTGCTGCCGCCCACTGGTGCGCTGAATCGGAGGCGTCAGAAGCCCAAGAGGAAGAGGAAATCGAAACCGTCTAAGTCGTTACCAAGGAATATCCCACTCACGGGGACATCCGCAAGGACGATGCTGCAACGCACCATCGGCTTTTTTTGTGAACACGGAAGTTCTGCGCAAAGGCGTTGTTGTCAGCGCCAGAGCTGTGGACTCCATGGGGATGCACATCATTGCCATGTGATGGTACGTGCTAGGACTGGCTAATAGGTGGTTGATACGAAATTTTTTCGTCTTCTACGATGATCAGCTTCTGAGTGCGCATCTGTTCTACGAGAAAATCTAACTCCTTTTCTTCCAACCTTTTCATAAATAACGCATGAATACTGTTTTTCAGCGTTTTAACCTTTCTCGGTCTCGCATGCCCCAATGCAGTGAGCCGCTCAACAATCGCCGCTACCTTTTCCTCGGTTGACTGGGCGCTTGAGGTTCGGAGTAAGGGTATTTCCGCGAGCTCTGTTTCTCTTTGCGCAAATATCTTCCTTTCTCTCAGGTGTTTGATAAGTGGGTCAAAACCAGTGTCTTTTGAGATCACATGAAAATAGGCGTCGGGATCTTTTTCCGCAATTTGCCCCATATAGAAGGCAATGTGAAAATCAAGTGCGTTTGGTCCGTTCTCTCCGATCTTTATGTATTTTGCATTGCTCCCAAATTCTTGTACGGCTGATACGAGATCAAAGGGGATCTTCGTTTGGTTCGCTCCTATAAAGATGATTACTCGAAAATCATACCCATTGAGTATCGATAGGCTCTTTGGTTGAACATTTTCGTAGTCGATAAGGATGTAGTTGTTTTTCAATGACCAAACCTTTTATACACTCTCACTGGTAGCTTTCTTATTTCCGTGTGGTTTCACAACGATCAAGGCACACGGGCACCCCCCATCGGATGGATCACATGGAGTATAGTCCGGAGCTCCGCCTGTCACACCCACTTGTCGCTCCCGGTTCCCTTTTTCCGCCCGAAAGGGTAAGATATATCCGTAACGAGACACAATAACAAACTTCTGTAAACGCCGTTATGCCCACCCCACACAACGAAGCCTTCGCTCGCAAGGTGCCGGAGCGCTTCGCAGATCGAGCGCCCGGCGCCCGGCGCGCGGCAAAATCCGTAACTCAATATCCCAAGAAACATGGCACTGAAAAAATCCGAGCTGTATTCTTCCCTTTGGGCATCCTGCGACGAACTGCGCGGTGGCATGGACGCTTCGCAGTACAAGGACTATGTCCTGGTCTTTCTCTTCGTAAAATACGTCAGTGATCGATACGCCGACGAACCCTACGCGCCCATTACGATCCCGGAGGGTGCGAGCTTTCAAGACATGCTTGCCCTCAAAGGCAAGCCGGACATCGGCGATCAGATCAACAAGAAAATTCTCGGTCCGCTTGCCAAAGAGAACGGGCTCTCCGACATGCCGGACTTCAACGATCCCAACAAACTCGGTGCCGGCAGGGAGATGGTGGAGCGGCTCACCAACCTCATCGCGATCTTCGAGAATCCCGCCCTCGACTTTTCCCAAAACCGCGCGGATGGCGACGACCTTCTGGGTGATGCCTACGAATACCTCATGCGGCACTTCGCCACGGAGAGTGGCAAGAGTAAAGGGCAGTTCTACACGCCCGCCGAAGTCAGCCGCGTCATCGCGCAGATTCTCGGCATCCGCCACGCCAAGACGAGTAACGACACGACGGTCTACGATCCGACCTGCGGCTCCGGCTCGCTGCTTCTCAAGGTCGGCGAAGAGGCGCGTCACAACAAAGACGTGCGCGTCTCACTCTTCGGTCAAGAGAAGGACAACGCTACGGCGGGACTCGCTCGCATGAACATGATTCTCCACGACTACGCGACGGCGGAAATCAAGCAGGGCAACACGCTTGCCGGTCCGCTGTTTCTCGACGCAGGAGAAGGACTGCGAACCTTTCACTATGTCGTCGCCAATCCGCCCTTCAGCGATAAGCGCTGGAGTACCGGTCTGAGCGCCGAGGACGACCCTTGGCAACGCTTTCAGAACTATGGCATCCCGCCGGGAAAGCAGGGCGACTATGCCTACCTCCTGCATATCCTCCGCTCCCTCAAGCCAACAGGGAAGGGGGCGTGCATTCTCCCGCACGGCGTCCTCTTTCGCGGAAACGCGGAGGCCGACATTCGGCGCAACCTTGTCCAGCGGGGAGTGATCAAGGGAATGATCGGCTTGCCGCCCAACCTCTTCTACGGAACGGGCATTCCGGCTTGCGTGATCGTGCTCGATAAAGAGGGTGCCGGTGCGAGGAAGAGCATCTTTATGATCGATGCGTCAAAGGGCTTCATGAAGGACGGTCCGAAAAACCGCCTGCGTGACCAGGACATCCACAAGATCGTCGACATCTTTACCCGGCAGGTGGAGCTTCCGGGCTATTCGCGCCTCGTGCCCATAAGCGAAATCGCCGACCCAAAGAACGACTACAACCTCAACCTTCCGCGCTACATCGACACGACCGAACCCGAAGATGTGCAGGATATCGGCGCTCACCTGCGGGGCGGCATCCCGAACCGCGACATCGATGCGCTGCAAAATTACTGGCGCGTCCTTCCGGGCGTGCGCGCCGCGTTGTTCGACAAAACCGACCGCCCCGACTATGCGCGGCTCAAACTGCCCATTGCTGAGGTGAAAGCCGCGATTTTTGGTCACAACGAGTTTACCGCCTTCAACGACTCCGTCATCAAGCTCTTTGAGAAGTGGCAGGGAACCAATACGCCCCGCCTCAAAGGCTTCAAGAAGGGCGACAGCCCCAAGGCGCTCATCGAAACGATCTCGGAGGATCTGCTCGCTGCCTTGAGAGCAGCGCCGCTTCTTGATGCCTACGACGTGTACCAGCACCTCATGGACTACTGGACGGCGACCATGCAGGACGATGGCTACCTTATCGCCGAGGACGGCTGGCGCGACGCCGCCCAGCTCCGGCTTATCGTCGAGGACAAAAACAAAAAGAAGACCAAGGTGAAACCCGACCTCACTCTCGGCAAAAAGAGGTACCAGGCCGAACTCATTCCGCCCGCGCTCGTTATCCGCCGCTGGTTTGCCGACGAGCAGATCGCGATCGAAAAGCTCGAAGCCGACGTGGCGGCGCTCAAGCAGGAGATGGAGGAAATGATCGAGGAGCACGGCGGCGAAGAAGGACTCCTTGCCGACGCTCTGAATGACAAAGGCAAACTCACCAAGGCGAGCGTTGTCGCCCGCCTTAAGGAACTAAAGGGCGACGCTGACGCGGCGGACGAAGTGCAGGTGTTGAAGGACTACCTTGCCCTCGTGGAAAAAGATACCGTCGCCTCCGCCAAACTGGCAGGGGCGCAAAGCGCGCTCGCCGTCAAGGTCGCGGCGAAATACCAGAAACTCACCGAGGAAGAAATTAAATCACTGGTTGTGGACGACAAGTGGCTCGTGGCACTCTCCGCCGCCCTGGAAGGCGAACTGAGCCGTGTCTCGCAAACGCTTGCCGGACGCGCCCGGGAGCTTGCCGAGCGCTACGCCGCGCCGCTCCCCCGGCTCACCGACGAAGTCGCCGCGCTCGCTGAGAAAGTGGACGGGCACCTGAAGAGGATGGAAGCCGTATGAACGTAAAACCCGGCTACAAACAAACGGAGGTGGGGGTCATTCCGGAGGAGTGGGATGTTCTGGCGTGTCGGGAGCTCTGCGTGAAGATTCAAGACGGGACGCACTTCTCTCCGAAAATTCGGGGCAACGACTACCTTTATGTGACTTCAAAGAACGTCGGCTTTGGAGTACTCGACATCTCGGATGCAGACCGAATTGATTCAGTTCAACACCGATCAATTTACAGACGCTGTGATGTCAAGAAGGGCGACCTGCTTCTTACCAAGGATGGAGCGAATACTGGCAACGCTGCCTTAAACCCATTGACTGAAGAGTTCAGCTTGCTATCCAGCGTGGCTTTCCTTCGCTTTGACCCTGAATGCTATAAAGCCGACTATTTCTTGCAACAAATACTATCCAGCCCAGGACAGCATCGCATCAAAGATGCAATGTCGGGTAATGCAATCACACGACTCACGCTCGAAAAAATCAGAAACCTCAAATTTCCAGTCCCACCTCTCCACGAACAACAGGTCATCGCCGAAGCCCTCTCCGATGTGGACGCTCTGCTGATGGGTCTCGACCGACTCATCGCCAAGAAACGCGACCTCAAGCAAGCTGCCATGCAGCAGCTCCTCACCGGCAAAACCCGCCTGCCGGGGTTCAGCGGGGAGTGGTCTGAGAAGTTCATGCCCCATGTTTGCTGGTTTCAGGAAGGGCCAGGAGTTCGCAACACGCAATTCACTACTGGGGGCGTCAAGTTGCTCAACGGAACAAACATCTTCAGGGGACGCATCAACCTCGACACTACTGAGAGATTCATTTCGGAGCAGGAAGCCTATGGCCCATACGCTCACTTTTTAGCAGATTGTGGCGACATCGTCATTGCTTGCTCTGGTATCTCCGTTGAGAAGTTTCATGAGAAGGTCGCTGTTGTGTCGTCAGAGCATCTGCCGTTTTGCATGAACACGAGCACGATGAGGTTCAAGCCGTATGAGAAGAGCTTGGTTCGCGGTTATCTCTCTCACTTCCTGATGAGCAGCATCTTCAAACGTCAAATTGCGCCGCAAGCAACTGGTTCGGCGCAATTGAACTTTGGCCCGTCGCATGTCACGCGGGTGACTCTGCCACTACCTTCACTTGCCGAACAAACCGCCATCGCCGAGGTGCTCTCCGACATGGACGCTGAAATCGCCGCCCTCGAAGAGCGCCGTAAGAAGACCCGCGCGATAAAGCAAGGGATGATGCAAGAGTTATTAACCGGTAAAACGAGACTCCTATGAACACTGTGGGGAAATCGGAGCGAGAAACACAAAATCGCGTGATCGCGCTCTTTTGCGCCGTCTTGGAATACGACTATCTGGGCGACTGGAGCGACCGCCCAGAAAACAGCAATATCGAGGAGTCGCTCCTTACCGCCTACCTCTCCCGCGTCGGCTACGCAACCGACCAGATAGACCGTGCGATCCGTGCCTTGCGGACAGAGGCCGAAAACCCGAACCGGAGCCTCTACGAGAACAATAAGGCCGTCTACAACCTGCTTCGCTACGGGGTCGACGTCCAAACGGCACCGGGGAGACCCCACGAGAAGGTAAAACTCATCAACTGGGGAGTGCCGGAAGAAAACGACTTCGCGCTCGCCGAGGAGGTGACGCTCCGCGGTCATCAGGAGCGCCGTCCTGACCTCGTTCTCTATGTCAACGGCATCGCTGTGGCACTCATCGAACTCAAAAGCAGCCGCGTCTCGATCGGCGACGGCATCCGGCAGCTCCTCTCCAATCAAGAGCCGGAGTTCAACGAGTGGTTCTTCACGACCGCCCAGATCCTCTTTGCTGGGAGCGACTCCGAAGGGCTGCGCTACGGCGCGATCAAAACGCCCGAGAAATACTTTCTCACCTGGAAGGAAAACGAGGCGGACAACGAGGGCTACAAGCTCGACAAGTATCTTCGGAAAATGTGCCGAAAAGATCGGCTCATCGAACTCATGCACGACTTTATACTCTTCGACGGCGGCGTGAAGAAGCTGCCGCGAGTGCACCAGTACTTCGGGATAAAGAGGGCGCAAGAGCACGTGAGTGCCTACACAAGCGGGATTCTGTGGCACACCCAGGGAAGCGGGAAGAGTATCGTCATGGTGCTCCTCGCCAAGTGGATTCTGGAGAATAAGCCCAACGCCCGCGTGCTCGTTCTCACGGACCGGGACGAACTCGACAAGCAGATCGCGCAGGTCTTTGCCGCCGCCGGCGAAGCGATCTGGCGCACCTCAAGCGGCGCGGATCTTATGGAGCAGCTCGGTGCGTCGAAGCCCCGGCTCCTCTGCTCCCTGGTGCACAAGTTCGGCAGGAAGGGAGTCGACAACTTCGACGCCTTCATCGAGGAGCTGAAGAAACAGAAGCCCCTGGCAGTGGGGGAGCTCTTCATCTTCGTCGACGAGTGCCACCGGACGCAGAGCGGGAAGCTCCACAAGACGATGAAGGCGCTCCTGCCCGGCGCGATCTTCATCGGCTTTACGGGCACGCCGCTCCTCAAGAAGGACGCGCAGACCAGCCGCGAGGTGTTCGGCGACTACATCCACACCTACAAGTTCGGCGAAGCCGTCGAGGACGGGGTCGTGCTTGACCTCGTGTACGAGGCGCGCGATGTCGCGCAAGAACTCGGTTCGCCGGACAAAGTCGACGCCTGGTTCGAAGCCAAGACCAAGGGACTCAACGATTGGCAGAAGGCGGCGCTCCGCGAGCAGTGGGGCACGATGCAAAAGGTGCTCAGTTCGCGCTCGCGCATGGAGCGGGTGGTGGAAGATATCGTCTTCGACTTCAGCGTGAAGCCCCGCCTTGCCAGCGCGCGCGGGAGCGCCATGCTCGTCGCCTCCAGCATCTACGAGGCGGCGAAGTATTTCGAGCTGTTTCAGAAAACCCTTTTCAAAGAGCGCTGCGCGCTCGTCACCTCCTACAATCCCCAAGCAAAGGACGTGACGCTGGAAGAGACCGGCGCGAATACAGAGACGGAGAAACAGTTCCTCTATAACACCTATACCGCGCTCCTCAAGGAGGTGGCGGCAAAGCCCGGCAAGACAAAAACCGAAACCTATGAGGATGCGGTCAAGAAGAAGTTTATCGAGGAACCGGCGAACATGCGGCTCCTCATCGTCGTGGACAAGCTCTTGACCGGCTTCGACGCGCCGAGCTGCACCTATCTCTACATCGACAAATCCATGCAGGATCACGGGCTGTTCCAGGCGATCTGCCGCACGAACCGGCTCGACGGCGAGGACAAGACCTTCGGCTACATCGTCGACTACAAAGACCTCTTCAAGAAGGTGCAGGGAGCGATCGCCGTCTATACCTCGGAGCTTGACCCAAGTGGCGATGGATCAAGTCCGGAAATTCTCCTTCAGGACAGAATCACGAAGGGCAAAGAGCGCCTCGAGAGCGCGCTCGAAGTGTTGGAGCACCTGTGCGATCCCGTGGAGCCGCCCAAAGGCGAACTCCAGTACATGCACTACTTCTGCGGGAATACCGAACTGCCGGAGGAGCTTGCGGCGCGTGAGTCCCAGCGGGTTGCCCTGTATAAGGGTGTCGCGTCGCTCGTGCGCGCCTTCGCGAACCTCGCCGATGACCTTCCGGAAGCGGGCTACAGCGCCGCGCAGATCGCGGCCCTGAAAGCGAACGTCGATCGATACCTCAAGCTCCGCGAAGTGATCCGTCACGCAAGCGGCGAGACGATCGACCTCAAAGCCTACGAGGCGGACATGCGCCACCTCATCGACACCTACATCGAAGCCAAAGCGTCGCGAACGATCTCCGATTTCGGAGAAACGGGACTCCTCGACCTTATCGTAAAGAGCGGCATAGCGGAGGCGGTGCGCCACCTCCCGGACGGCATTAAGGCAAATAAGAGTGCGGTCGCCGAGACGATCACCAACAACATTCGCAGCAAGATCGTGAAAGAGCGGCTGAGCGACCCGGCCTTCTACGACACGATGGCGACCCTTCTTGCGCAAATCATCGCTGACTTGAAGACAAATCGCATCGACTACGAGGAATTCCTCAAGCGGATCGGCTCCCTCGCAAAAGAGGTGCAGGGAGGGAAAAGCGACGAAACACCCGAGAGACTCGACACGCCGGCCAAGCGCGCCCTCTACAACAACCTCGATAAGAACGAAGAGCTGGCGCTCACGATCGACGAAGCGGTGCGGCGCGTAAAACCCGCCGATTGGCAAGGTAATACCCAGAAGGAGAACGTCATCAAGCGCGCTCTCTTGCCGCTTCTCAACAAGGACCGCGCCGAGGTCGAGCGTGTCTTTCTCATTATCAAAGCGCAAGCGGAATATCGATGAGTACGTGGTTTCAGTTGGGCGACGTGCGTGTCGATGTTGTCCGAAAAAAGATAAAAAACCTCCACCTGAGCGTCCTTCCGCCATTAGGCAGGGTTCGCGTGGCGGTGCCGGAGCGCATGAGCATGGAGGCGGTGCGCCTCTTTACGATCGACAAACTGCCGTGGATTCGCCGACAACAACGGAAGCTGCGAGAACAGGAGCGCGAAACGCCCCGAGAATATCTGGAGCGTGAGAGCCACTTCGTGTGGGACCGGCGGTATCTGCTTGCGGTGACAGAGGTCGACCAACCGCCCTCGGTGGAATTGAGCCACAACCGACTGGTGCTTCGTGTGCGACCGGGCGCGGCGCAAGCGAGAAGGCAGGAAATTATCGAAGCGTGGTATCGCGAAGAACTGCGCGCCGCCGCCACACCGCTCATTAAGAAGTGGGAGCCGGTAATGGGCGTAGAGGTCCGACACCTCTTTATCCAGCGGATGAAGACCAAGTGGGGGAGCTGCACCCCAAGGAGCGGCTCCATTCGCCTCAACACCGATCTCGCAAAGAAGCCCCGGGAATGCCTCGAATACATCATCGTCCACGAGATGGCGCACTTCATCGAACACACCCACAACGAGCGCTTCGTGGAGCTCATGGATCGGTTTATGCCCAAGTGGCAGTACCACCGTGATGTTCTCAACAGACTGCCGGTTCGCCACGAACAGTGGGAGTACTGACCCCATCACGGGGAAGCGCTCTCCTCCACCGCGCCTTTGTCGGGGAGTTGTAAATACCATCTTTTTGTAATATTTTGAAATACAAGCTTTTATATGATGGAAACGCATTATGGCAAAACTCTTTTTCTCCTACTCCCATAGAGACGAAACAATGCGGGATGAGTTGGAAATTCATCTTTCCATGCTCAGTCGCCAGGGAATTATCGAAATGTGGCACGATAGAAGGATCGATGCCGGAAAAGATTTTGGTACTGAAATCGACGAAAATCTCGAAGAATCGGACGTTATTCTTCTCCTGGTAAGCCCGTATTTTCTCGCTTCCGATTACTGCTACGACATCGAAATGAAGCGCGCCCTGGAAAGACACGAGAAGGGTGAGGTAAGGGTAATACCGGTTATTCTGCATCCGTGCGATTGGCACGATGCCCCTTTTGGAAAGCTCCTGGCGGCGACAAAGGACGGAAAAGCGGTTTCCAAGTATCCCAACCAACACGATGCCTTTCTGGAAATCGTGAATGCCATTAAATCCGCCCTCAAGGAAACAGGGAAAACCGCCATAAAAAAAACGAAAGAATCGATATCCGACAGTCCCATAAAACAAACATCCGCTCCAAAACCGCGCTCCAGCAATCTTCGCATCAAAAAGGACTTCTCCGATCGGGAAAAGGATGAGTTTTTAGAGGAATCCTATGAGTATATCGCCAACTACTTTGAGGGTTCGTTGGAGGAACTGCAAAACCGGAACAGCCCGATAAAGGGAAAGTTTAGGCGCGTAGACGCCAACCACTTCACAGCGACGATCTACAAGAACGACAAAATCGCGAGCCAGTGCAAAATATGGATCGGCGGAAGAGGAGGGTTTATCAATGGCATTGCCTATTCTTCAAGTATCTCAACGAACGACAACAGTTTTAACGAATCCATGTCGGTCGAAGAAGATGGCTTCATGCTCTTTTTGAAACCGATAGGCATGGCTTTTTTTGGCCAAAGGAGAGGCGAAAACGAACTCCTTTCCCAACAGGGAGCAGCGGAATACTTCTGGGAAATCCTCATTCAACCGCTTCAATAAATATGACAAATAACCTGTTTGATATGTCGAATGGGCGTTTAAGTTTTATAAAACCAGTTTAAGGATTTTTATGCTGAAAAGAATAAGTTCTATAGAAAATATCGGTTGCTTCAAAAATTGCGGTTCCGCAAATATTCAACTTGAAAAAATTACACTGATATTTGGGAGAAACACCTACGGCAAATCCACCTTGAGTGACCTATTTTTCAGCATTGAATCTGGTGATTTTTCTCGAATTAAAACAAGGAGAACCATCCCAAATGACAAGAGTTTACAAAAAGCTAAACTAGGTTTCAAAACAGATGGAAACAATAGTGAGGTTACCCTTTCATGGTGCAGCGATAGTTTGAAAAATTCGTTACCTGGTGATTTACATTTTTATATTTTTGATGATGGATTCTATCACAATAACCTTTTTTCAGGAAGGTTGTTTACTCGGGCTACAAAGGAAAAATTTAGCTCTTTTATCCTTGGCGCTCAAGGCGTAACAAAAGCAAAAGATATAGCGGAAAAGAACAAAAAGAAGGAAGAGGCCACGCGAGAACGCAACAGATTACGGAAGTCAGTTTTTAAGGATATCGACAATATTGATGAATTTCTTAAGCTTGCTCCGGAAGAATCTATCAGTGAACTTGGAGAGACGATTGATGCTCTGCGACGAAACTATGGCGACCTGGATAAACAAAGAAAAAACGCCGAAAAAATACTGTCTCGTGCCGATTTGACAAATGTTAGCTGGAAAAGCGATTTTGACCAATCTTTGGATAGTTTAAATAAAACCCTTCAAACATCACTTCAAAGTCACCACGCTGAAGCGCGACTTGAATTGAATGAACATATTCAAAATAACTTTACTGGTACTCAAAACGCTGAAAGGTGGATTCAACAGGGACTAAATGATAATAACGGAAAAAATTGTCAATTTTGCGGACAAATCCTGAGCGAAGAAGCGTTGCGGCTAATAGAGATATATCGTCAAAGTTTCGATACCTCATACCAAAGGCACGATGATCAAGTAAAAAGAGAACTGCGAGAGAGCCACTTATTGCTTACAAAAGATCGAGTTAATCCCCTGAAAATTTCCATAGAATCCAATAAGAGCAAGTTGCTCGCCTACCCGGAACTAGCTGAAAATGCCGAATATTTTGGCGTTAAAGATGAGCTTGATACGTTGTCCGATGAACTGAATAGCATTTTTGATGTGTGGCAACAACATCACGCAAAATTCAAAGAGGAGATCGAGGCTGCCATCGAACAAAAACAATTATCGCCTCATAAAGCGGTTGGGGAGATTTGCCCGACTCAACTTATCCAGAGCAGCCAAAAAGTAGCAAGTCTTGCTCTTCAATACAACGGCATCGTAAATACAGCAAATAAAATTTTTTCGGAATTTAAACAGTCTGTTCGTGACGACTCAATTACCAAAAAACTTGCTGAGATAGAAAACATCGGTAAGGAAGTGGCTCGAAAAAAGAAAAGATTGGAACTGTCCGACCAATGCGACGATTATATTCGACTCAACTCAGAGATAAAGTCATTAAGCGATGATATCAATCGTCTTCAACAAGAACTGAGGAGTGAGCAGAGTGCCTACATAGAAGATTTTTATGATCGAATAAATAGATATTTTACTATTTTTGGAAGTCGAAATTTTGAACTTGAGAAAGGTGAGGATAACGCAGGGCATATACCGATCTACTATCTCAAAGTTAGATTTCATGGCGTTGACATTTCAGAAAAAGATTTGGATCATGTGTTCAGCGAGTCTGATCGACGAGCATTGGCTCTTTCCGTTTTTTGGTCCGGCCTGATCGGACTGACCCAGGCGCAAAAGCAAAATGCGATAATAGTTCTGGACGACCCGATAACGTCATTCGATAATCATCGCATGACAGCGGTACATCAAGAAATTATCAAAATTTCTGATATATCGAGGCAGGTTATTATTCTCAGCCATTTTGAATATGGAATCATATGCTTTCTTAAAGCGCACAAAAACGAAAGAGAAATAAAACTTTTATCTATTGTGAAGAAAAGCGATTCTTCAACGCTGGAGAGTTGCGATGCTGAAAACTTTGTAAAAAATGAGCATGAAAGAGCAAGGGAAAGAATTTTTGCATTTGTATCAGGAAATTCAAATGCCTGCAATGTGCAGGAACTCAGGGTGTTTTTTGAAATTGAGGTGGGTTATCGTTTTGCAAAACAAATTGCTCTTCACAGCATTAATGAAAGAAAGCTGTCTGATCGGATAGCTCGACTCAATAAACATGGAGTTATTAGTCTTGAAACTGCCAATGAAGCACGTATTTGGCGAGAAACACTTAATCCATCGCACCATACATGGGTAGGCAGTGATATTGAGGATCAGAGAAACACCGCAGAGAGGCTAATGAATTTTATTTATCACAAGCTGATTCCCATGTAAAAGAAGAGAGAAGAACCCAAAAAGGAAAGAAAAACAGAAGAGAACGGGAAGGGAGTATAATAAGAAAAAGGAAGAACAAACGAAAAAAGAAAAAGGAGAAAAGACAAAGGGAAGAAAAGACAAAAGAAAAAAACAAGTGAGAGATAAAGGAAGGAAAAAAGAGAACGGACGCACCTGAGCGCGATTCGAGGAAAGCGCGAGGAGCGCAGAAAGCCGTACTTTTCGTTACGGCGTCGAGTACCGGAGTGCCTGACAAAGAAGGGTGCCGCGTGCGTCTGTTCTTGACTCTTACGAAAAAACTATGCCCCCCGACCATTATTTGAGAAACCTCCTGGATCGCGAGCGTCTCCCCCAAGCAAAGATCGCCCCGGCGCGAACCCTGCGCGACGCTCTCCGCAGGCACCTCGGAGCGCTCAATGGGCATCCGCGCTTTTTCTGCGCGGGTTCCCTCACGAAGAAAACCGTTATCCGCGCCGACTTCGGCTTCGATATCGTCGTCTCCTGGCATAGAAGGGTATTTTTGCACAACGCCCCGAAAAGGTGTATTTCAAAACTTGAGAGCCGACGGGTAAATAAACCAAGATATTGAATTATAGATTTATTTAAGGATAAATTCTCTCTTATAAATCATACTGCAAAGAAGTTAAACCAGAACCCTTGTAAGTGTTCAGCTTTCAAAAACGGACGTTTGCGCAATCGTCCTGGGGTGACGTGTTATTGCGGGTTATCGCGTTGCAAAACCCTATTGCAAAATCAATTCGATTGGCAATAAGTTTACGCAATCATGTTGTACGGATAGGTCTATGTTTTCATGAATAAAAATGATGCAGACGCTTCCAGATATCGTATCTGCTGTACCGTGGCAAGGCGCCTTAACCCGGTTTTCCGTTCCACTGCTCCCTAAACCCCATTACTGTTTCATCCCGAGCTTCTCACACCGCCCCTGACGCCTTGGCCGTCCTACCCGGTTTGGTGTGCGCTGAATCTGGCCGCGCTGCGAGAACATGCCTGCGCTATCGCGTGGCCCTTGTGGGAATCGGTATTGAATCCGCAGGGCATCGCAAGCGCTTGCCCGTGAATGAAAGGCTTCGCGGAGAAGAGTCACCACACAATATTTTTATTGGAGGAAACAGTTTAATCGAAATCGGGAAGCGGTTAAACCAGAATCATGCGGGCCGACGGTAGTCGTTTAACCGTATTTTTCTTTCTCGGTAGCGGTTAAGCCGGAGCTGACAATCACGGCAAGACACTCTTTTTGATAACAGAAAATTTCTCTATCTCGGTTTATTATAGTAAATAACGTAACACGTAATAATATAATTTTTTACAAATAAAACGACTCCAATCTATTCCTGATAACAGACC
>Ga0116151_10002816_pt1 | contig 15856 bp, 13 predicted proteins | sample AD_UKC117_MetaG_FD_89893 | JGI IMG/M metagenome (GOLD analysis project Ga0116151, IMG submission 89893) | Active sludge microbial communities of municipal wastewater-treating anaerobic digesters from Hong Kong - AD_UKC117_MetaG | ecosystem: Engineered > Bioreactor > Anaerobic > Digestate...
ATTTATCCTGGGGCTTCCAGCTAAAACCAGTATTTCTTTTCCTGCCATAACGAATAACCTCCTGTCATTGCTCCCTTAGACCAGATAAGATCCTGCGTTATATCGATTAAAACATAGCATATTTCAGGGAATAGTTACAGTTTTGCTAAAATCCGCCGACAAAAATCATCAACTCCTTCACTTTACGTTGTTTTATTTGGGGACGGAAGACTGCGATTCGGCCAGTTGAATAATCCGGATGATAACCTGACTGGCCTTTTCCATTGATTCCAGGCTGATAAATTCAAATCGGCTGTGAAAGTTATGGCCGCCGGTGAAAATATTGGGGCAGGGCAATCCCATGAAGGAAAGGCGTGCGCCATTTGTCCCGCCTCGAATGGGCTTGATGATCGGGGTGATGTTGTTATCCAGCATGGCCTGTTCTGCCAGGGCCACGATATGGAAAAAGGGCTCAATCTTTTCTTTCATATTATAATACTGGTCCTGCATTTGGACAACGATCCTTTCTTCGCCATATCTGCGATTGAGAAAATCCACACAGGATTGTAAATAGTCTTTCTTCTGCTCAAATTCATTCCGATCATGATCTCTGATGATGTAGGTCATTTTTGCTTTTTCAACCGTTCCGCTCATCTGGGTCAGATGAAAAAAGCCTTCGCGATCACGGGTATATTTGGGACGTTGATTGACCGGCAGCATGCTGTTCAATTCCATGGCGGCCAGGATGGCGTTGTGCATGTGCATGTAGGCGGTACCGGGATGTACATTGATTCCCTGAAGATCAATCTGGGAAATAGCTGCGTTTAAGGTCTCGTATTCAAGCTCTCCCACCGGCCCTCCGTCCACGGTATAGGCAAAGTCGGCGCCAAATCCGGCTACGTCAAAGTTGTCTGCCCCCTGTCCGATCTCTTCATCCGGGGTAAAAGCGACCATGATCTTGCCGTGTTTTATTTCCGGTTTGCTTTTCAAAATGGCCAGGGCATTCATGATCGCGGCGACTCCGGCCTTGTCATCTGCTCCCAGCAGCGTATGTCCATTGCTGGTTATAATGGTATGTCCGATATATTCTTTTAATTCAGGATGATCCTGAACTTTCATCACCGTATTTTCAGCCGGGTTCAGGACCAAATCCTGACCATCATAATCTGGAAACAACATCGGTTTGACATCCTTGCCGGATACATCCGGGCTGGTATCCAGATGGGCGATGAATCCAATGACGGGGAAAGTATTGTTGCTGTTGGCAGGCAGTTCAGCCATTATGTAACCATTGTCACTTAGGTTTATATTGGTCAAACTCAGTTTCTGAAGCTCAGCGACCAGCAATTTTGCCAGCTGCATTTGTCCGGGCGTGCTGGGGTGGGTATAAGAGCTCTCTGAAGATTGCGTATCAATTTTGACATATCGTAAGAATCTTTCCAAAAGGCTTTCCATCAATATTCCTCCCATAGAACGATTTATTGCTAGACTATAATTGTATAATTTGGCAGGCGTAATATCAAATTGACGGGAGATTATCTTTATTGTTGAAGTTGTGGGTTTTCAATAAAATTAAATTTCTCTCCAGGAATATCCTTGAGAAGTTTAATTTTACATATGAAGGAACGTTGAAAATGGCGGAGAAGCTATTTAACGGCAATATTTATGATCATGACTGCTACTTTTTGACCGCCCGGAGATAATACTTGTCACCCAGTCATTTCTTCCTTGACTTTCTTTGCCAGGCGCGTTATTTTTATAATGTCTTATGACAATTTTACAGTAAGGAATGAATGTATGTCCGGGGTAGTTCATAAATAACCATAATTTGATATGGGCCTTGATTCGTAGTTGGTTGTACCGTTCGATATGGTACTTTAGTTTGTTGTGCGAATTAAGGAGTATGAACACGAGCGGCATATTTAATAAAATTGTTTCAGTTATTGCCGTGCACTTGCACGGCATTTTTATACCCTTTTACAGGGAAAGCAGTTTATTAGCTTTTTGGGCTGTGGAAGAGCCGTGGTGTTCTTTCACAGCCCTTATTTTTTACAAAAACAGGAGTGAGACAGTTGAATCAATATACCATGAATATACTTGAGTTTGACAAAGTGATCGAGGAAATAAAGCAATATGCCCTTACCGAAAAGGCCCGGCAGAGGATCGGGGAGCTGCAGCCCAGTGTGGATATCGACATCATAAATACCTGGATGACGGAAACCACTGAGGCAGTTGCCATGTTGGACGTCAATGCAAGCGTACCCTTGATTTCCATGGAAGGGATGGAAGCAAGCATTGTCAAGGCGGAGAAGGAAATGATCCTTACCCCGCCGGAACTGAGTTCCTGTCAGAACCTGCTGGAAGGAGTGAAGCGGATCAGAAAATACATGGATCGCATGCAGTCCATTGGCCCGGGGATTGCCGCTTATGCCTGGTCCATGTATGAACTGGAAGAGCTGAATGAGGAGATCGATCGCTGTATCATCAATGGCCGGGTGGATGACCGGGCGACGCCGGAGCTGGCGAGGATTCGCAAGCGGATTTTAATCGTCGAGGAGCGGATTAAACAAAAACTGAATGACATTCTTCGTTCCGCAGCCTACAAGGGCATGCTGCAGGATCCCATTGTCAGCAGCCGGGGCGGTCGTTATGTGGTGCCGGTGCGCCGCCAGGATATGAAAAAATTTCCTGGTCAGGTGCTCGATATGTCCTCCACCGGGTCAACCGTTTTCATGGAGCCAGCCGCAGTCAGGCAATTGCAGGAGGAATTAAATCTGCTGCAAATCGAGGAGATTAATGAAGTCAGCCGCATATTGGCCGATCTGTCCGGGCAGGTGGGCGATCATCATCGTGAGCTTTCCATCAATATGGAGGCCATGGCCCATTATGATTTCCTGTTTGCCAAGGCCAGATACAGTCGCAGTATGAACATGCATGCAGTCAGCCTGAATCGGGCCAATCAAATCAACATTCTACAGGGGCGTCATCCATTATTGGGGCAGTCTGCTGTTCCGCTGGATTTCAGTATCGGCTGGGACTATCGGGCGCTGATCATTACCGGCCCCAATACCGGCGGAAAAACAGTGGCTTTGAAGACGGTAGGGTTGCTGACCTTGATGGTGCAGTGCGGTTTGCATGTGCCGGCCGCCGCCGGCAGTGAGTTCGCGGTTTTTTCTGACATTCTGGCTGATATTGGAGACGGGCAGAGTATTGAGCAATCCCTGAGTACGTTTTCGTCTCATGTGAAAAATATCCAAATGATCGTCAAGACTTGTGACGCCTCCACTCTGGTCATTATGGATGAACTGGGAGCGGGGACGGAACCCGGCGAGGGCCGGGGGTTTGCGATTGCGGTGCTGGAGGAGGTATTTGCACGGGGCGCGGTGATTGTAGCCACGACCCACTTTGGTGAGATTAAGGAATATGCCCTCAAAACACCGGGTTTTGAGAATGGCTGCATGGCTTTTGATATTGCCAGCCTGCGTCCGCTTTATCAGCTGCATATCGGCAATTGGGGGGACAGCAATGCGTTCCTCATCGCCCTGCGGCTGGGAATGGAACGGCACATTATTGAGCGCGCCCATGAGCTCACCTACGGAGAAAGAGTCAGCTACGCCGCCGATCAGCAAAAATACGTGAACAACATCGTGGACGATCATGAGATCAATGCCCGCCTGAGTGAAAAATTTGAAGCGCAAGAACGCCGCCAGGTCAAGGAGAAGCGCGAGCGCAGCCAACGTTATGAGAAGAAAGAACTTGAGCTGGGAGACCGGGTCTACATCAGCACCATGCAGCGGACCGGCGTCGTATGTGAGGAGCAGAATAACCGGGGCGATCTGGTGATAATGGTGATGGGTAAAAAATATGTGATCAACCATAAACGACTTACCCTGCAAATAGACCGCGAAGACCTGTATCCGGAAAATTACGATATGGATATCATCTTTGAAACCAAGGAAGACCGTAAAAAACGCAAAATCATGAGCAAACATCACGTGGAGGGTCTGGTTATCGAACACGATGATGGGAAAAAATAAAGCACTGGGGGAGTAACGCTCTATGCCTGTCGCTTGCCGGCCAGGTGGGCGACTTTCGCCTTGAGGTTCAACATATAGGTGGCTTCCGGTTGCTTCAGATCGAGGTTGCCGTCATAGCGTTCCGCTTTGACCCGGCTGATGACTCTTTCCACCGAGCCGCTTTCTTCGTCCAGCAGTTCCATAACCCGGTCTTTGAAACCGGTGGTTTCGCGAATCGATTTGGCAAAAAAAGTGCTGACTTCCTCTTGACCGGCCAGGATATAATAGTGTCCCTGACAAAAGATTTCCACCGGGAGTGCTGCCAGCCGCAGCAGGGAAGCCAGATAAGCATCATAATCATAGGCGAATTCAGTGGTGATCGTGTCGTGGCTGTAGAAAACCCCGGCCGCTTCTCCGGCAAAGAGGATCTTCTCCCCAGGCAGCCAGAAACTGTGGTGATCCTGGGTATGGCCGGGCGTGGCCAGGACCTCAATGATGGTGCCGTCGGCCAGCGAAATGACTTGACCGTCCTGCAGATCGATATCGATTTCAAACGGCGCAAAAGGGTCGGTATTCAAATAGGATGGATCAACCGGAGCAGCGGCAATCTTTTTTAGGGTGGCATCATTCAGCATGCGGATCAGAGCCAGGGCATTGGGGCGCTTGATCGTGCCTGCCCCTCGAGCGGTGGCGGCGATTTTCATTTCCGGAAAGGCTTGCTTGAGATAGGCGGCAGTGCCGCAGTGATCCCAATGGCAATGGGTTAGGCACAGCATTGCCGGCTGCCGGTCACCGAGCACGGAACGGATGGCGTTGACATAGATTTTTCCGGCGCTGGTCACGCCCGCATCAAATATCACCGGTTCCGGCCCGTCCCACAGATAGATCGGACATTCCGTGAAGCCCAGATAGTAAAGATTGCCTTTAATATGCCCGATTTGATCGATCACCATGTTTGTACCTCCCCCGGCTGCCTGCTTCTCACTCCGTCTGCAGAACATTTTTCTTCTGGTTCCATTTATTATAACAGATCACAGCATTATCGTATGGGACTTCCTGTCGGACTCTTTATAGGCTGTTTCGGCAAACCGGGTTGTTTCGTGTTTTCTCCCGGTTGACTTTTTCAACCAAAATCAACTGCAAATCCATCGTCAGAATCAAAAGCAGTGGATACAATAAAAGCAAGGAGGGGATCACACATGAAAAATTTTAAGATAGGCAGGATCATTATGATTAAACAAGGAACTTAAAATAATAATCATCAGCGAGGTGAAATAGTATGTAAGCAGCGGCTGATACGCAACGGAGGTGGGTAGTGTTTTTTCAATCACCGATTATGAAGAAAACCGTAAAGGAATTGCGCAAGAACCAAGGCCTCACCGCCAAAGAATTGGCTGCCAGGCTCAAGGTTGACAACGTTGAGATATTAAATATAGACGAGTTAAAGCTCAAAGATGTGCCGGAACCGCTCAAGTCGAAACTCCTGCCGGTATTAAAGGGCAACTACACGGACAAAATCCCCTGGCTTTAACATCGAAATTTGTCGATAAGTTTTTCTGTTATGAGCAGGGTCAGGGGCCAATATTACCGTAATATTGAATATACGATGGCATAAATCAATGTCGGGTTGGGGAGGAATATGTAATGAAAAGAAAATGGCTGCGTGTGTTGCTTGCTGTCTTGGTTCTGTGGTCAGGGGTTAGTTATTATTTTTATACTCAGCACAAGTATGTGGTTCAGGAATATGACCTCAATAAAACGGTGAAAGTAGGGGAGACGCAGGTTAGCTTTAGGCAGGTTTGCTTTACCCATTACAGCAATAAAACACAACAGGGATATGGGTATAACCTTCCCTGGTATTATAAAGCAGCTGGCCGTTTGCCGGCCAAGATGCAGCTGCCGTTGATCAAGGTTATCAGTTTCTATAGAAGTCCCTATCAAGTAAATCCTGACGGCACGCTCAAAGTAAAAGGGATCATTATTTCTCCGCAGCCATACGAGGAAAATGAGGGGCCTTTGGGCAAAAGTCTAGACATAGAATTGTATTACGGAGAAGACAGATTTACACTAACCGGTCGACAGCAGGAGTGGGGCTCCAACGTTTGCATGTTTTCCATTAATGGTAATCACGTACCCGAGGCAGTTGATGAAGTAACGGCAGTGGTTACGGATAAAAAGACAGGAGAGAAAAAAAGTCTGCTCATCAAACCTGATTGGGAAACTAAAGTTTATCATAATTCATGGCGGCCTGAATTTCCATTTAGTCCAAAGGAAACCGTAAGACAGTTGGCAATGGTCCTTTCAGACAGGGGCATTGAGCAAAATAAATTACAACCTTTTGTTTTGAGTGCGGTTGTGAGTGAGTTTCCCTGGGAAAATCTACAGCACTCGTATTGGCAGCAGGGTTATAAGACTGAAATGTCTTACCTGGGAAGCTATAAAGACTTTCAGGATGTATATTCTGTTCAACTGATGTTTTTAGCTGGAACTGATGAAATCGTGGCAACTGACAAAATTGTAGCCAGCCAAAAATTTTACTTGGTTGAACAAAGGGATGGTTGGAAGTTAATCGATATTTCCAAAACCGGGAGTGAAAGTAATTCAGTTGTGGCAGATCAATTTGCAACGGCCCAACAAATTGTGGAAAGTCAGGGTTATTCTATCATGATGAATAGCGGAGCAAACTTTGATTTTCGGCTTCCAGTTTCCTTTAATGAGATAAACGATGACGTTAAGATTGGTGAGTTTTTAAAGGACAGGAATGAATTATCAAAGCAAAATGGATTTGATTTTTCCAGTTATTTAGGGCAAGAAGTTACGCTTGTTACCTACGGTGTTATAAATGAAAAGAATGTTGAAGCAAATGTTGATCTTATATTGCATGGAAATAAAATAGTGGGATTCTGGGTTGAAAATCAGGGAGAACCCTCCGATTTTGGCGTGATCGTGAACGCCTATCAATAGGTGGCGTCTGAGACAAAAAATTATCAATAAATGGAGGTTAATATGCCATTACCGTTAGCTATAATATGCGGTATCCTCCTCGCCGTACTTATATATGGGGGAGGAGTACGTTTAATACTACTAAGCATTTTACTGCTTCCTATTTATTATGCCATCAAGAATGCATGGATGGAATTGCCCAAAGACGGAAAATGGAAAGTGAACTGGGAAAGATTTTTTAAGGTGATTTTTGTAGAGCTGATTGTAGGTATAATATTGGCGGTTGCGCAAAGTGAACAACTGGCTTCGATTTCTTGGTTGATTATGGCATATTTTTTGTACATGCTATCCACATCCTTATTCATCTCCATGACCAAAGACATTCAAAAACATTTATTGCTATAATCTTGGCATTTGTAATTAATCCTGACCGCCTATCAGGCAAGATTACAATGAGATTGAAATATTTGTTGCCAGATGACAAGGACAAGGAGATCTCTTTGAAGAAGTATTATCTGGGAGAATGGGAACGCAGCAGGTTTATTGGAGAGTAATAAAGCGTCAACAAGTTGGGTGTGAACCCTTGATGTGTTGGGGTGAGGTTGCGCTTTTGAGGGGAGCATGGCGAAAGATGGTGACTCGTGAGCCTTTGCATAAACGGGTGAAGATCAAGGATTCGTTGGTTATGGAGTATTTGCTTTATGATGGACCGGGGCCGACCATCCTGTTCCTGCATGGAACCGGTTTTTCGCCTTGGCTGTGGCATCCGATCGCTCGTCGGCTTAACGATGAGTTCAGGATTATTGCCCCTTTTTCTTGCGATCACCGGGATGCTGAACCGGAGGAAGGCGGATTGAAGTGGAAGCTGCTGGCTGAAGATCTGGTTGCATTCTGTCATCAACTCAATCTGAGCAACCTTTACATAGTGGCTCATTCCATGGGGGCAACCGTAGCCACCATAACGGCTTCGCTTGATGAAACTCTGGCCCGCAAGATGCTCCTAATGGAACCGATCTATCTGCCCGAAGCTCTTTATTCGATGAAGATGAGTGTTGATCAGCATCCCCTTGCCTCCAAATCCATAAAGCGGCGCAATGCCTGGCGGGACCGGCAGGAGGCGCGGGAATATCTGCTGGCTAGAGCCCTTTATAACAGCTGGGATGCGGAGATGCTGGACCTGTTCCTTTGCCATGGTATGGTGGAGAATGAGGCCGGGGGCATCCGCCTGGCCTGTTCGCCGAGACGTGAGGCAGCTGTTTTTATGGGCGGTGTACATTATAATCCCTGGCCGCTCTTGCGCGAGATACAATGCCCGGTGCTGGTAATGGAGGGCGAATGCAGTGAAAACCGGCCGTTGATTGATCTCAAGAGGGCGGGCTCTCTGATCCCTCAAGGAGAATATCGTTTAATTACAGGCATCGGTCACACCATCCCGATGGAAATTCCGGAAAAGATCACTGCGTTGACCAGACATTTCTGCCATTCATAAAGAAAGCAGTCAAAACTTTTATTCCCAGACGGAAACAACTCATTATTCATCCAGTGGACACTGCCAAATATTGAAAACGCGATCATCGTTGTTTGGCTATTGAATTTGTTCCGGTAATCCATTATCTTTTAATAAACATTAATGCATTCATCACGGAGGGATCGAATTTGGAAATCAAACCACTTAACAAGAAGCTCAGGCTATTTGGTTTCAACAATTTGACCAAAACCTTGAGCTTTAATCTTTATGATATCTGCTACGCTCTCAAACCGGAACAAAGTCATGATTATATTGAATATATAGATGAAGAGTATAACGCCCGACGGCTGACTGAGATTCTGACCAACGTGGCCAAAATCATTGATGCTACCATCCTTAATATTGCCCGGCAGGACTATGATCCCCAAGGTGCCAGTGTCACCATTCTGATAGCTGAGAGCGATGTGCATCCGGGAGCAACCTGTGGGGAAACAGTTGCTGAAACGCCGGGACCACTGCCGGAGGCGGTTGTGGGTCATCTGGACAAGAGCCATATCACGGTGCATACCTATCCGGAAACCCATCCTGATCAGGGAATCAGCACTTTTCGGGCGGATATCGATATTTCTACCTGTGGTCATATCTCTCCGCTCAAGGCTTTGAATTATCTGATTCATACTTTTCAGCCGGATATGTGTTTTATTGATTATCGGGTGCGGGGCTTCACCCGTGATATGGACGGGAAAAAGTTCTTTATTGATCATAAAATTAATTCCATCCAAAATTACATTACCAGCAAGACCCGCAATCAATATCAAATGATTGACGTGAACGTATATCAGGAAAATATTTTCCACACCAAAATGCTGCTCAAGGAATTCGATCTGGATAATTATCTGTTCGGTTCCAGCAAAAAGGAACTGAAAAGCAAGGATAAGGTGAGAATCAAGAAGCAGATCAAACATGAGATGATGGAAATTTACTCCGGACGTAATATTCCTAAATAGTGAAATAAAAATTCGGGCTCATGTAATTGAACCCGAATTTTTTATAATCGTATCCGCAAACTGGTTATTTCACGTCATATCCCTGATCTTCGATGGCCTCCCGGATCGCCTGCAGTTTCACCTGGGCCGGGTCATATTCAACCGTTACCTGGCCGGTTTTAAGTTCCACCTTGACTTCTTTCACGCCTGCCAGAGAACCTGCTGCCGTCTTCACACTGTGTTCACAGTGACTGCAGGACATGCCGGTTACCTCCAATACTGAACTTGCCATGATATTTCCGCCTCCTTTTCGTTGTTGCTGATGATTATACTGATCCAGCGGTTTATTGCGATCGGGGATCAAATCTTTTTAAACTGAGGGAATTAGTGACCACCGATACCGAACTGAAGGCCATAGCCGCACTAGCGATGACCGGGTTCAGCAACCCAAACGCGGCAAAGGGGATGCCAATAATGTTGTAGATAAATGCCCAGAAAAGATTCTGTTTAATCTTGCGCATGGTCTGGCGGGAGAGTCTGATGGCGGCGGATACAGCCCGCAAATCTCCCCGCATCAGGGTGATGTCAGCCGCTTCCATGGCAACATCCGTGCCAGTTCCCACGGCCATGCCAATATCTGCGATGGCCAGGGCCGGCGCGTCATTGATGCCGTCGCCTACCATGGCTACAATTTTGCCGGTTTGCTGAAGTTTTTTGATTTCCTCGGCCTTGTTTTCCGGCAACACCTCAGCCAATACCTGGCGGATGCCTGCCTGCGCGGCAATCGCCTGTGCGGTTCGCCGGTTGTCACCAGTTATCATAAAGACTTCCAGGCCCATTTGCCGGAATTCCTCAATCGCTTCCCGGGAATGCTCCTTGAGCGTGTCGGCGACAGCGATGATGGCCTGCAATGAAGCCTCCACAGCCATTAACATAGCGGTCTTGCCATCGTCTTCCAGGCGGGCAAGCTGTATTTCGCATTGCGCAAGGTCAATTTGCTGCTCCCACATCAGTTGACGGGTGCCAATTATAATTTCCTTGCCCTGCACGACCGCCCGGATGCCCTTGCCGGGCAGGGCCTCGAACTGCTCCGGATCAGCCACCTGCTCAAGATGGGCCAGAGCAAATTGATAAATCGCGGCTGCCAGAGGATGCTCGGATTTTTTTTCCGCTATGGCGGCCAGGCGCAGAATTTCTTCCATTTCCAAATTACCGACGGCAATGATGTCAGTTACGTCCGGGGTACCTTTGGTAATGGTACCAGTCTTGTCCAGCACGATCACATTGATTTTACCGGCTGATTCCAAATGTTCGCCGCTTTTGATAAGGATGCCGTTTTCCGCTCCTAATCCGGTTCCCACCATAATCGCGGTGGGAGTAGCCAAACCAAGGGCGCAGGGGCAGGCAATGACCAGCACCGCCACAGCGCTGACTATAGACTTGCTCACATCTGCGCTGGTCAAAAACCAGACAGCAAAGGTTATCAAGGCCACCGTGATGACTGCCGGCACGAATACCCCCGCGACCTGATCAGCCATTTTTTGGATTGGTGCCTTGAAGCCCTGGGCATCTTCAACCAGCTTTATGATTTGGGCCAGAACCGTATCTTGGCCAATTTTGGTGGCTTCAAATTTGAATGTGCCATACTTGTTGATGGTAGCCCCGACAACCTGATCACCGATACTCTTTTCCACCGGCAGACTCTCACCGGTCAGCATGGATTCATCCAGGGAGGAACTGCCTGCGGTTATCACCCCGTCCACCGGTACTTTTTCACCCGGACGGACAATGATCAGATCGCCGATCTTCACTTCTTCGATGGGAATGTCCATTTCCTGACCGCCTCGTACCACGCGGGCAGTTTTCGGACTGAGCCCCATCAGTTTCTTGATTGCTTCCGAGGTTTTGCCCTTGGCGGCTGCCTCCAGATATTTGCCCAGCAGGATCAGGGTAATGACGACCGCACTGGCCTCAAAATACAAATCTTTCATGATGCCGGGCGGGACCGTCTGGAAAAAAACATTATACAAACTGTAAAAATAGGCTGCAGAGGTGCCCATGGCGATCAGGACGTCCATGTTGGCACTACCGGAGCGCAGCGCATAATAGGAATTTTTGTAAAACCTCCAGCCGATAATAAACTGTACCGGAGTAGCCAGCGCCAGTTGGTAATACTGATTGTGCAGGCTGGGTACGTCGAGGCGGAAAAGTGACAGGATCATAGCCAGGAGCAAGGGCGAACTAAGTACTGCGGCTACGATCAGCTCTGTTTTGAGGCTTCTGATTTCCTTTTCCCGGGCTTCTTTTTCCCGGTCACGGCTGATCTCTTCACTGCGTTCCGCCCTATAGCCCAGTTTTTCAATTATTTGCAGCATATCGCTGAGCTTAATTTTGGTTTTGTCATAATCAACCACGGCTTTTTCCGTGCTCAGGTTTACTGCTGCATGGGTCACACCCTCAGTTGCACCCAGCTTTTTTTCAATTCTGGACGCGCAGGCGGCACAGGACATGCCGTATAAATTTAAAACCACCCGGCTGTTCGCATCCGCCTGATCATCAATGACGTGATAACCCAGCCTTTTAATGGTCGCAGCCAATTGTTGGGGGTCAGTCAGTTTGTCATCAAATTCCACGGTGGCTTTTTCCAGGGCCAGATTAACGTTGGCCTGTTTCACGCCTTCTATTTTGGTCAGACCTTTTTCGATCCGACTGGCGCAGGCTGCGCAGGTCATACCGCTTATTTTTAGTGATTCCCGTCGTTCCATAAGATCACTCCTATGGATTATATTATATATATTTTATGCTTCTTAATATACGTTACACATGTAATATTAAGGTATATAGTGTCCTAATAATATTTTTAACTGCCCGTCCGGGCCAAAAATGAAATCATAATAATAATTTTTATAATCGTAGTTTTTGATAAAATTTTCATCCAGCAGGGGCATTGCATAAAACCCTAATGAATTGTGATGGGGGGTAACCAGGGGGGCAACGGTTACACCTAAATCCAGGGGATAAGTCTCCAGCTTATGCAAATCTTCTATGCCAAAGCCGTTCGGGTATTTATCCCCGGATGTATCGGTTATAAATTTCATTATGCTAACCCGCACGGCGGCCGGCTTGCCATTTTTCATCTCAAAACCATCTATCTTGCCGAATACTTTTTTGCCTCCTCCGGCCAGATATTTTTCAGCATTGGTTTGTAAATCCACTACATTGAAGGGGCCGCCCGCAAACTTAAAACTGTTTTTGATTTTTTCCATGGTGGCCTGATCGGCATATTCTTTATTAAGCGTTATGCGCACTTCCCGAAAAGATTCATCGTCAAACAGATAGGCCCGCATGCCATTGTCGTCGTCGGAATCCTCAAGCAGTTCACTTTTATAAGGAATCAAGGCAATCCAGCCGATTGATTTTCCTGCAATCGAAATAGGCCAGTCAGGCGGGACTTGATCAGCCGCCCTTAATTCCCAGTTGTCGGGGATCTCGACGGTAAAGAAGCTGGATCCGACAACTTTGTAACCTTCATTGGCTGGTTTAGGTTTTTCATTGCCCAGCAGGGCAGCACTATCCAATATATTGTTGATCTGTTCTGCCATCGTTTTATAGTCGCTGCTCAGAGCTTTATCATTGGGGGGGTACTGCACATCAGACGGCATTCTGGCAAAATACGTAAAGCCATTGCCCTGCAATATGATTTGCTGACCAACGGGCGCCTGCTGCATATCTTCCGGCGTAATCAGTTCCCCGGTCATCCTTACAATGGTAAAAAGAGCTCCTCCGCCTGATTTTTCATTTACCTTTTTGCTGTAAAAAGCCACCTGATGGTCTGCTTCCCTGGCCATGTAGTTATTTTCCCAATTCAGAGGCAATTTTAATGAGAACCCCAGCGTATGGTTTTCATAAAGAATACTATTTGCTGGTTGGGAATCCTTGTTGTTAACACAGCCAATACATAATCCCATGCTGCAAAGCATTAACAAAGCCAATAATAACAGGCGCTTCCTGATCCCGCCCGGATTAAATTGGCCGGGCAACATAATCTTGTCCATTCTGTTTTCCCCCCCCTAAAATTTATCAATATGCCTAAGATGGACCTGAATCCTCATAAAAGCAATTCAAGAGCCATCTCGTTAACTATACGAGACGAAAATGGGATTGTTTCACTTGAAATATTAATTTTCGTTATTGAGTTTTAAGTTTAAGTATCCTGTGACTTATAATCGGTTAAAAATGTAGAACCTGCTGAAAAACATGCTATGGTTTAAGCAATTGTTTTGATATATGAAGAAAAAATCAGTACAATACAAGCTAAGTACAAACAATGATTAGGGTCATAGACCTTTGTTGGGTAGTTTTTTTGAAAACTGTTGGCTAATTAACTTTGGTTAAAATCAGGTTAGAAATATTTGAAGTGATAACAAGATAAAGGCTATAGGATGATTTTAAGTATGCACGGCGCTATATTTTTGTATTATGCCAAATTCTTATTTTGAAGAAGGTTTGCCATGTTAGATGAATTTTCCCGTACACAACTCCTTCTTGGCAAGGATGCCATGACCAAACTATCCGCCAGCCATGTGGCCGTCTTTGGCATTGGCGGGGTAGGCAGTTATGCGGTCGAAGGTCTGGCCCGGTCCGGCGTTGGCAAGCTGACGCTGGTGGATCATGATGTCGTAGATCTGAGTAATCTCAACCGCCAAATCCATGCCACCCATAAAACGATCGGCCAACCTAAGGTTGAGGTTATGCGGCAGCGCATCCTGGACATCAATCCACGGGCGCAAATAAATAATTATCAGCACTTTTATCTGCCCGATCAGGCGGAAGATATATTAAATGCAGATTATGATTATATCATTGATGCGGTTGATACCGTCACCGCTAAAATTGATCTGATCGTTCAGGCACAGCAGCGTGGCATCCCGGTTATAAGCTGTATGGGTACGGGCAACAAGCTTGACCCGGGTCGCCTGCAAATTGATGATATTTACAGTACTTCCGTATGTCCGCTGGCCAAAGTGATGCGCCGGGAACTGCGCCGGCGGGGAATAACTGCGCTGCAAGTGGTTTATTCCCGGGAAGAGCCGGTCAAGCCTCAGGTAGAGGAGGATAATGGTTCTGAAAATGAATGTGAATCCTGTTTAAAAAGCGGAATTTGCTCGGGCAAGCGCAATCTTCCCGGCAGCATAACTTTTGTTCCCGCAGTGGCCGGTCTGCTGCTGGCCAGCCAAGTGGTCAGGGATTTAATTGCCGGCATGTAATAAGCAATTGCCGATGGGCGGGGCGGGCTATGAAATGATTAGGTTGAGTATGGTTTTGAGATTCACTCTTTATAAGGAGAGGATTACATTCATAACGCAAACGAAATACGGTGGTTTTAAGAGATAATTAAAAAAGTGAAAGTATATCAAGGGAGGTAAAAAATAATGGCTAAAATTGCAACGCAAATAACTGACCTGATTGGCAACACCCCGTTGCTGGAACTGGGTGCGTACAGCCGGGAAATGGATTTGCAAGCCCGTCTGATCGCCAAACTGGAATATTTCAACCCGGCCGGCAGCGTCAAGGATAGAGTTGGGTATGCCATGATCAAGGATGCCGAAGAAAAAGGCCTGCTCAAACCGGGTTCAGTTATTATAGAACCTACCAGCGGGAATACCGGGGTGGGTTTGACATTTGTTGCAGTCGCCAAAGGTTATCGCATCATCATCGTCATGCCCGACAGTATGAGTATGGAAAGACGCATCCTGATGAAGGCTCTGGGAGCTGAACTGGTGCTGACGCCGGGGGCGGAGGGCATGCCTGGAGCCATCAAACGTGCTGAAGAACTGGCGCTTGAGATCGAAGATTCGTTTATCCCTCAGCAGTTTGAAAACCCATCCAACCCGGAAGCCCACCGGCAGACCACCGTGCAGGAGATCTTGCACGACACTGATGGACAGGTGGATTTCTTTGTAGCCGGGGTCGGAACGGGTGGGACCATTACCGGGATTGGAGAAGTATTGAAGCGATATAATCCGCAGATCAAGATCGTGGCCGTTGAGCCGTTTGATTCCCCGGTGCTTGCCGGAGGGAAAGCGGGACCCCATGGGCTGCAGGGGATAGGCGCCGGCATTATCCCCAAGGTTTTAAATGTTAATATCCTGGATGAAATCATTCCGGTAAAAACAGAAGAGGCCTATGCAACGGTGCACCGCTTGGTAAAAACGGAAGGACTGCTGGTGGGCATTTCTTCCGGTGCGGCTGTTTTTGCTGCTGCACAGATCGCCAAACGGGCGGAGAACAAGGGTAAGCAAATCGTGGTGCTGCTGCCGGATAGCGGGGAACGCTATCTATCCACGCCGCTGTTCGCATAGACGGATGCAACATGTGATGTATTTGCATGCCCGCAGGCCAAATCACTTGTCCGTGTCCTGGACTGACAAACACTGGACGGAGATGGCCTGCCCCAGCAGGCG
>Ga0116151_10002817_pt1 | contig 15856 bp, 14 predicted proteins | sample AD_UKC117_MetaG_FD_89893 | JGI IMG/M metagenome (GOLD analysis project Ga0116151, IMG submission 89893) | Active sludge microbial communities of municipal wastewater-treating anaerobic digesters from Hong Kong - AD_UKC117_MetaG | ecosystem: Engineered > Bioreactor > Anaerobic > Digestate...
CGCCGGGCGTGGCCGAGACGCAGACGGTCTGCGGCCGCATGGCGTCCCATTCCTCGAAGCGCAAGGGACGGTTGTCGATGCAGGAGGGGAGGCGGAAGCCATATTCAGCCAGCGTCGCCTTGCGGTTGAAGTCGCCGCGGAACATGCCGCCGATCTGCGGAATGGTGACGTGGCTCTCGTCGATGAAGACCAGGGCGTTGTCAGGAAGATATTCAAAGAGGGTCGGCGGCGGCTCGCCGGGCTTGCGGCCCGTCAGATAGCGCGAATAGTTCTCGATGCCGGCGCAGGAGCCCGTCGCCATCATCATCTCGATGTCGAACATGGTGCGCTGTTCGAGGCGCTGGGCCTCCAGCAGGCGGCCGGCTGAATTGAATTCCTCGAGACGGATGCGGAGATCGTGCTTGATGCTGGTGACGGCCTGTTCCAGCGTCGGCTTGGGCGTCACGTAGTGGGAGTTGGAATAGACCTTCACCTGCTGCAATTCTGCGGTCTTCTGGCCGGTGAGCGGATCGAACTCCGAAATCGATTCCACCTCGTCGCCGAACAGCGAGATGCGCCAGGCGCGGTCCTCGAAGTGGGAGGGGAACAGCTCGATGGTGTCGCCGCGCACCCGGAAGGTGCCGCGCACGAAGTTCTGGTCGTTGCGTTTGTAGTGCAGCGCCACGAGGTCGGCGAGGAGCTGGCGCTGGGGCACGCGGCTGCCGGCCTTGATCACGAAGGCCATGGCCGAATAGGTCTCGACGTCGCCGATGCCGTAGATGCAGGAGACGCTCGCCACCACCACCACGTCGTCGCGTTCGAGCAGGGCCCGCGTCGCCGAGTGGCGCATGCGGTCGATCTGTTCGTTGATGGAGCTTTCCTTCTCGATGTAGGTGTCGGAGCGCGGCACGTAGGCTTCCGGCGTGTAATAGTCGTAGTAGGAGACGAAGTATTCGACGGCATTCTCCGGGAAGAAGCTCTGGAATTCGCCGTAGAGCTGGGCGGCCAGCGTCTTGTTGGGGGCGAGGATCAAGGCGGGGCGCTGGGTCTCCTCAATCACCTTGGCCATGGTGAAGGTCTTGCCGGAGCCGGTGACGCCCAGCAACACCTGGTCGCGCTCCAGTGCGGTCACGCCGGCGACGAGTTCCTTGATGGCCTGGGGCTGGTCGCCGCGCGGTTCGAAGTCCGAGACGATGCGGAGCGCGCGCCCGCCGTCGGATTTCTCCGGCTTCGGCGGCTTGTGCGGCGCGAACATCGGCAGCGGCTGGAATTCGGGGCGCAAGGGCCCCAGTGCCCCTGCCACCGGGATCTGGTCATAGCCCTTGATCGGCGCCTTTTTCAGTGCGATCTCGGTCTCGACCTTGGCTGCGCCAAAGTCGCCGAGATCTTGCGGCGCCTCGGCGAATCCGCCGTCCTGTCGTGAATGTCCCATAATGGCCTGAATATAGGGTGCCGCGGGGGCCGGGGGAAGCCTTGCCTGCTGACATCTGCTGTCAGGATGGTGATCGAGGTCCGATCTGGTCAGAGAATGAAATCGAGTTCGGTCAGGCCCACAGCGTTGGACAGGTCGATCCGCATGTCTGCCGTGCCGTCGCCATCGACGTCGACCCGCACGATTGTATCTGCTGCGCTGATCGTGGCGCGGACCTCGGCCGCGCCTGTGCCGCTGAAGACGCCGGCGCCGATGAAGACGATGGGTCCCGGCACCAGGGCGGAGAGATCGATCTGGTCCTCGCCGACGACGAAATCCTTGATGGCGTCGGCCGCGGTGCTGTTGGGGCTGTGGCTGGCCTTGGTGAACTGGAAAGTATCGCTGTCATCGCCGCCCCACATGCGGTCCGATCCGGCGCCGCCGTTGATCACGTCGTCGCCGCTGTTGCCGAAGAGCTTGTCGTTGCCCTGGTTCCCCCGCAGCACATCATTTCCGGTGCCGCCGGACACCGTATCCTTGCCGGTCTCGCCGCGCAGGTGATCGTCGCCATCGCCGCCATCCATCGTATCGTCATCGCTGCCGCCGAGCAGGACGTCGTTGCCGGCGCCACCGTTCAGAATGTCGAAGCCGCCGTTGCCTTCGAGGCGGTTGTCGCCGCCATTGCCGGTAATGGTGTTGTCGAGGCCGTTGCCGATGCCGAAGATATCGGCTGCCCCGATCAGATCGAGGTTTTCGAAGTTGTCGCCCAGCGTCCAGCCGACGGTGGACTGCACGATGTCGGTGCCGCCGCTGGCGTCTTCCGACAGCCCCAATATTGCATCGTCGACGATAAAGGTGTCATTCCCGGCGCCGCCAAACACGATGCCGCTCGCGGTGCCGCCGCGGCCGTCGAAGCTGTCGTTGCCGTCACCCATGCTGATGTCGCCCAGTACCGTGCCGGTATTGAGCACAACATCATCGCCACCCAGCAGGTCCAAGGCTATTCCACCACTGACGGCGCTCGCAGATTGAATCAGTCCGGAGTTGAGGATGACATCCGCCTCGCTTGAGCCCCGAACGCCCGTTGTTCCGCCTGAAATCTCGCCGGAATTGACAATTCTCTGAATGCCCGAGGGATTGACGTTCAACGTGAGAACACCATACTCATAGCCGCCGATCGTGCCGGAATTGTTGATCAGGGTCTGCTGCGCATCCCGCACGATGGAATAAATGCCTGCTCTGTCTACCCCGATGATTGTGCCGCTGTTGAACACCGTGAGCTGGTAGTCGGGAATGCCCGCGTTGAGAACCGACCAGCCGATGCCATCACGCTGTCCCTGGATCAGGCCGGCATTGCTGATGGTCTTGGCGCCATCGTTGCCGCCGATGTCGATCCCTTTGCCGGTGGTGGAAAGGATCGTCCCCGCGGCGCTGACGGTCACGCTGCCGCCGTCGTCCATGAAGACACCGTCAGCATCCGATACGACCGACCCCTCGACGATCAGGTCCGACGCGCCGTTCATGATCACGGCATTGATCCCCGAGATCACAAGGGCGCCGTTGCGGCCGACGAATCCTACTTCACCGGCGATCAGGGAGCGGGCGATCGCTGAAAATCCCGTGACATTGAAGCTCGTCATGGCCGCGTGTCCTTACTGGAATGCTCACGCTTCGGTTCCCTAGCGGAAATTGGCCTTGAACGCGATCGATGTCAAATCGGGCACCACGGCCGGCTGTTGCTGCGCGGAAAAGGGGACAGGCGCTGCAGCCTGTCCCTTTGGCATCGGAACTGAAACGCGGCGCAGTTCCGTTACATGTCCATGCAGGCTGCAATCTCGATGGTGCCGCCCGCCTTCAGGATGGGGCAGCCGCTGGCCTTGGCATCCTCCAGAGAGGACGCCTCGATCAGGCTGTAGCCGCTGGCCGAATTGGCGCCGCCGCCGGCCGCCGTCGATCACCGCAGCACCCATGGAGCCGAACCAGTTGCCCCCGGCATCCATCACCTGCTTGATCTGGGCTGGATCGGTCGGAGCGCTGCCGCCTGTTCCGTGGCGAGGCTTTGGGGGACTTCCGGTTCGTCGCGCTTCACGCGCAGCGCCGGGCAGAGCAGCGATTTCCGCTGGAACTGTCGCTGCACGCCTATCGCACCGGCCAGCGCGTCCTGCTGCAATGGCTGGTGGCTGCCGCGCCCCGGGGCCAGGAGTCGCAGGCGATGGTTGGCCGGTTCGCCGATGCCTATACCGCAGTCATCAGTGCCAGGGCGGCGTCGGCCTATGTCGATCACACCCGCCGTCTGGCCGAGGCCGAGGGTGACAGCCGCAAGGAGCTGCTGCAGTTCCTGCTGGCGGGCTACGACGAGTCGGACCGGCGTGTGGCTGCCTTGCTGAAGCGCAGTGGCTACCTGGAGCCGCATCAGGCCTATGCGGTGGCCGCCGTTCTGCCGGTCAATCCGGCGGAGATGGAACATGCGCCGCGCGCCGAGCGGTTGATTTCAGCCCTCACGGATGTCTTCGCCGGCGGTCCCTTCCGGGTTCTGACGGGGGTGCGCGATGGCCATGCCGTCGCCGTGGTGTCTGACCGGCGGCGCCAGTCGGGATGGACTGCGGCCAAGAGCCCGGTGTCCGAGCGGATGGTGCCGGTGATCGCCATGCTCGGCCCCGCGGTGGTAGCCGGCATCAGCATGGATCATCCCTCCACGTCCTTTGTCCCCCGCGCGTTGCAGGAGGCCAAGGCGGCACTTTTCTTCGCCAGACCGGATCGCCGCGTGGTGCCGTTTGCGGCCCTGTCGATCCGGGACCGGCTGGTGCAATTCGGGCTCGACCATGTCCAGCCGGCCGCGCCATCGTGGCTGGAGCCATTCGCCGCCGCAAACCTGGCATCGAAGGGCTCATTGGTGCCGACGCTCGAAGCCCTCGCTGCTGCCGATCTCAATGTTCAGGCGGCCGCACGGCGCCTGGGCAAGCATCCCAATACGGTCTATGCCCGCATCGAACGCATTGCCGAAATCACCAGCAGAGATCCACGGAAATATGCCGGCCTTACGGAACTGATCCTCGCGGCCGAATGCTGGCGTCTGCCGCGTGGCTGATCTCAGTGATGGGCGACGGCGTAGTCGCGCAGCACGTTGGTTTCCAGTTCCATGTCGCTCAGGCGGTTCTTCACCACGTCGCCGATCGACACGATACCAAAGAGCTTCGTGCCTTTGACCACCGGCATGTGGCGGACGCGGTGCTGGGTCATCAGGCGCATCACGTCAGCGACGCTGGCATCGGGGGTGCAGGTGACGACATTGTGCGACATGAGAGCCGAAACCGGCATCGACAAGACTTCACCCTTGTGGTCGCACAGGCCATGCACGATGTCGCGCTCCGACAGGATTCCGTCGATGTGCTGGCCGTCGCTGCTGATCACCAGTGCGCCAATGCGTTCGGCCTTGAGCCGGAGCGCAGCGGTGGAGACCGGCGTGTCCGGAGCCACGGAGACGACGTGGTTGCTCTTGTGGTGCAGAATGTCTTGAATGCTCATGGTGAACCTCGCTGTTGTTGAACAAGATCGGCCGTGCGGCGCGCGGTCGAGGTTGCAAATAAGACTATAGGTAGTCTGGCGAGGCCGGGCCAGTTTTGTGATGTTAATTTTTGTTCACGACTTTTTGTGCGCGACAAGCTGGTGCTTGCGCAGGCGATCGCGATCAATTTCGGCGGGAAGGGCGTCCATGGCGCGGTCGAACGAATGCTGTGCCATTTCCGCCAGGGTGGTTACCGTGGCACCACCGCTGATATCAGCCAGCGACGCAAGGGCTTTCTGTAGCGCGATCTGGACTTCGATCACGGCTGCGCCGTCGCGTGCAATGGGGGTGAAGATGTCGTCCAGCAATTCCCGGGTCGACAGGGCCGGCACGAACACGTTGGCATATTGGGTTTCAGTTTCGCCACCCGTTGCGCTTTCGCGCCGCATCCAGGGGGCCAGAATGGAGACGCTACGGTTGATGATGGCGATGGCGGTGCCGGGATCGTTGACGGCGGGCGACAGGGCGCGCGATGCAATCTCGCTCAGCACGATGCATCCGAGCCGGGGGTCCTGATCAAAGGACCGGTCGTCACCGATCTGGAAAGCCCTGCTGATGGCAGCTGCGGTTTCAGCCTTGATCTGTCCGGCCACATGGGCGGCGGGGACGACCGAGTCGTTGAACGTGCCGGGCAGCATCTCGACATAAATCGCCATGTGAATGTCTTCCGCCAGTTCTGCCAGGCGCGGAAGGTCGATGTTCTGGACGTGGCCAATTCGGTCGACCTGCACCGGTGTCACGGGCCCGTCCGGAAGGTGGCCAGGGTGGCGTGAAGCTCCGAGATAGGGGCGGCGCAGCCGGTCCGCGATGCTGTTCGCTGCCGCGTGTTCCACAAGCTTCATCGTGTCGGCCAGCAGGCCGAAGTGAGACAGGTGCTCGATCCAGACGAGCAGGGCGGCCACGACAATGAGGATGACGACGATGGTGAGAATGAACAGGATGATGCGGCCGTTGAGGCCGTAAAGGCCCGCCTGAAGTGCAATGATGCCGACGATGCTGAAGAGGAATGCGCCGATGAAGATCGACAGCACTGTTTGCGAGACCGAATCTGCCCGCAGCAATTGTGTCGTGCGAGGTGTTGCGGTCGAGGCCGCGGAGGCGAAGGCGGAAACCATGATGCCGAGCGAGAAAGTGGTGACGGCCAGCATGGAATTGGCGAGGATGTGAAGGATGGACGACACGGAGTCCGCGCCGAATTTGGCGTCGAGATGGTCTGGCAGCTGATCGCGAAGCAGGTACGCGACAAGTGCTGCGGCAATGCCCACGCCGCTGAAGGCCAGCGCCCTCAGCCACAGCTGGCTGGTGAGCTGCCGCAACAGCCATTGTGCCCGCGACATGTCCGGTTACTTTCCACCCGCAGTGCCTCCATTAGAGACTATGTCTGGCCAGCGGTAAAGTTCCGGGGCTGGCGAATGGACAAGACATGGCTCGCCAGGGCCAGCAGGCTGGCGACAGCCATGAACCAGAACACCACGAAGGGCCAGTTGGTCTGCAGGCTGCCCACGAGTTGCGAGGCGGCTGCGCCGCAAGCCATCTGGGCGAAACCCGACCAACCTGCAGCAGCCCCCGTGAGCCGCGGATCGACGCTGATGGCGCCCGCCGTGCCATTGGGAATGGTGAGCCCGTTGCCGAGTGCCGCCAGCGCCATGGGAGCGAACAGGGTGAGCGGTGACAGCATGCCGCTGACGGCGGCGGCAAAGCACAGGGCCCCGCCCGCCAGCGTGATGGAGCAGCCGTACAGGATCATGCGGTCAAGGCCGACACGCTGCGTGAAGCGGCCGGACAGGAAGTTTCCGGTCATGTAGCCGACCGACACCACGGCGAACCACAAGCCGTATTCGACCGGCGTATAGCCCAGCACGTCGACCATGATGTGGGGCGCGCCTCCTAGGAACGAGAAGAAGACCGCCGACGTGAAGGACAGTGTGATGGCATAGGCACGGAACCGGGGCAGGGCGAACAGGTTGGCGGCGCCGCTGATCAGTCCCGTGGCGCTGCCGCCGGAGAGCCGCGTCACATGGGTCTCGGGCAGGCGCAGCGTGGCGGCGAGGAGTACGGCTGCACCCAAAACTGTGAGCAGCCAGAAGCTCGCCCGCCAGCCGCCATGGGCATCGATCAGGCCGCCAATGGCCGGTGCCACCATGGGCGCAACCACGAAGGCCATGGTGATGTAGGAAATGACGCTGGCGGATTGTTCGCGGTCGAAGACGTCACGCACCATGGCGCGCGCCAGCACGATCCCTGCCGCGCCGCCCAGGGCTTGCAACAACCGCGCAAGGATCAGCCACTCGATCGATGGCGCCATGGCTGCCATCAGGCTGGCGGCGAGGAAGACCGCGAGACCGCCCAGCAGCATGGGGCGGCGGCCGACGCGGTCCGATATCGGGCCATAGATCAGCTGGCAGGCCGCCATGCCGATCAGATAGAGCGTGAGCGTCAGCTGTACCGTTCCATAGGGCACGCCGAACTCGCGCTGCAGGCCGGGCATGGACGGCATGAAGATGTTGAGCGCCAGCGGACCGACGGCGCTGATCGCCACGAGAATGGCAAAAGAAGGGCGGACGGGTTGCGGGGCCGACATGGCGCTTCCTAACCCGGCGCACGGCATCCGCATAGCAAATTGACAGTGAGTCTGGCATGACTCGCGTGCATGAAACAGTTCTCCGCCGGCGTCCTGTCACTCCTGCTCCTGACCAGTCCCGCACTGGCCGAAGAGACCCTTGTGCGTCTCGACGATCCCCAGGTGTTCCTGCCGGATGCCATTGCCAAGATGGTCAACATCCGCTTCTCGGACAGTTTCGCAGCAGCTCACAAGCTGAAGACCGACTATGACGGTGCCAGCATCAGCGAGGCACCGGAGGGCCAGGTCTGCCTCTTCGCCGGTGATGACGGCCCCGATCCGGCCGACCCGGCGATGAGCAGCCTGATGCGCGAGAACGGTGATTTCTGTGTGCCGCGCTCGGAGGTGTCCGCGCGGGTGACGGAAGCAGCCGTCGATGGCGCGCCGCCGGTTCCGGTCTATCACACTTTTCTCGGCGGCTGTTCCTGGCAATGGAAGACCGGAGGTGGCGTCGGGCTCTGGACCGAGGACTGCACGCTCGACCAGGACCATTGGGCGGTCGATTACGATCCGACAAACGACTGGTTCGCCCTGACCTTCAACAATGACACGCCCTATCCCGTGGTCCGGCCATTTCGCATTGCCGCCGGCGGCAGCATGGATACGTTGCTCGCGGATCTGAAGAAGAAGGGACTGGTGCTGGACGATGGCGAATGCGTGTTCGCGCAAGCGGACACGGTCGAAGCCCCCGCCGGGTGGAAGATCTTTGAAGTGGTGCCCACCGGCAAACGCAAGGAGGCCTTCGACCAGTCAAACAGCGGTGACGAAGTCCCGGAACCGCCATGCGGCGATCTTGGCTATGCCGTCGACTATGTCGGGTTTTTCGCTGTGCAGGACGCCCATCCGGACCACGTGATCCATTTTGATCTCGGCCAGGATGGAACCATGATTGCGCCGTTCTCGTTGTCGATCGACTGATCACCCCACGATCTCGGAGTCACCTCTTTGCCTGCCGGCACCACCAGCTATGTTGCGCCGATCCTGCTGCTTGTGGCGTCGAACGTCTTCATGACCTTCGCCTGGTACGGACATCTCAACTACACAAACAAGCCGTTGTGGATGGCGGTCTTCGTCAGTTGGGGCATTGCACTGTTCGAGTATTGGCTCGCCGTGCCCGCCAATCGCATCGGCTATGGCGTCTATTCCGCGGCCCAATTGAAGACGATTCAGGAGGTGATCACCTTTGCGGTGTTCTCCGTCTTCTCCGTCTGGTATCTGAAGCAGGCGATCACGGTGAACCACCTGATCGGCTTTTCTCTGATTATTGCAGGTGCGTTCTTCGTTTTCCGGTCATGAACTATCGCCACGCCTATCATGCCGGCAATCATGCCGATGTCCTCAAGCACATCGTGCTGGCGCGGGCCATCACGCACCTGAAAAAGAAGGACAAGCCGTTCCGCGTGATCGATGCCCATGCCGGCACGGCACTCTACGACCTGCAAGGTGTTGAAGCCGGCAAGACCGGCGAGTGGGAAGGGGGCGTCGGCAAGATGGCCGCGCCCTTCGATAACGAGATCGAGGTCCTGCTGGCGCCGTGGCGCGAGGTGCTGGCCGCACTCAATCCGGGCGGCGTCGTCACCCGCTATCCGGGCTCGCCCGAGATCGCCTTGCGGCTCTTGCGCGACAGCGACCGGCTGATCGCCAACGAACTCCACCCCGAAGATGCCATGGCGCTCGAGCGCCACGCTGGCTTCGATGAGCGCATTACGGTCACCACGGTGGACGCGGCGGCCTGCATCAAGGCCAGCCTGCCGCCACCGGAGCGCCGCGGCCTCATCCTCATCGATCCGCCCTATGAGGAGAAGAGCGAAACGGAGAAGGCGCTCCGCATGCTGGCCCAGGGGGTCCGCCGCTTCGCCACGGGCGTGTTCATCCTGTGGTATCCGCTGAAGGCCGATGACATTGCGAAGCGCGTTGCAGATGGTGTCTCGGCACTTGGCATCCCTGCGTCGTTGCGGGTTGAACTCCGGGTGCGCGAGGCGTTTTCGGGCGGTGGACTTGCCGGCTCCGGCCTGGTCATCCTGAATACGCCGTGGATGCTCGATGCCGAGCTTTCACGTGTCGTCCAAGCTCTGGCGGCGCGTCTTGGAATAGGCAATTGGGGGCACGGCACAGTCGATTGGCTCGTGCCCCCGAAATAGTCGCCGTCAGTTCGCCGTGGCGATGGCGGCGGCGAGGTCGTGGTACTCCTCGCAGTTGGTGCCGCAGCGCTGACCGATTTCGCGGAGTTCGGCCTGGGCAAGGTCGATCCGTCCGGCGGCCACATAGCCTTCGCCCAGATATTCGCGGGCGAGATTGAAGTTGGGGTCGATGGCCAGGGCCTTGCGGTAGTAGGTAATGCCGATGTCGAGCCGCCCGGCCTTGCGGTGGCTGTAGCCCGTGTAGTTCAACACGCGTGGGTCATCCTGGTTCTGGATCAACGCCAGCACCTCCAACGCCCAGTCATAGCGGCCTTCCTTGGCGAGGGCGCGGCCCTGCTGATACAGGTCCTCATCGGGCAGGATGCCGGATTGCGCCTTCACGCATTTCTTCTTCGCCTTGTCCCATATCTCGCTCTTCTTGCAATTGTGACTGCTGGGCGAAGACCCCCCGCCGCCGCCATTTCCGCCGGCGGCAAGCGCGCCTGTGGACAAGAGCATTGTGGCGGCCAGGGCTGTTCCGATCATGCGCAACATGGTGTGTGCTCCCTCGAATGTGGTCCTGATCGATTCTACGTCCCCGGCACCGGCTCCATTCCATCACAAATGGAACGCCGCAGCACAATCTGAAGATGAACGGAACCTAAACGGTGCGTTCAGCGGCGGCTCAATGGGGCTCCGCCATAAAGCGGCCAACGATCAAACACGATCGCAACACAACCACAGGAGCCAGACAATGACCAATTCCTTCAATATCCGCACCGTCGCCGCCGCCTCGGCATTTGCCGCCATCAGCGCCATGGCCTTCATGGCCCAGACCAGCACTGCCAGTGCAAAGAGCATCGCGAGCTGTGAAGGCAACAGCCGCACGTCGGTCCTCTCCTGTTGCACCAACATGGTGCAGCACAAGGGACTGCCGTTCTGGATGAAGCAGGGCGACTCCAGGTGTGAAGACGTCGTGAAGTGCAAGGGCGGCACGTTTGCTGGCGCCAATCGGTACTGCTGGGTGTCGGTCGTCCAAATCGAAGACAGCAAGGGTGGCAAGGACGGCAGGCGCCGCGGTGGCAAGGGCCGCTACTAAGCCGCTTCTCCGTTTCCTCCCGATTTGAATATCGCCCGGCCATTTCGGTGGCCGGGCTTCTTCGTCATTCCGGTGGCCGCCAGCAATAGATCCAGTCGGTCTGGCGGGACATGATCGATGGACCGGCCAGCTTCAGTGCCGCATTGCGGGCCAGCGCCCTGGCGCCCGACGCGTGATAGACGTCACCCTGCTGCCTGGACTGATTCTGGACCTGGGTCGTGCGAGCCATGCGCTGGCTGGCAAAGACACTGAAGGCCCCAGCCACGCTTCCACTGCGCAATTCCGCAGCCAGCACGCAGGCATCCTCGAGGCCCATCACGGCCCCTTGCGCCAGATAGGGCAGGGTCGCATGGGCGGCATCACCGATGAGCACGGTGTGCCCCGAAGCCCATTGCGGCAGACTGTCGAGATCGGCGCCCGGCCATTTCAGCCATTGGGTCGGCACGTCAATCACGTCGGCAAGCGGTTCGCAGGCCTCGGCAAAGGCGACGCGCAACTCACGGGTTTCGGCCAGCGTGCTCCAGCCCGGTTCGGCCGGCGGCGAATCGATGGCGGCGACGATGTTGAAATTCCGCCAGTTGCTCACCGGATAGTGGACGACGTGACCGCCGGGATAGAGCCACAGGGTCACACAATCGGCCTCGGCGTTCGGTGGGGCGGCGGAAAACGGAATCAGCGCCCGGTAGATCGTGTGGCCCCGATGCGCCGGCGACACCCTGCCGCAAATGGCTTCGCGCAGTGTCGAGCGGATGCCATCGGCGGCGATGACGCCCGCGCCGTGCTCCGTTTGGCCGCCTGCCAGGGTCAGCGTGGCGCCGTTCTCGGAAGACGCCATCGATTCGGCCTTCGTCCCCGTGTGCAGGGTGATGCGGCCGCTGGCCTCTGCCGTCCGTGCCAAGCCGCCGAGGAGGTCGGCGCGATGGCAGACGCGGTAGGGCGCTCCATGTTTCTCCTCGAAGGGTTTGCCGAGCCGCAGGCGCTGGAGCATGCCGCCTGACCGGCCATCGCGGACGTGGATTTCGCTCGGAATCACGCAGGCCGGTTCCACCGCCTCCCAGACGCCCAGCCACTGCAGTGCCCGCACCCCGTTGGGCGACATCTGAAGTCCGGCTCCTACCTCCTCGAAGGCGGGCGCCTGTTCGAACAGCCGGACGGATTTCTCCACCCGGCTGAGGCCCAGGGCGGCAGCCAATCCGGCAATACCGCCGCCGGCCACCAGAAACGGTCGGTCAGTCATCATGACCCTTTTGCCACAAACGGCAGCCATGCCAAAATGCGGCGGATTGTGGCTTGCCCCGGCTGGCGGGGCGTCCTGGAGCAACCGGCGGCCGTTCGACCGCCGACAAGTTGCTCCAGCGCGTTGAATCTGGGGCATCTCTGCGCTCACAAATGTTTCCATTTGCTCACCCGATGCGCTAGAGAAACCCGGCTTTTCGAAAGGGCAATCGCCATGGGTTTCATCTCCGACGCACTGAACCGCATCCAGCCATCCGCCACCATCGCCATCTCCAACAAGGCGATGGCGATGAAAGCCGAGGGCAAGGACGTGATCGGACTGGCGGCGGGCGAGCCCGATTTCGACACGCCGGACAACGTCAAGGACGCCGCCATCGCCGCCATCCGTGCGGGCAAGACCAAGTACACGGCGGTCGACGGCATCCCGGAGCTCAAGAAGGCGATTTGCGCCAAGTTCAAGCGCGAGAACGGCCTAGACTACGCCCCGGCGCAGGTCTCGGTCGGCACCGGCGGCAAGCAGGTGCTGTTCAACGCCATCATGGCGACCGTCAATCCGGGCGACGAGGTGATCATCCCGGCGCCCTATTGGGTGAGCTATCCGGATATCGTCATGCTGGCGGGCGGCACGCCGGTGTTCGTCGACTGCACGCTGGAGCATGGCTTCAAATTGCAGGCGGCCGACCTCGAAAAGGCGATCACGCCCAAGACCAAGTGGCTGATCCTCAACTCGCCGTCCAACCCGTCGGGTGCTGCCTACAGCCGGGCCGAGCTCAAGGCCGTCACCGACGTGCTGATGAAGCACCCCCACGTCTGGGTGCTCACCGACGACATGTACGAGCACCTGGTCTACGACGATTTCAGCTTCGTCACCGTGGCCCAGATCGAGCCCGGCCTCTATGACCGCACTCTCACCATGAACGGCGTCTCCAAGGCCTATTGCATGACCGGCTGGCGCATCGGTTATGCGGCGGGGCCCGAAAAGCTCATCAAGGCAATGTCGAAGCTGCAGTCGCAATCGACCTCGAACCCGTCCTCCATCTCGCAATGGGCAGCGGTCGAGGCATTGAATGGCCAGCAGGAGTTCATCGCCCGCAACAACGAGGTGTTCAAGCAGCGCCGCGATCTCGTGGTGTCGATGCTGAACCAGGCCAAGGGCATTTCGTGTCCGACGCCGGAAGGCGCCTTCTATGTCTATCCGTCCTGCGCCGGCACCATCGGCAAGGCGGCACCGTCAGGCAACATCATCACGTCGGACGAGGACTTCGTCACCGAACTGCTGGCCGCCGAAGGTGTGGCGGCCGTCCATGGCGCAGCGTTCGGCATGTCGCCGTTCTTCCGTATCTCCTATGCCACCGCAACCGAGGTGCTGGAGGATGCCTGCAACCGCATCCAGCGCTTCTGCGGCAACCTCCGCTGAACCAGGAAACCTGAATCATGTTCGACACTTCCGTTCCCGTGCTGATCCATTTTCTCAAAGGCCTGTCCACCATCCTCAAGAAGGCGGAGGACCATTGCGAGGCGAAGAAGGTCGATCCCAACGCCATCCTTCAGGCGCGCCTCTTCCCTGACATGTTCCATTTCACCCGGCAGGTGCAGCTCGTCACCGATTTCGCCAAGGGCATGGGGGCCAGGCTCGCCGGCATCCCGGTGCCAAGCTTTGCGGATGAGGAAAAGACCTTCGCCGAACTCCAGGCCCGGCTGGCCAAGACGATCGATTTCCTCGGTACACTGAGCAAAGGGCAGTTCGCCGATGCGGCCACCCGCACCGTCACCATCAAGGTCGGCGGCAAGGACACGGATTTCGCCGGTGCGGATTATGCCGCGACCTATGCGCTGCCCAACTTCTATTTCCACCTGGCGACGGCCTACAACATTCTGCGCCACAACGGCCTCGAACTCGGCAAGAAGGACTACATGGGCCGCGGCTGAGGCGCGTTGTCTCGCTCAGACGATGATATCGTCAACGATGTTGGACTTGAACATGCCGTTGACACGGATGAAATTGTCGCCGCCCAAGTAGAAGATGACGTAGTCGTCGGTGTCTGACGCCTGGGCGATGGCGTCTCCTGCTGTCTGAAAGCCGAAGGCTCTGAGATCCAGGTAGTCAACGTCGTCGGTGAAATCGACAATCAGGTCCTTGCCGTTGCCGGGCTCGAACCTGAATCGATCACGGTTCGCTCCGCCCTCCAGCGTGTCGTTTCCTTCGCCGCCGTGCAGGACATCGCGGCCGTTTCCGCCGAACAACTCGTCATTGCCGCCGTGGCCAAAAAGCTCATCATTGCCTTCAAGGCCCCAGAGCCGGTTATCTAGACCGTTGCCCTGGATGTAGTCATCATTCTGGAATCCCCTGACATCTTCGATGTTGCTGTAATCAAATTGGAGCTGGTGTTTGCGATCTCCGAGGTACTGAAGGAAATTCCCGGTGCCGCTGTCCGGCAGAGCAATGCCGATGCGATAGGTCAGAAGAACCGCTGCATAGCCAGGGTCAGCCTTTTCATTTGCGGTGAACATGTCTTCGAGCTTCGAGAAATCGACCAGGTCATGGGCACCGCCTTCTCCGTCGAGGACGTCTCTTCCTTCGCTTACGACCAGCGTATCATCGCCGTTTCCACCCCTCAGCAGATCGTTGCCACGTTCTCCGTTGAGGATATCGTTGTCACCGCCTCCGTTGAGAAAATCGCGGTTCTTGCCGCCGAGCATGAAATCCTCGCCGGCCCCGCCCGTCATGCGGTCGACCCCGTCGCCGCCATCCATCCTGTCATTGCCGGATTCGCCGTTCAGTTTGTCGTCACCGGCGAATCCGAGGATCTTGTCATCGCCATCGCCGCCGCGGATGATGTTGTCGTAAACCGAGCCGCCCAGGATGTCGTCGAAGGCCGAGCCGACGAGGCCGTCGAGGGTGAGGTTCACGTCGAACGAGAAGCGGTCGCCTTTGGCAGCCCCTCCGGTACGGCCACCAGAGAACATGGCGATGACTGCCCGCGGCGCAGCCGAGTAGTCGACGACGTCCCAACCAGCGCCACCATGGAAATGGTCATTGCCGCGGCTGTACAGCATGATGTCGATGTCTGTGGCGGCGCCTTGGCCATAAAGGTTATCATTTCCGGCGCCGCCGCACAGGATATCATTTCCGGTGCCGCCATAGAGATAGTCATTGCCGCCGCCCCCGGTGAGAATATCGTCACCGCCCCTGCCATAAACGGTGGTGTTCTCGCTCGTCGGCACAAGAATGGTGTTGTTGCCGTCGGTACCTTCAATGATGGCCATATCGGTCCTCCATTCATTCGCCGAGGACAGAGCCTCGGCATGCCGTGGCTGACAGGAAACTATCCCGCTATGGATTGGGCGGAGCAAGCAAAATCGGGATCAACCGGCAAAATCACCCGCATATGGCCATCTAAACCGACTGAAAGAAACGTGCTGATCGTGCCTCGCGCTGCGCGTCAACCGTAGCGCGTGTGCTGTTGGGGCAGTTCGCCAATCGTCACAGCGAACGGTCCATGTCACCGCTTGTCAGGGCAGCTCGATTGCGGCTTCCGGCCACTGCGCGGCCCAGCCCTTGGTTTCGACCCTCAGGCGATAGTCGGCGGCGCGCTCGCGCCCACGCGGCGTCGGTCTGATCCGCATGGCAAAGAGGTCTTCGAGTCCGAAGGGGGCCACGATCTCGAGTTCGGTTCCCGCGTTGATCCGGACGGCTACACAGGTCGGCGTTTCCAGCCAGAAGCGCAGCGCATCTTCCAGCGACGCGTAGGGGCGGTCGCCGTTGCGCATGTGCATGCGGGCCTGGTTGCGAACGCTCCAGGGCAGGGGCGACATTGCCGAAAGC
>Ga0116151_10002822_pt1 | contig 15841 bp, 14 predicted proteins | sample AD_UKC117_MetaG_FD_89893 | JGI IMG/M metagenome (GOLD analysis project Ga0116151, IMG submission 89893) | Active sludge microbial communities of municipal wastewater-treating anaerobic digesters from Hong Kong - AD_UKC117_MetaG | ecosystem: Engineered > Bioreactor > Anaerobic > Digestate...
CCTCCTCAAACCATACAATTTGTATGTCTATCAGTATTCGCTCGTTGGCCAGAGCAGGGTCGTCTGCAAAACCGGGTAAGCCTTGAATTAACTCTGCCAGTTCGTTGAGGCCCACATTTTCAGGGGAAATGTCTGGGTAGTTGTCCATCAGGGCTACGGCAATGGCATACGTTGCATCCCAAAAAAGTTCCGGTTCATCACCCATTAATGGATTCACTCCAACCTGGAAAAATGCTACTCAAGTATAAACCATTGTCATAAATGGGGCGACAACTTATTTATGAGAATTTTCACAATTAGTGTATCTTTTGGTCTGGTGATTGTCAAAATCTTTAACCGGACGTTTAGGGCGTCGGCCGAGCGGAAAACGGGGACAAAACGGCCGTAAACCACAGCGAACATGCCTGATTACTGAGCCAGTTTTGCACCAGGCTAAAGCGCTGTCAGCGAACAAATATGAATGTAACACAATCGTTAAACATCGCGTTAATCTCACCTTATCATGGGGGTAGTCATCGGGCGTGGGCAATGGGGCTGAAGCAGGCCAGCCAACACCGCATGGAGCTGTTTGCCCTGCCGGCTCGTTTCTGGAAATGGCGCATGCATGGCGGTGCGGTCACGCTGGCCGGCCAATTTCGCGAGGCTCAGTTCCCGGCGGACGTGATCCTGGCGACCGATATGCTGGATGTAACGACGTTTCTGGCCCTGACACGGCCGTTTACCAGCCACACACCCATCGGCCTCTACATGCACGAAAATCAGCTCACTTACCCCTTGCCGTCAGACGGCCGTACTGGACCTATGCGCCGCCAGCACGGAGAACGCGACCTGCACTACGTCTTCATCAATTTTGCGTCGATGCTGGCGGCCGATTTTGTGCTGTTCAACTCTCACTACCATCTGGAGAGCTGGTTTGGGGCACTGCCTGGCTTTCTGCGCCACTTTCCAGAGCACCGGGAGCTGCAGGCAGCTGCGGCGCTGCGGGCCAAAAGCCAGGTCGTACCTGTTGGCCTGCGGTTGGCGGATCTGCAGCCGCCGGTAACGGGGGAGAACACGGCCGTCCACCGCCCGCCCCTCATCTTGTGGAATCAACGCTGGGAATACGACAAAAATCCGGATGATTTTTTCCACGCTCTGTTTGTTCTGGCAGATGAAGGCTTGGATTTTCAGGTGGCTCTGTGCGGCGAGCAGTTTGGCAAACGGCCGTTTATCTTTGAACGCGCCATCGAGCAGTTGGGCCAGCGCATTATTCACGTCGGATATGCCTCGCGCGCCCAGTACCGCGACCTTTTGTGGGCTGCCGACATCACGGTTTCTACCGCCTTCCACGAGTTTTTTGGCATCAGCATCTTAGAGGCAATTGCCTGCGAGACTTTTCCCCTGCTCCCGAACCGGCTCAGCTACCCTGAACTTATTCCCCCCTCATTTCATTCTGATTGCCTATACGAAAGTCAGGCCGATTTGCTAGCCCGCCTGCGGCACGCGCTGACCCAGCCGATAACAATTCGGGAGATGGGGCAAAAGCTGGCCACGGCCGTTACGCCCTATGATTGGTCTCATCTTGCCCCTCGCTACGACCAGATTTTCATCCAAGCCCGCCGCTGATCTTTTCGGCATCGTGCCGGAAATGCTGTATAGTTTCCCTGTCCATTCAGGTCAACTAACAATTTTCTAGGATGGTAGAAATAATGACCCTAAATGAGCCTAAGCGAGTTGGCATTCTTGTTGGTCGGGAAACTGAGTGGCCCGACGCATTTATAGAAGCCGTGAATACCACCCGACAAGACGTCGTCGCCGAGCTGGTCCAAATAGGCGGCACATTTATGGACAGCGATTGCCCCTACGACGTGATCATCGATCGCATCTCAAACGAAGCTCCCTACTACCGTGCTTACCTCAAGTTTGCCGCGCTCAAAGGCTGCTACATCATCAATAATCCCTTCACCTGGTCGGCAGACAGCAAGTTTTATGGCATCGCCGTGGTCAATAAACTGGGCATGCTCAGTCCACGCACGGTAGCTTTGCCCAACAAGTACATCCGCCTGCAAGACGCTGGCCCGGATGCCTTCCGCAACCTCATCTACCCGATGGATTGGGCCGGGATTGTGGATTATGTGGGCGTACCGGCCGTCTTTAAGGATATTAACAGCGGGGGACGCCATGTCGTCTACCGGGTGCATGATGTAGACGAGCTCATCCAACGCTACGATGAAAGCGGCACGCACACAATGATTTTGCAAGAGCTGATCGACTCGGACGTTAACATTCACTGTCTGGTAATTGGGCAGACAGAGGTGCTGACGTTGCAGTATGATCTGGCGAACGGCCGTTACCTGCCCCACCCCAGCCACACAGACAAACCACTCAACGACCAGCTGGTCCAAGATGCGCTGACGCTCACGCGCACCTACCAGTACGATATCAATATGGTGGAGTTTGTCATCAAAAACGGCCGTGCCTACGTCATCAACTCCACCAACCCCACCCCCGTTATAGATCACCAACTCATGACCGACGAGCAGTTCGATTGGTGCATTGCCCACATGGTCAAACTCGTCGCTGATCGCGCCTACAACCCACCTTACCAAAAAACCTTAGGCGACATCTAAACGGATTTCCCCCTTGTCCCCAAAACCCGTCACAGATTGCCGCCTGAGAAATGAACATGGTATAATTCGTCGTTACATCGTTGATATATCAACGATGTATTTTGTTTCAAACAAGGGATTTTCCGCAGGGAAAATCAATACGCTGGAAAGTGGCGGTTTATTTTCTCTGGATTAGGATACGGCCGTATCTGTCCCAATCGCTGAAGAAAAATATTTTCGCCAATCTCCAAAACTCAACCGAATAAGCGAGGATTTCTAAATGAGCAACTTTGAAAATAAAATCCCGGAAAAAATTGGCCGGCTGCCAGAGCTGGCCTATAACCTCTGGTGGAGTTGGACCCCTGAAGCACGAAATCTATTCAAACGGCTCGATTACATTCTCTGGCGACGGACACAGCATAACCCAGTGCAAATGCTCCAGGAAATGAGCGCGGAACAGCTCCGCGCCGCAGCAGAAGACGCCGCATTCATCCGCCATTACAACAAAGTCATGATGCTCTACGATCAAAAAATACGGAGCAATCACACCTGGTTCCGCACAGAGTTCCCCGAAATAACCAACAAAAGCATTGCCTACTTCTCTTTTGAATTTGGCCTGCACAGCTCAGTGCCCATTTATTCCGGCGGCCTCGGCATTCTTTCTGGCGATCATGCCAAAGAAGCCAGCGATCTGGGCCTGCCGTTTGTAGGCGTCGGCTTTTTGTATCCCCAGGGCTACTTCCGGCAGCGTATTCCCGGCCATGGCTGGCAAGAAGCCGTTTACCAGCAGCTTGATGTAGACAAAACACCGATTTCCCCTGTTTACCTGTCGGAAGAGCAAGAACTGCTTATCAAAGTCCACTTGGGCGACCGGGATGTTTTTGCCCGCATCTGGCACATCCAGGTCGGCCGAATTTCTCTATACCTGCTAGACACAGATGTAGACGAAAACGATCCATGGGATAGAGAACTCTCGGCGCGTCTCTACTCGGGTGACAGCGAAACTCGCATTCGCCAGGAAATTCTGCTTGGTGTTGGCGGTGTACGCGTCTTGCGCGCTCTAAACATCAACCCTACCGTCTGGCACATGAACGAAGGCCACTCCGCCTTTCTGCTGTTGGAATTGATTCGGGAGAAAGTGGCTGGGGGCATGACGTTTGCAGAGGCAGCGACAGTTGTGCGGCAGCACTCTATTTTCACCACACACACCCCGGTGCCGGCCGGCCACGACGCCTTTACGTTTCAGGTGGTAGAGCATTACTTCAACGGCTTCTGGGAAGAGCTTGGCCTGAGCCGCGACGATTTCCTGGCCTTGGGCAAGAATCAGGAGTCCTGGGGCGTCGCTTTTAACATGACGGTGATGGCCTTGAATCTGGCCGGGCAGGCAAACGGAGTGAGCCAACTGCACGGCGAAGTGTCGCGCAAGATGTGGCAGAATGTCTGGCCGGAAAAGGCAGTGGACGAAGTGCCGATCACGGCCATTACCAACGGAGTGCACATTTCCACGTGGCTAAGCAGCGAGCTTCACAGTCTTTATAGCAAGTATATCGGACCGGACTGGGTGGCAAATGAAGATAATCCCAAGATCTGGGAGCGCCTAAACGAAATTCCGGATGCCGATTTTTGGGATGCCCACCTGGATTTGAAGCGCAAGCTGATCAGCTTCTTACGCGAGCGGGCGCGGCGGCGTTGGATAGAAGGTATCAGCGATCCTTCGCAAATCCTCACGGGGGGTATGTTGTTGGACCCGGATGCGTTGACCATCGGTTTTGCCCGCCGTTTTGCGACGTATAAGCGCGCAGATCTGATCTTTCGCGACATGGAACGCCTTCAGACGATGCTGTTGGACGTTCATCGCCCAGTGCAGATTATTTTTGCCGGTAAGGCGCATCCAGCTGATGATCCGGGTAAAAGTCTGATTCAACAAATTTATAATTTAGCCCGCAACAGTAATCTGGGTGGGCGTGTCGCTTTTGTGGAAGATTATGACATGCACGTGGCGCGTTATTTAACGCAAGGTGTCGATGTGTGGTTGAACACCCCGCGACGGCCGCGTGAAGCCAGCGGCACCAGTGGTATGAAAGCGGCCGTGAATGGCGTGATTAATTGCAGCATTTTAGATGGGTGGTGGGTGGAAGGTTATAATGGAGCCAATGGCTGGGCTATTGGCGAAGCCAAGTCGTATGATAACGCGCAGCAACAAGATGAAGAGGACGCCCTTTCCCTTTACCAGTTGTTGGAGGAGGAAATTATTCCTCTGTTTTACAAGCGCGATCGGGACAATGTGCCGCGTGGCTGGGTGGAAGTGATGCGGGAGTCTGTTCGTTCAAATGCGCCCAACTTTGGCACCCGCCGGATGGTGAAGGAGTACACGACCGAACTGTACATTCCGGCCATGAATTTGAAAGATTAACGAGTTGTGAGTTTTGCTGCGGGCGGTGGGAGGGAAACGGCCGTTTCTCCGCCACCGCCCGCCCCTTTCCATATTTGAAGAAGGACATACACCCATGCGTTGGCTGCGGCGCCTTTCCTATCTCGTCTTTATTGTCTTTTGGCTGGCAGTGATGCTGTTTCCATGCACAGCCTTCACGCTGGCCATGCAGCAGCAAATACAGCTCGGCGACAGCGCCGGCAGCCATATGCGCGTTTTCCTTCTTCAGGAAAGCGAGAAAGAGGGCGTCGGGCTGGAATGGGAACGGCCGTATCGCCCCCAGGCCGGCTGCTACGTCACCACTGTCTCCTATCTGATGTGGGCTGGCGAAGGCGAAAACGTCGCTTACTGCCAGTGCCAAGATCCCCAAACCGGAGACATAGTTCCCGCCAATCCGCAAACCTGCAACTTGCCCTAAGGAAATCACAATGAGCAAAATCGCCCTAAAATGGACCGGGGAAGGCAGCCAAATGTTCATCGGTCGCGACTCCTACGGCCACGTCATCATGGCCGGCTCCTGGCCCGACAACGCCAACGGCGAGTGGCAAGAATGGAAAGCAGTCAAACCCTCCGACCTCCTGTTGTTGAGCCTGGCCTCCTGTTCCGGTCACGACGTCGTCGCCATCCTTGGCCGCCAGCGCCAAAAACTGACCAATCTCTACATCGACGTTCAGGGACAGCAGGCCGCCATCCCCCCCTACCAGTTCACCGACATCCATTTACACTACACGTTGGAAGGCCAGGACCTCGAACCAGAAAAAGTTGAACGCGCCATTACCCTGTCCGAAGAAAAATATTGCTCCGTAGCCGCCACCATTCGCGGCGTCGCCCGCTTATCACATAGTTTCAGTATAAAATAGCCGTCTGCGGTCGAACAAAGAGATGCAGCAAACGAAAGAGTTGTGATACAATCACGGCAGTATCTGGTGATGATTTATGACACAGCCAAGACCTGACCTTCCGACAACCTACACATTGCCCTTTCAGCCCAGCCCGGAGCAGTTAGCCCGAAAAGCAGCCCTGCACCGCTTTAACCGGTTATATCTCTACCTGCCGCTCGGCATACTCGGGGCAGCGGCGCTTGTCGTGCTTATTTTGTTCCTCGTTGGCATCTTCGTCCCTGGTCTGACTGGCGCTGCCGAGTTTGCCTCTGGTTTAGCCGACGTGACCATCATTCTGTTCAGTATCCCCATGATGGTACTGTGTGCGCTAGGTCCGGCGCTGCTAGCCGGTATTTTCGCTTTCAGCCGCGACCGGCGGAAGAAAGGCATTCCCCGCATGGATGATGGCGGCCGACTCCAGGAACTGTTCTGGAAAGCCGATAACCTGATCCAACAGGCGCAAAGAAAGACTATAGAAACAACACCCCGAATTACTAAACCTGTCATTACAGTCAATGCCAAACTGGCTTACCTGCAAGCCTTCTTAAGAAAGATACAAAGTTATCTCAAACGGAGCTAAGACTAGATGGAATCTGAAGGACACGAGAATTGGAAAGTTAAAATGTTGATAATCGGCGCACTGGCTGGTGCGGTGGTGGGTCTGGGCACAGCCTATTTGATGGCTCGTACGTCGGAAGAAAACAGGGGTGGGCCGCCCGAAATCAAGACGACCGATGCCTTGCGTATTGGCATCAATGCCATTGGGCTGATTCGCGGTATTGCTGCTTTGGGTGATGGCTGAAAGCTGCCGCTTTAGGCCCGAGCTTTTAGTGACGTGCCGGTCTTCTGCACAATCAAGATGAAAACCATTGTTTACAGGAAAATCGCCGGTATTTGCGTTTCCGGCGATTTTCTTCTGATTTGCGATAGGTGTTGTCAATGACAGCAGTAGTCATCGTGGATGATGATGCCACTAACATCGGCCTGTTAAAGATGCTGTTAGAGCTGGACGGCTATGCAGTGTTTGCCTGTAAGAACATTGAGGAAGCAAAAGCCGCTGCGGCCGAAGGCGTGGATGCGTTTGTCGTGGACTGCCATCTGGCACAAGGAACGAGTGGGCTGAGCCTCTTAGAAGATATTCGAAACGGCCGTACTCCAGCCGACGCCAGTACCATTACCATTATGGTTTCCGGTGACCACCGCCTGGAAAATGAAGTCCTCAGCACTGGAGCCAATTATTTTTTTCTGAAACCCTACTCTCCCAACGAGCTTACGGAAAAGCTCCAAACCCTCCTATCTGAAAAGGAACATAGTGGCTAGATCAAATCGTAAAAAACAACCAGCGAAAAAAACATCACGGCAGTGGCGGCGGATGGACTTGCATCTGCACACACCCGCCTCCAATGATTTCCAACAGCCGGGCGTTACTTACCTGGACATCCTTCGGCAGGCCGAAATTCGCGGTCTGCACATCCTCGCTTTTACCGATCACAATACGGTCGCCGGCTTTGCGGCCATGAAAAAAGAAATCGAGCAACTGCTGTGGCTAGAAGAACTGGACCGCATGCACATTGAAGAAAAAAGGCGCCTGGAAGAGTACCGCCGGCTTCTGGGCAAAATTCTCGTGCTGCCCGGCTTCGAATTTACCGCCACCTTTGGCTTTCATATTTTGGGCATTTTCCCCTCTGAAACGCCGGTCAATTTTTTGGAACATTTGCTGCTGACGCTGAATGTGCCGGCCGACAAGCTGGAAGAGGGCAGTTCCACCGTCGGCGCGACGAGTGACGTGCTGCGTGCCTATCAGGTCATCAATCAGGCTGGCGGACTCGTGATCGCGGCCCATGCCAACTCCAATAACGGCGTGGTGATGCGCGGCCTGGATTTTGGCGGCCAGACACGTATTGCCTATACACAGGATGCCAGTCTGCACGCCCTGGAAGTAACGGATCTGGAAAAACGCGGCCGTTACACCACCCGCCGCTTTTTCGATGGATCGAAACCGGAATATCCCCGGCCGATGCGTTGCATTCAGGGTTCGGACGCCCACCGGCTGGTGCGCGAATCGCCGCAGGCCAAAGTGCTGGGCGTGGGGGATCGCACGACGGAAATTTTGTTGGATGAGGTAAGTTTTGCGGCGATTGAGCGGGTGATCAAAGGGAATGATTTGTCGTTAACACGGCCGTATCGCGGCCCTTCCAATCCCATCGATTTTGTGCAGTTGGCCCGCGAAGAAGGCGAATCTATCGTCCAGGCGTTTTATCCTACCATGGCGAAGCGGGGCGGATATCTGGACCGGATGCTGCAAGACATTTGCGCCATGTCCAATACCAACGGCGGTACGGTGTACGTTGGCGTCTCCGCCAATCCGAAAGAGGAGCCGGTAGGTGTGCGCGAAGTGGATAAGGCGATTGACCAGTTGTACACGGCCGTTTCCAATCGCATCACTCCCGAACCCGACATCCATGTAGACACTTTGCCCTCGCAAAAAAAGCAAATCATGCGTATTACCGTCCAGCCAGGGCGGCAGCAGCCCTATGCCATCGATGACAACCAGTTCTACGTGCGCGATGAGGCCGAATCCAGCCTGGCTGTGCGCGACGAAATTGTGCGGTTGGTGGCCCAGGGCTTGCAGCAGGGCGTAATTGAAGTATCGGCTACCAACCCGCTGCCGGAAATACTGCCAGAAATTGAGGCCACGGCCGTTTTCCGGCCGGAAAAGAGCCTCGACCACAGCAAAACGGCCGTGGTGCCACAGCTAGAGCCGCCCCGCACCGGCGTGGAAATCGTCAACAGCGAGAAACGCAAAGGGATCATTTACCACACCGTGCGCGATTTACGCAACGGCAACCTCATCCAAAACGTCACCAAATCCTCGGCACGCAAACTATGGCATTATGCCATTGCCCAAACAGAAGCCGGACAACCCCAAAGCGACAGACTCCGCTGGCAGGGAAACATCGCCATTGTCGACACGCGCAAACAGGGAGACAAAATCTGGTACGATCTCGCCATGCGCGACGGCGATACCTTGCACGTTTACTACGGCGTAACAGACAGCGGCCTGAATGATGAATGGCTCGCCCTGGTAGAGCAAAACTGAAACCGAGAGTAACGATCAAAGAGTAAAGATGGCAGTCATTTTTAGTCGTTGATCGTTACTTTCTCCCCCTCTACTTTCCCCAATCGAGTGGCCGCCGTGGCCATGCCCACCAACAACCAAAACGCCGTCACGGCATGATGAAACTCCAAATTAAACAGGTAATGGTCGAATACCCCGGCTATCAGCCCGCCCACCAGAGCCGCGTGCAGCCCCAGCCAAACCGCGTCTAACTGCTCGTTCTGTTTGAAGATGTGGCGATTGACAAACGCGTAGGCAAACACGGTACCGATGACCGCAAAAAAGGCCAGCAGTCCCACCAACCCCATCACCTCGGCGATGGTCAGGTAGACGTTAGCCACGCCGAGATAAATGTCAATATCGGGCGTGCCAGCGAACCCGACGCCAAAAAGCGGGTAGCGCAAAATAAGAATCAGCGCGTCTTTATACTCGCCAAAGCGCATTTGTGTAGCCAGATCTTGCCCCTGTATGCCCTCGACAAAGCGGGTGACGTAGCCCTGCGCGGCCGGTAGGAGCAAAAAGAGCAGCCCGGCGATGACCATGTAGGGCAGGAGCCGCCGGTAACGCAGCACGGCCACATAGGCCAGCCCGGCGGCCAACCCCAGCATCGCGCTGCGCGAAAAGGTAAGCACCAAGGCCATGACAATCAGGCCAAACAGGATGACGGTGAACCAGCGGGTGAATAACGGCCGTTTTGCCACCAACTGCGGCCCGGCCAGCGCTCCAATCATTAACAGCAGCCCGCCCAACACGTTCGGGTCCACCGACGTGCCAATCGCCCGCTCGGAGAGTTCCGGGTTTTCTTCGATGTAACGGATCACCCAGCCGCCTGGGTAACCCAGGCGCTGCAGGGCGTTCAGCAGCGTGTTGGCCGTATCGTCGGGCAGCACCCAGAGGCCAATAGCGATAACGGCCGTAGCCCCTCCCGCCAGCAGCACCACCTTTACCAGCCGCTCCAGATGCTCCCACGTCGTGCAAAAATCAATGACCACCAGCACAAAGGCCAGGCTGAGGATCAACTCCGCAAACTTACGCAGCAGCGTGGGCGTCAGCGGCCCATTGCTCAACCCAAAAATGAAGGAGAACAAGGCCACGATGATGAACAATCCCAACGGCAGCGTCAGCGGCGACAGCACGATGGTGCGCTGCCGCCCGGTCACCAGTCCTAAAGCCCAAATAGCAAACACCGACCCCAGGGCCAGGTCCAAAAACGTAGGCGTCAGGCCAATGTCGAAGGGCAGCGTGGCAAAAGGCAGCAGGCACACTACCAGAATGACGCCCCAAAAGCCCACTTCAATGTCCTTCAGCACGACCAGCCCGGCGACCAGGGCCACCAGTACGGCGGCTCCGGCCAGCGGCCCGCCAAATCCCAGTACAAGGCCGCCGAAAACGGCCGTTGCCCCCAGCACCAGCCCCAATGCCAGCAGCCGCAGACGCGATGTCTTGTCTAGTAGCGATTTCGCAGAAGAAGTCATAGCACGCCAACTATAACCATTTTGGGTCACAATTCCAACGCTGCAACCCTACATCCTACCCACGCAGATCCGTTCCTTGCCAGTGTCTATCACCTCTAACGTGACATTTGGTCCTTGCCAGCCATGACATCTCTCACTATGCCCCGCTCTTCTGGCTCTATACCCTATAAAAAAGCTCGGCTTAAGTGTTGTGGCGGGGAGCGCCCAATGGCAGATAAGCCCCAACTGTTTGCCCAATAGTTTGTCCGGCCTACGGCCGTTTTTCCCTTCCTTCCACACCTGTTATCGCATCAAAGGAGGATTCCCGTGTTTCGTAAATTCCTGAGTGTTTTTGCTTTACTTGCTGGTCTGATCCTGGCGACACAGTGGACGATACCCCCCGCATCGGCCGCTACCTGTACCTGGACCGGCGCATCCACCGATTGGGCGGATGCGGGCAACTGGACGAATTGCAGCGGGGCTGTGCCGGGTGCGGCTGATACGGCCGTTGTCCCCCCCACGGCCAACAACCCCACCATCAGCGCCAACGCCGACATCGGCACATTGACCATCGAGTCTGGGGCCACTGTCACCCTTAACACGGCCGTCACCGTCACCGCTGGCAGCCTGAACCTCGGCGGCACCTTGACCGGGAGCGGCGACATCACAGTATCCCTGGCGGCGGCATGGGAAGCTGGCGGGGTCATGAGCGGCAGCGGCGAAACCCACATCATGGGATCGGCCACTTTTGACCTGAGCGCCTATGGCGTGGATCTGATTGGCCGGACTGTGCGCAACGAAGGAAGCATGACCTGGCAGGGGCCGTCCACCATTTGGGCATCGTCCGGAGCAGCCTTCATAAACGACAGCGCTGGAACCATCAATGCCCAGGCCATTTCCGGAACCCTGGAATGGCACGGCAACGGTTTGTCATTCCAGAACGACGGGACTATCACCGTCACCGGCGCCAACGATTACGGGCTTTACATAGGCGGTGCTTTAAGCAACGATGGCGCCATCACCCTGCAAACCAGTTGGCTGCGCATGGCCTATGGCAGCACGAACAGCGGCGACTTTTTAGGCGGGAGCGGCGCCATTTTGTTTGTGGGCAGCCTGGATACGCCAGGGCAAAACTTCACCTTTAGCGATGGTTCCAATATCACGATTGAATACGTGATACTCGAAGCTGTCAGTACGGCAAATGTGGGCAGCTATTATGACGCCAGCGGGGCCAACGGCCGTACCCAGATTACCGGCTACACCGGCGGCACAACGGTGAATTTTACCCCCGACGCCACAATTATTAGCCTGGGCGAGCGGCTGGATGTCCCCATGTACACCACCGTGAACCTGAGCAGCGGCGATCCTGTGATCATCCCCCGCGTCGAGCAGTACGGCACCCTGACGGGCACAAACCCGATCACCGTCACCAGCCTGTACAACTGGCGGGCCGGCACGCTGGGCGGGTCCGGATCGTTAACTGTGGCGGAGGGAGCCACCATGTACCCTCGGGGAACTGGGGCCAAGAGTCTGAACGGCCGTTCCCTTAGCAACCACGGCACCATCGCCTGGCTGGATACCGGCCCCATCAACGGCAGTAACAACGCCATGCTGGATAATCACGGTACCTTCGACGCCATGAACGACGCCGCCTTTAATGGCGAAACGGCCGTCGTCTTCAACAACTACGACACACTCATCAAATCCGGCGGCACCCAAACCACCACCCTGGACATTCTTTTCCACAACTATGGCAGCGTTTCCGCTGAATCCGGTCAGCTCGCCTTCACCTACGGCGGCGTGGTGGTGCCTCCGAGCGGCACCACCAGCCTCAACGGGGGCAGTCTTACCTTAGGCGGCCTGCTAGACATTCAGGGTGGCATGGTCACGGGCAGCGGCATTATTTTGGGAGATGTGCAAAATGGCGGCCTTATCGCGCCGGGACAGTCGCCTGGAGCCATTACCATCCAGGGGCACTATACGCAAACGACAGCGGGCAGCTTGAGCATGGAAGTGGGCATAACCGCCCAGGACTATCTCACCGTCACCGGCGAGGCAGTGCTGGCCGGCACGCTAGAGGTTACCTTACTGCCAGGTTATGAGCCGGCGTTGGGCGATAGGTTTCCGGTGCTGGCTTACGCCAGCCATTCTGGCACTTTCGAAACATGGCTGCTTCCCCCGCTAACCGGCAACACTGTTTGGGATGTAGTTTATGGAGATGAGGGAGTCTATATTGAGGTGATAGAAGAGGCTTACCGGCTCTATCTTCCGGCAATGATTAAACCTTAGCCAGACGGCCGTTCACCAGAATGGTCCAATCTTTACAGATTGGACCATTCTTATGTCAACTTTCAACAAATGCGGGGCAGCATCTCCCCCATGAGCATATCGACGATGCGCGTGCTGCCGAAACTGGTTTTGAGAAGGACACGGCCGTTCGCCTCCCCTGCCACCTCACCAATCACGGCCGCGTCCACGCCGTATGGCGATTGGCGCATAGCCGCCAGCACTGCTGCCGCGTCCTCGCGAGCCACCACAGCCACCAGTTTGCCTTCGTTGGCAATGTACAGCGGGTCGAAGCCCAGCATCTCGCAGGCCGCACGCACGGCCGGGCGAATGGGCAGCTTCCCCTCATGAATGACGATGCCCACGTCTGACTGCCGGGCAATTTCGTTCAGCGTGGTGCCCAGGCCGCCGCGTGTGGGGTCGCGCAGCACGTGGACATTGTTGCTGGCATGCAGCATGGCGGCGACCATGTGGTTTAGCGGAGCCACGTCGCTCTGCACGTCGCTCTCGAAGCCGAGATCGCCGCGCGCGCCCAGCACGGCGATGCCATGATCGCCCAGCGTGCCGGACAAAATCACCACGTCGCCGGGTTTGGCCTGCGCGCCGCCGATGGTGGTAGACGGCCGTATCGCCCCCACCCCCGCCGTATTGATGTACACGCCATCCGCCTTGCCACGCTCCACCACTTTGGTGTCTCCGGCCACAATTTGCACGCCGGCCTCGGCCGCCGCCGCCTGCATCGACTCGATGATGCGCTCCAGCACGCCAATCTCCAGCCCCTCCTCCAGGATAAAGCCCACGGTCAGATAGAGCGGCTGCGCGCCCATCATGGCCACGTCGTTGACCGTGCCGCACACGGCCAGCTTCCCAATGTCGCCGCCGGGAAAAAACAGCGGCCAGACGACGTGCGAATCGGTGCTGAGGGCCAGACTAGCGCCGCCAATCTGTACCACGCCGGCGTCATCGCCAGCGCGCAAGGCCGGATTGTCAAACGAGGGCAAAAAGCGGGCAGCGATCAGATCATGCGACAGCTTGCCGCCGCTGCCATGCCCTAGAATCACTGCACCCCGGTCGCGGATGGGCATGGGGCAGAACGGAGATTCGATGTATACGGGTTCAGGTTGGTTGTTCATAGCTTGGGGAAGACTAGAGACTGGAAATTGGTGACCACCCAGTCTCTAGTCTCTAGTCTCTCTTCTCGGCTATCACCCAGGCAGCGAAACGGCCGTCGCTCTCCACTGTTACGTGCAGACCCACGGCCGTCGCCATCTCGGCGATTTGTTCCGGGTAATAAAATTTACTGCGCATCAGGGCAATTTTCTCCCCGATAGCCACAAATTTCACACTCAGGCGGTGCAAGTCTGGCTCTTCGATCACCAGCCGCCCGCCAGGTTTCAAGACGCGGGCCAGGTCAGCAATGGCTTCACGCTGGCTGGCAAAATGGTGCAGCGCGTCCACCACCATCATCCGATCAAAGCTGGCGTCGGCGAAGGGCAGCCTTTCCACGCCGCCCATCACCGGGCAGCAAACCGCCTTAGCGCGCGCTTCGGCCAGCATCTTGCGTGATTCGTCGGCGATGACCAGGTGTTGGACATACGGCCGTAACTGCCCCGACACCCGCCCCGTGCCGCCGCCCGCATCCAGCAGGCTGCCCGCCACAGGCAAATCCAGCAGCTTCACCCAACGTTCGGCGCTGGGCGGAGGGATAAACCGTTCGTAAAAGGGGGCAAGGAGTCCAAAATGATCCAGCATAGTCTTCCGTTTAAATGAGAAACTGGAGACTGGAGACTTTTTAGTCTCCAGTCTCCATAACCAAATCGCGCCGGTAGCGATAATACGCCGCGCACGCCCCTTCACCAGACACCATCGTCGCGCCGAGGGGGTGCTCCGGCGTGCATTCTTTGCCGAAGGCCGGACATTCGTTGGGCTTTTTCAAACCCTGCAAAATCAGGCCAGAAATGCACAGCGGCGATTCTTCCGGCCGGATGGCGGCCACGTCGAAGCGATTTTCGGCGTTAAAGGCGGCAAATTCGGGCCGCAAACACCAGCCGCTCTGCGGAATGACGCCAATACCGCGCCATTTGCGGTCGCATTCCATGAAAACCCGGTCAATGACGGCCTGGGCCGGTTTGTTGCCCTCGAAGGTGACAGCACGGCCGTAGCCATTCTCCACCTCATAACGCCCTTCTTCTAACTGGCGCACCGTCAGCAAAATGCCCTGCAAAATATCCAACGGCTCAAAGCCGGTCACCACCATCGGCGTCTGGTATTGGGACGCGATGGGCGGATATTCCCAGTAGCCCATCACGGCGTTCACGTGCCCGGCGGCCAAAAAGCCCTGCACCCGGTTGCGCGGCGAGCCGAGAATGGCATGCATGGCCGGCGGCACGCGCACGTGGGAAACGAGAATGCTGAAGTTGGTCAGGCCCAACGCCTGGGCCTGCACCACGCTCATGGCATTGGCCGGAGCCGTCGTCTCGAAGCCGATGGCGAAGAACACCACCTGCTTATCCGGGTTTTGCTGGGCAATTTTCACCGCGTCCAGCGGCGAATAGACCACGCGCACGTCGCCGCCGGCAGCGCGCACGGCAAATAAATCCTTAACGGAGCCGGGCACGCGCAGCATGTCGCCAAACGAGGTAAAAATCACATCCGGGCGGCTGGCGATTTCCAACGCTTTGTCAATCTGCTCCAGGGGCGTGACGCATACCGGGCAGCCCGGACCGTGCACCAGTTCGATTTCCGGCGGCAAGAGTTGGTCGATGCCAAAGTGCATGATGGCGTGGGTCTGGCCGCCGCAGATTTCCATGATGGTCCACGGCCGTTTCACCACCCGCCGAATTTCCGCCACCGTCTTCTTCACCAATTCCGCATCGCGGAATTCATCCATATATTTCATAAAACAGTACCATCTTCAAGCGACACCGATAAAAAAAAACTAGCCGCTTCTTTCGGCCGGCAAAATGCCCAACTCCTCGTCTACATTGGCGATTTCGTCGAGCAGGCGCAGGGTTTCCAGGGCCTCTTCTTCGCTGATCTGGCTGATGGCAAAGCCAACGTGGATGACGGTGTAATCGCCCACG
>Ga0116151_10002830_pt1 | contig 15816 bp, 17 predicted proteins | sample AD_UKC117_MetaG_FD_89893 | JGI IMG/M metagenome (GOLD analysis project Ga0116151, IMG submission 89893) | Active sludge microbial communities of municipal wastewater-treating anaerobic digesters from Hong Kong - AD_UKC117_MetaG | ecosystem: Engineered > Bioreactor > Anaerobic > Digestate...
AAGCAGACGACCTGCCGGTCGGGATAGGCGATAGCCGCCGCGATCGCATAGGGCAGGCTGCAGGCCATTGTCGCGAGATTGCCCGAGCACGAGAATTTCATGTCGCCGCGCATGCGGATGTGGCGCGCCGCCCAGGTGGTGATCGTGCCGGAATCGGTCGCCACGATCGTATCGTCCGTCAGATGATCGCTGACGGCGCGCGCTACGACCTGTGGCTTCAGCGGCTTGGTGTCCACGGTCTCGCGTTCCTGCATCAGCGCGTTCCATTCGGCCATGCCATCCTGCGCCTGCTCGAGGAAGGATCGATCCTCCCGGCGCTCGAGTCGCGGCAGCAGGGCCTCGAGCACGGCGGCGCAATCGCCGACGAGCGCGGCCTCGACTGGATAACGCAGGCCGATCGACCGCGGGTCGAGATCGATCTGAACAGCGCGCGCCTTGCCCGGCGTCGGGTAGAATTCGATATACGGAAAGTTGCTACCGACGATCAGTAGCGTGTCGCAGCTTTCCAGCGCATCCTGTGAGGGACCTGTGCCCAGCAGCCCGATGCCGCCGGTGCAATAGGGACTGTCATCGGCCATGGCGCCCTTGCCGAGCAGCGGCTTGACGACAGGGGCGCCCAGACGCTCGGCGATTGCGGCGAGCTCCTGCCGCGCCCCGAGCGCGCCTTGCCCTGCCAGGATAACAGGCTTCGAGCCGGCGTTGAGTATAGCCGCAGCCGCCGCCAGTTGTTGGGGTTCCGGCAATCGCGCTGTCGCCGCGAACGTTTCGGACACATGTTCGGGAACGTTGCGCTTCGACCGCGAACCCTTCGACAGAGCCTGCGACTGCATGTCCACGGGGATCGTGACGTGAGCGACTCCGCGATAGGCGAGAGCGGATCTGCACGCGAGCTCGACCGTGTTCTGCACGTGCTCCGGCCCCATGACGCGGACGTTGTACACCGCGACATCCATGAAGAGCTTGTCGAGCTCCACGTCCTGCTGCGTGAACGTGTGAAGAAGGTCGTGGAACTGGAGACCGGTGATGGCGAGCACAGGCTGCCGATCGAGCTTGGCGTCGTAGAGCCCGTTCAGGAGATGTATGCCGCCGGGGCCCGACGTTGCGATGCAAACACCAAGTCGACCGGTCCACTTGGCGTAGGCGCAGGCGGCAAACGCTGCGGCTTCCTCATGCCTTACCTGAATGAAGCGAATCTCGTCCTGGCGCTTGCGCAGCGATTCGATGATGCCGTTGATTCCGTCTCCCGGCAATCCGAAGATGGTGTCGACTTCCCAGTCGATCAGTGTTTGAACGAGGATATCTGCGGCGGTGGGGTTGGCCATCGTAAGCTCCCAGCATTATCGACGCCCCCATCGTCGATTGTCATGGCTCTGTAACGAATGATTGCGTTGCGACAACCAAGGAATCCCGCGAACGTTCCAACCTTAGCGCGCCGGTGGAACACGCATGCGCGCCATGGCGTTGGCTCCCGGAACGCAATCGGGAGATGGAACATGCATGCAAGATTGATAAATGGCGGCCGGGGCAGCGCTACCTTCGCGATCGTGCTGCAGGCGGGCGACGAGGTTATCGCCGCGCTTCAGGAGTTCGTCGATCGCGAAGAAATCTCCGCTGCGCAATTCTCCGCGATCGGCGCCTTTTCGGAAGCGACGTTGCGCTATTTCGATTGGGAGACGAAACGCTACGAGGACAATCCCGTCAACGAACAGGTCGAGGTTGCCGCGCTGAATGGCGACGTTGCGCTGGCGCCGGACGGCTCGCGCGCCTTGCACATTCACACCGTGCTGGGTCGCCGCGACGGGTCCGCGCTCGCGGGCCATCTCGGCGCAGCGCGCGTCCGGCCAACGCTCGAGATCGTGCTGAGGGAGATGCCGCTCCATCTCCACAAAAAGATCGATCCTCAAACAGGCCTCGCACTGATTGCCATCTGATCAGATTGTAGGGAAGTGATTTGCGCCGGCATCATTGCGCAAGATGTTGTCCGACACCCCCAGAACATGTGGATCATGAATATCGTGTGGCCTGTGACCGCGCTTTTCGGCACGGGCGCAGTCGTCTGGCAATACTTCACTTACGGGCGCTTGGCCGGGCGCGAGCAGAACGGAGCTGGCGCAGCGGCGAGGCGATGAACCGCCTAACCTAAAGCTGACGCCATTCCCGGCGATCGTCGCCAATGGCGCCCTTCATTGCGGCAGCGGCTGCACACTCGGCGATATCGTCGCCGAATGACTCGTCTTCTTCGCGCCAACGATTGCGCTTGCATTCGGGTGGAAGTCGTTATTTGCCGACAGTATCTTTGCGATATGGTTGGTCGACTGCCTCTTCGGCGTTGTGTTTCAATATTTCACGATAGCGCCGATGCGCGGCCTTCGGTTGACCGCAGGTCTTTTCGAGGCGGTAAAGGCTGACACGCTTTCGCTTACCGCTTGGCAAGTGGGTATGTATGGCTACATGGTGGCCTTCGCCCATTTCCTCATATTCGGCGAGATCTTCCACGCGCCTCAAGACCAACTCTTTCGAGCTCTGGTTCATGATGCAGATAGCGATGATGTTCGGGTTCATGAGCTCCTATCCGGTGAACTGGTGGCTCATTCGCCGCGGCGTTAAAGAGGCGATGCGAACGGCGCAAGTGGCGCGAATGACCGAAGGCCTGGCCGCGTATGAGAATTTTTGCGAAGTCTCGGCGGAACGTCCGGACCACTCGGGGGTTGAGACAGGGCGCCGTGGCGGGGATGTCTGCAATGTCTAACTTCATACCGTATTGCGGCACTCCGCCTGATCCGTCTTCGCTTCACTGGAACCACGCACCGGTATTGACGGGGATGTTGACGGCCGGGCTTGCGCTGCATTTTTTGCTTCCTATTCCAGCGCGAAGGCGACTCGCATTTATAGCTGGTTGGTTGCTTCTCGCGCTGTGTTTTCTGTCGCCGCTGTGCAATCTGAGCGTCGCTCTCTTTTCAGCTCGGGCGACGCAGCACGCTATTATCATACTTCTGGCCACGCCTCTGATTGCATTCAGCATGCCATGCGGCGCGCCAGTACGCTCCGAGCGCCTGCTCGTGGCGAATGTCGTGTTCATGCTTACGCTTTGGCTGTGGCACATGCCTCTGTTTCTCGACGCGACTCTGCGGGGCAATGTCGTCTACTGGGCGATGAACATTAGCATCGTGTCAGCGGCGATCTGGCTGTGGCGCGAGACATTTGGCGCAGATGGCCTTCATGCGTTCGTGGGCGTCACCTTCACTGGCCTCCAGATGACGATGCTGGGCGCGGTCCTCACCTTCGCCGCTGCGCCACTCTATTCTGTCTATGTCGTCACGACCATTCCTTGGGGTATCTCCCAACTTCGGGACCAGCGCCTTGGCGGCCTCATCATGTGGGTTCCTGCCGGCAGCCTGATGGTCGCCTATTCCGCCATCGCGCTGTGGCTCTGGCTCGAACGTTTCGATCTCCGACGCGGCAGTCGCGCAATTGTCCAGATCCATTCGGCGGGAGCACAGTCGGAGCAACCGACGTGACGTTCTCTCGTCCGACATTCCTCGCACATAGGTCGCCGAGAAAATCGGCTGGGCGATAGAGTGCGCGCGATGCTCGCTCCTTGGCCTGCAACGCCCATGGCCTATCTTTTCGGCGACGGCGACATGGCGCGCAGTATCTCCCCGTTGCTGCAAGGGCTGCTTGCCATCGCGATCCTTGTTGCCGCAATCGTCTCCGCACTTGTGATCGTCGGGGCTTGGCGGCAAAGGTCGGCTTTGGCGCTCGCGGATACGCCTATCGATGACAGGCCTGCGATCGCATGGATCGGCATCGGGGTCGGCGTGTCGACGGCCGTGCTCGTCGGGCTCATCGTCTGGTCGACCGTCACCATGGCGACGATTTCGCGCCCCTCGCAGACGGCCGCGTTCACGATCGCCATCACGGCGCATCGCTGGTGGTGGGAGGCGACCTATCGCTCCGGCGATACGGATCAAAATTTTTCGACCGCAAACGAAATCCACATTCCCGTCGGCGCGCCTGTCCGCTTCACCCTGGCGAGCGCCGACCTCATCCATTCCTTCTGGGTCCCGGCGCTCGGCGGCAAGACGGACGTCATACCGGGCCAGACCAACGTCACATGGCTGAAGGCGGATCATGCGGGATCCTATCGCGGGCAATGTTCGGAATATTGCGGCGCGCAACATGCGCATATGGCGTTTACGATCGTCGCAGATCCGCCGGCCGCGTTCGAAAGCTGGCGCGCGGCGCAGGCGAAGCCAGCCGCCATCGCGCAAGACAAAGGCGCTCTCGACGGCGAAGCCGTGTTCCAGCAGCGCTGTTCCAAATGCCACGCGATACGCGGATCGCGGGCAGACGGCGATCGCGGTCCGGATCTCACACATATCATGTCGCGCGCGCGGCTGGCCGCCGGCGCGATCCCCAACAACGCTGGATGGCTGTCGGCATGGATCGCCGATCCCCAGCATATCAAGCCGGGATCGCTCATGCCGAAGCTGCCGCTTTCGGGCCGCGAACTCGCTGATGTCCGCGATTATCTGCTAACGTTGAAATAGGAGCGGGTCGTGACGACAACGGACTACGATCGCGCTCCGCGTCTTGTGGACCTCGGCAGCCACGGTTCGCTCGTCGGAAATCTCGAGGACATCTGGGCGCCCAAGCCCGGATTGTACGGCTGGATCGTCAGCGTCGACCACAAGTCGATCGGCATCCGCTACATCGTGACCGCTTTCATTTTCCTGCTGGTCGGCGGCCTCGAAGCCATGGTGATGCGCTTTCAGCTCGCCCGCCCCAACGAAAGACTGGTGACGCCGGAACAGTACAACGAACTGTTCTCGCTGCACGGCATCACCATGATATTCCTCTACGCGCTGCCGGTGCTCTCGGGCTTCAGCAACTATCTCTTCCCGCTCGTGCTCGGCGCGCGGGACATGGCGTTTCCGCGGCTCAACGCCTTTTCCTACTGGGTCTATCTCGCCTCCGGAATTTTCCTCTACGCAAGCCTGCTGGTGGGCGCCGCGCCCAACGATGGCTGGTTCAATTATGTTCCCTACGCCCTGCGAGCCTACAATCCCGGGCCGAACATGGATTTCTACGCGCTCGGCATGATCTTTCTCGGGATCTCGACGACTGTCGGGTCAGTCAACTTCGTCGTGACCTTCCTGCGCATGCGCGCGCCCGGCATGACGATCGACCGCGTTCCGATCCTGACCTGGGGCACGACGACGATCTCGGTCGGCAATCTTCTCGCCGTTCCCTCGGTCAGCCTCGCCTTCTTCCTCCTGTGGATGGACCGACAGTTCGGCACGCACTTCTTCCGCGCGGAAACAGGCGGTCAGCCGCTCCTGTGGCAGCACCTCTTCTGGATGTTCGCGCATCCGTGGGTCTACGTCGTCGTCCTGCCCGCGATGGGGCTCGTCTCGGATGCGCTGCCGTTCTATTGCCGGCGGCCGCTGGTCGGTTATACCGCCGTCGTCGTCGGCACCATCACGACGATGGTGCTGGGCTTCGGCGTGTGGCTGCACCACATGTTCGCCACCGGCATTCCCTTCATGGCGCTCGCCTTCTTCTCCGGCGCCTCCTTCATCATCACGATACCAAGCTCCATCGCGGTCTTTTCCTGGGTAGCGACCATCTGGACGGGGCGGCCCGTGATCACCACTGCCTTTCTCTATTTCGCGGGCTTCATCTCGATGTTCGTGATCGGTGGCGTGTCCGGCGTCGCAACCGCTGCGGTTGCGGCCGATCTCCAGCTCACCGACACCTATTTCGTCGTCGCGCATCTGCACTACGTCCTGATCGGCATCAATCTTTTCGCTGTGCTCGGCGCGCTCTACGTCTGGTTTCCGAAAATGACCGGCCGCATGCTGGACGAAAGCCTCGGCAAGCTGACGTTCTGGATCGTCTTCATCGGCTTCAACGTCGCCTTTTTCCCGATGCACATCACCGGCCTGCTCGGTATGCCCCGGCGCATTTACACCTATCCCGACGGCGTCGGCTGGAACGCGGTCAACATGATCAGCACGATCGGTTCGGTCATCCTCGCGACCGGCATCCTGCTTTATGTGATTGTCGTTCTGAAGGGCCTGAAATCGACCGAGCGCGCCGGCGATAATCCGTGGGACGCGTCATCGCTCGAATGGGCTACGCTTTCGCCGCCGCCTCACTACAATTTCGCGGTCATTCCCTATGTCACGAGCCGTCACCCGCTCTGGGAATCGCGATTGCCCGGGCAGGGCGCCATGTTCCGGCGCGACGAAGGTCTCGCGCTCGCCGATGGCAAGGAGGCGCTGGCGACGACGGCGATCGAGGCCATACCGGACGCGATCCTGAAAATGCCGGAGGATACGGCAGCGCCCTTCATCGTCACGCTCGCCATGTCGATCGGGTTTACGGGCGCGCTCATGCATCTCTGGTGGCTGGCTGGCGCCGGCGCTCTCGCAAGTGCGCTGGGCATTCTCGTCTGGCTCTGGCCCGAAGCTGAACTCGCACAACGTGCGGAGGAACCGCGATGACGGACGCACTGCGCTATCGCGAACTTCCCGTCGGCAGCATCGGCCATCGCGCCAATGGATGGTGGGGGGCGCTTACGCTGATCGCAACAGAGGCCGCACTCTTCGCATACCTCCTGTTCAGCTACTATTACGTCGCCGTGCAGAACGGTCGCGATTGGCTACCCGCGGAACTCCCCGGCTTCAAGCTCGCCGGCCCCAATACGATCGTGCTCGTCGTATCCAGCGTTCTGGTCTGGCTCGGCGAACGCGCCATCAAGCGCGGCGCGGCAAGAATCGCGAGCCTCTGGATGGCGGGGGGCGCGCTGCTCGGCGCGATCTTCGTCACGGTTCAATATTTCGAATGGAGCAGCAAGGCCTTCGGGATCGCGACGAGTTCGTACGGATCGCTCTATTTCACGATTACCGGATTTCACATGATGCACGTGATCGTCGGCGTCGTCGTGCTGCTTACGCTCGCCGCCTGGAGTGCGCTCGGCTATTTCGACAGTCGTCGCAATGCGGCCGTCAGCGCCGGCGCGATCTACTGGCACTTCGTAGACGTCGTCTGGCTTGCAATTTTCACCTCGCTCTACGTCACACCGCATCTGGGGGTGGGATGATGCAGAACGGTTTTGCCGCCTGGGCCCGCGAGCGCCGGCGACTGCCGACCGGCGGCAAGGCCGTCGCGCTCGCCATCGCCATGCTCGCGCCCTCCATCGTCTGGTCGCTCGCGCTTCTCGTCAGCTATGGCGTGACCAGCCACGCCTGCTTTCCGGCCTCGGTCCCCCGCTCGTCCTTTCTGCCGGAATGGGCCGGCATGCGTCCGGCGCTCGCGATCTTCGACGGCGTGTGTCTCCTGATCGCGCTCATCGGCTTCGCGCTGGCGCTGTTCGACTGGCGCGAGGCGCCGCGGCCCGAGCCGACGCAGCGTGACCACCCGATCGAGCCGCCAGGCCCTGGGACGCAGCGCGCCCTCTCGGCGGCGGCGATGATGGCGGCCGCCTTGCTGTGTCTGGCCGTCGCCATCAACGGAGTAGCGCTATGGTTGATCCCGGCCTGCGACATCTCGTGACGCGAGCGCGGGGCGACAAGGAGATGTCGAGATGACTTTCCGCGGCGCTCTCATCGGCGCAACGATCGTTGTTCTCGGATTGCTCGGGGCATTCGTGGCGGCGCAAACCGGTCTTTATGACGCCGCAGCGACCTCGCCGCATTTCGCGCTGACCTATGACATCATCCACTGGGTCGGCGTGCGTTCGATCGACAGCCGGGCGCCCAAGGGACAGATGCCGGCGATCGACGCCGCCACGGCGGCGCGTGGCGTTCTCGCATACGATCGCGTCTGCGCCAATTGCCACGGCGCGCCCGGCCGCGCCCGCAATGCATTCGCCGAGGGCATGAACCCGGCGCCGCCGCCCCTGCAATTCGTCGGCCGCGAATGGCCGGTCGCCCGAATATTCCAGGCGACCGCGCGCGGCGTGAAGATGACCGGCATGCCGGCCTTCACCTTCCGCATGAGCGACGCCGACATCTGGGCGGTCGCCGCTTTCGTCAAGAAGCTGCCGACAATTGGCGTGCAGGACTATCGCGCGCTCGTCACCGCCATGAAGGATCAAGCAACGCTGCCGCGCGTCCCGCCGCCCGCGCAAGCGCCCGACGCCTCGCGCGGGCGAATTGCCCTCATGCAGCACGGTTGCGCGAGCTGCCACGCGGTACCCGGCCTTCCGGGCGGACGGGAAGCGCAAACCGGCCCCTCGCTCGCCGGCGTCGGCGGCCGCGCAGTGATAGCCGGCGAACTGGCCAATACCGACCTGAATCTCGCGTTGTGGATCCAGCACCCGAATCTTCTGCGGCCAGGCAGTGCGATGCCGGACATGCGCGTCGGCCCGCAGGCCACGGCCGACATAATCGCATATCTGCGAACGCTGAAAGATCCCTGATCAGCGCAACGTTGCGAGGAATGCCGCGATGTCGGCCGCCTGTTCGGGCTCGAGCGCAGTCGACGGCATGGCGTCGCCCGGCCGGATCTTCTGCGTTTCGGTCAGCCATCGCGCCATGTTGGCGGGCGTGTTGGGGAGAAGCCCGGCAATGTAGACGCGTTGGCCGATGGTCGTCAGCGGCGGTCCGACATTCGCCCCGCGCGAGAGACCGGGAATTGTGTGACAGCCGGCGCAGCCCGCGCTTTTCGCGAGGTCGCGGCCTCGGGCTGCGGCTACCTGGGTCGCATCTGGCGCTGTTGCGGGCAGCGCGCTTACAGCAACGATTGCCATCGCAGATCGCCACGCGAAAGTCATTCGATGAAACCTCGCAACTCGTAGGGCGGCCGTACTTGAGTCAACAACGACCCATGGTCACCGCAGTTCCGGCGCCTGTTTGTTGGCTAATCTGCTCACGGCGGCGACCTAAATTTCTAGCCGCCTTATCTCGCCGGCCGGAATGACTGCTTCCCGCCCACACCTCCCGTTCGCACAGTCCGCTTCCGGGCCGCCGTGGAGAACCGGGCGAGCGTCGCATTGGACGATCCAGAGGGCCGATAGAGCGTCGACAGCCACAGTCGGGTCGAAATGCGGCTTGCATGGAGAAGGGTCAGGCCGATCCCGCCTCCTCATGCCTGCGCCGAAATTCCCGCGGCGTCATGCCCGTGCGCCGCTTGAAGAAGCGCCAGAAATAGGCGGGGTCCTCGAAGCCGAGTTCGTAGGCCAGCGACGATACCGGCCCGGCCACGTGGATCAGGCGGCGACGCGCTTCCAGCGTCAGGCGGTCCTGCACGACTTCCAGCGCCGATTTTCCCGCGGTTGCGCGAGCAATGCGGTTGAGACGGCTTTCGCTCATGCCCAGCGCTTCGGCGTATCGCGGCGTCGGCCAGTGGTCGGCGAGATGCTGCTCGACCAGGGCGCGAAACCGATGGAAGGCGGCGACATTCTGCCCGACGCCGGCGCTCTGGCGCGTGAGATCCTCGTTGGCGCGCAGCGCGATCATCAGCGCCGCGCTGGTCAGCCATTGCAGCACGGCGCCGGTGGCCGCGCCGCCGCCATGGAATTCCAGCGCGATCTGCGCGAACAAGGCCGCGAGACGATGCGCCGTTTCGGGTGCGGACGACAGATCGATCAGCGCTGGCGCATCGAGGAGCGCGGCCGGATGAGCCGCCGCGCCGCCCTGCGCGCGGGAGAGAGTCGTTTCCTCGATCGTCAGGACGTAGCCCTGCGTGCCCTGCGCGAAGCGAAAGGCGTGCGTGGCGCCCGAGGGAACCGCGATGGCGCAGGGCGCCGCGACATGGCGCGTCCGCCGTTCGAGCGCGACATCCGCCGCGCCTTCGACGAGCAGCAGGAACTGGAACAGGCCGTGGTGGCGGTGCTCGGAAATCTCCCAGCGATAGCGCTCGCTGCGGCTGCGGATGTCCTCGACGTGAATGAACTCCGGCGCCACGGCGCCCGCTTCGCCATAGAGGGAAAATACAGGTACGGTCGGCTGCGGCTTTCGGCTGGATTGCCCCATTCTTGTTATTGCAGCGCACATAACGATGACGTCCTCGATGTCATGTTTGAGCGAAAAATACAGAAAATGAAGCGCGTCGTCCATTTTGCCGCGGGCCGCATGCTGGCAAAGACATGACATTGGTCAAACGCAAAATGTCCGCGCAGGGAGGCGCCCATGTTCACGTTCGATCCATACTCGCCCGCCATCGACGCCGATCCGTTCCCCTTCTACAAGACGTTGCGCGACGAATATCCGTGCTTCTGGAGCAAGGAAGCGGATATGTGGATCCTGTCGCGCTACGACGACATTTCGCGCGCGCTGGGCGACTGGCAGACCTATTCGTCGGCCAAGGGCAATCTGATGACGGAGCTGCCGAACCGCGCCGGCGCGACTCTCGGCACGACCGATCCGCCGCGCCACGACCGCCTGCGCGGCCTGATCCAGAAGGCCTTCATGAAGCGCAATCTCGAGGCGCTGGCCGACCCGATCCGCGAGATCGCGGCGGCGGCCGCCGCGCCGCTCGCAGGCGAGAAGCAGTTCGATTTCATTGAGGATTTCTCGTCGAAATTCACGGTACGCGTACTGTTCGCCGCGCTCGGCCTGCCGATGGGCGACGAGCGCACGGTGCGCGACAAGGCCGTGCTGATGGTGCAGACCGATCCGAAGACGCGTGCGAAAGGTCCGGAGCACATCGCTGCGTCCGACTGGATGCGCGACTATGCGGCGGGCGTGATCGCGGAGCGTCGCGCCAATCCGCAGAACGACCTCATTTCGCATTTCTCGACCGCCGAAATCGACGGCGACAGGCTCGACGAACGCGAGGTTCTGCTGACGACGACGACGCTGATCATGGCTGGCATCGAGTCGCTCGGCGGCTTCATGTCGATGTTCGCGCTCAATATGGCGGACTATGCCGATGCCCGCGCGGCTTGCGTGAAGGACCCGGAGCTTCTGGCCGATGCGATCGAGGAATCGTTGCGCTTCAATACGTCAGCGCAGCGGTTCCGTCGCTGCGTGACCAAGGATACGGAACTGCACGGCCAGACGATGAAGGCCGGCGACTTCGTGTGCCTGGCCTATGGCTCGGGCAATCGCGACGAGCGCAAGTACGAAAACCCCGACGTCTACGATATTTCGCGCAAACCGCGGGGACATCTGGGCTTCGGCGGCTCGGTGCATGCCTGCCTGGGCACGGCGATCGCGCGCATGTCGGTCAAGATCGCGATGGAAGAGTTCCACAAGGTCGTGCCGAACTATTCCCGCGTGCAACAGCAATTGCCGTGGATGCCGTCGAGCACGTTCCGCAGCCCGATGGCGCTGGAGCTGGCGCGGACGAACTGAGTGGCGGACCGCGAGCCTTCAGGCTCGCAAAGAGCTGGACTGCGAGCCTGAAGACTCGCAGTCCATTTTCTTTTTTCACACGAGCGGCAGATCGATCGCCATCTGCTCCTTCGCAACGACCGTCCTACCGTCGTAGTTCTTGCGCACGCCCGCGAGCCACATTTCGTCGGTGATGGTCGGATCGTCGCCGGGCACGAGATGACTCAGCACCAGGAGCTTCGGTCGCGCGATCGCGGCGACGCGGCCGATGTCCTCCGTCTTCGTGTGGCTGGCGAGCAGATGCTCTTTCAATCTCGCGGCGAAGGGCACGCGCGCGACCATCTTGTCGACGCCCGGCTCGTAGAGCGATTCATGCACGAGAATGTCGGCGCCCTTGGCGAAATTCGCGAGTTTCTCGCTGTAGGCAGTGTCGCCTGAAAAGACGATCGTTCCCACTTTCGTTTCGAACTTGTAGGCGAAATTTTCGACGACCGGCGGATGCGGCACGCGGATCGCGGACACCTTGATATCGGGCAGTTCGAGGACGACGCCCTCGTCGATGTCCGTCGGCTGCAGCAGCTTGCGCGGATCGGGCTTGCCTTCATCCGCGATACGCGTCTCGACGTCGAACTTGTTGAGTTTCCAGAAGAGGTCGGTCATCTCCACCGTGCCTTTCGGACCGAAGGCCCGGATCGGCGCGTTGAGGCCGGACGACCACGCGCCGTCGACGATATTGCCGTATTCCAGATTGTGATCGGAATGGTGGTGCGTGATGAAGAGATAGCGGATGCTCGGCAGCGGCACGCCGGCGTTGACGACGCCGCGCGCGACGCCGTAGCCGCAGTCGATCACGAACGGCACGCCGTCGATCAGCAGCAGGTTCGAGGGATTGACGCGCGGGCCGCCGATGCGCGGGCCGCCCTTCGTGCCGATCAGGACGAGCTTGCTGGCGGCCTTGGCAGGCGTCGCCGCCTGCTGCGCAAGCGAAATGCCGGGTGCAGCCGAGGCGCCGAGCGAGGCGAGCAAGGTCAGTCCGAACGAGCGGCGATCAAGCATCACGTTTCTCCCCTGTCGTGCATCGTCGTTGCGATGCGCTCTGTTTTGCGGCGAGCGCGTCGAAGCGCTTGCCGCAGTCTTGAAATATTTTCCCTCTCCCGTGAATCGGGAGAGCAGATCAGAACTGCTTTTCGATCCGATCCAGCGTGCGCATCGCGGGCAGGCATTGCGCGAGGCTCGAGTTCGGCTCGCGTCCCTCCTTGATGGCGGAAAAGAACTCGCGATCGATCAGCTCGATGCCGTTGTTCGACACGGCGACGCCGGAGAGATCGATCTTGTTTTCCTTGCCGTCGTAGAGATCGTCGTAGCGCGCGATATAGGTGCCGTTGTCGCAGATGTAGCGGAAGAAGGTGCCGAGCGGGCCATCGTTGTTGAAGGACAGCGAGAGCGTGCAGATCGCGCCCGACGGCGTCTTCAGCCCGATCGCCATGTCCATGGCGATGCCGAGGTTCGGGTGGTGCGGGCCTTCGAGCCCCATGACCTTCGAGGGCTCCTCGCCGGTCTGGTACTGGAAGAGATCGACCGTGTGGCAGGCGTGGTGCCACAGGAGATGGTCGGTCCAGGAGCGCGCCTGACCCGTCGCATTGGTGTTGGTGCGGCGGAAGAAATAGGTCTGCACGTCCATCTGCTGGATCTTCAGCTCGCCCTTCTTGATCTTGTTGTGGATATACTGATGGCTCGGGTTGAAGCGGCGGACATGGCCGGCCATGCCGACGACGCCCGTTTCCTTCTGCGTGCGCACGAGCGCTTCGGAATCGGCGAGGCTGTCGGCCATCGGGATTTCGATCAGCACATGCTTGCCGGCCTTCATGCAGGCGATGCCCTGTTCTGCGTGCATCTGGGTGGGCGTGGAGAGGATGACGGCGTCGACGTCGGAGCGGGCGAGGCTTTCGTTCAGGTCGCGCGTCCAGTGCTTGATGCCGCGCTCCTTGGCGAAGCCTTCGAGATCGCCCGAACGGCCGCCGACGATGGAGGTCACCTCGACGCCCGATATATTCTTGATCGCGTCAAGATGCTTGATGCCGAAGGCGCCGCTTGCGCCGGCCACGCAGACTTTCATCGTTCCGTCCCCTTGTTGAGGCCTGTTTTCTAGGTCGCTCGCGTCGCGCGCGTCTAATTCGTTTGACCCGGCGCCTATTCAATTTGCCAATAGGAGCAGAGTGAAGCGACATTTATCGCGTCGGACCCATGCTGGGGCGCAATTTGGATATTGAAATATTCGAATATACGTATATAAGATGCATTCGAGAGCGAGAGCAGCCGTTCCGGCTGTGCGGAAGCGCTCATCGCGGAGATAACAATATGGCGAGCAACATGACGTCGATTTCGAAGGCGGGCAAGCGTCTGGGCGCGACTGTCGCGCTTATGGCCTTGCTGGCGGCGACGGGCGCGCAGGCCGGGCCCTTCTCGGAATTCGAGAGCGATCTGCGCGGCGTCTACGCTGTCTATCGCAATGCGCTGTTCGCCACCAACCAGAACAAGGCGGAAGAATCCGCGCGCGCCACCAACGCATTGGCCGAAGGCTGGAAGAAGCTCGAAGCGAAGTGGGCGAAATCGGCTCCGCCGCAATATGCCGACGATGCGCAATTCGCGCCGACATTGACCGCCGCCGCCAATGAGATCGCGACCGCCAACAAGCAGATCGCCGCCGGCGAACTCGGCGTCGCGCATCTCACACTCGAAAAAATTCGAGATCAGCTCGGCGCGCTGCGCGTTCGCAACAATGTCGTGACTTCCTCGGATCGCATGAACGATTTCCATGAGGAGATGGAAAAGACGCTCGAGCACGCCAAGAGCGATCTCACGCCGGCGGTCATTGGCGAGATTCGCGGCGAAGCCGCCGTGCTCGCCTATCTCGCCGACCGCATCGCCGCCGCTCCGCCGCCAGAAGCCAGGAACTCCGAGGAATTCGGTCAGCTCATCCTGGCGACGAAAGCCTCCGTCAAGATGTTGCAGGACGCATCGTCGAGCGGCGACGCCACGGCCGTCAAACGCGCCCTGCAGGGCCTCAAGAAGCCCTACGCCATGCTGTTCCTGAAGTTCGGCTGAGCGAAATATTCCATCGAGAAGGATGAACCGATGATCGACAACTGGCCTGAAACCACGAAGAAGCTGTCGGGCGACCTGAAGAACCTGCGCGGCGGCGCGCCCGAGGTGATGAAGGCCTTCGCGGCCATCGCGCAGTCGGCGCTGACGCCCAAGGCTCTCGACACCAAGACGAAGGAGCTCATCGCGCTCGCCATCTCCGTCGCGGTGCGCTGCGACGATTGCATCGCCTTTCACGTGAAGGCCGCTGTGCAGCAGGGCGCGACCCGCGACGAGGTCATGGAGACGCTGGGCATGGCGATCTACATGGGCGCGGGCCCGTCGGCCATGTACGCCAGCCACGCGCTCGACGCCTACACGCAGTTCACCGCGCCGGCAGCCGAATAGGAAGCGACATGTCGTTCTTCTCGAAACTCTTCGGCCGCACCCACGATTCCGGCCCGTCGCACATCATCGGCTTCGACGATCTGCGCAAGGAGCTGGACGCTGGCGCGGTCGAGCTGATCGATGTTCGCGAGCAGCGCGAGTATCGCGGCGGCCATGTGCCGGGCTCCAGGAACCTGCCGCTGTCGCGCTTCGACCCCTCGCATCTGCCGCGCGACCGCAAGATCGTGCTGATCTGCCTGTCGGGCGCGCGCTCGGGCAGCGCGCTGCGGCATCTCAAGCAGGCGGGCTTCGAGAATGTCGTCCATTTCCAGGGCGGCGTCTCGATGTGGCGGACGCTCGGCGGCCCGCTCAGGGCGTGACGCGACGCGGTCCCGCAACGTAAGCTCGGCCCGCGCGAGATCGCGCGGGGAGGTCTTGAATGGCGATCGTCGGCGGCATCGTGTTTGTGATCGGCTGGCTCGCCGCGTCCGCGGTCTGGACGGTCATGGCTGTGATGGGCGGGTTGATGGCGAACGATTCCGGCGCCGTGGCCGCCGATCGTCACGCGACGCTGCTGACGATCATGCTTTCTGGAGTCGCGGCGGCTGCACTTGCGGGCGTTGCCGGTGGCATCGCCTTTTTCATGCAGGATATGCGGCGCACGCTCATCATCGCCTTCGTCGGGCTGCTGGTCGGCGGGGTTGGATTGCAGGCATACGCCTACAAGTCTTTTGCTTCGGCTGCGGCGCAGAAGAACGGAAAGTAGCCCGCGCATCTCGCACGTTTTTCATGCCCGTGCTCGTCGCGGGTATCCGCGACGATCCAGCGCGCAAATCATCTGGTCTTTGCCCATTCGTTTCGTTTGGAGGGCCGGGTCAAGCCCGACCGTGGCGGCGAAAGTCCAGGATCAGTCGTCGAACGCGCCTCGATCGACGCCGTTTCCGACGAGAATCTCACGTTTGCCGGCGTGATTGGCCTGTCCGACGAGGCCTTCCTTTTCCATGCGCTCGACGAGCGAGGCGGCCTTGTTGTAGCCGACGGAGAGGCGGCGCTGGATGTAGGA
>Ga0116151_10002831_pt1 | contig 15816 bp, 12 predicted proteins | sample AD_UKC117_MetaG_FD_89893 | JGI IMG/M metagenome (GOLD analysis project Ga0116151, IMG submission 89893) | Active sludge microbial communities of municipal wastewater-treating anaerobic digesters from Hong Kong - AD_UKC117_MetaG | ecosystem: Engineered > Bioreactor > Anaerobic > Digestate...
CCGCCAAGCCGTCGAGATGAGCGGCAATCCGGTCATCCAGCCGCCGCAAGTGGTGCAGCTTTACATGCGGCGCCGCGACCAGCACGGAGCGTACGTGGCGAAGGTGCGCAGCTTCATCGGCGTGCTGGCGAACGACGGTCAGAATGGGCTGGGGAAGATTGCTCTGCATGGATCGAATTACGACACCCCCGTCCGCTGTTGTTCAGTTGTTGCATGACTGGAATTATTTAATGCCGAATGGTAAAAACGTGGTCTTTCCCCAATCCTCCCTATCACCGTGATTTCATGAGCGAAATCACCCACGTGTGTGCTTCGGGAGTCGTTGCGTGTCCTATGTCGCCTTGCCCCGTATTCGGGGTCGCGGCTCGTTACATGACGCCTTATTAATCCTCGAAGGGTGCGGCGATCAATTCATCCAGAAAAGCCCAAGGATCTTCGACGAGATCCACTTCCTCTTCCTCGGGCCAAACTGCATAGGCTTCTACGGGGTCCTCGGAGATGTCGAAGCCAAACGCATCCGGTCCGTTGATCGCGATTTTGACGAGGCTCTCCTTCTTTGAAACCGGGTCGACGAGAGTTTTCCATTCGGCAATGGGCAACGGACCGCCGTCTTCACTCATGAAATTCACGAGGCCGTCATGCACACGGTAGAACGGAGCTAGGTCGACCGGGAAGCGGCCCGCGACCGCCGGCAGCGCAGGCGGCGGAGCAAAGCCACGTTGCGCGCTTAGATCACCGTCGTCGTTGAACACATAAACTAACGACAAGCCGCGCTCCTGGGTCCCCAACAATGCGAGCCCGTAGAGTTTTTCGGTGAAGACCGCGAGCGTGCGAGGGAGCAGGGGTTTGAGTCCGACCCACAGTGCGGCGACCTTCTCGGAGGCGCTGCTTTCTCCGCTCAGCGCAGGCAGCCAGACTTCCGGAATTCGCCATGTTTCGAGCTCGGCGGCGTCTGCGGGTAAAGGCAGCCAGCGGATTCCCTCTTCCAACTCGATGAAAGGACTCAATTCGTCCTCTAGCAGCTTCGGATCGATAGCGGGTAGATTAGCCACTTAGGCACACTCCTTGGACTTGATCATGTTTTTCAGGTTGACGAGGAGATTGCCGGATACCCTCTTCCCCTTGCCCGCCAGCTCGGGTGACCAAGTCAGCCCCTTTTTCTGATGCCCCTTCCATCGGAACCACATCGTGTCACTCTTGGAAGAGTTGCAGGAACCGCAGATGCCGATGAAGTTGCTCGGATGATTCACGACTTTGCTCTGGTCGACTTTGGAGAGACACGCAAAGCCCGGCATCTGCGCGACGATCGCTACGGGAACGATGTGGTCAGGCGAAACCTTGTTCACTTTTCCACCGCAGGTCGGACAGGTGATCGGTTTCTTTTGGTTGTTGACACGTTTTTTTGCATCTTTGTACTCCTTAGTCCCGCGGAGCTTGCCCTTCGCCTTTTTGTTCTTCTTTAGCGCCTCGGTTTTCTTCTTGCAGGCATCCTCTTTCGCCGGGCAGGGTTTGGTATTCGCGTTCGCCGGAGGCAGCATGCGTTCGACTTGCGGCCAAGGACAACTTTCGTTGCCGATATCGGAAGCATGATTGTGAGTCGTGATGTCGAGATGTCGGACGACGTTCTCACCCTCGATCTTGACGTCCATCGACCACATCTTGAAATAAACCTTGCCGCGGCTCTGGCTATTGATGAGCCCTTTCTTTGGTGCGCAACCCGCCTCATCGCCCATGCTCTTCTTGAAGTAGCTCTTGTTCTTGAGCATCACCTCCTGAGCAGAAACCTTCACCGTGCTCGATCCGTCCGTCGTGTCCGACGACATCCCCGTGTTGGGATAGGGAATCGGAACACCCGGTGGTGTGGCAGGCGTCTGAGGTGGCGTGAAGCAGACATCGGGGAAAGCACAGATGGACTTGCCAGCCGCAGCCTTACAAGAGACCTCCATATTGTTGGCGTACACATGGTTCGCCATCACGTGCCCCTGAAGTTCAACACGGCCGCAGCACGCCGACCCGCATCGTTCGAAAAGTGGGCCAGGATTCCCGTCCCCGGCGCGTAGAACTTGCGTGCCGCGTCTCCCGCAACTGCAAGCGCCGCGACTCCTGCCGTGGCGCCCGTTTCGCCAATCGACTCCGCCGGATGCCAGAGTTCAAATTCCTCCTTGCGCTGGCGGAGCACGCGCGACAAGGCGAGGGCTGCCTCCTTGAAGTAGTACTGCTCACCGGAAATGTCGGTAATTCGGTAATCGAGGTCATGCAGTTCACACCCCGCGTCGGCAAGCGCGCACTTGATCGCCGCGCTCAGCCCGTCCGCGCGCAGCGGCTCATCCGAATCGATCGATGCATTCTCGATCGCAAAGCCAATGCCGTTGCAATGCAGTTCACCATCGCCTGTGGGCTGACCGACGAGCAGCGCACCGGCGCCCTCCCCGGGCATAAACCCATTTGAGTTGCGCGGCGTGAGCAGGCGATCCTCGCGCTCGTAGGCGCTGAGCGTCGGCCAGGCAAGGAGACTGTCGGTGGCAGCGATCAACACCAGTGAATTATTGCCATCGGCGATCAGTTTGCGCGCTAGGGCCAAGGCGATGACGACGCTCACGCGCCCATGCGCAACGATGCAGGATTCGGAAGCGAAGCGGGCCCTGAGTTCATCCTGAATTTCCAGAAACAGCCGATCGTCGAGCCCATCCAATCGCCCGGGCCGTTCCCTTTCGGCCACGGCGAGCAGCAGGGGCACCCTTCCCCATTCCTCGCGCGGGATGTCCCTCAAGCAGTCGGCGATCACCATTGCCGCCATCTTGCATAGCTTGCTGCGGCCGCTCCAAGGCGCCTCTAGCGCCACCTGGTGCGCCATGATCCGTTCGCCGCCGGCATCGATGAAGCGGGTTTCCGTAGGATTGCTGACCTTGGCGCGAATCGCGGCGCAGGCGGCGGGGGTCGACAGGCCAACGCTGGTGACCAAGCCTGTTCGCTTTATCGCGATCGGGGAGGCGGGCATGTCTTCACTTCTCCGCGGGCTCTCGGTCGTCCGACACCACCACGAGCGGGATCGGAGCGGCGACCTCCTCCCGCTTCTGCCACCACTCCTTGCCTTTCTTGCCGACCAGCACCTGCGCGATCTCGAACATGTTCTTCTTGAGCGGACGGGCGACACGCCAAGTCATCGTCAGGCGTTCCTGGTCGGGCTCGAAGACGATGGTGTCGAGCATCGCCTTATAGTCCTCGCGCTCGCCCTTCTTCGGAAACACATGGACCGGGGCTTCGAAGTCCGGAAGTGTGAAGCTGCGCCTGCCGTCGGCGGTGAGATTGATCAGCGTCACCTCCGGCCCGCCGATCGGTATCGCCAATTGCTGGTCCGGCGGGGCGGACAGGTAATAGCGCTCGTCGAAATCCGCCGGCAGGAAGGGGAAGACCTTGTCGAGCCAGTCCTGGTCGTAGGTGCCGGCGTAGCGGTAGCGCGGTTCCCAGTTGCGGCCGATGGGGCCGAAGGCCATCGGTGCGAAGTCGCCGTCGGGCCGGTCGACCGGGCGGTTCAGCTCTTCCGTGTTCGGCAAGGGCTTGCCATCCACCCATTCGCTCTTGAGTTGAAGGCGGTAGCCGCGTCCGACCGGATTGCGCATGCAGGCGCCGTGCTTGGCGAAATCCTCATGTTCGTTGTCGACGCCGCCGAAGGCTACGTCATACGAGATCGGCTTGATGACGAAAGGCTCCGGCGGGCTGGCGCTGATCCGACCCAGGCCGACCTCCCAGTGCCGGTCGCCGACCACCGCGAAGCGCTTGGTCATGTTGCCGACGCGCAGCCCTACAGGGACCCGCGTCAGCGGGCGTCCGTCCGGCGCGTAGGCGCTACCCAGCAGCAGGACGTCGCAGCACGGCTTGCGCGGCGCGAAGTCGGCCTCGTACATCGGCGCGGAAAACCCCGGCTCCCCGGTGAAGGTGTCCGCCATCACCAGAGGCAGCTGTTCCTCGTGCAGTCGGACCTCTTCGCCGTTCCTGGGCAGGTGGAAGGTGCCCTTGATCACCACGACCAGCAGCTCTCTCCCGCTGGGCTCGATGCCCATCGTGTAGCCGGCGAGCATGCGGGTGGCGTTGATGAGTTCCATGGCGCGGATCGCTCGTCGGCACGATTCAGTTGAGCTGGATGCTGCCGCCCTTGACGCGGTTCACACCCGAGGAGCGGCTCGATACATAGGTCCCTTGAATGAGCACCTTGCCGGACTTGGTGAGCGTCACGCTCGCCTTGCCGCAGCGCAGGACGAGTTGCTCCCTGGCGCTGACGGTCATGCGCTCGCCATCGACGTCGAGCTCGACCTGCCCGGGACGCTCCTCCAGAGGCCAGCCTTCGCCCTGGCGAAGCACGCCCATGACGATGGGCCGCAGCGGATCGCCGCCTTCGAACATCAGCACCATGCGCTTGCCGATGTGCGCGCCATGCAGATCGACGGTGCTGCGGGCGCCGATCGCGGCCGTGCCGGGTTGCCCGGGGTAGAGCACGAGGGGCGTGCGGCCTTCGTCGGCAATGGCGACAAGCTCGCCGACCAGGACGCCATCGACCCGCTGTGGCGCGCTGGTGACTGCCGACGCGCCTTCGAGCAGCGGCTGCAACAGTTCGGCGCCATCGCGAAACGTCGCCTTCGGCAAGCTCGAACCCTCGATCGGATCCCTTCCACTCATGGTCTTCTCCATCAGTTCTGCAGGATCTTCGAGCCCTTCATCACCACGTTGGCCCCCGCCTTCACGTTGATCTTTCCGGAGCCCTCGATGGTGATGTCCTTGCCCTTGATCGTGATCGTGCCGTCCTTCTTCATGCTGATGCTGGCGCTGCCGGTCTTGATCGTGACCGAGTCGCCCGCGTCGATGACGAGGTTCTTGCCCACCTTCAGCGAGTCATCCTTGCCGACGTTCGTGCCGCGGCCGCCGCCCACGTCGCGCGATTCGTCGGCACCGACGGAGGTCGACAGGTTCGCCCCCACATTCACCGACTGGAAGGCGCCGATCGCCACTTCCTGCGCCGCACCGATGGCGATGGTCTCGTTCACGCCCACGGTGTGCGTGCGCTGGAGCGCGACGGTCTTGGTCTCGTTGGCCCCCACGGTGACGCTGCGGTCGCTGCCGATCGTGATGCTCTCGTTCACACCCACATCCTCGCTGCGGTTGGCCCCGATCGAGATCTTCTCGTCGATGTCGACCCGCTCGCTGCGGTTCTGGTGGATGGTGATCGTCTCGTCCTTGTCCACCGTCTCGGTGCGCTGGCCGTGGATGGTGATGGTCTCGTTGTTGTCGACCGTCTCGGTGCGGTCGTGCTTGACGTGGGTGGTCTCGTCGTTGTCGATGGTCTTCATGCGGTCGTGCCCGACCCAGTGCGTCTCGTCGTTCTCGACCTCGATGTCCTGGTTCTTCTCGGCGTGGATCCAGAGCTGCTCGCTGCCCTTCTTGTCCTCGAAGCGAATGGCGTTGGCGTTGGCGCCGCTGCCGCCGAGCGAGGAGCGCGTCAGCACGCCGGTCTGGGTCTTGTTGGCGGGCAGTTCCCAGGGCGGCATCTGCTCGGCGTTGTAGACGCGGCCGGTGATGAGCGGTCGGTCGGGGTCGCCCTCCAGGAACTCGACCACCACCTCCTGGCCGATGCGCGGCATCGCCACCATGCCGAAGTTCTTGCCCGCCCACGGATGCGACACGCGGATCCAGCACGAGGCGTTCTCGTCGTCCTTGCCGTGGCGGTCCCACTGGAAGTGCACCTTCACCCGGCCGTACTCGTCGGTGTAGATCTCGTCGCCGGCGGGGCCGACCACGATCGCCGTCTGCAGGCCTTGCACCAGCGGCTTGCGCGTGGTGCGCTGGGTGCGGAAAGGCAGGTCGCTGGCGATGCAGTCGAAGCTGCTGCGAAAGCTCGCCCCCTCTCCACCACCGGCCTCATGCGCGGCGAGCACGAAATCGAGGCGGCTCGCAGTGATCAAATACTTGCGGTTCTGGTCCTCGCGTGGCTGCTCCTCGAGCTCGAACACGCAGCCCGTCGCGATCCCACGCGCATTGCCGGCCCCTTGCATGATCTGCACCTGCGACTGCAGTTCCTCCAGGCGGATGCGTACGTAGGCCTCGCCCTCGCCCTTGCTGTCGTATTCGCCCGGGTAGTCGTAGATCTCGTGCTCCGCTTCGGCGTAGTCGCGCTTGTGTCGGGTCTGCTGCAGCAGCTCGACGCTCGGCTTCTTGAAGTCGAAGTCGTCGATGGCGTACGCCCCCGGCTGCACCTCCCAGGAAAAGCCCCATTCGGTGATCCGCTCCCGCTCGATGCGCAGCGCGCGCTCGCCGCTGACGAAGGGGAGCTGCGCGTAGCCCGGGTAAGGCTCGTGCGCGCTCGGCGAATCGCACAACACCGCGGTGTGCTTGCCGTCCTTGTGGGTGAAGTAGTAGTAGATCCCCTGCTGCTCCATCAGCCGGCTGACGAAGTTGAAGTCGGTCTCGCGGTACTGCACGCAGTATTCCCACGGCTCGTACGTGCCCGTGAGGCGATCGAGCTCGTAGGCGGCGATCGAGTACTTGCCGAAGATCTCCGCGATGATCTCGGGCACCTTCTGATTCTGGAAGATGCGGCAGTCCGCGCAGCGGGTGAGGAACCACAGCCAGGGCCGCCCCACGATGCGATAGCGCAGGTAGCGCCCAAGCACTCCCACGAGCGAGAAGGCCGTCACGTAGGCATCGAAGTGGCGCTCGCCACCGTCGGGCAGCTCGACCCTGACCGTCACGTTGTGCCCGAGCAGCTTGTTCGGGTCGATGTCGTTTCGCTCGCTCAGCACATCGATCTGGTATTCGAAGAGCCGACCGAGTTCCTCGCGCGTGGAGATCGCGTGAAAGAGCAGCACTCCGTCACCGAGCGGCGTGGTGATCTCCATGACCCGCGGCATACGGTTCCCCTCTGGGCTCTCATGCATTCTTTCTAGGCAATCGCCCGCCAAAACGCCAGCACGCGATTGCCCGCGCGCGGGCCACGCCGGACCGGCGGATCAGGGCTTGCAAGCCCCGACCAGCCAGCCCGCGACTGGCTCCCCGCCCTCCGTGCGCAACACCTGCGCGCTCGGCAAGGCAGCCTCGAAGCCTGCCGCCACGAGCGCCGCGACCACGTGGTTGCGAGTGTGGGCGTAGCGCCCGTTGGGCTGGAGGATGAAGGGCGGCCCGGCGTCCTCGTCGCCAACCGCCTCGACGGTGAAGAAGAGCCGTCCGCCGCGGCGCAGCGCGCCGTGCGCCGCGGCGAGCACCGCACCCAGATCGCCGAAGTAGCACAGCGTGTCGGCCGACAGCACCACGTCCCAGGCTGCCGGCCGGGCGGCGAGGAAGGCGCCGAGTTCGGCCTTGTGGAGCTGGTCGTAGACGCCGCGGCGCTCGGCACGCTGCAGCATCTGCGCCGACAGGTCCACGCCCTCGAGCCGTCGCGCGTGGGCGCGCACGAGCGGACCGCACAGGCCGGTACCGCAGCCCGCATCGAGGACATCGAGCGTCGCCGCCGGCGCCCCGTACGCCTCCTCCAGCGCCTGCGCCACCTGCATCGGCGCACGGTAGTGCAGGCGCTGCAGCTTCTCGTCGAAGCTGGAGGCGAAGGCGTCGAAGGTGCGCTCGACGTAGTCGTCCGCTGCGCGCGCCGGCACGGCCTCGCCGGTGCAGGCGGCGAGGTGATGGCGCGCGATCGGGTTGTCCGGCTCGTCGGCGAGCCAGCTGCGGTACACGTCTGCGGCCTTGTCGAACTCGCCCAGGGTGTAGTACGCCAGCCCGAGCAGCTTGCGCGCCCCGACCTGGCCGGGGGATGCGGTGATCGCCCGGCAGGCGTGGTCGACCGCCGCGCGCAGCCGACCGCGCGCGAGCATCAAGCCGGCGAGGTTGTTGTGCACGTCCGCGAGCAGCTCCGCCGGCTCGCCTGCCTCGACACGCGCTTGCGCGAGCTGCAGCGCGCGCTGGTAAGCCTCCTCGGCGAGGCTCCACTCGCTGCGGCTGCGGTGGATCGTACCGAGGTTGTTGTGCGCCTCGGCAAAGTCGGGCATGAGCTCCAGGCAGCGACGGTAGGCGGCGATCGCGTCGTCGACGCTGCCGGACTCGAGCAGCACGTTACCGAGGTTGTTCCAGGCGCCGGGTGCATCGGGCACCAGCGCGAGCGCGCGCCGGATCAGTGCGCTCGCCTCGGCGCTGTCACCGCGCGCGTGGCGGAGCATGCCGAGCAGGTGCAAGACCTCGGCCTCGTCCGGGCACAGGCCGAGGATCGCGCGATAGATCTTCTCGGCCGGGTCCAGATACCCCGCGCGGTGCAGGCGCAGCGCGTGCCCGAGCGCCTCGTCGACGCTCATCGGCGCCTCGCCCGCCGTCGCGGCGGGCGCGGAAGGTGCGGAGCTCATCCCGCCTCCCCGCCCGCGGGTGCGGCGTCGAAGGACAGGCGGAAGTCACCCTCCGCCACGCCGACCTGTACCCGGTCGACCGCCCTGCCTTCGACCATGCGGGTGAGGAACTCCTGGCTGATGCGCGGCAACAGGGTGTTGGTCAGCAGCGCGTCGATCATGCGCGCGCCGCTCTCGACCTCGGTGCAGCGGCCGATGATCAGCTTCACCACCTCCTCGTCGAAACTGAACTCGATCTTGTGGTTGTCGTGGATGCGGCGGCCGATGCGCTTCAACTGCAGGCGGGCGATCAGGCCGATGATCGCGTCCGTCAGCGGGTAGTACGGGATCACCACCAGCCGGCCGAGCAGCGCGGGCGGGAAGACCTTGAGCAGCGGCTCGCGCAGCGCGCGCGCGATGCCCTCGGGGTCGGGCAGCAGCTCGGGGTCCTTGCACAGGCCCATGATGAGGTCGGTGCCGACGTTGGTGGTGATGAGGATCAGCGTGTTCTTGAAGCTGATCACCCTGCCCTCGCCGTCTTCCATCCAGCCCTTGTCGAAGACCTGGAAGAAGAGCTCGTGCACATCCGGGTGCGCCTTCTCCATCTCGTCGAGCAGCACCACCGAGTAGGGGCGCCGGCGCACCGCCTCGGTCAGCACGCCGCCCTCGCCGTAGCCCACGTAGCCGGGCGGCGCGCCCTTGAGCGTGGAGACCGTGTGCGCCTCCTGGTACTCGCTCATGTTGATGGTGATCACGTTCTGCTCGCCGCCGTAGAGCGCCTCGGCGAGCGCGAGCGCGGTCTCGGTCTTGCCCACGCCCGAGCTGCCGGCGAGCATGAACACGCCGATCGGCTTGTTCGGGTTGTCCAGGCGCGCACGCGAGGTCTGGATGCGGCGGGCGATCATCTCGAGCGCATGACGCTGGCCGATGATGCGCTGCTCCAGGGTGTCGGCCAGGTGCAGCACGGCCTCGATCTCGTTCTTGACCATGCGCCCGACCGGGATACCGGTCCAGTCGGCCACCACGCTGGCGACCGACTGCTCGTCCACCGTGGGCATGATCAGGGGCGTCTCGCCCTGCAGGCCGCGCAGATGTTCCTGCAGGGTCTTGAGCTGCTCCAGCAGGGCGGCGCGGTCCTCGGCGGGTGGCTGCACGGCTGCGGCACCGGCCTCGTCTGCCCCGCCGGCTGCCGTCGCAGCAGGGGCCGCGGGCGCCGGCTCCAGCGCTGCCGCGGGGGCGTCCGCGGGCGCCGAAGCGTCGGCGGGCGGGGCCTGCGCCGCCAGTTCGCCGGCGTCGCCCGAAGGCGGCGTGCTCGCAGCGAGCTCCGGTGCAGCCGGCTCGACGTCGGCGGGCGGGTGATCGACGCGCTCGCCCCCGGCCCGCAGCTTGCCGCGCAGCTCGAGGATCTGGTCGACCAGACCCTTCTCCTCCTTCCAGCGCGCCTCGAGCTCGCCAAGGCGGGCGAGCTCCTGCGCCCGGCGCGCCTCGGCATCGCCACGGCGCGTACCGATCTCGATGCCGACCAGCTCCTCGCGCCCGATGATCTCGAGCTCGGTATCGAGCGCCTCGATGCGGCGCCGGCAGTCCTCGACCTCGGCCGGCGTCGCGTGCTGGCTCACCGCCACCCGGGCGCAGGCGGTGTCGAGCAGGCTCACCGCCTTGTCGGGCAGCTGGCGTGCGGGGATGTAGCGGTGCGAGAGCCTCACCGCCGCCTCCATGGCCTCGTCGAGCAGCTGCACGCGGTGGTGCTTCTCCAGCACCGTCGCCACGCCGCGCAGCATCAGGGTGGCCTTGGCCTCGTCGGGCTCCTGCACCTGGATCATCTGGAAGCGCCGCGTCAGCGCCGGGTCCTTCTCGATGTACTTCTTGTACTCCGCCCAGGTGGTGGCGCCGATCGTGCGCAGGTTGCCGCGGGCGAGCGCGGGCTTGAGCAGGTTGGCGGCGTCACCCGTGCCGGCCGTGCCGCCGGCGCCGATCAGGGTGTGGATTTCGTCGATGAAAAGGATGATCGGCTTCGGGCTGGCCTGCACCTCGTCGATGACTTGGCGCAGGCGCTGCTCGAACTCGCCCTTCATGCTCGCCCCGGCCTGCAGCAGGCCGATGTCCAGCGTGAGGAGCTTGACGCCCTGAAGCAGCGGCGGCACGTCGCCCTGCACGATGCGCTGGGCGAAGCCCTCCACCACCGCCGTCTTGCCGACGCCGGCCTCGCCGGTGATGATCGGGTTGTTCTGGCGCCGGCGCATCAGGATGTCGACGATCTGGCGGATCTCCTCGTCGCGGCCGCGCACCGGATCGACCTCGCCCTTGCGCGCCTTCTCGGTGAGGTCGATGGCGAACTTGTGCAGGGCCTCCTGCTTGCCGAGCGCGGCCGGCGCCATCGCGCCGCTGGCCTCGCCGGGCTCGGCGGTGGAGCCGCTCGCTTCGCCGAGGAGGTCCTCGGGCGAACCGCTGACGACCTGCACCAGCGCCTCGGACAGGTCCTCCGCGCGGATGCGCTCGAACTGGCGCGAGATCGCGTACAGCGCGTTGCGCAGGTAGGTCGTCTTGAGCATTCCGAGCAGCAGGTAGCCGGTGCGCACCGCGTTGTCGCCGAACATCAGCGAGCCATAGACCCAGCCGCGCTCGATCGCGTTGGTGATGTTCTCCGACAGGTCGGTGATCGAGGTCGCACCGCGCGGCAGGCGGTCGAGCGCGGTGGTGATGTCGCGCGCGAGCACGGCCATGTCGACCTGGTAGTGCTTGATGATGCGGTGCCAGTCGCTGTCCTGCGCCTGCACGATCTGCATCACCCAGTGCTCGAGCTCGACATAGGGGTTGCCGCGCAGCTTGCAGAACACGGTCGCCCCCTCGATCGCCTTGTAGGCCACCCGGTTCAGCTTTCCGAACAACGCCATCCGGCTGATCTCGCTCATTCCCCTTCTCCTTGCAATGGCCTGCTCAATTCACCTTGCGCGCCCGTCGCGCGAGCGCGTCCTCGGCATGCAGCGCGAGCGGGGCGGGATCGTCCTCGCCGCGCGGCCTGCCGAGCCAGCTCGTCCATCCCAGGCGCTGTCCACCTCCCAGGCGCAGCGCCGGCACCTCCGGGCGGCGCAACACCAGACGCACGTCCCAGTCGAGTTCGAAACACAGGTACTGCCGCACCAGCGCGAGCAGGCGCGGCAAGGACTGGCCTCCCGGCAGGAAGGCCTCGTAGTCCGCGAGCCCCATCGGCCCGAGCCGGATGCGGAACTGGTGCTGCCGATCCCAAACCCTGGCGCCCAGCACCACCCCGAACCCCAGGCGTGCGCCCATGGAGCCGCTGCCCAGTCGCGTACGCTCCGCCTCGGGCAGCCTCATCCAGTGGCCGACGAAGCTTTCCACCCGCGCAGCCACGCCGAAATAGTCCGCCAGGATCGCCTGCAGCCCGTCGCCATTGCGCACCTGGCGGGCGAACAGGCCGGAATGGAAGAGCTTGACCCGATCCCCCGCCGCGTCGCGCCCGCGCAGGCGATCCGGACCGATGCCCAGCAGCGCGCCGACGTACATCGCGAAGCGATCCTGCGCCGGGCGGTCGAGCGACACGTCCGGCTGCGCCTGCGCCCAGCCGCGGTAGAACAGCGCCAGCAGGCGGTGGTGAAAGAGATCGAGGAAGCTCGCGAAGGTCGCGTCGCCGTGATGCAGCTGACGCTCGCGGGCGTAGTCGGTGAGATGCAGCGGCAAGGGCCCGTTGGGGCCGAGCAGGCCGAAGATGCGCTGCACCAGCTCGGGCGGGCGGGCGTCCTCGGCGGGCCGGAAGGCCGCGATCGGCGCGGGCGCGAAGGACATCGACGCCTCCTGCGCCAGGCGCACGGGCTCGTCGGCCGGGCGCAGCGCCTGCCCCAGCCTGGGCTTGTCCGCGAACAGGCATTCGATGCGGCGCAGGGTCTGGTAGAAGTCGTACGCGTACGGCTTCTGCTCGAGCGCGCGCAGGAAGGCTAGACGATCGGCCGATTCCCGCATCGCGGCACCCAACGCATGATCTCGCCGCGGCCACTCGCGCGCAGCACCGTCTCGACGAAGGAGTTGATCGACACGTAGCGTCCGAGAAAACGCTCCATCACCGCGCCGAAGAGGAAGGCGCTCCCGCCCTGGAAGGCCATCTCGTCGATCTCGAGCTCGACCTCCAGCCCACGTCCGAAGCTCACCGGGCCGGGCAGCGGGAAGCGCCGCACCACGGGATTGACCCGCAGCGCGCGCAGGCCTTCGACCTGCCGCACGACCGCGCCGTCTCCCGCGAGCGCGTACAGCTCGAGCATCTCGCGCATGGCTGCGGCCGCATCGCCGGCGTCGCCATGGGAAAGCGACAGGTAGTTCAGCGACAGGTGGCTGATGAACTGCCACGCCACGCTGCCCTCGCGCAGCGCCGAAACCGGCCGCGTCGGGCCCTTGATCACCCGCACCGCGCTCACCGGCGCGGCGGAATCCAGGGTGAAGTCGGTCTTGCCCAGCCCGATCGGCATCTGCAGCGGCAGATCGCGGTTCGTGCACAGCACCCGCACCGAAAGCTGCCGCAGCTCGTCGGAATAGGGAGCCTCCTCGGGGTCGACCAGGGAGATGAACACCTCGCTGCCGACGTAGCTCGTGCGGGTGCCGCGGCGCTTCTGCTCCTCGGTCAGCAGGCGCGGTTCGCGCTGCTGGCAAAAATACGCCGCATGTTGCGCCGACTCATGATGGAAGGCCGCATAGAGCGGAAGGAACTCGCGTTGCGCCTGCACGCCGCCGCTGCCGAAGCCGGTCACCGACTCGATCGCATGGACCTCGAAATCGATCGGGCGGGTGCGATCGACGACGACGTGGTAGTCGTGGCTGCCATCCCCGACGTGGATGCGGTCGGCGTTGCGCTCGAGCAGGTTGATGGCCGGCGCGCAGAACAGCCTGAGGTTGGCGGCATCGACCACGCCCTCGAGCGTGGGGTCGCCGCGCGAGAACAGCAGCACGATCTCCAGCTCGCTGCCACGGCACGCGCGCGCGGGTGCGCCGAGACCGTGCAGGTCGATGAAGCAGAAGCGCTGGGGAAAGGCGGCGTACTCGTGGAACAGCCGATAGCCCTGGAATCCGCGCAGGTTGACCGGCAGCAGGGCCTCGTCATCCTCGAAGCCGAGCGCACGCACCTCGCTCGCGGGCACGAACCGGCTCGACGACGCGCCCTCCCCTACCGGCTGCACGAGCATGCCTACGCAGGCCCCGAGCGCGAGCTCGTAGAGCTTGAAGGCCACCTCGTCGACGCCGCCGAGATGGATCGGCAGGCGGGCGAGCTCGAGATCGGCGATCCCCAGCCCCGCACCGCTGCGCAAGCGGATGCGCAGCCCGCCCTTGACCCGGCGCCCGTCAGGCAGCTGCTGCAGGGGCAGGTCGGGGGCGAAGGAGAAGTAGCTGGCCGCGACCACCTCCAGCGGCAGCAGACACACCTCGTGCGCGGTGCGGAACTCGCACGCGGTCGTCTCACCGCGCGCGACCGTGCCGTGCATCGTGCTGCCGCGCGGGATACGGAAACCGCGCGCCAGGTTGGCATCCTGGATGTCCGGCTGGAACTGCGCGATCACCATCGCCGGCGTGGGCGCCAGGAACTGCGGATAGACGATCTCCAGCATGCGCTGCGTGAAGCGCGGGAACTCGGCATCGAGCTTGAGCTGCACGCGCGCGGCGAGGAAGGCGAAACCCTCGAGCAGACGCTCGACATAGGGATCCGCGACCTCGATGCCGTGCATGCCCAGCCGCGCAGCCACCTTGGGGAACTGCGCCGCGAACTCGGCCCCCATCTCGCGTACATGGCGCAGTTCCTGGTCGTAGTAGCGCAGCAGGCGCGGATCCATGATTCAGCGCCCGAGATCCTGGATCTCGATCTGGCCGGTCTCGAGATCGACGTTGGTGCGCAGCAGCAGCTCGATCGGCGTCGGCTGTGCCCACAGGCTGCCGCGGATCTCCACCTCGATGCGGTTGTGGCGATCGAGCGCGATCTGCTCGGCGAGGGCGCGCAGCTTGAGGCTGCCAGGGTCGATGCGCGGTTCGAACTCGAGGATCGCCTGGCGCATCGCGCGCTCGAGCTGGATCACGTCGAGCGTCGAGGCCGTCTCGCCCGCAAGCGCGGGAAGGCCGAAATTGACCACCGAGCGCAGCGCCAGAGGCGCTCCGGGCCAGTCGTCCGCATCGGCCGCGCGTGTTGCATTGAACAGCCAGCCCAGATCCCGCAGCACGCTCTGGCGCATGTGCTGGCGGGAGATCAGTCGCTCCGCGCGCGGCTCGAGCGCGCGATCCGGCTCATCGTCGGTCAGGCGGTCGAGCAAGGCTGGCTGCAATCGATCCTTCGGGACGCTGTCAGCCATGGTCTGGCGCAATCTCCGCATCCTCGCCGAGGCGCACCTGCCGGATGTCGAGCAGCGGATACTCACCGACGTCGGTCGCCAGCACGCGCTGTCCGAGGCCGCAGAAAACCCCGCTCCGGCTCTCGCTCCAGACCGACTTGCGCGCGAGCGCGATCAGTCCGTCGTCGACCGACTCCGAACCCGGGTAGCGCACCGGGATCAGCGCGACGGACTCGCCCCCGTTGATGAAGCGAAGATGGGCTGGCAACCAGACGGAGTCGCGCAGATCGGTCGGCTCCTCGAGGTCGATGCGCGCCAGGCGGCAGAACGGAATCCAGTAGTAGCGCCCGTTCACGATGGCCTCGAGCACCGGCCCCAGGCGCATGTCGCAATCGGCGATCCACGCGAAGGCCTTGCCATCGACGCTGCCGCTGGTGGTGGGTGCAAGCTCGAAGGCCTGCTGGCGCAGCCGCTCGCCGGCCTCCTCCTCGCCCCGCCCCGCACGCAGCAGGGATTCGATCAACAGCGCGATCCAGGTCTCGGGCTCGCCGAACAGCATCGGCGAGCGGATCCCGGCGAAGACGTCGGCGCGCACGCGCTCGCAGGCGATCGCGTCGCGGTAGGTCTCGCGCATCGCGATCGCGGCGGCGTCCATCTCGGCGCACACCTCGAGTTGGCTCAGCGCCCGCTCCCAGCGCCCGAGCACGCACAGCAACTGGAACAGGAACACGCGCAGGCGCACGTCCTCGGGCTTGGCACGAATGGCGTCCTGGAGCCGATCGAGTGCAAGCGGAAGATCGCCTGCCCGGACCGCATTCTCGGCATCGGTAATCATTCGACCTCCCGGGGTAGGCCCCGTCAGCGTGGATGAAGGCAGGCGCGCTCAGATCGTCTCGGCCTCGAACAACATCGAGCCCATTCCCAGCCCGTCCGGCCCCTGCGGTACATACTCGATACTGATCTTCTGGAACGAGAAGCTGAGCCGTTCGACGAGCTCGGGGTGCTCCTCGCCCACCGACTCCACGTCGAGCGAGGTGATCCGGCCCTGCTCCATCACCACGATGTAGTAATCCAGCGGTGCCTTGCCGGCCTTGCGCACGGTGAGCGTGGCCTTCTTGATCAGGTCGTTGTTGCGCAGCGCC
>Ga0116151_10002834_pt1 | contig 15803 bp, 11 predicted proteins | sample AD_UKC117_MetaG_FD_89893 | JGI IMG/M metagenome (GOLD analysis project Ga0116151, IMG submission 89893) | Active sludge microbial communities of municipal wastewater-treating anaerobic digesters from Hong Kong - AD_UKC117_MetaG | ecosystem: Engineered > Bioreactor > Anaerobic > Digestate...
CGCGCGTGCTGCCCAGTAAGACACCCCGTCCACCCACGGCAACTGTGGCGAGCGCGGCCGGCACCACCGCCGGGTTGCCCGTCGCTTCAATGACCACATCCGCGCCGCGGCCGGCTGTCATCTCCAGGATCGCCTGTTCGGCGTCGGTTGTATTGGTATCGAGCGGAATGATGCCATGCTCCTCGGCTACCTCGAGCCGCGCCGGGATACGGTCGATGCCGATGATCGGGTGTGCGCCGTTGAGATGGAAGAGTTGCGCCACCAGTTGCCCCACAATGCCCATGCCAAAGACCGCCACTGATTCCCCCAGTTGGAGTGGGGCAACGCGCACCGCGGTCAGCACGATCCCTGCCATCCGAATCAACGCGCCTTGCGCATCGCTCACCCCATCGGGCAACAGCGTCACCGGACGCTGCCGTACATCAATCACCGCGTACTCGCCATGCGGCGCAAAGAGCAGCACCCGCTGTCCCGGCTGGAGCGTCGGGTAGATCTCCGGCACCTTGTCCCCCATTGCGGTGACCTGGCCGACAAAGGCATAGCCGGGGTTGGTGGGGATCGGCTGGAAGGTTGGGCGGTCGGAGGTAAAGTTGGTGTGGGTACCGGTGTAGATGGCCAGTTCCGTCCCCGCACTGATGAGGGAGCAGTGGGCTTGGACGATGATGGCGTAGGGGTCTGGGGTCTCTGGAATTTCAAACGTTTCCCAAACGACTTGCCGGACGGCGGGGAAGAGGAGGCGGTGGGCGGTGGGCATGGTGACTCCTTTATGCTGTTTATGTGGCAAGTGCCGGAATTTTCGTTTGTTTCATCACGAGATCGACCAACGGTAGCGCAGAAATTTCTAGCTTGGAAAGATCCATATGCAAACTAGCATCTTCAATTTCAATGCCAATCACGTGGTTTGCTGCGTCATAATCGAGGACAAAGTTTGGGCAACTTCCTCTGACTCTGTGCTAATGCCGTCTTTCAATTGGATATAGAGCATATCGGATTCTGGAAAGTACTCAAAAACCACAGTTATGGGTCAATAGTCATCCAAAGTTGCTCGGGAGACAGTATATGAATTCCTTCATACCCATCCAACGCTAATAAGTCTTTGTCGCGACTGAGCAATATATCGGCACGTCCCCACACAGCACACTCAATAAATTTATTATCATCTGGATCCCGACAAATGGTGATTCTCTCTGTGACCGTGTGCCGTGTTATCACGATTTCGCAATGTTCCCCGAATTCACAGTACCATGCATAAGCCCGTTGCTCGGTAAATCCAGGTAAAATCTTCAGAACACGTCAAACTTCCGCCAAAATTTCTGTGCTGGTCAAGAAGAGGTGATTCTGCAACTGTAAGGTTCGATACAAACGGCGCGCTGCCCCTTGCCAGCCGGCCACAGAAATCCAGAAATTGGTGTCACTGACGATGCGGAGCGGCATTGGGTTCTTTCCGGACGACGCTGATCAAATTATCGACAACGTCGCCAAATGATTCATCATTAAGCGCCTCATAGTCAACGCCTTGTTCCGCACAGTAGATGCGAAAGCGATTCTCAGTAAACTGAAAAAGCTTGTCGCGCTCGCCTTCAGAATCGGCAAGCCAGTATTCATCTACCATATCAAGTTCCGGTAGCAGCGCCTGGAGTTGCTCTGTTGTACGTCCTTCATTGATCAACATCCGCAAGTATTCTTCACGCAACAGCAGACGTTTCTGCCGACGTTCCAGGCGTTCAAACTCCTCGATTGGCAACGCCACCAATTGCCGATGGTCACCATCGGCCACATAGACCCCATGGGTTTCCCGAATTTTCTTTACCATGTCAGAGACATCAGGATACTCTGCAATTTGAACGGTTTCCATTGTTTGTTCAGCCATCTCAGTCACTCCTTCCAATCCCGCACTATTATATCGCTCATTATACCACACGTCTTGCATCGATTTCATCTACTTCAACCCCGTCGTCGCAATCCCTGTGGTGATAAAGCGCTGCAAAAAGGCAAAGACCAACGTAATCGGCAGCAGCGTGAGCACCGTCATCGCCAGCACGTAATGCCACTGCGTGTTCAACTCGCCCTGAAACGCGTTGAGCCCCACTTGCAGCGTAAAGACCTCGGTGCGGCTCAGCACGATCAGCGGCCAGAGAAAGTCATTCCAGCGCCACATCACCGAGAATATCGCGAGCACAGCGACCGCGGGCGCGGCGAGCGGCAAGACGATCTGCCAATAGATCCGCCACTCACTGGCGCCGTCAATGCGCGCCGAGTCGAGTAGCTCATCGGGCAGGGTGAGCATGTATTGGCGCAGCAGAAAAACGCCCGTTGGTGTGGCCGCGCCGGGGATGATCACGCCCCACAGGCTGTTGTTCCAGCCAATGGTTGTAATCACCAGGAAGACCGGCACAAGGATCACCGAAATTGGGATCATGAGCGTGCTGATGATGATGACGAAGATGGCGTTGCGCCCACGGAAGCGATATTTGCTCAGCGCAAACGCGGCCATGCTGTTGATGAGCAAGGTGATCAGTGTGGCGACGACGGTGACGATGACACTGTTGCGCAGATAGAGCAGAAAGTTAAAGCGCTCCAGTGGGTCGGTGTAATTCTCCCATGCCAGGCTGATCTCACGGATCTCCTCGCGCTGATCAATGTTGACACGAATGATCTCGCCGGGATTCGCCGGATCGACCATCTGTGCCTCGATCCCTACCCGCCGCACCTGCGCCAACTGTACCACCGAACCATCTTCCAACGTGACATTGAAAATGGGCAGCGGCTCATCATATCCTTCAACCGTGACTGTCTGCTGTGTGTAGGGCAAAAACTGCGGCGGAAACTCCACCAGCGCCGCCTGCGTCTTGAACGACGAGAGCACCAGCCACAACACCGGCCCAAACATCAGTAGCGTCCCCAATCCCAAGTAGAGATAGGTGAATACATCTGTAAAGTCAAGCTGCCGCCGCCCGCGCGTGCGAAAGAGAAAGGTTTGTAGGATCGTTAGCATTGGTTACCCCTTTTGGGACAGTATCCAGTGATCAGTCATCAGTTTTCAGTCCCGCCAGGGCGCACGGCACCCTTCCAACGGGTAGTGACAATGCTTGTCACTTGATAGTCATCAGTCAGTGAGACTGTGAGTTAGCTACTGCCCACTGATTACTGATGACTGTCCACTGCACTACGTCGCTTCCGACCGATTGCCGAGCCACAACTGGATCAGCGTGAAAAACAAGAGCGCCACGCCGAGCACGACCGAGGCCGCGGAGGCGAGGCCAAAGCGTTGGATCTGGTTGGCAAAGCCGGTGTCGTAGATGTATTGGACCATGTAGAGCGTTGCCGTGCCCGGTCCACCGCCGGTGAGTACGAAGATCTGGTCGAAGACTTGCACGGCGCGGATCAGCGAGAGCACAAGCACCACAAACATGGTCGGCATGAGCAGCGGCAAGGTGACGCCCCAGAAGGTTGCCCAGCCGCCGGCCCCGTCAATCGACGCGGCTTCGTAGAGTTCGGCGGGGATCGACTGGAGACCGGCGAGCAGGATCAATGTGTAAAATCCCATCAGCGCCCAAATGCTGACAAAGATCACCCAGAAAGTCGCCTGGTCTGGATCGAGCAGGAAGCGCATTGGTTCGCTGCCGAGGTTGACGAGGAAGGCGTTGAGAATGCCATTGCGTTGCAGAATCCATTTCCAGATCAGCGCCACCACCACCGGCGAGAGTAATACGGGATAGAAGAAGATGCCGCGGAAAAAGCCGCGCCCCACCACTGCCCGGTTGAGCACGAGCGCTGTTACAAGCGAAAAGAGCACCATACCGCCGACTTGGAAGAGCACAAAGAAACCGGTGTTATAGATGCCGCGCCAGAAGAGATCTTCGCGACAGGAATCGGGGTCGAGGTAGCTCGTACAGTCAAAGAGCCGGGCAAAGTTCTGCGCGCCGACAAAGGTGCGGTCTTGGGGGAATAACTCTGTACCGCCGGTAAAGGCATAGTAAAAATTGAGCAGCATCGGGAAGAGCACAAAGATGCCGAAGATCAGCAGGTTGGGCAGCACAAAGATATAGCCCATCTTCTGTACACCCAACCACTGCTGCAAGGGGTTCATGAGCAGCTCGACGCCATTCATCAACAGCGCGAAGAGGCGGTAGATCAGATATCCCGGCCATTCCAAAGGTGAACGACGTGGAATTTGGATGTCGAGATTTGGGTTCCTAGTTGAAGCCACAGGCATTCTCCACAAAAACAATGATCCACAAAGTCACACAAAAATTCACGAAGTTTTTCTTCGTGTGACTTCGCGTGACTTCGTGGATCATTCAAGTCTTAATTGATCCCAATCGGTTACTCGTTCGCGGCAGCTAACCCTTCATCGATGTCCTGCTGAATGCGCGCAATGGCATCGTCCAGCGTCAACTCACCGATGATCGCTTGAGTCAGACGATCGCGCGTGGCGTCGAAGATGACACGGTTGTAGGGATAGCCCTGCAAGCGATAGGCAATCGGGTCCAGGACACTCACCTGGCTGACGAAGGTGTTGAGAGCCGCTTTCGCCAACTCGGAGTCGGTTTCAAAATCAATGCCCTGTTCGGAAAGGCCAAGGTGGGCCGGAATAAAGAGGGTGCGGGCGGAGAACTCAGCCAGAATATCCTCACTGGCCAGATACTCCATGACACGCGCTACTTCTTCAGGATGTTCCGTATTGGCAATGCCAACCAACGCCGCGCCGCCGGGCATACCAGTGCACGCAGCCGGGCCGCAGGGGTTGGGCACGGCGATCCAGTCAAAGGCATCGCCAATTTGCTGATTGAACTGGCCGATCTGCCAGCTCCCGGACATGTACATCACGACCTCGGCGTTGATAAACTGCTCGTTGCCCGCGGCGTAACTGCCGCCGGAACCGACCCAGACATCGGGCAGCATCACGCCGTTGTTGTGCCACTCGACCAGCAACTCGGCCATTGTGCGAAACCCTTCATCTTCGACCGTGGGGTTGCCCTCGTCATCAAAGTATTTGGCACCCTGACTAATGGCGGGGCCGGCAAAGCGGTGGCCGGTGCGGTCCATGACCAGCGGGTAGCTTGTGCCGGTTGCTTCGGCGACTTGTTGGGTTGCCTCCACCCAATCCTGCCAGGTCGCACCTTCGCCGGGCAGTTCGACACCCGCCTGCTCAAAGAGCGTGCGGTTGACAAAGGGGCCGGTGACGGTAAGCTGGGTCATAAAGCCGTTGATCGCATCCTCATTCCCCGGCAAGCGCAGCCAGTCGAGGAAGGGACCAAAGTTCTCTTCCCAGTACTCGGGATTTTCCAGATAGGGGCGCAGGTCGAGGTAATATTCGGCCAAGCCACCCAAATCGGTGACACGGGCCATGTCGGGACCCTCGCCGGCGGCCAGTTGGATCGGCAGGTTTTCGAGGATCTGCTGGTAGGCGACGGTATCCATCACGACACGGATGTCGGGGTTTTCGGCCTCGAAGCGGTCGAGCAGATCGCGCATCACCACATCTTCATTGCCGTCGGTGTACCAGGTCATGCGCAGTTCAACCACATCACCGGATGTCGCTTCGCCGGCGGCTTCCTCGGCAGGGGCTTCGGTTGCTGCGGCAGCGGCATCATCCGCCGCAGGGGCTTCTTCGGCGCTATCACCGGCTGGCGCGGCTGGCGCGGCACATTGCACAGCAAAGAGCGCAAAGATCAACATGACTGTCATGAGCAGCCAACTCTTGCGTTTCATCATCATCGATTCTCCTTTGATTCGGTAGATGGGTTTGTCAGGTAAGGTTCGTTAGTAAAAATAGATTTATCGATTGTCCGCACAGCAGACATTTGTACGGGCAAAAGTGCACCCTATTGGCGCACGTCGAAAACACCTTGACACGAGGATACGGTGGGGGATATGCAGTGATACGCCATCAATATAACAAATTTCCTGGCGCGTCACAAATTACAGAGGGCAATACATCTGTGGCAACGGATATAAAAGATGCCTCTGCAATCAGAACGATTCCGATTGCCAATCCGCCAGATTTCGCTGTTCTGTATCAAAGGCGATGCCCCTTAGCGCTCAAACGTGAACAACTCCGTCCGATGCCGCTCAATAAAATCCCAGTCATATACCACCCCCAACCCCGGCCCCTCAGGCACCGACACGCAGCCATCCGCCCCCAAATCCTCGGGCTGATCCGAGTAGCCACAGGTGTAGACCGGCGGCACACAGTTGGGCATGCCCGGCCCCATGAGTGCCATCTCATAAAAATGGGTGTTGCGGATCGCCGAGATCACGGCGCGGTGGGCGGGGCCACAGGCGTGCATCTGCACATCGAGACCGAGCGCCTCACAGAAGTGCGCAATCTTCATGGCACCGGTGATGCCCAGATCATACTCAGGGTCGGCGTGGATCATGTCGCAACCGCCGGCCAGCAGGAAGTTGGCCTTCTGCTCCAGCCCGCGCACATGTTCGCTGACCAGGATCGGCGTATCCAGTTTTTCGCGCAGCCGTTGGTGACCCATCGCCGCAATACCGGTATCGCGGTAGGGATCTTCATACCAGAAATAGCCGGCCTCATCGCAGGCACGGCCCACGTAGAGCGCGTCGAGAAAGGTACGCAACTGACAGGCCGGGTCGATCATCAGGTACATCTCATCGCCGACCCGTGCGCGCACGCCAAGCAGGTTGCGTGCCTCTTTGCGCGCGTCGCCCTCGTGCCAGCCGTGGATCTTGAAGCCGCGGAAGCCTTGTTCCTTGCACTGTTCGGCGTAGTCGGCGAAGGCTTCCGGCGTGTCGAGGCCGCCCGGTTCGATCTGGGCGTGGTAGGTGCTGGCGTAGGCAGGCAGCCGTTTGCGGTAGCCACCCAACATGGTGGCCACCGACATGTTGTACTTTTTCCCTACCAAATCCCAAAGCGCAATATCCAACGGACCGTGGCCCATATGATCATACGCGCGAATTTCACGTTTGAGATCGTCGTAGATCTGCTCGCGCGCTTCGGGATCTCGCCCCAACAATTGAGGCGCCAACATGCGCGCCTGGCCCAACGACGATGGTGTACCTACCCAGTGGGTGACGTACTCACCCTGCGCCCCGTCGTCACAGATGATGCGCACGGCAAAACGGTTGGCCGTCAGGTGCGAGCCGCGCTGGTAGATCAAATTGGCAACCCCAGCCGCCGAATGCGAGCCCAGGCCCAGGTTGTTGACATCGAAGCTGAAGGCGTGAATTTCAACGCGATCGATGGTGCTCACAGTGGTCTCCTTTTGCATGTAAGGCGCTTGCAAATAATAAAACACCCCATCCTGTAGGCGCCTAGAAGGATTTATTTTCTTGCAATGGCCTAATGATAATAATGACGGTGGTGACAGTCAAGCGGGTGGGGATGGGCCGGCAGGCAACCGTCTCGCCATTGTGCCACAAAATAGAGGAATTCACAACGAAGTTTGCAAAGCGCTGCCTGCGCAAGCTATCGTACCCGTTGCCACAGAACACCGTAGAGCAGAACCACAACCCAAACCACAGAGCACACGGAGGACAGACAAGCCGCTTTCTCTGTGCGACGGCGCGGGACCACTATTTAAGGTTCTGGACACTGCGAATTCCTGTATCACAGGAGTAATGATCGGTCGTCACTCGTCGGTCGTCACTCAACATGAGGTCTGCCAGCCAATCAGTGCGCAACGCGCATACGTGTGACAGTCACGTTGTCCCTCCTCAAAGATCTGCTTGACATCTGGATAAAAGAGGCGTAAAATTTTATTGACTAATCAATAAAAGAGGGGGATATGGCACAGCATCAAACATACGACGAGCGGCGGCAGCAGATCATTCAAGGCGCATTACAGGCCTTTTCGGACAAGGGCTATCTCGGCGCATCCAACAAGGATATCGCCCTGGCAGCCGGCATCAATTCGGCACCGCTGATCTATCATTACTTTGAGAACAAAGAAGCGCTCTTTCAGGCGGTCATCCAAGAGTGTATACCGCCCGTCAATATGGCTACGCAGGCGGAAAGGTGGCAGGCGCTACCGGTACGGGAGACGTTAACCCACATCGGTACCGAGTTCGTCAAGGCGATGTCACAACCGCAGACAGTGACATTGGTCCGCTTGTTGCTCGGCGAAGCTCTGCGCGAACCGGAGGTAATCAACGCGCTCTATAAGAGCGGCCCTGCCCACGTTCTTGGCTTTTTATACAACTATTTTGGCGATCTCATGCAGCAGCAGCGGATGAACCAGGCGGACTTGGGCGCAACCGTCCGCTGTTTCATCGGTCCCCTATTGGCCTATGTCCTGAGCAGCCAGATCCTGACCTTCCCCGATGAGAAGACACCGGACGCGGATATCATGGTCGAGACGGCTATTACCATTTTTATGAAGGGCATAGGACTCGTCGAAAAAGAGGAACACTCATATGGGCAGTGAACTGAAATTGCACCGTTCTCAAGCGAGAAAAATGGCAATTCCAGCCGCATCCCCATAGGAGCCAAGAGGAAAAGTGACGCTATGCTCAGTCTCCGCTGGCGCTATGCCTGGCGCGATCTCTGGTACCACAAGACCCGCACGCTGCTCGTTGTGCTGTCGATTGCCGTGGGCATTTTTGCCTTTGGTTCAATCCTGGGAACGATCGCGACGCTCAACCGCGATCTGCCGATCAAATATGCCGAGATTGCGCCGGCCAGTGCCATCCTGCATACATCCCCCTTTGACGATGCAATGGCCGATGCCATCCGCCGCATGCCGGAGATTGCCAGGGCAGAGGCCCGTTTTCTGCTACGGGCGCGCTATTTCCAGGAGGAAGGCCAGGGGGACAGTGGGGAGTGGCACGATCTCGAATTGCTGTTCATTGAGGATTACAATACCAATGCCATTAACATCATCACCCCTTACGCCGGCAGTTGGCCGCCGCCGGATCGTGCTCTCTTGGTTGAACGCAATTCGCTGCCGCTCATGGAACGCGCGATCGGCAGCACTGTGCAAATTGAAACCCCGACTGGTGTTGAGCGCACCTTGCCGATCCGCGGCCTTACCCACGATATGAATCAACCACCGGCACAGATTACCGGTGTGCCCTATGCCTACGCCACCTGTGACACTATCGAGTGGTTGGGCTATCCTTGCCGTTATAATGAACTGCAACTGATTGTGAGCGAGGGGCGCAGTGACAAAGCCCACATTACCTCCGTTGCCACGGCCGTCGCCGACAAATTTGAAGATGCCGGTTACACCGTCTTCTGGACGGAAGTGCCCCGGCCCAATTACCATTTTGCCCAGGATTTCTTGCCGACGATCCAGTTGATCCTCGGCATCCTCGGCACATTGGCGCTGGTGCTGAGCGGTTTTCTGGTCTTCAATGTCGTCACCGCCATCGTTGCCCAACAGACCCGGCAGATTGGGGTCATGAAGGCCGTGGGGGCCCAATCCAACACCATTACGGTGCTCTACTTGCGCATGGTCTTTGCCTTTGGCCTCTGTGCATTGCTCTTTGCGGTGCCACTGGGCGCGCTCGGCGCCCACACCTTTTCACACTTCATCGCCGGTCAGCTAAACTTTGACCTCGAAGGGCTAAATCTTTCGTTTGGGGTGCTGGCACTCGAGTTTGCGATTGGTCTACTGGTGCCGGTGTTGGCCGCGCTGATCCCCATCCTGGGTGTGGCGCGCATGACCGTGCGCGCGGCGGTGCAAGAACAGGGCACCGAAGCCGGCCCACCCGTTACCGGCGGTCTGCTGAACATGTGGGTACGGATGCAAAAGCACTTGCGCTTTCCTCGTCCTGTCATGCTCTCCTTGCGCAACACCTTTCGCCGCCGCGAACGGCTGATCCGCACGCTGATACCACTGGCATTGGGCGGTGCGATCTTTATGTCCGTCTTGACCCTGCGCGCATCCCTTTATACCACGCTGGAATCGATGTTGGTCAGCCAGGGCTACGATGTGCAGATCCAGCTCGATGATGCCTATACCAGTCGCCGAGTGCTGCAAGTGATCGACGGCGTCCCCGGTGTTGTCGCCGCCGAAGCGTGGACGACGCGTGAAGCAATCCCCGTGCGCGCCGACGGCAGCGAGGCCGACGATGCCCGCCTCTTTGCCGTTCCCCCCGATACCAAGATCTATCACCCCGATCTCGTTGCCGGACGCTGGTTGCGTGCCGACGATCGCGATGGCATTGTGGTGGCAGCGGGGTTACTGCTGGCGGAGCCTGAATTTGCGCTGGGCCAACCACTCACGTTGCGGATCAATGGGGAAGAGTTGGTCTGGACGATTATCGGGGTGACGGAGACCTTTCAACCACCGCTGGCACCGGCCACGCTTTACGTCAACCAGAGCGCACTTTGGCGCCAATTGGGCTACCACAATCAGACCGACACCTTGCGCTTTCTCACGGTCGATCACAAAGCGTCGACCCATCTTTCAGTAGCACAGGCTCTCGAAGGGCGGCTTACCCAGGCCGGTATCGGCATCCGCTCGACGCGTACCTCAACAGAGGATCGGCGCATCTTTGGTGAACGCTTTACGATCATCACGAGCGTGCTTTTGATCATGGCCTTTTTGTTGGCGGTCGTCGGCAGTTTGGGATTGATGGGGACGATGAGCATCAATGTGCTGGAGCGCAAGCGGGAGGTGGGAGTGATGCGCGCGATTGGGGCCACAACGTCGAGCATCCTGCAGATCTTTGTGATAGAAGGAGTGATTATCGGTGCGCTTTCCTGGATAGGGGGTCTGCTTGCCTCGTTTCCGATCAGCTACCTCATGAGCATCCGCATTGGTATGGTCTTCACCAAGCAGCCGCTGCACTATATTTACGATGGGCGCGGGCCCTTCCTCTGGCTCGGGATCATCATGACTGTTGCCGCGCTGGCTAGCTTGGTGCCGGCCAACAACGCGGCAAATCTGCTGGTACGGGAGACATTGGCGTATGAATAAAAAAGCGCCGGGGCCGTTGGTCCTCATCGCCGGGTAAGCAGAAGCCAGCGATCCGTAGAAGTTCACATTACCTCAATCTGCAATTTGACGATTCTCCCAACCCTGGTATATACTCTGGAAACAATCGCTTATGGGGGATTAGCTCAGCTGGCTAGAGCGCTACGTTGACATCGTAGAGGTCACTGGTTCAAGTCCAGTATCTCCCACTCAAATTTAATATTATAGGTGTAATTTAGCCGCTATTTTTGCTCCATGAGCAGATTTAGCGGCTTTTTTGTTGTCTATTGATTGCTAATTACGTTGAAAAATATCATGAAATTATCACAGCTTGTTGAAGGATTTTTCTTAGATAAAGAGTTGACCATAAGCAGCAATACAGCAGCAACGTATGGTTACTATTTCAATAGCGTAATTGATTTTTTGTCTAATAAAGAGGTCAGCAGCATTACCGCAGCAGATGTTAAACGATATCTGATTTATGTAGTTAAAGACAAAGGATTGACAAAACGAACTGCGTATGACCGCCATACAGCATTAAGTAGCCTGTACAGTTGGGCACACGCTGAATTAGGCATTGATAACATAATGCGCAAAGTGCAAAAGCCGACTTATACCAAGCGTGTGATTGAACCGTTTACAGGGGAGGAATTGCAGAAGTTGATAAAGAATTTGAACAAATCGAATTATAGGTTTAACGCTGTCCTTTTAACGCTACTAGATAGTGGTTTACGCATAAGTGAACTGAGTAATTTAACTATAGCTGATTACACAAGAGACACAGGAAAGCTATTTATCAGAAGTGGCAAAGGCGATAAAGACCGAATCGTTTACCTTGGCAAGAAATCACGTAAAGCCATTTGGCGATATTTGGCAGATAGACCTAATGCAAAACCAAGTGAACCATTGTTTGCTTCATCAAACCTAACACCATTATCACGGCATAACATTAGGCGGGATTTGAAAAAGTATGGTGATTCACTAGGAATCAAATGCAATCCGCATAAATGCCGTCATACATTTGCAGTCAACTTTTTGCGCAATGGTGGCAACATTCGACAACTGCAAGTGATATTAGGTCATAGCCGTTTAGATATGATTCAGACGTACACAAAGCTTGCTGAGATTGATTTGCAACAAGCTACAAATTTCTCACCAGTAGATAATTTGTAACGAGATTTTTTTAATATACAACCTAACAAACTTTTAGATTTTTAAACATGTGGGAGAAAAAATATGAAAATTTTGATAGAGGGAACTGAAGTACTGTCAGTAAGAGATGCAGCAACGTTGGCAAATAAATCAACGGTGACAATTTACGATTGGATTCATAAAGGGTATATCGAGACAAAGACCCATAACGAACAAATGTTTATCGTAAAAACAAGTTTGGAAAAGTATTTAGAGGAACGCAGCACAGAATAGCCTGTTTGCCTCTCAAAGTGCAGAGGATTGGCGATTTTTGAGAGGTGAAATCGTTTCAAGGTCATTTTGTACCAATCAACATTTTTAGGGTGAAAAAACCATGCATATAGGGGGTTTATCGACAATCAAAAGAATACTACTTGTCTCAGGTGTAACAATTGTCTGCCTATTGCTCTTTGCCACACCTGTACATGCGCAAGAAGTTATGTTTGGCAGTCGTATAGCTAGCAAAGATAACCGCTTTCTATTGCCTGTAGCAAGTAATTTACTTTCCTCAGATGAACAGAAACACATCAATCGGGGGAGTGTAAGAGCATGGGATATCACGATAGCCTATGGCAGTGCGATTTATCCAATTGCTAATGGGAAAGTAATTTATGCCGGTTGCAATAATGCGGGGGGCTACGGCTGTTGGGTAATGATTGACCATTTAAACGGCTATAAGTCCATTCTTGCTCATATGATAAACGGCTCTATCAGAGTAAAAAGCGGTCAAATGGTTAAACAGAATCAAATCATTGGTCAAGTTGGGTGGACAGGGATGACAAGCTTTGGTCCACATACCCATTTAGAGATTCATTCCAGTAATGGCAGAGCACGAATTGACCAATTGTTTGATAAACGGCTGATGGTAGTTTGTAACCTGTGCAATGCTCCGACAAATAAGCCGGTGGTAGCAAAAAAAACCTACAACAGCACTAGGCAACAGATTACTAACCGCTTTCAATTGAATCCTGTTTGGCTGGTTGTTGGCTTAGTACTATTTATCCTTTATCTGCTCTACAGTCCTAAGAATAGCTTTGTCAGTGGCGCTTATATTGGCTCTGGATTCGCTTTTTTGACCGTTGGCATAGCAATATTACCATTTATCGATTTGCATGGCTTACAGGTGGATTCTAAGTCTACGAATTTTCAACAGATTCATGCAATCGTTCAAAAGTGGGAAGGCAATCAATGTACTGTTGATCCAGTGCTTACCTTCGCTGGTATTACGCAAGGAACTTATAACAGATATCGAATGGAACAAGGGTTTAGCTATCAGAATGTTTGTTCGATTCGCAAACAAGAAATCCAAGATATCTATTATCGCTATTACTGGCTTGCCAGTGGTGCTAATCAACTACCAACGAAACTAGCAATCACTTATTACGATTTTGCCATTAATGCCGGTGTAGGAACAGCAAAAACAGCGTTAGCAACATGTGGAATGGATACCCACTGTTTCAATAATTATCGGGTGACCTATTACAAAAGTTTGAAATACTGTTCTCTCTATTGCAATGGGTGGCTCAATCGAGTAGAGGATATGCGGAGGTATAGCGAATGACAGGCAAGCAAATCATTATGTCAGTCGTTGTACTAATCGCTTTTGTCAGGATAGGCGGATGTAGCACACTGGAATGTTTAGCCATCCGCTTAGTCATCAATGTAATCGTAATCGTTTTAGTTTTATCGTTAATTTCAAATTTATTGGAGAAGAATCATGCAAATTTTCATTTCATTTATCACCAATGCTTATTACATTTTGGGGAGTACAATTATTGTTTTCTTTGCGATGAAATACGCACTAGAACAGATGAACTCAGGATTAGACCTAATCAAGGCTGTTTCAAGAATGTTGGGCTTTATCGTCTTTTTCTTAGCATTAGTGTTCGTTTTACCTGCTTTGTTTGAATTTGGTACCAATAAGACCATTTCCAGAATGCAAAATAGCACCACAAGCAAAAATATCATTGCTTTAGTGGAGGATGGTTCTAAATTGCTTGCACAGGAGAGTGTCAATTTATCCAGAGTTGAGGTAGATGAATCTTCTTTGGCGAATGAAGCACAAGAGCTTTATGACGACGTACAGAGCAATGTACAGAGCAATTCCAAGAGCGATGTCAGTAGTGAACATGCTGCCTCACAAACTAGCGTACAAATGGCACCACAATCAAACGTAATAGCTGCTCCAGTACAAAAACCATTAGTGCTAGCACCAGAATATTTGACAGCTACTCCTAAACCGCTTGTATTGTTCGATGCGGCTAATACACCAACATCAATTCCTCTGGTTTTGATAGAAGCCCAAAATACACCTACACCAGTACCTTTGATGCTTCTGGAAGCTGCTGATGATGGTGGCGGAGGGCCACAAACTTACACTGTGCAAGCTGGTGATAGCCTTTTCAAGATTGCCAACAAATTTGGTGTAACTGTTGCTGCTCTTTGTCAGGCAAACAATTTGAGAGACTGCAATATTGTTGCCAAAGGAAAAAAGCTTGTTATCCCATAGGAGTGAAACAAACATGGCTATTACACAGGAAATTGCAAGAAAGACACTTTTTACCAGTGGTGCAAGAAAAAACAGACACAACTTTTTTAAGAGCCTCACAACAGACGCATTGGGGTTTGGTTGGTCTGTTCTGAACTCTGAGTACAAACACATCTACACAGTTCACAAAGCCATCCCAAGCGCCTGTATGTCTCTCTCAGAGGCTTTTATTACACTGCTTGATAGTTTGCTTAGATCCAAGGATAGATTAGCCAGAGGCTTTGATAAAAAGCTCTTTGACTTGGTTGATGCTCAACTTAGAAAACATCTAAGCAATGATGTCAGCACACCTAAGTTTTATGGAATGAAGAGAGGCAGTTATGAAACGCCCATTTCATGGGTGATAAAGGTCAATTTTCAGGAAGTAGATGTTACCAAATTATCAGCCATTGAAACAACTTTGGAAGAAATTCTCTCAAGAAATGGCTATGCCGGTAATGTCATGGTGCATTATCGGCCATTAAGGGTAGAAATCAGCAAACCTACTGATAGCTTACCAGTATTCTTATTGAGTGACATTTGGGACAAGCTAAATCAGTTTCCCACAAATCAAGGCATTGCAGTTCCGGCAATGTGTTTCGACACTGGGAAAAGCGATTTATATGATGTGAAATTGGTCAACGAGAATCGGTCAATTTTCATTGTTGGGAAACCAGGGAGTGGAAAATCTCAAATTGCCCTAAGTCTGTTGCTTAGCCTCTGTTATCTCAACAATCCCAATTCCTTGTCAATGGTCATCTGTGATCCAAAGGCTGACGACTATTTACCTTTGTCCAATCTTACCCATTTAGCAATGCCTGTCATTACTGAGCCAGAGCGACTATTAGAAACGCTGGAAAAGTTGGTCAATGAAATGGATTCTAGGCGGGATAGAGGGCTAAAAGGTGATAGAAGCTATAAGCAACATTTAATTGCCGTCTACGTTGATGAATTGGCCGATATTCAAGCCAGTTTGAAAGGTGAGGAAAAACAGCGCTTTATTACAGCTTGGCAACGCTTAGCCCAACGGGGTAGAAGTGCCGGAATAATTGTTATTGGCTCAACACAAAGGCCATATGACTTAGAGGGCAGCTTATACGCCAATCTCAATTTGAAATTTGTGGGTGCATTAAATAGCCCTGCTGAAAGTGCTGCAATCGCCGGTAAAGGTGTTATTACTTCTAAGCTTTCCC
>Ga0116151_10002837_pt1 | contig 15793 bp, 10 predicted proteins | sample AD_UKC117_MetaG_FD_89893 | JGI IMG/M metagenome (GOLD analysis project Ga0116151, IMG submission 89893) | Active sludge microbial communities of municipal wastewater-treating anaerobic digesters from Hong Kong - AD_UKC117_MetaG | ecosystem: Engineered > Bioreactor > Anaerobic > Digestate...
AGTCACAATTTATTGCAAAACATTAAGAATATTTCTTAAACATATTGAGTTGTATACAATAAAAAACCGACAATCCATACGGATTGTATATTCAAAAAAAAAGAGTTGATTATATTTTCAGGAAACAATATAAGGCGAGTCAATACAGGGTTAGTTAATTATCTTGCCTAATTATTCCGACACCCCTGACCTTGAGTCTAATTAATGGGGGCCACACAATCATGAGAATTATTTTCAAACTACTTGTTTTTACACTTTTTTTAATGTCCGCTGTTTTTTTTAGCTGTGAAGAAAGTGGAGAGGGTACTGACAATAAGGACAAAACAAAGCCGCAATATTTCAAAGTTATATTTGAATCAAACAATGGTTTAGAAGTTAAAGAGCAGAACGTAGAAAAGGGCAAAACGGTTAAGGAACCTGATACTCCAATTAAAGAAGGATACTTCTTTTCTGGTTGGTGTTCTGATATTGAATTAACCGAAATGTGGGATTTTAACACAAAAGTTGATTCTGATCTTACGTTATACGCGAAGTGGACAGACGTATTGCCCGAAAAATTTGCTGTAACTTTTGTTTCAAACGGTGGAAGTGCTGTGTCACAGCAAATGGTAATATTTGGTGCTACAGCAATTAGCCCAATTGATCCGTTAAAGAGTGGATACGTTTTTGATGGATGGTACTCCGATAATTCGCTTACAACAGTCTTTGATTTTTCAGAAACTATAACTTCAGATGTTACATTATACGCGAAGTGGAGTCCCGTAGTTATAAATCATATTGTTACTTTTGAATCAAACGACGGAAGTTCGGTGTTACCGCAAACTGTTTCTAGTGGGGGTAATGCATCCCGTCCGGCTGACCCTGTAAAAAGCGGATTTACCTTTGAGGGCTGGTATTCTGACAGATTATTCACAACCGCTTTTGACTTCTCGGATGAGATAACTTCTGATGTTACATTATACGCGAAGTGGAGTCCTGAAGTTATAAATCATATTGTTACTTTTGAGTCAAACGACGGAAGTTCGGTGTCACCACAAACTGTTTCTGATGGCGGTAACGCGTTCCGTCCGGCTGACCCTGTAAAAGGTGGATTTACCTTTGAGGGCTGGTATTCTGACAGATTACTTACAACCGCTTTTGATTTCTCGGATGAGATAACCTCGGATATAACTTTATACGCGAAGTGGAGTCCTGAAACAAATTCTGGTCATACCATAACATTAACTTATGATGGGCCAAATGTTAGTCCCAGAGTTGTTTACGTAAGCTGGATAGAGGATGAGAGTGAAAACGTACTTCAAAATATCTTTATTTGCGATCGGATATTACCCAATCTTACAGGGAAAGATGGTTTAACGGGAGTTGCATTGCCTTTCTGGAAACAAAACAAGTACGATGTTAATATGGTAGATGGTATGACCGGAGCTTCTACTCAGGTAAGTAAAACCGTAACTCGTACGCTGGATATTGGAACAACAAGGCGTTTCAGAGTCTATTTCGAGATAGACAGGTCGCGTAATGGCAATACATATTTCAATGATAGACCATCGTTTATATATCGCTCGTCAATTATTGATCTTGATAATATTGCTACAGAATACACATTATCGCTATACGGTTATATGGGCAATGGCACGCAGAGTGGAACATTTGGCCAACATGTGAATGTGGGGCAAAATGTTCCGGGTTATGGACCTTATGTATTTATGAATTCGTTAAATTATCTTGAACCCTTAAATGATATGGTTACACAAATAAAGGTAATAGTAGAAGAGAATTAAAATCCTGTAAGCTTTCAATAATTGATTATCCGGATACAGATTTTTCTAATTTGTGTCCGGATACTGTAATACATACTTTTTTGTATTAGACAAATTCCCAAAACATCACAAACATGATGCTTGATAAAAATATAGCATGGTTGTGCTTGTATTAATTTATATTTATTGACATCAGCTGTATATTGATCTATACATTTCTACGTGGTACAGAGTAATTGTTTTACTACCATAATCAGACATAATCATATAAAAACCGTCATTAACTTAATTTACTTTGGAATTAGAAGTGAGTATTCGAAATTATAATGTATAAATATTAAGGTGTGGATATGCTTAAAAGATTAATACTAAAAAAATTTGAAAACAGTCATATAATGGAGCAACGTAGAGCCGCGGCTCTGCTTTATTTTTACATTATAGTAATAGGTCTGCTTTTTTGTGCGGGGCTATTTACTGCTGTTTTAAATCCCTCAAGCGCAGTAAGAGTAATCTCGGGAGTAAGCACAATCGCAGGTTTTATTATCCTTGGCATAAGCAGGTTAAAAGCTGGAAATTTTAGACAAGCCGTAAATTTTTTCCTTATTCCTACTGTTATACAGGTTATTATGATCAGGTTCTATATAGGTTTTAACTTTCCAGCATCAGGGTTCACCTCTTATATCTACTATTTTTTGTTTGTTATAGCTTTTGCCGCAACATTCAGTAAAAAAATTTCCGTGCCGCTTATTTCAGTGCTATTTTTTGTATCCAATATAATCTTTTATCTGGTTGTAAGTAAGGGACTTAAAGATGTTCTGTTACAGATTTCTACTGATGGAATTATTCACAGCTCTGCGGCAATGATCGTTATTGCTCTGGTATGTTATATTCAGATCAATTTATCACAGGCATTTATGGAAAATCTGAAAGATGAATCAAACCTTAACAAAACACAGCTTGAAAAGATAAAATATCTATTCTCTTCAATTAAAAATTCAACGCAAAGGCTTAAAGATGCGTCCGAGAAGTTTTCTGTTACTTCACAATCCATCTCCAGTGGTGCACGTGAACAGTCGGCTGTTCTCGAAGAGTCATCGGCAGCCATGGAAGAGATGACAGCTACAATATCAATGATCAGTGATGATATTACTAAACAGGCAAAGACAATAGACGATGTAGATAAATCTGTTAATAATCTGTCAGAACTAATAGCTCAGGTAGCCTCGCATGCCGAACATATCATGAAGGAGTCAAACAGATCTATCAGGGAAGGGGATAATGCGGCGTCTAACTCTTCATTGGCAATGGATGGTATAAAAAGAATTCAGCAAAGTTCTGAAAAAATACGTGATATTATACTTCTTATTTCAAAATTGGCAGACCAGACAAATTTGCTTGCCCTTAACGCTGCGATAGAATCGGCAAGAGCAGGGGACGCGGGTTACGGGTTTGCTGTTGTTGCCGATGAGATCTCAAAATTAGCTGAAAACAGTACATCGTCGGCACGAGAAATATCAGATTTGATAAACGAAACATCATCTGTTATAGCACAAAACTACGATTTTTTCTCAGGATTTGAAAAACAGATTCATGATATGCGGGACACATTGAGAAATACTGCTAATCTTAGCAAACAGATGAACGAAGCAGCACATAACCAGCTGGGTTTTAGTAATAATGTTAAGAGTTCCATGAATATGATAAACTCTGTTGTCTCCAAAATAGCAGACGCAACAAAAGAGCAGACACAAACTTCTCTTACACTATCAAGATCACTTGAAAGTGCAAGTGAGATTACACAGTCATATGCGATTAATGCAGAAGATTTAAATACAATTACACAGGAACTTAAAAATATCACAAAGGTACTTAATGAAGAGATGAAGTAAAAAAAATAGAGAGTACAATATGTCTTAAAAAACGAGGTTAAATAAAGAGTCTGTAAAAAAACTGATAAACCTGCCAATCAGGTTATATTCGTCTCCAAATATACGGGGAAGTATCAAGAGAATAATCAAAATAATAAATCCAGCTTTACTATCAAGCTTGGCATATTTCGCAGCAGCTTTTTGAGGAAGCAAACCAATTACAATTTTACCTCCATCCAGAGGAGGCAACGGTATAAGATTGAAAATACCCAGAACTGTATTTAAAAGGGCAGTGTTTACAAAACTTGTATATAAAAAAACTGAAATGATATTTTTGGGGATAGACATAGATTTTAGCATAATGATAATTGCTAAGAATATTGCTGCCAAAATAAAGTTAGTTAATGGACCTGCCAACGAAACAAGAATCATGCCTTTGCGATAATTCTTGAAATTTGCAAAATTTACAGGAACAGGTCGGGCATATCCGAAAACAAATCCGGTATTGGAAAGAATTAAAAACGCGGGTATAACAATAGTGCCATAAAAATCTATATGTCTAAGCGGATTAAGAGAAATTCTGCCCATCTCTTTTGCTGTGTTGTCTCCAAGACGTAAAGCAATATAGCCATGAGCCACTTCATGAGGAATGACAGAAAATAGTAGTGGGATAACCCAAGATGCTGCAATTATTACTCTGATGATATTATCGTTTGTATAGTCCATCACCTATTGATAAAGTATACTGTTTTCAAGTCAACTGTTTTGCTTGTAATAACAAGTTCACGAAAATAATAAGTAAATTATTCTTTTAACAACTCAATTATTTTATCTCGATTAGACTTCTTTCTAGTGTTTTCAGCCAGCATTAAGGCTGTTTCTCCCTTTTTCGATTTTACATTTTTATCGGCTCCATGACGAATAAGGTAGTCGCATATCTCGGGATGCCCAAACCAGGCGGCATAGTGTAAAACAGTATAACCTCTTTTCTCCTGATAATTGACATCAATTTTACCTGTGGCAAGTAAATATTTTACCGAGTCCATATCGCCTGAATAGACAGCCATATGAAGAGCATTTTCTCCGCTGTTAAAAGTGTAGTCTGGTTTGGCTCCACTTTTTATTAGTATATCAATAATGCGGCTATTTCCCTTTATTGCCGCCCTGTCAAGCGGAGCATAGCCGTTTCGTGCTCTGCTGTTAACATCATTAAGACCATTTATAACTATATAATTGACAGTGTCCAATCTGTCTTTGTATGCGGCATGATGTATTGGATAAGCGCCTCCCTTGTCACTGACGTTAAGGTTTGCACCGTAATTTTTCAACTTGGCAAGAATCAAGGCTCTACCAAAAAAAGCCGCATAGTGAACTGCATAAAAACCGTTTTTGTCAGTTGTATCAGGATTTACGCCTGCTTTTAATAGCTCTTCGACTTTGGAATTATTACCTTTTATAATATAATAGATCAGGTTATCGCCCGATGCGACTGAAGACGGACTTTTCTCTGAAGAGTGCCGCAAAGCAGCAGCTTCAAGACCAATCGCAATTGATGAATCGGTAATGAATTTGGTGCCATCAGCAGTTGTAATCTCTATCTTAAAAAGACCAGAACCAGACAACGAAGGGTTAAAGGAAAATGTAAATCGTTTATCAGATAATATTGCCATTGATGAAACATTATGTCTTGTCTTATCGTTAACAAGTGTTACACTCATGCCTTCTGTAAAATTTTTTCCGTTAGCTGTAATTCTGTTTTCACGGGAATCAGGGGTAAGGTAGTCGGGGGTAATCGAGTTGATGAAGGGCCGTCCTATTGTTTTGACTGATATTTTTTGCCATGAACTGTCTTCTGAATCGATTTTGTTAAATTTGTTGATTGGTTGTATTCTTATAAAGTATGATCCACCAGTAACGGGTATATTGGCCGCATTTGTGTCTACTCTTTTGTTGATGATAATTTTGCCTTTGCTGTCTTTTAACGTTACCATATAACCAATAGCACCGGGTGAAGATTCCCATCTTATTGTAGAGGTTTTTGCAGAGTCATCAGCAGTAATAGTAATAAAAAACAGGAAAGCTATTACAAAAAGGATAGTTTTTCGTTTATTCTGTAATAATAATTTCATCAGTAATTAACTCCGGTTTTTTTAACGGTTTTAAGACTATTTCAAAATCAGTTTCTGTGTATGCGCCAGATTTTTTACTGACAACAGATGTGATTCTAATGGAAAAATTTCCTCTATCTAGTTTATGCAGCTCTGCAAAATTAAGACTGGTTTTGGTGGTTTCAGTTAAAAACTTTACAATTCCGTTTTGAATAAGTTCCACCTTGTATTTGTCTGGTTTATCTTCATCTCTCCATGATATGCGAATTACAGATTTATTGGTCATATCAATAATTGATCCGTTTTTGGGTTCAATTATGGTTATACGTGACGTTTCTTCAGTCACACTACTGCTTACAGCAAAAGTTCCACCAGAATATGTCGAAATTGGTCGACCCTTGTCGTCAAGGCGTGAAACACGCCAAAAATAGGTTCCTTCCGCTACATGCACATCTGCATAATTATTTCTTGTAACGATTGATTCACGTATATCTCTGAACTCGTGATCTGTAGAAAGCTCAACCTTATAATTATTCCACATGGATGGATCTTTCCAGTGAATACGTATCGTGCGATCACTGGAGATTACGGCACGATTGCCAGGCGACAAAGGCTCAATATTGGTTTCTGAGATCACTATAAAAGAACGAATATCTGTATACACCTCTTTTTTCTTGGCTTCATCGAAATATTTTAGTCGCCAGTAATATGTTCCGGGAGGCATATGTTTTTCTGCTTTTATTGATGAATTGATTGTATTAGACTCATAATAAATGGAATTGAAATCCATATCAGTTGAGATTTGAATCTCGTATTGGGCTATATCAGCATTTCGGTTCCAACTGAACATTATGCGGTTCTTTTTAAAGAAATCACTGCTAAAAGTTTCATTGTTTAAAGGTTGAAGTAGTACTGGTTGTGATATTGTTGAAGATTTATTGATTTGAAATGATCCTATATCACTGACAATTGTATCATCGGGAGAAATACTGTAATGAGCCTTGACTAGCCAGTAATAAGTTCCATAGGTAAGGGTGTCTGCGTCAATTGATTTGGTTTCGGTATCCTTTTTAATTACAATGTTTTTTAATTCGGAATCTGAATAGATTTCCACAGTGTACTTTGAGGGCATTGTGGATGCTCCCCAACTGAAAGATATTACTGGATTTGTAGAATAACTATCAATTGTTCCATTATTTTCAGGAAGAATAAGGTAGGGCTTAGAATCATAAATAATTGAAAACTTGATTACTGAACTCTGTTTGTCGCCGGAATCATTTTTTACCATACAGTAATATTTTCCGGTTTCAAGTTTAAGGTCAATAGATTTTGATTTTGAGTTATATGTGTTGTATTTGTCAAAAGAGCTGTTATTCGATATTAAAAGTACATAAGGTCCGTCATTCGCGGGATCGGTCCAACTGAAACTGATATTGGCATCGTTAATGTTTGAAATATAGTATCTGTTTGAAGTAGGCGAGTCTATTCGTATCATGTTTTTTATTACAGTTATCTCTTCCTCATCTACTAGAGCAGAATCACCAGCTTTGACGTTTTTTGTGCCATCAGCTGAACTTATTTTGACCTCTCCGTCGTGAACCGTTAGTTTAATAGAGCCGTCTTTATCTTTGTAAAACGAAGCAGAGCTGTTACTGGAATCAATCACAGTTTTGTCAGATTTTATTCTAAGTTTACTGGCGGAGTCAACGTTTTTAGTATGAATTGACCCTTCCAATAATTCAATTGTTGTAATCTCACCGTCAAATTCAAGGTAAACAAGTGTATTTTCATCAAGCTCAATTTCCGAGCCTGAATGAAGATTTATCGAAACGAAAGAGTTTTCAGAAGTTTTAACCTTATTCTTGTTGTATACTTCAGAATTATTATAAACAATTTCCCAAAGGTCAGATTTAAAAAGTTTTCTTTGAACATCTTTTACCTTGAAAGCTACCGATCCGATGGGTTTTGTTATGCTTTCGTTTGTACCGGAGAATGATCGGTATAATAAACCTGAAGAGATAACTGCGGCTGTTAAACAAAATAGTACTAAAGCGATTTCTTTTTTTCTTCTTTTTATTGTACGCACGGTTATAACCTTTGGCAACCTCTAATAATCAACTAATATACAAGGGTATATCCTTGTATGCTGTTCTTATCAGAATTATTTGTTTTCTATATTACTCTTGTTTGATACGCGCGCAATTCTTTTTTGAAGCTCTGATATGTTTTTTGGCGCGTTACTGTCTTTTTTTAATCCAAGAAGAGCCCATAATAATAATTTTTGAGAGCTACCCTTTAATATAATCGGCTTTACAGCTTCAAAATAAAACTTATCTTTTAATAATGAGTAAATATATTCACTAACAAGGATGTCCGTCTCATAATAATCATTTAAATGTTCAATCTGTGAAACTTTTTTGACCGTATCACCAATTATTCCCAAAGTTTTATTGTAAGATAGGTCTCCAGTGCCTGTGACAAATATTCCATTGTCTATACCGCATCTCATTTTTAACGGTTTTTTTAATTTGTACTTGGTATTAAATTTAAATATTTCTTTTCTTATCATAAGGGCACAAAGAGCGGCATTGTGGCAGCCATGTTTTACAGATTTGGTTGATTTAAAAAAAACAGTAAATACATCTCCCAGGCTGGCGCTCTTGACTCCATTTGTAGAGCGAATTGCGTTATTAAATCTTTTTTCACAATTATTTATTAAGGCCAGGGCTGTTTCTGTTTTATAAAGAGTTGCCAGGGAGGATAGTGAACAGATATTGAAATAGGCGAGTAGTGCCTTGTCATGTTTTGTGGAGAAGGATGAAGTTTTACCCGATTTTCTGTTTTTGCTAGATCCTTTATTGATTGGATTTGACGCGCCTTTTAAAAAAATAAATGAGCATAAAACCGAGAGAGCTATTATAATAAGCATTATAAGTATATTGCGGTAAAGAATCATGGATGCAGAATCCAGAAGATTATCGCGAAGTGCGATTGACACGGCCGCACATTCATGTTGCCCAATTCTTTTGTGTGAAATATAATACTCTTTGGAGTTGTTGTCTTGATATAATGAAACCCTGTTGTCAGCAACTGCGGTGAAAATCTTATCTATATTATCAAGTAAACCTGTTTTTTTTGTGTATTCAAGATTTTCAGTTGTTTCGGCTGCTATAACTGCACCTTGACTATTCACTAAAAACGAGTTTATTAATCCATTTGAAGGTAATTGGCCGAAACTTGGACGTGGATCAAAAGTAATAATTACAATTCTATCCGGATTTTCCTGAAGATCTGTAGAGATTGCCAGTGATAGTGCCGGTGTTCCAAGTTGTTCAGAAAAATCAGTTATTAAAGTTCTATTTTTAGTTACGTAAAGAATTCTTTTAAAGTTGATATTGACAGCATCTGCGATTTTTTTCAGACTTACCATTCCACTGGATTCATAAATAGGATTTATTGATGTTTTTGGGGTTTTATTATCATAATCGGTTATAGTTATCGAAATAATTGAGCTACTGATATTAAACAGTTCATTTGAACTGGAAAAATCCGAGTCAATGTACTTTGCAACAGATTCAAAAGATTCAAAAGAGGTCTGAAATGATGAGGCTATCAAAGAAGAGCGGAGGAGCAGTTCTTCAGTTACTCTGTTATCTAGTTCTGATTTATAAAATGATGAACTTAGAAAAAGTAATGATAGTAAAGCTGTTATAAGTACAAGGCTTATAATAAAAAGAAGTTTGAATTGAGATATATGTCTCATTTTGTCCTTCGTAGCAATAATTGAAATTGAGGATAGCTCTCTTTTGTGAATAACGGAAAAAAATCATTTTAGATTTTTTGCAGGTTAAATAACAAAATTAGCTCCAAATTTGTATATTATGATCAGTTTATAGATTATTGTCAACCATACTTCGAAAAACAGTTGTGCAATAAGCATATATTGAAGATTTGTATGCTGGTAGGCTTGTATCGATGAGGTAGAAGCCTAAAGTAATTAATAAGAGGTATATTATGGATTATCCGGAATTTGATCTGCTAACTACTGTTGAAACAGGCGGGTGTTCCGCTAAGCTTCCTGCCGGAGCATTAAAAGAGCTTCTTGCTGGTATTCCTCAGTTGAAGTCTGAGAAATTGATAATAGGTAATGATTGCAGTGATGATGCACTTGTCTTCAAAATTAACGATTCAACTGCATTAATACAGACAACAGATTTCTTCCCACCACTTTGCTCGGATCCATATACATTTGGCTATATAGCCGCTGTTAACGCCTTGAGTGACGTGTTTGCAATGGGGGGAGAGGCGCTAACCGCACTTAATATAGTTATGTTCCCTACAGCTTCAATAGATAAATCGGTGTTAAAATCTATTCTTACTGGTGGTGCAGACGCGGCTGCCGAGGCTGGCGCTGTACTGGCTGGCGGTCATACCATTGATGGGCCTGTGCCGGTTTACGGGTTGTCAGTAACAGGATCTGTTCATCCCGACAGGATTATGAGAAACAGTGGCGCAAAACCGGGCGATTTACTTATTTTAACTAAAGGGATTGGTACTGGAGCTTTAACAGCAGCTTTGCGCACCGGAGAAATAGTAGCTGAAGATTACAGTGACGCACTTTTGTCAATGAAACAGCTTAATATGGTTGCTTCACGTATCTTGCAAGAATTTGATGTTTGTGCCGCGACCGACATAACAGGATTCAGCCTCGCTGGGCATGCTCTTGAAATGGCATTGGCTTCAAAAGTTCATTTAAAAATGTATAGCGAAGAGATTCCTCTTCTTGATAATGCTTATCGAGTGACCGAAACTGGCTGTATCCCTTGCGCGTCGTTTAGAAATTTGAAATTTGTTGAAGATCGTGTGCAATTCTCTGACAAAGTTGATTACAACCGAAAAATGCTTTCTGTAGATGCCCAGACTTCCGGCGGGCTACTTGTAAGTATCAATGCCGATAAGGCAACAGATCTTAACAATGCTCTGCTGGCAGCTGGATATGATTATTCAACAATAATTGGAGAGGTCTTTGAATCAGGTTATGGGAATACTCCGATAGAGGTAGTATAAATGGCAATTTATTTAGAACCTGAGCCGTTTCTTGAAAAGTCGGCTTTCTTGAAAATTATTGATGTAAGGTCACCGGGTGAATTCGAAGCCGGACATATCCCAGATGCTGTTAACATTGCGCTTTTTGATAATGAAGAGCGGGCAGTGGTAGGTACAATTTACAAACAGCAGGGTCGTGAGCTGGCTGTGTTAAAAGCATTAGAAATTGTTGGCCCAAAACTTGTTGGTTATGTGACAGAAGCTCAAAAATATGTGGTAAATGGCGAAATCCTCGTACATTGTTGGCGAGGGGGAATGCGCAGTGAGAGTTTTGCCTGGTTTTGTGAAACTATAGGATTAAAGGTCTATCTGCTTAAAGGCGGGTATAAGTCTTATAGGCATTATATTCGTCAAAGTTTTTTATTATGTGATAGACTGGTAGTTCTGGGAGGTTTTACAGGTTCGGGAAAAACTGAGATATTAAATGAGCTTGGAAAATCGGGAGAGCAGGTTATCGATCTTGAAGGATTCGCGAATCACAAGGGATCGGCATTTGGAGCCATCGGACAAAAAGAGCAGCCTACAACCGAACAGTTCGAAAACAATTTGGCACAAGAGTGGCTTAAATTTGATATGCGAAAACCCATTTTTATCGAAGATGAAAGCCTTAAAATAGGTACAGTTGTTATTAATGAAAATCTATATTCCAGGATGCGCTCCACAAAACTTTATGTCGTAGATATACCCCGAAGTGAAAGGATAAAGCGTATCGAGCGTGACTATATTATTGTTCCTGCCGAAAAGCTTGTTTCAATAGTTAAAAGAATCGAACGACGTCTGGGAGGAGACCGGTGCCGTGAGTGTTGTGAACTGTTTGTATCGGGAGATTATAAGGGCGCAATTGATATCCTTCTGGTATATTACGATAAGGGCTACTCTCATGGAATGTCCAAACGTAATCAGGATATGGTACATTCCGTAAAACTTGAATCCGGAGATCCCGTTAAAGCAGCAAAGGCATTAAAAGATGCTGTTTATAATGGTTAAAACCTGGATTTTTTATACCGCCATAGAGCGCATTAACTCATCACTGTTTATAAAATTGATTATTTCTTCTAACGCGCCGGGTTGCGAAAGTATGGTATAAAAGTTTTCCTTGATTGAAGGGGCATGACGTACCGCTGTGATTAGTTCTTCCCTGTTAAGGGGATTTTCGGCGGCGAATTTATCAAAACCACAGCTTTCCATAGATTTTCGTATTTCATTGTGTGTCTCTTTTTGTACAAAGCTAACAGCATACGCGGCAATGCCTGTTTGTATCCCATGTAAAGAAGGTGATTTAGATATTTTGTCATAAGCGTGTGATATAAGGTGTTCGCTACCACTCGCCGGACGGCTGATTCCCGCTATTTCCATTGCGATACCTGTCATCATAAGAGAAGAACCGATTGTCCTGACATAATCCGGATTTGAAAGATCTTTGTCCGGGAAATTGATAAAAGCGTCAAGTGCTGTTCTAACAATTACAACCGAAAAGTCATTAACATATTCGCCAGTTTTTTTATATGAAAGTTTCCAGTCAAAAATGGCTGTTGTTTTGCATAGCAGATCACCCATGCCGGAGAAAATATATTTTTGGGGAGCATTTTGTAAAATATCCGTGTCAATGATTACACTGTATGGCAAATTTGTACTGATGGATCTTTTTTTATTCCGTACGTAAAGTGAAGCAACAGGAGAACAAAAACTGTCGTTAGATATAATAGTAGGAACAGTAAATAGCTTTTTTTTGGTGATAAACGAGATATATTTGCAGTAATCTATCACCTGACCGCCTCCAATTGCCACAATTGCTGAGGTTGCTGAGGGGATATCCAAGCTGTTTTCAAAGATCTCTTCGATTGAAGTTGTATTAACATTTTTTTCATGTAATACTGTAATACCGGAAGATTGCAGAGAAACTTCAACTGTGCTATTGAATAGCTGTTTGAGACCGTCACCCCAGAAAAGGGCAATCTCTGAACAGTTTGATGTACGCAAATATTTACCAAGTCTTTGTAAAGCCTGGGGTTTAATTCTAACAAGTTCTGGAACAACGATTTCCATGTTTTCTCCGTTTTATCGATATAGGTTACAAGTTATCTGGAGTCTCTTTTTCAAACAGATTCAGATCAATTTCTCCGACATTATTAAAAATATATGTAGGTTTATAAGGGAATGTGTCTAATGTGCTTATTGTAGAAACACCAGATAATACAAGACAGGTTCGCATGCCCGCTTCAAGACCGCTAATAATATCGGTGTCCATTCTGTCACCGATCATTACTGTTTCTGCCGAGTGAACACCGAGCATCTGTTTGGCTACCATCATCATAAGAGCATTAGGTTTGCCTACAATATATGGAGCCTTGCCAGTAGCGGCCTGAATCGCGGCGATAATAGTACCGCATGCCGGTTCTATACCATTTTCAACAGGATCAATAATGTCTGGATTGGTGGCGATAAATTTAGCACCCGCATTAATAAGGTTAATAGCTCTTCGAAGCATATCAAAGTTCAGGCTTTTGGTTTTACCAACAATAACATAATCTGGATTTGTCTCGGTAAGTGAGTAACCTGCTTTATATAGCTCATTAGAAAGAGCGGCTCCGCCAATAATATACGCGGTACCAGATTTTTTTTGACTTTTTAAAAAAGTAGCCGTTGCCATTGCTGATGTGATAAAGTTGTCTTCCGTAAGACCTTCAATACCCATGTTCTTTAGTTTTAATACCAGATCGATCTGCGTCTGCTCCGAGTTATTGGTTAAGAACAAGAATGGAATATTCTTCTCTTTTAGGGCAGAGACAAACTCTTTGGCGCCGTCAACAAGATTGCCTCCTCTGTATATTACTCCATCCATATCCGAAATTATTGCTAATGACATAGAAAACTCCATTTATTTTTTAAATCAGCTAATCCTTGTTATAAAGGTTTAAACATTAATAAGAGTCAATTAGAAAAAATCTAAAAATTAACCGACAAATTTCGAAAAATATTGGGTTTCGCAAAAAAATGATTATTTTCTAGTTCAGTTTAAGGTTGTTACAAAAAGATATGAATTAAAAACCAAGAAAGAAGTAGATTAATATATAAAAAAGTGTTAGAAAAGGATCATATAACATATTTAGAATTGGTTTATGAGATGTATCATTACGAAAATGAGACTGTTTAAAGAACTACTTACAAACCGTTTTATCTTCAATATTGGTTATTAGTCCGGAATAGATATTTATCCGGTTATATAAATTACAAGGAGACTTAAATGGAAACAAGATTCTATTTCAGAACCTTTCACATGATTGCAATTATTGTTCTGATTACTGCTTTTTTTGGTGGATGTACAAAAAAATCGGATCTTCGAAAGGCTGCCGAAAAACAAGGTATCCTTATAGGTACAGCTGTCGATACAAGAGCGCTTGAAGATGAGAAGTATTATAAAACACTGGTACAGAATTTCAATGTAGTAACTGCAGAAAACGTAATGAAATGGGAAACCATTCATCCCCGAAGAGATGTTTACGATTTTACTGAAGGAGATAAACTTCTGGCTTTCGCAAAAAAACATGGTATGAAAATGCGTGGCCATACACTTGTTTGGCACAATCAGAATCCTAATTGGCTTTTGTCTCAACCATGGAAGGCAGATGAGCTATATAAGGTTTTGGAAGAGCATATTAAAACTGTTGTAACTCATTATAAAGGTGAAGTTTATGCCTGGGATGTCGTTAACGAGGCACTCGATGTTGATGGATACCGTGAAACATTATGGTATCTCTATCTAGGGCCTGAATATATCGAGAAGGCATTCAGATGGGCTCATGAAGCAGACCCGGACGCTCTTCTCTATTATAACGATTATAGTAACGGTGAAATAAACGACAAATCCAACTATATGTATAATATGCTTAAGGATCTTCAGGCAGACGGTGTTCCGGTGCATGGAGTTGGTCTTCAGATGCATTTGAGTCTCGAGTTCGGTTTTGACTTTGAAAGCCTGTACATGAATGTGAATCGTCTGCATGAGCTAGGTCTCCATGTCGATTATACCGAAATTGATGTTCGTATCAAAACTCCCGCATCCGAGTCTGATTACAGAGAGCAGGCAATGAGGTACAAAAAAATGATGGAAATCATGCTCGCTTTTGATAACTCGTATGCATATACTGTCTGGGGAGTTAGTGATGCTCACTCATGGGTGCCTAGCGCGTTTCGCGGAACAGGTGATGCTCTTCTTTTTGATAAGGAGATAGAGCCCAAACAGGCTTATCATATGCTTGTCGAAACACTTGAAAAAGGGCCTGTGGAGCTTAATTACAGCAAAAATTATGAGGACAAGTTTAGAAGCCGAAAAGCAATTCCTCCTTTTAGAGCTCACGCCGTAGCGTCTGCACCGAAAATTGATGGCAACCCAAATGACAAGGCTTGGGAAAAAGGTGTTACTTATCCTTTTAACTATAATCAGCTTAATCTTTATGATCAGCGAATTCCTGACAGCAATGACCTTTGGGGTGAATGGACGGTTGTATACAAGGGAAATACAATATATGGCATAATTCGCCGTAATGATGAAAAGACTCGTACCGATCATAAGCTTGATTACGAGAATGATAATATTGAAGTCTTTTTTCATTTAGGTGATGTATTTGCACAGCTGCGGTCGAGAGTCGGGCATGATTGGGAGTCTCACGCTTATGATGGCGAACGAAAAATAGCTTGGAATAAAGAGGGTACAGTATGTGAATATTCTGTAACTCTTCCTATAGATGATTTAACAGGTATGATTTCAGGATGGAACATTTCTCTTTCAGATAATGACGGAAAGGAGAATCGTGATCATCAATTGTATCCGATTAATGGACAAAACGATGGATGGCAGGGGAAAAATTTGGGAACAATGCAATATGTTGGGGATTCTCCTCGAGTTCCCGAAGATCCACGCGTTGTTATGCCTTTTATAGCGGCACCTGCG
>Ga0116151_10002840_pt1 | contig 15763 bp, 14 predicted proteins | sample AD_UKC117_MetaG_FD_89893 | JGI IMG/M metagenome (GOLD analysis project Ga0116151, IMG submission 89893) | Active sludge microbial communities of municipal wastewater-treating anaerobic digesters from Hong Kong - AD_UKC117_MetaG | ecosystem: Engineered > Bioreactor > Anaerobic > Digestate...
CGAACCCGGCCGCGTCGGCGGCCTGGGCGGTCTGGGCCAGTGACTTCAAATCCGCGCCGAGAACCGACAGGCCGTAGGTGCTCATGACTGGTCTCCTGTGCGCGGGCGCAGGCCGTCGAACATGACGGCGCTGAGGGTGCTGGCGACCACCGTCTCGTCGAGGTGGTTCTCGGTGACCAGGTACATGAGTGCATTGATGGTGACCGCGCCGAACAGCGCAATGGACGTCGATCGTGCATCGGGCTGGGCGACGAGGGATCCGTCGCGGGCTCCTTCGATGAGCAGAGTTTCAACGGGTTGTTGGTAGGCGGTATTGATCATCTCGGCGATGGCAGGCATGCGGGCCGCTCGTCCCAGTTCGCCGATGAGTGCCCGGCATACCGCTGGCCGCTGCGCCATTGCCCGCAGTTGTGCGCGGATGACAAGTGCGAGGCGTTCGGCACCGGAGCCGTCGGTGTGCACGATCGCGGTCACGGCATCGGAGATGTCCTTGAGGAGGTCTTCGAGCAGGAAGGCAAGGATGTCCTCTTTGCCGGCGAAGTAGTAGTACAGCGTCGCTTTCGGCACACCGGTCACCGCGGCGACGTCTTCGATCTTGGAGTCGTTGAGCCCCTTCTCGGCGAACAAGTCCGCCGCGGCGGGAAGCCGGTCAGAGATCTGACGTGGAATCTTGCGCATTTGCCCCACCTGTCCCGTTCGGCCGGTTTAGACTGCCAGTCTAAACCGTCGTTACTTTGGTGGTAGGAGGTCTTGTGGTCTCGGTGCAGATTCGTTACGACCCGTTCGACGCCTCGATCCTCAACGACCCCTATCCGACGTATCGGTTATTGCGTGACGCGGCTCCGGTGTACCGCGCCGAGGAATCCCATACCTGGGTGTTGAGCCGCCACGCCGATGTCCAGGCCGCAGCACTGGATCACGGCACGTACTCCTCGGTGGACGGCATCTTCCCCACCCCGCCGGGATCGGACTTCATCGGTTCGTTCCTGCCGATGATGATCGTGATGGACCCTCCGCGCCACGACCAGTTGCGTGCCCTGGTCAGCCGGGCGTTCACTCCCCGGCGGGTGGCCGGGCTGCAGGGCGCCATCACACAGATGGCCGCGGAGTTGTTCGAGCGCCTCGACGAGGGTTCCGGATCGGCGGACTTCGTGACCGACTTCGCCGCGATCCTGCCCGCCGCGGTGATCGCCGATCTGCTGGGCGTTCCCGCCACCGATCGTGATCAGTTCCGATTGTGGTCGAGCCAACTGGTCCAGGTCGACGTCAACCACGGACAAACCACCGACGCACTGACCGCCGCCGCCGCGATCTACGCCTACTTCACCGACTTCCTCGCCGACCGCCGCAAGAACCCCCGCGAGGACCTGATGTCGGCGTTGGCCAACGCCACAGTCGACGGGATCGGACTGACCGACGAGGAAGTCCTCGGCTTCTGCGCGCTGCTGCTCGTCGCGGGCTACGAGACCACCACCAATCTGCTGGGGAACTCCGCGGTCGTGCTGGCCCAGCATCGGCAAACCCGCCGACGCCTAGCCGCCGATCGAACACTGTTGGGGCCTGCGGTGGAAGAGTTGCTGCGTTACGACTCACCTGCACAGGGACTTTCACGAACCCTGACCCGCGACGTCACCCTGCACGACACGACGATGCGTCAAGGTGAGAAGGTGCTGCTGTTGTTCGGGTCGGCCAACCGCGACGAGCGTGCCTTCCCCGATCCGGACGTGTTCGACATCGAGCGCACCAGTGAGCACCAGGTCGCCTTCGGTCGCGGCATTCACTTCTGTCTGGGTGCGGCGCTGGCGCGGATGGAGGCCCGCATCGCTCTGGATGCATTGTTGGACCGGGTGCCTGACTGGGAGGTCGATCTTGAATCGGCGCGGCGGCTGCGGTCCGGGCCGATCCGGGGCTACACATCGCTGCCCATCACTTGGACCACACCGGTCTAGCCCGTGCCCCTCTTCGACGACGCGTCGTGTGCTTCACCGCGACGGCCAGGTTCATCGCCGTCGATGTCGAGCACTCCGCCGCGCCGTCGACCTCGGCGCATTCGGCGACATGCTCAAACGATTCGCAGGCTCGAACGGTGATTGAACCCATGGCCGGACAGGAGAAAGGGGCATGGTGGTGGCAATGACATTCGCGCACTTCGATGAGCAGATCGCCGACCAGCTGCTCAGATCGGCGACCACAGCCGGTGGACTGTCGACGTTCCTGAACTTTCGGCACACCGAACTCGCCGCCGGTCGGCTGGTGGCAGAGATGGAAACCCGCGCCGAACTGCTCACACCCTTTGGCACCCTGCACGGCGGATGTCTATCGGCGATGGTCGACCACTGTCTCGGAGTCGTGTTCTACCCCGTCATTCCGGCCGGATCATGGGTCGCCACCACCGAATTCAAGCTGAACCTGCTGCGACCCGTGTCCACCGGTGTGTGTGTCGCCGTCACCGACATCGTGTCACTGGGCAAGCGCAGCGGAGTAGCGCGCATCGACATCAGCAACGGCGACAAAGCCGTCTGCGTAGCCCAGGGCACGGTCACGATCGTGAACGCCGCGGGCAACGCACAATGAAGGCGCTTGTAGCCGGTCGCACACTTCGGGCGGACTCCGATCTCGCCAGGAATTTGTCATGACCTCCGCCGTGCAGCATCGGGTCCGAACCCAGGACGGGATCACCCTGGCCGCCGACTGCTACGACCACGATGACGCCCGTCCCGTCGTGCTGCTCCTGCACGGCGGCGGCCAGAACCGGCACGCGTGGAGCACTTCAGCGCGTCGCCTCCACGCATGCGGATACACAGTCGTCGCCTACGACACCCGCGGTCACGGCGACAGCGACTGGGACCCCGCCGGCAGGTACGACCTCGAGCGACTCGCGACCGATCTGCTCGCCGTGCGTGAGCACTTCAGCGCGGATATCGCCCCTGCCGTCGTAGGTGCATCCCTTGGGGGCATGACCGTGCTCGGCACGCATCTGTTGACATCCGGGGCGTTGTGGGCGGCGGTTGTCCTGGTCGACGTCACCCCGCGGCTTGAATTCCAGGGCGCTCGTCGCGTAGTGACGTTCATGGCCGCACATCCCGACGGCTTTGGCACCCTCACCGACGCCGCCGAGGTGATCGCCGCGTACAACCCCCATCGCTCGCGCCCGGCCAACGTCGACGGCCTACGCAAGGTGCTACGGCAGCGTCACGACGGCCGCTGGATCTGGCGGTGGGACCCGGCATTCATTCACTCCAACTTCGACTTCCTCCGCGACGAATCGACCACGGGAACGGAGCAATTCGACGCGATCAGCCACCTGCTGATCGACGGAGCCCGACGGGTCAGCGCCCCAACACTTCTCGTAAGGGGCCTGTTGTCCGACGTGGTCTCCCAAGCCACCGTCGACGAGTTCCAGCAACTGGTTCCCCACGCCGAGACCGTCGACGTATCCGGTACCGGACACATGATCGCCGGCGACGACAACGACGCCTTCAGCTCCGCCGTCACCGAGTTCCTCGGCCGAAGCATCCTCCAGCCCCCGCCGTGATCGGGCAGCGTCGAGCGGCCAGTAAAAGTGGGCCCCACCAAGGTTATTGAAACGCTGCCTATGACTAAGAGGAGGCCCTCACAACGCCTTTCGGCACGCCGAATAGACCGCGACAGGCTCTGGTCGAGCTAGACGCTGCTACGCACTTGTTGGCCACCATCGGCGTCGAAGAGTTCCTTGGTCCAGCGTTCGAGGATTTCTGCGCTGTCCCAGTCGTCGGGATGAAATCCGCCGCGGGTGTAGGAACGAAAGCGCTCAATTGCTGCTGAGCTGAATAGCGGGTTATGCCGGAAGGCTCGAAGGCTGCGCAGCAACCGCACCGGGTTGTAGGCGGCACGGTCACCGGCCAGAGAGCGGGTGGTCTGGATGACCAACTCGCTGAACAAGAGGAGGCTGGCGATCCGCATCCCCCAGACCCTGGTGCGTTCGCTTCCACCGACCGTCTCATAGACATCGAAAGCGACGGCCTTGTGCTCGCATTCTTCCAGTGCGTGCCAGAGCAGAATAGGCCGCACTTCGGTGTAGCCGATGAGTTCTTGAGCTTCGTCGCTGGTGAGAATGATTTCGGCGAATGTCGCCGTGTAGTGCTCCAGGGCGGCCGTCACAGCCAGGCGCATCGTGGGAGAAAAACGCTTCTCAAGTCGGCCAACCAACTTCTTGATATGCCGATCGATCCCCTCGGTGGGATAGCCCATCGCTTGGAGCCGATCGTTGAGCAGCTGATGCTGGTGTCGGTGGGTGGCCTCTTGTGCAATGAATCCCTTGACCGCCTCCTTGAGGTCAGCGTCGCTGATGTGGTCCCGGTACTCGCGGACTGACCGGATGAAGAAGTCTTCCCCTTCGGGGAACGTGGCCGACAAGGTGGACACAAAGTGGCTCATCACCAAGTCGCCATCGACGAAGTGCTGCCGACTGGTCCCGGCAGGCATGTCGAATCGAACACGGCGGGGCTTCGGGACGACCCGCGTGGTGGGCCGTGTGGACGAATCGTCGCTCATGTTGTTCTCCCGTTCGTCAAAGGCACGCTGGCAATCTGACTCTAAGCCTTGTCAGAATTAGATGGCAAGCTATCCACGTGGTTTCGGCGCGGGTGTATAGCGGGATGTCCGCCGAGGAGCGTCACCGGAACCGGCGCACCCGTCTCATCGAGGCCGCAACCGAGTTGATCGGCACGCGCGGTGTTGCCGCCGCCACTGTGACTGCCGTCTGCGCTGAATCAGGTGTCACGTCACGCTACTTCTACCAGCACTTCTCCGGCCGAGACGCCCTCCTGCGGGCTGTCTACCAGCAGCTCTATGCCACCTTCCAGGAGGTGATAGTCGACGCGATCCCCGATGCCGGCGAGCCACCGGAGGTGCTGGCGTACGCGCCGATCCGCAGGCTGGTCAGCATGATCGACAACGACCCTCGGCTGGGTCGGATCCTGTTCGTGGAATCTGCCACCGAACCGCTGCTCCGAGAGCTACGCAGCGAACTGATGGCGGGTTTCACCGACCTCGTCTTGCGCGAAGCCAGACTCCACCTCGACATCGCCGACTCCGCCGTTGGGGTTGCCCATTTGGCTTCGACCTTGGGCGTGGGAGGGCTATTCGAAGTCTTGCGCCGCCGACTCGACGGAGAACTCGAGTTCACCACCGATGAACTCGTTCAGCACTGCGCAGGTTTCCTGGGCAGCCTCGGCAATTACGTGCTGCTGCAGAACTCGGACCAGTCGGCCACAACCGAAGCCCGACCCCACAGGTAGCGGCCCGCGGCCCCGCTACGCGATGTGGCCGTCCGTGCATTCGATGTCAACGTCGAGGACCAGCAACAGCAAGGCCCTGAACGACATCCAAGGCCAGTGTCGTCGACTGAACAGCGTCGGCCTTGGCTTCCAGAAGCCAATTGAGTGTTCGACCATTCCTCTGCCTACTGTGACCGCGGCCGCGGGCCTACTCGATAGCGGCCGCCACCACGTGCACTACATGCGGTAGCGTAGCGATACCGACAGTATCGCTACCATTCGCGACCAGTGGAGGTCTAGTGACCGACGGCACTGCAGATTCCCCAAGCCAGGCCACGCGTTCTGGTCGGCGCGCCAACGGATCCCCCGACCCGGCCGACACTCGCGAGTACAGCGAACGGTTGGCAGCGCTAGCCCGATTCACCCTCCGGCACAAAGCGCTGGTCATCGGGGTATGGCTGGGCGCCGCGGTGGTTCTCGCGCTGCTGTTTCCCCAGCTGGAAACCGTGGTGCGCCAACAGTCGGTGGACCTCATTCCTCGCGATGCGCCGTCCTTGCAGACGGTTGACCGCATGAGCGCCGCGTTCGGCGAAGAAGGCTCGAAAACCATGGTGTTTGTCGCCATGGAAGACCCCAATGGCTTGACTCCGACTGCACGGCAGCGCTACGGCGAACTCGTGAGCCGGTTGCAGACCGAAGGCGACCACGTCCTGCTGGTGCAGGACCTACTGGCCGATCCGATTACCGAAGCCCAGGCGGTCAGCGTCGACCGCAAAGCCTGGTACCTGCCCGTCGGCGTCGCCGGCACCCTCGGAGACCCCACGGCCGCAGAATCCGTCAACGCGGTGCGCGACATCGCCGCGGAGGTGTTCACCGGCTCGACCACGACCGTGCAAGTGACGGGACCACCGGCGACCTTCAGCGACATGATCGCCTCGGCCGAGCACGACCTGCTGCTGATCTCAATCGCTACCGCGGGCGTGATCGCCCTGATCCTGCTGATCGTCTACCGGTCGGTGTTCACCGCGCTGTTACCGCTGCTGGTAATCGGGTTGAGCCTGGCGGTCGGGCGCGGCGTGCTGTCCGCCCTCGGCGAGATGGGCATGCCGGTCTCCCAGTTCACCGTCGCCTTCATGACGGCGATCCTGCTCGGCGCCGGAACCGACTACACCGTGTTCCTGATCAGCCGATACCACGAGCAGCAGCGCCGCGCCCAAGTACCCGCCGATCAGGCCATCATCCACGCCACCGCCAGCATCGGGCGTGTCATCCTCGCCTCCGCCGCCACCGTCGCACTCGCGTTCCTGGCCATGGTCTTCGCGCGGCTCAGCGTCTTCGCCGCCCTAGGCCCCGCGTGCGCCATCGCCGTGCTGTTCGGATTTCTGGCCACCGTCACCCTGCTGCCACCCGTGCTGTCGCTAGCCGCCAAACGCGGCATCGGTGAACCCAAACCCGACCGCACCCGCCGCTACTGGAACAGCGTCGCCGTCGCCGTGGTCCGCCGTCCCGTGCCACTACTGATCGTCAGCCTGGTCATCCTGCTCGCCCTATCAGCAGCCGCTGCAACCATCAAAATCAGCTACGACGACCGCAAGGGACAACCAGACACCACGGCCAGCAACCAGGGCTACCACCTGCTGGACCGCCACTTCCGCAAAGACGTCGTCATCAGCGAATTCCTCGTCGTGGAAAACCCGACCGACATGCGGACCGGGAAAGGACTGGCCGACCTCGACGAGATGGCCTCCCGCGTCTCCCAGATCCCCGGCGTCACCAAAGTTTCCGGAGTCACCCGCCCCACCGGAGAGCGCCTCGACCAAGCAGAACTGGCCTGGCAGAACGGCCAGATCGGCGACAAAATGGCCGGCGCGGTCGCCGAGGGCAACTCACGCAAAGACGACCTCGCCAAACTCACCGGCGGCGCCGACCAGCTCGCCGACGGCCTCGCCCAACTCGACAGCACCGTGCGCACCGCCCTCACACCACTGGCCGGAATCCTCACCCAAGCCCAATCCGCAGGAACTCAGGTCAACCAATTCCGGCCACTGCTGCAACAGCTTTCCGCCACTGCCCCCGCCGTCGACCAAGCCATCCAATCCGGCCCAGGACTACGACCGCTGGCCAACCAAGCCCAAAACGCAATCACCCAGCTCGACCCACTCGTCGGCGCCCTCAACACCTCACCGTGGTGTGCCACCACCCCGCAATGCGCCCAAATCCGCGACCAGGTGAAGATCCTGGTCACTCTGCGCGACAGCGGATTCTTCACCCAGATCGCCGACCTCGGGGACCGCTACGATCCCGCCACCAATGCCACAGTCGGTGGCACCCTCGCCAACGTCGAGAACGCAGTCGCCTCGCTGGACAAGGCATTCGGAGCCCTCGGTGACCCCGCCGACCTGGCCACCAACCTCCGCCGATTGCAGGACGGAATCGGACAGCTGGCCTCCGGCGCCCAAGCACTCGCCACCGGCGTCCGCACCCTCGCCGACAGCAACATCGAAATGCTGTCCGGCATGAGCCAGATTGCCACCCAACTGCAAAACTCTTCACGCGCAGCGGCCGACTCCGACTCCTCGAGCGGTTTCTACCTGCCCGCCAACGCATTCGAGAACCGGCAATTCACCGACGTCGCCGAACAATTCCTCTCACCGGACGGCAAAACAGCGCGGTTCATGATCGAAAGCAGCCACGACCCATACAGCGTTGAGGCGATGGACCTCGCCAGCCGCATCACCGACACCGCCAACACCGCACGACCCAACACGTCACTCGCCGACGCCACCGTGTCCGTCGCCGGCTTCCCCGCCGTCAACTCCGATATCCAACGACTCCTATGGGCCGACTTCGCACAACTGGCCATCGCCACCATAATCATCGTCGGCGTCATCCTGGTCCTACTGCTGCGCGCACTCCTGGCACCCCTCTACCTACTAGGCACCGTCGTGCTGAACTACCTCGCCTCGCTCGGCATCGGCGTTGTGGTCTTCCAATGGGGACTGGGCCACGAAATCGCCTGGCCCGTACCGCTGCTGGCGTTCATCATCCTCGTCGCCGTCGGCGCCGACTACAACATGCTGCTCGTCTCACGGCTCCGCGAAGAATCCGGAACCAACATCCGCGTCGGCGTCCTGCGCACCGTGGCAAACACCGGAGCCGTCATCACCTCCGCTGGCCTGATATTCGCCGCCAGCATGTTCGGCCTCATGGTCGGCTCAGTCGCCATCATGATCCAAGCCGGCCTCATCATCGGCTTCGGGCTGCTGCTCGACACCTTCCTCGTGCGCACCCTCACCGTGCCCGCCATCGCCACACTCCTACGCGAAGCCAGCTGGTGGCCCACCAAAGCAACAAACCCGCGACGTGGTCAGACCAACGCAGGAGGCATGAAGGACGCACCTCACGTGCTGGTCCAGGAGAGGTGAGAAGCGAACAGAGCAATACCCGGCGCTACATGCCGACCAGCGTGAGGGCGTATTCACCCCGAATGAATACGACCCCTGCGCCAGTAAGATCCGTCGGCTATCGACGGACGAAGTTCGGAAACACCTTCACAACGGCGTAGTAGTTTCGCGGCAAGAGCCGCGAGGTTGGCGAGGGATGGACCGGTTGAAAATCTTCTCGCGACACCCAGTTCCCCGCAGGTCGAAACACCTCAAACGGGCTACTCGTGGTTGTCGTCATCGCCCGGGTGGGTTAAGTCGCGCTGATCCCATGGCAACCGACCGGGTTCTCTGAAGTGCTCGGCCAGATTATCGAGCTCGCCCTGCCGTGCATTCGCAGCATCCAGCGCCGCATCCAGCTTGGCTAAACGCTCACGGAGCCGTACTAAGTGCTCCGTCTCGAATCGCTCGTTCGCGGACTTGACGGCTGCATCGAACCCCTCGATGACGAGCGGTGTTGACGACGGTCGAAAACTAGGCCAGAAGCGACGGTTGAAAAGTAGGCCACGTGGTCGTGGTTATTGTGCCGTGTTGTCGGCTCTGGCGGAGGGCAAGGTGTCGATCCCAGTGTCCTTGAGCCTGTAGCTGGAACCTTTGAGGGTCAGGACGTCGGCGTGGTGCACGATGCGGTCGATCATCGCGGCCGCGACGACTTGGTCGCCGAATACGTCGCCCCAACGGGCGAAGGGCAGGTTTGAGGTCAGGATCAGCGAGGCGTGTTCGTAGCGGCTGGAGACCAGTTGGAAGAACAGGTTCGCGGCGTCCTGCTCGAAGGGGATGTAGCCGACCTCGTCGACGACGAGCAGCCCGATCCGGCGCAGCTTGGCCAGCTCGGCGGGTAGTCGCCCGGCATTGTGGGCGGCCTTGAGTCGGGCGACCCAGTCCACCGCGGTAGCGAATGCGATGCGGTGCCCGGTCTGGGCGGCTTTGATGGCCAACCCGATGGCCAGGTGGGTCTTGCCGGTGCCCGGCGGCCCCAACAGCACAATGTTGCGGGTCTTGGCCAGGAACGCGCCGGTGCCCAGGTGGGCGATCATGTCCCGGTTGAGAGCGGGTTGGTGATCGAAGTTGAAGTCCTCCAACGACTTGCGGGTCGGAAACCCTGCCGAGCGGATACGGGTCGCCGCACCGGAGGCTTCACGCGCGGCGACCTCCCGGGAAAGCACCGCCGCGAGATACTCTTCGTGAGTCCAGCTGGCATCACGGGCTTGGGCGGCCAGTCGGGCGGCCGAGTCGCGGATACGTGGCGCTTTGAGCGCTTGCGCGTAGTGCAGGACGGCCTTCATCGGATCCTCGGCCATGCTCAGGCCACCTCATCACTGGACGTGACTGCGGCAGTGGTGAAGTCGACACCGAAAGCACGGTCGTAGTCGCTCAGGTCGCGCACCAGCTGATCACCGACCACCGACGGCGGGCCGGCTTGGAACTGGTGACGCAACGCCGCGGCGGTCGCAACGTGGGCCGGGTCGGTCAGGGTTTGTCGCGCCGCCCAACAGCGGCCATGGGTCGCCAACAGGCGCCCGGCCCTACTCACTCTCACCTGAGTCAAGGTGGTGCTCACGTCGACGAGTTGGCCGATCGCATTCGGATCGACGGAGTAGTCGTTGCCGGCCACCCGCACGTAGTAGTCGCGTCCCAGCCGCACCGAAGTCACTGTCTCGACGGTCGGCGACACCGGTGGCAGTGCCAGCATCTGGGCACGGTCGGCGTCGAGGAAGTCGACCGGACGACCATCCAGTACCCGCACCCGACGCCTGTTCGCGACCGGAAGCCATTGCCCCAGTTGATCATTGAAGTCATCGGGTGAGGTGAAGCTGCGCCCGGGCAAAAATGAGGTCTCCAAGTACCGGTTGGCTCGCTCGACCATCCCCTTGGATTCGGGATCATAGGGTTTGAGCTGCACCAGCCGCGAACCCAGCGTACCCATCAGCGCGGTGACCGGATCGGTCAACCGACCCCGGCGTCCTATCCCGGCCTCGTTGTCCCACCACAACTCATGCGGTATCGCAGCGAAACTGCCCGAGAGCAGCTGCCACATCCCGGCCACCAAATCCATCGTCTGACGTGAGGGCAGCATCACCGCGGCGATGAACCGGGAGAACGCGGCCACCATCACCAACACCGGCAGCATCGCCTCCTGGCCGAACCCGACCGCGATCCTGGGTGCCGGGAACCACAGGTCGCACTGCACCACCCGCCCCGGCGGATGCGCCAGCCGGTCGACCGGATCGGCGGGCAGATACTCCGGGCGGATCGCCCGGACCCGCTCCCGAAACCACGAGATCGAACCCGTCCAGCCGACCCGCTCAGCGAGCACCGTCGCCGGCAGCTGCGGATACGTCGATAACAAGGCCCGAATCCCGGGCTCCACGGCGTCGATCGCCGACGGCGACGAGGCCCGCTCGTACTTCGGTGGCCCATCGCAGGCCAGCGCACCGGCCACGGTGTCACGTGCGATGCCGAGTTGCCGCGCGATGGCCCGCTGCGACAAACCCTCACTGCGGTGAAGATGCCGGATCAACGCCCAGTCTTCCAAGGAGATCACCCATCCAATCTGATCGGGTGGCCTACTTTTCAACCGTCGCGACTGGCCGGACTTTCAACCGTCGTCAACAAGCGGCAGAGCAGATCTCGCAGCTTCGAAGGTCGAGGACTGGTACGGACCCTGCGAATGACTCTGGTTCGAGCGGATGCCGGCTGCGCGGAGCCCGTCCCTGAAGTACTGGTACCAAGGTTGGGGCGCGTCCGGAGCGTAGCCGATTTCGATCGCCAGCAATTTCGGATCGGAGTGGTGCGGCTCGACGATCGGGGCGCCGATGCGTTTGACGGGAGTCCAGTCGTTGACGATGTTCCTTGCTGCCGTTTCAGTCTCAGCAGAATCGCCACTCTCCTCGTCGCCGAAATCGGGAACGTCTGGCCCACCAAATCGATGGGCTTTGGCTTCCTCCGGGGTAATGGTCTGAATCTGCGAATAGGGTTGCACGCTGTCAGCTGTGCGGGGTGCGGGCACCGCGGTGGTGGATAGCACCCGCTCGATTTTGCCGTCGAGGGTCTGCTTCCACCGCAGCCCGTTGGCGTCGGTGCTGGTGGTGCTTTTCGGTGGATTCATTCGTATCCAAAACCGTGGCCCGAGAGGACAACAGTCACAGCCGCATCATCCCAAGTTTGCGGGCGAATTCCCGCGTGGTCCCGGGTGACGATGCACCAAGCCGCTATCTATGCCGTGAAGGTTCCAGCGAGGTCGACACAGAGTTTGTTCCCGAACCGGTAATCGAGCAGTCTGCGTCGGTGCATCTGGTGAACGGCCACACCTGGCGAGACACCTAGCTGTCTCGCAACGGTCTCGATGTCGCGATCGCGCGTCAGTCCCTCGAACGGCTTGATCCCGGTCTCGCCGAACAAGACGTCCATCGCGAACTTGTTGGCGGATTTCTCCGCTTCGCTGTTGCGTTTCTTCTCCGTCTTGTACTCCAGATGCATCTCTCCGCGGGGGTCGTTCAGCACGTGGCCGAGTTCGTGAAACAACGCCCAGATGACGAAGCCATCTTTGCCCCACCGCCCGGTCTGTTGAATCACAGGTACTCGCTTGTCGATCCAACGCGTCATGCCATGCAGCGGGAACTTCTTGGGCGGGTCGACCACCATGAAGACGACTCCGACATCGGCAAGCATGTTCGCGATGTCGCGAAGCATCGTGGCGCCGGGTTCGGCTGCTCGAGCTCGCAGCTGTGGAAGCGCCTTTCTCAGCCGGTCTGGGTCGTAGACGTAGCGCCGCCCACGTTCAAACGGCTCGGCGAGCTCTGCTGCGCGTAACCACGTCGATAGCACCGTCGCGTCGATCTTGGCGTCGCCGGACTCCTTCAGAGCGGCGAGCGCATAGTCGCCCGTGGATGCGGTCTCATGCAGATGAATGTAGGCATCCCAAGTACCGCAGCGGTGGAAGGCCAGGAAATCCGATACCAGAGACCCAGGTGACTTCCGTGTCGCCTTAGTCGCGCCCAAACTTCGAAGGTAGGTCACTGCGCCCGGATCGATCTCGTCTGCGTGCGCCGCTAGGTTCTCTTCATCGGCGATCCGTGCAAGGTCAGCGCGATATGCGGCTTCGTAGCGGAGCCATGAGTCGGCCGGGATGCCGACGACGCGCTCCAAGCGAACCGCGGTATCGCTAGTGATCGGTGCGCGCCCGTTGACGATCTCGTTGACCTGCTTGCGGCTACACCCCAGCTGCTCGGCGACGCGCTGCTGAGACAAGCCGTGCTCGTTTATCCACTCCTCCAGGTATTCACCTGGAGCAACGGCGTAGTTGGTCGCAGTCATGGCTTCTCCTCTCAGTGGTAGTCGTCGATTTCGATCACGGTTACGGTCACCGAGTTCCACGGCTCAGTTGCGTCGTGTGGACGAATCACAAGGCGGTAGTTGCCGCTGAGCTTTCCCGCCCACTGACCGTCCCGGTCAGCGCTGAGCTGGTGCCATTCCCCCAGCGGGTCGTGAGTGGACAGCTCGCCAACAGACTTCGCTGTCTCCAGCGCTTTGATCCGCAGCCGCAGCTTCCCCGCGATGTCAGAGCGCTTCTTCTTCATTTCCCGCTCGTCTGTGCACAGCTTCTTAAGCTTCTTGTGTTCGTACTGCACTTCCAAGTGGATGTCACCGATCTCGTTACAGTCTAACGCACGTACTGGAGACATTATGCCCATCAGAGGCGACGACCCAGAGGGCGCGCGCAGGCATTCTCCCCGTCAGGTGTTGCGGCCATGCTTAGCCAAGGTTGGCGCCCCAACCGTAGATACTTGCCCCATGGAGAAGTGGGTCGTCCCTCTCAGCGTGGCGCTGATCGCCGGTCTCGCGACGATCGCTGCCGCCTACCTCGCGGCGCGCAAGGACCGCCGAGACCTCCGGGATGGCATCGCACGCGACCTCGACCCGCTGGAGAAGTTGCCGGGGGACTCTGAGGCTCGACGAATGCTCGCCTTCTACGTCGAAGAACGCGTCATGCTTCTGTCCGCTGAGCAGCAGATACGCGCCGCGGGGAGGAGAGACCTTTGGCAAATGCTGACGCCGGTCGAGGCCTTGGTTGCTGCGTGGGCTTGGCACCGGACGGGCAGCTGGGTCGCCGCCGCGGTGGTCCTACTCGTTGTTCCGGTGTTCGTGCTGTGGGAGCTTCGGTTGAGGCGAAAATCGCACGATTCAGCGATCACCGCCCGCGTGGAGTACATACGTGATCACATCAGGCCGATTAGCTAGACACCCAGTCGCGGGCTGTGCGACTGTCCCGCCGATTCCGGCCTGGCCCGGGCTTCAATGACGCCTAGTGGCTCACCGTCGTAGCGGTCCGGTTCGGGGAGAGGTAACCGATACATGGAACCGAAACTGCGGTACCGGATAGAACCGTTTGCAGCGCGGCAGTCGCCGGCTACACACCCCTGAGCCAAGCCAGGCGGTACCGCAGTCGTTTCACTCGGCCCCGACGCCGGCCAACGCAGCCAATACTGCATTCTGCGCGAAGCGATTCTCAACAAACGCCCAGTTCAGGAACTTCTAAGCCCGAATACCCTGCCTGATTAGGGTTTCTACGACGCTTCGTCGCGATCCAACAGGGCCGTCAATATCCAGTTCAGCGGTGGGGTACGGCTCCGAGAACGGGCACTGTAGCCGGTGCTGTCTCGTTGTCGCAGGCAGCCGGATTGCTGCCGCGCTGCTGTCAGGTCGCTGTCCCGTCACCTGCATCACTGGCACCCACGTCGTCAGGTTCGTACGAAGCGACGAAGGACAGCACGCGCGGGGCGAGTGGGCTCATGGGCGGACACATCTTGCGACGCGTGAAGCCAGGACCGTCCTGCAGCGCATGCACTCCGTTCGGGTGCGGGTAGCGGCTCAACAGTTCGCGAACGGTCGCAACATCATCCGCCACGTTCGGGTACAGAATCGTGTCAAGCTTCTCCTGAAGCGGTCCCATGAGCGGCTGAATTGCCTTGATCATGTCCAACACGCTCGGATCAGAATCCATGTCTTCCAGTTCCCGACGCTTCAACCACTTCTTCTGCGACGAGTTGCGCGTGAAGTCGAGCATGAACTCCCGACTCATGTACACGTTCGCCACCGGTTCTTCGTTCATCGATGCCCCGAAGCCCCACTTAAAGGCGTTGATGTCGCCGTGCTGCAGCGCGCCACGCAGTTCTTCCAGCCAGCCGTACTCGAACGACGTCTTGCGCAGCTCGTCAAACAATTTCTCGACCGCCTGGACCTCAGGACCGCGATTGAGGGTCTTCTTGGCCGTCCTGACCGTCTGCTCCCTGTGGCTGTACAGCGCGGCAGTAAATGAGATCAACGCGGACCGCACCTTGCGCCTGTGTTCGTCCCAAGCATCCTCATCGAAGATTGGAATCCGGTTGTACCGCAGGTCAGTCAGCAGCGCCATCACCACGTCGCAGAGCCGGTCGCTCTCGTCCGAGATGTGCTGCAATAGTTCGCTGTCGATCATGCGCCGAAGTTGTTCGTATGCATCGCGATAACGCTCATCTTCGTCCTCAGTCAAGGAACACACCTTCTCGAAGATTGGAGCATCAGCAGATCGGCTGGGGTCCAGGTGAACCAGGATCGCGCCGTAGGGGTCTGCCGCAGCTTCTGCGTCTTGCGCGTCATGCTCTGCATTGCGCTTGCCAAGCAGTTCCTGCGCGTCTCGCATGTCCTTCGCCGCGGTCGAGATACGTTGCTTCACTTCCTCCTCGGAAGGTAGGCCGTCGGAAAACCAACGCGTGCAGTTCGAGAGCACGCGATCCAGCGCGTCCTTCACGAGCCGCTGCGCGGTGTCCCGTGTGTAACGATCCCGAACGTCAGGTGTGTCCGCCCAGTCCATGATCACGGTTGTCGTTGCCCAGGTCACCGTGCTCGCGGCCTCCAACGCCAGCAGCATTGACGGAACCCGTGCCGGGGCCACGTGCGGTGGCATGTTCCCCGTGAGTGAGGCCACCCTGTTTTAGAGTCCTGTGGCCCGGAGAGGGCCGGAAGGGACGATGAATCACATGGCTGGCCGTAAGAAGCATTCGGCGGAGGACGTGGTGCGCA
>Ga0116151_10002841_pt1 | contig 15756 bp, 11 predicted proteins | sample AD_UKC117_MetaG_FD_89893 | JGI IMG/M metagenome (GOLD analysis project Ga0116151, IMG submission 89893) | Active sludge microbial communities of municipal wastewater-treating anaerobic digesters from Hong Kong - AD_UKC117_MetaG | ecosystem: Engineered > Bioreactor > Anaerobic > Digestate...
AGACGCAGATTGACTATCGCGGCTTTTACGCCTCACCGCTCCCGGGCGTCGCACAAGGACTTGCCGTCTATCAGAACGGCGTGCGCATCAACGAAGCCTTTGGCGACATGGTCAATTTCGACTTCCTACCGTCAAATGCGATTTCCGATATCACCATCGTTTCTGGCAATCCGGTTTTCGGCCTCAATGCGGTGGGCGGCGCGGCCGTCATCACCATGCGTGACGGCTTTAATTTCCACGGCACCGAGATCGATACCCGCTTTGGTTCGGACGGACGCTATCAAGGCGGGCTTGCCACCGGCCTGCAGAGCGGCAACTGGGCGGCGTTCCTCGCCCTCGAAGGCATCCATGACGACGGCTGGCGCGATTTCTCACCCTCCAGGATCAAGCGGCTTTATGCCGACGTCGGCTTCAAGGACTCGCGCCGCGAATTCCACTTGAACTTCACCACCGCCGACAACTTCGTCGGCGTGGTTGCCGCCTCTCCGGTCGAGTTGCTGGCACAGGGCTGGGAGCGTACCTTTACCTCACCGCAGACAAGCGACAACCAGGTTGCCATGCTGTCGTTCAACGGCAGTGTCAAAGCGACCGACACCCTGACAGTGTCGGGGCTCACGTACTTCCGCCGTTTCAAGCAACGCCATGTCGACGGCAACATCGCTGAATTTGCGGCCTGTCAGGATCCAGGCAACCTCGGCTACGTCTGCGCCCTCGACGATACCGACAGTGAGTTCCAGCTGACCTCCGGCGGCGCACCAATCGCCGTTGACGATGATGCTGTGCTTGGCTCCGTCGACCGCACGGGCCAAACTGCTAACGGCTACGGCTTTACGCTTCAGGCCGTCGAGAAGCGGGAGATGTTCAGCCGTCCCAATCAGCTGACCCTCGGCGTCAGCTACGACGGCGGCCATGTCAAATACCGGGCAGGTAGCGAAGTCGGCGTGATCGGTCCGCGCTTCGTGGTCGGCGGTCTTGGAGCATTCATCGATGGCCCGCTGGAGGATGACAACGAGTATTTGCCGCGCTCCATCACCTCGCGCAACAACTACTGGGGCCTCTACGTCCTCGATACACTTGACGTGACGGGCCGCCTGTCGCTGACCTTTGGCGGGCGCTACAATCACGCCTCGATCGACCTGAAGGATAACACCGGCAACTTCGCCGACATCAACGGGACCAGCACATACCAGCGCTTCAACCCAAGCGGCGGGGCGACGTTCAAGCTGTTCCCAGGGCTCTCGGTCTATGGCGGCTATTCGCAGGCCAACCGCGCACCAACGCCAGCCGAACTCGCCTGCGCCGATCCCGATAATCCGTGCCTCATCGAGAGCTTCCTGACCGACGATCCGCCGCTCAAGCAGGTGGTGTCAAAAACCTGGGAGTTTGGCTTCAAAGGTGAATCGGTTTCGCCATCGGGCTTTGAAAAGGTGCAATGGTCGATCGGCTATTTCCGCACGCTCAGCAAGGATGACATCCTGCCATTACCGGCGCACGAAGCTGGCCGTGGCTACTTTGCCAATGCCGGCGATACGCTGCGCCAGGGTATCGAGTTCGGTGTCAACTATGCCTCGCCGCGGCTCAAGGCCTACGCCAACTACGCCTATGTCGATGCAACATACCAGGACACCAACGTGTTTCCCTCGCCCAACATCAATATGGCCGGCACCGACATCATCGATTGCGATACCGAAAGTGCCTACGATCCCAATGATGCCAATATGACCTCGTGTGTGATCGGGCGCAGCGGCGACCGGCTCTCCGGCGTCCCGCGCCACCGTTTCAAGTCGGGTTTCAATTACGCCATCACGGAGCGCTGGAAATTCGGCGCAGACCTTGTTGCCTCCAGCAATCAGGTGTTTTTTGGCGATGAAGCCAACGTCGCACGGCGGCTGCCCAGCTGGTGGCGCGTCAACCTCAACACCAGCTACGATATCACCGAGAACATCCAAGTCTACGGCATCATCAACAACGTGTTTGACAAGCGCTACGGTCTGTTCGGCAACTTCTTCGGACTGGACGACGCCAATGAGGCGGCCGAGGCGGCCGGACTCGGCGATAGCTTCTTCACCGACCCGCGCACCATCATGCCGGCGGCACCCGTTGCGGCCTACGGTGGTGTCAAGATCAAGTTCTGACCGGTCACCGACAGCTAAAAAAGCCAAACGGCCGCGCCTCGCTATCGGGGCGGCCGTTTTCACGGCTTCAACTTATTCACTCAAAATTCCATCTCGAAACTCAGCTTCAAAGTTGTATCTGGTGTGTTGTCATTGATGCCGAACAGAATGCCGGTGCCAAGCCGCATCAGCACGCCATCCTCCCCCTCCTCATCATCGCCCGATTTTCCTTCATCGACATTGGCAACCTTGCTCATGCGCGAAGAACCGCGGCCAACATCGCCACCCCCTCCAGCTCGCCACTCGTGATAGACAACCGGACCCGCGCGATGCTGATCGTGATCCCCAAACAGCAACGCCCCTTCAGTCGGTCTGCCTGAGTTGCCGATACGATCAAACGTGCCATAGGCTTCGAGCGCCAGCGCCCATGCGCCGTTCAAATCATATTTGACCTGCGCGGCATAGCCGATGTCCCACTTGTCGTCCTTTTCGCGTCCGTCATCGGTTATCTCGCCCGAGCCGAAATGCTTCATGAAGGTAATGTTGAGCAGGCTCGACAGGGGGCCGGACTTGGCGCCGATGATCGGCCCCATGACGATAGTATTGAGCTCTCCGCGTGACGTTGGATGCTCGAATTCGGTAAGAACGCCGAACCCGACGCCCCCCTCTTTGGGCACCGGCTTCAGGATGACGACGCCTTCCACCGCGACTTCCGTCAACTTCAGGTCATCGAAGGCGTTGGCCGCTCCAGGTGCAGGCGGCTCGTCAAACCGCTCCTTCTCATATTCGATGCCAACACGCATGCGCAGGAAATGCGTCAACGTCATTTCGATCTCCAGGGCGTGCCGCTGACGTGTCGCTGCATTGTCGTCGTAGAGATAAGCTCCAGGAGTTTCCTCGGCAAAACGGCGTCGCGTCTGACCGAACGACCAGGCATTCTGGGACTGGAACTCGATCTGCCCTGGCTCAGCCTCCAGACCCTTGAGTTCAAACTGCCCTACTGCTGGCTCTGCCTGCGCACACTGCGGTGCGATCGTTGCGGTTGCCCCGTACAACACCGCAGCCACCACGGTTGCCGATCGAACGCATGTCCGCAATCCGCCGCCGTCGTCTGCTTGGCCCATCTGTCTCCCCCATCGTGCAACTACAAAAGAGCGCTTTGGCGACGCTGTCCAGCATCGAAATGGGAAACAAACTCTGCGCAATATATGCAGCACCAACCGTATTGCGCACACAACCTACGTGATACCGAAATGAAGCCTTTTCAGACCTCTTGCCAATCATTGCAACACTAAATGCAACACTAAATGAGATGCTGCGCCAATGCGTTTGCGATGGGGCGTGTGGTGACGATTGAACGGTTTGAAAAACATCAAAATTTTTCGTCGTTTCTCATCAATTTTCATAATCCACTTCTAATCTCAAAGTTATGTGAAAACGGCGTCCACGAATTAACCACAAGTTATCCGTTGCTCGATTACATTTCGCTGAAGATAAGAGGCAAACCGAGTTTCGATGCTTGGCAAATCCATACGCACTGGCCGCACAAATACGCTGATTAGCGAATATTCTTCGCTACTTGGCGATGCCGTTCTGCGCCACCGCACGCGCATGGCCGAGCACAGTGCGCGGATCGAATCAGAGTTGGCGAACCGGGTAAAATCCGAATTCATCTCCAATATGAGTCATGAGTTGCGCACGCCACTCAATACGATCATCGGCTTTTCCAAGATCCTTTCCGAACAAGACAAGCGCCAGATCCCGGCTACCGACATTATCGAGTACGCTCAGCTCATTCATGACTCAGCGGGTCATCTGCTATCAGTCATCAACGACATCCTCGATATATCCAAGATCCAGAGCGGCAAGTTCACAATCGACGCGCGCGAAACGAACGTCGATGACATCCTTGCCTATTGCATCGCTTCGTTCCGCAAATTGGCCGAAGACGCAGGCGTCGAGATCGCCAACACGATTCAAGAGCCGATCCCCCCAATCCGCGGCGATCCGGCCAAGCTGAAACAGATTTTCTCCAATATTCTCTCCAACGCGATCAAGTTCACCCCAACGGGAGGACGCGTGATCATCAGCGCGCTCGCTACGGTGGATGGCGGTCTCGTCGTGGAGTTCAAGGATACGGGCGTTGGCATGAGCGAGGATGAACTCGAAATTGCCATGACGCCGTTCGGCCAGGTGGATGGATCCAAGACGAGATGGCGCGAAGGAACAGGGCTCGGATTGCCCATCGCTCACTCTCTTGTCGACCTTCACGGCGGTCGGCTGGACATCAAAAGTACGAAGGGTAAAGGAACGACGGTCTCCGTCATGCTGCCATCACGCCATCTCGTCTCCGCCGCTCGCGGCCGGGAAATGGTGCTTGGCCAGCAGATTGGTGATGATAACTAAACCGATTACGAGCAAGAAGAACCATGCAAGCTCACATTCCCCAGGAAAGCAACTTAGGTGCCGACATGACCATCGGCCGCATCGTCTCGGTGACTGGAGCCAAGGCGATTGTGCTACTGGATGGCCGAATGGATGCATCGGGTCGCAAGACAATGCACCGCCCCGAGATGGGCACGCTACTCGCCATCGACACGACCTCATCCGTCGTCCTTGCGATCGTGTCTGCTCTAAGCGTTCCCGTGCCCGCACAGCGCGAAGGCGAGAACGAGATCTGGATTGCTGAGCTTGGACTAGTCGGTGAACTCTGGCTTGCACCCGACCGTAGTTTGCGCAACTTCAACCGTGGCGTCACCATCTATCCTGCCCTTGGCGACCGCGTTCGTATTGCCTCCAAGGACGAGCTGGAATTTGCATTTTGCGGCGACAAGTCGAGGGCCGTTCGCGTCGGCTGCATTCGTCAAGATAGCTCGATCCCTGCAATGATCAGGGTCGACGATCTGCTGGGCAAGCACTTTGCCATTCTTGGAACCACCGGCACCGGCAAGTCCTGTACAACGGCACTCATTTTGCGCTCTATCCTGCAGGAGCATCCAGCAGCCCATATTGTTCTGCTCGACCCCCATAACGAATATTCGACCGCTTTCACCGAGTGGGCCGAGGTCATCAGCCCGCGCAACATGCAGCTTCCCTTCTGGCTCCTCACCTTCGAGGAGATTGTCGAAGTGCTGATTCCCGACAACAGGCGCAAAGCCGAGATCGAGATCCTGCAGGAGCTGATCCCGATGGCCAAGACCCGCTACAGCTCGGGTCGCGCGAAGGATACCAATGTACGCCGCGGCGCTGTCGATCATGGTCGCTATACGGTCGACACCCCGGTTCCCTACCGGATCTCAGATCTCGTCGCGATGATCGATGAGCGCATGGGCAAGCTGGAGAACAAGAAAGACCTGGCGCCGTACCGTAACCTCAAGCAGCGTATCGACATCATCACGCAGGATAGCCGCTATGCGTTCATGTTCGGCTCGCTCACGGTTTACGATGGCATGGCCCAGGTGCTGTCACGCATCTTCCGCGTTCCCGTCAACGGCAAGCCGATCACGATCCTTGAACTGACCGGCATTCCGACAGAAATCGTCAACGTTGTCGTCTCGGTGCTGTGCCGCATGACCTTCGATTTTGCGCTGTGGGGTGAGGGCAAGGTTCCCGTCACTCTCGTTTGCGAGGAAGCCCATCGCTACGTTCCCGCCAATCCCTCCGCCGGTTTCGAGCCGTGCAAGCGTGCCATTGCCAAGATCGCCAAGGAAGGCCGCAAGTACGGCGCTTCGTTGTGCATCGTCACGCAGCGGCCCGCGGAAATCGATCCAACCATCCTGTCCCAGTGCAACACAGTGTTCGCTCTTCGCATGTCGAACGATCGCGACCAGGAGATTGTCACATCGGCCATCTCCGATACGGGTTCGGGCCTGCTTGAATTCCTTTCCGCGCTCGGCCAGCGCGAGGCGATTGCATTCGGCGATGGCGTCTCGCTACCGGTTCGCATCAAGTTCGATGAACTGCCCAAGTCGGCGATGCCCCGCTCCTCGACGGCGCGCTTCTCCGAGCGCTGGCAGACGTCTGTTGGCGATGAAGGATTCCTCGATCATATCGTCGAACGCTGGCGCAACTCTGGCGGCAGCCACGAGGATCTCAACTCAGGCCACCTGATTGCTGAAGCACTGCTGGGCGAGGACAGTCGCAATCTTCCAGCAGACGTGGGCGCTGCGCAATACGCACCATCCCATAATGGTGCTTCGCCAGAGCCCGCCCCCTTCAGATCCTCACTCCGGCGCGAAGCCCATGTCTCCGCACCAACTTCATCAGCGACCAGAAGTTCCACGCTGAGGCGTGAACCCGTCAACATCGGCGTCGATACCGCCGCGCCCGAGGCCGGTCAGCATCAGACCCTTCGCTCACTGCGCGACCGGCTCATACAGCGTCAGCGTTGACAGGCGAACAAAAGGAGCAATGTCTTCAGGGCTGACGCATGTGTACGCACGATGTCAGCCCACTGCTGCGCGATAGCAAATGTTGAGCTGAAGTGCGCAGCAGTAGAGCCGTGAACAACATATTCAATAGGCCATTCCATTCGACGATCCGGGCGTGCGATTTGTCCGTAGCACCACTACGGTCTGCATCGCCCTCCTTGTGGATCGGCGCGCCGCTTGAGAAACAGGATTGGTTCCGATATAGCGCACGGCGCTCTAGGTCTGAAACGCCCAAGCTTCTTGTTTGGTCGCATTTTCTGCGACAAACCGGCACCCACTTCATGGGAAAATGCTCTAGCATTTTGCTGACTGAGCCATGTCCAATCCCGCTGATCATCCACGCCCGTCAAACAAAAACAGACGCTCGGAAAAAAATTACGCCCTATGAGCGTGGCTCCGGCGACCTCAGCTCGACGACGCGTCCGCCTTCGCCCTTTGCACTCGCTTCGTTCTTGGTCCCGCTCTCGCTCTTGAGAGCATCTCGCGCCTCCGCGCGCACCATGCCAGACGTTGCCATTGTCTCTCCTGACGGCTCCGCCGGTTCACTAGCTGCGTTTGACGAGCCACTGCTGTGTGCTGAACCCGAAACCTGCGTTGCGGCATCTTCTGCATCGCGTGCAAGGTTGTTTTGGAACCGCCGCAGGCCCACTGGAATCATTACCAGGTAAAGAATCGACGTACCCGCCAGTGTCTCATGCGGATAGGTGACGAGTGTCGCCACATAAAGTACGCCGAGAATAAATATCGGCAGCACCAGCTCCCGCGAGATCCGCTCTCCAAGCAATTTTCCCGAGTAGGTTGGAATGTTCGACACCATCAAGAACGCGATGAGGAGGGTGTAGATGACGACGATATTCTTCATCCATCGCGCATCCCTGAGATCAAATCCGATTGCCGCAAGATAGATGGGAAGAAGCACAACGATCGCTGCCGCCGGGGTCGGCATACCGGTGAAGAAGTCTTTCTGCCAACGCGGCTTATCCTCATCGATCATCACGTTGAAGCGCGCCAACCGCAACGCCGAAGCCAACGCGAAGATCATCACTGCAATCCAGCCGAAGCTTTTGAGATCACCAAGCCCCCAGGTGAAGATCATCACCGCAGGGGCAACGCCAAAGTTGACAAAGTCGGCAAGGCTATCGAGTTCGGCCCCGAACCGCGACGAGGCTTTCAACAGCCGCGCCACCCGCCCGTCAAGGCCATCAAGCAGCGCCGCGAACACGATTGCCGCCAGCGCCAGGTCGTAGCGCGCCTCGATGGACATGCGGATCGAAGTCAGCCCAGCACACAATCCCAGCAGGGTGAAGAAATTCGGCACCAGCATCCGTACCGGGATACGCTGGTGACGAAACAGCAGGTGCCCGCGGCGGCGACGCGATTCCTTTTCAAGTTTCGGCACGATTGGATCCATGGCCCGAACTCCTTCCATCACGCTTTCGCTGTTGTGCCGCAGCCCTCCGAACGACGGGAGGCCTTCAGCGCAGCAAGCAAGGCGATTTCCTCATTATAGGCTCAACTGGGCCTGCGAGATACCGTCACGCCCCTTCTACGCGTTACGACTGGCGTGCCTCTCGCTCACCCTCGTCCGACTTGAAATCGGCAAACACGCTCTCTCCGGCCACCGCCCGCTGCCCAACCGCGACAAGGGCTGTTCGGCCCGGCGGCAGGTAGACATCAACACGCGAGCCAAACCGAATGAGCCCAAACCGCTGACCCACGCCCACACTGTCACCTTCCTGCGAAAACGTCACGATGCGCCGCGCAATCAGCCCCGCGATCTGCACCACCGCGATCTCATCACCCGCTGGCGTTGTGATCACGATAGAGCGGCGTTCGTTCTCCTCGCTCGCCTTATCCGCCGCCGCGTTAATAAAGGCACCGGGAACGTAGATCGCACGTACGATACGGCCAGCGACGGGCGCACGGTTGATATGAACGTCGAAGACGGAAAGAAACGTCGAAATACGCACCCGGGGCGTTTGCCCGAGCCCCAGCTCCATCGGCGGCACCACCACATCCACGCCCGTGATCCTTCCGTCCGCTGGCGCCACCACCAACCCCTCACGCAGCGGCGTGACGCGCTCCGGGTCGCGGAAGAAATAGGCAATATAGAGCGTGATGCCGAGAAACACCCACCCCAGCGGCGCCCACAAGATGAAGAACAGCAACGCCAGTCCAGCTGCAATTGCCATGAACTTGTGGCCATCGCTGTGCACCGGTGCAAGATTGTCGATAATGGTGTCTACGATACCATGGCGGTTCGACACTTCGATTGAGCTCCCCTAGAGCATTTTCCGACGAAGTGGAAACCGGTTCGTCGAAGAAAATGCGACCAAACAAAAAGCTAGAGCGCCGCTTGCGTTCCATCGGATCGCAAAGACTCTAGTTCATCGAAACGATTTGCATGTGCGCGAGCGGACTATCGAAGCGGCATCCTACTGGCACACCAAACCACACCCAAATGGAAATTAGCGCGGCTCATAGACCTTGACGTTCCACAAAGCCTACGCCGGGAATGCGCCATCATGCGCACACCAATTTACACATCACACCCAGGTGAGCACGCTTCCCGTAAACTGACCAAAACACCGCCCCCTTCAGCTTAGCGGCACTGCAACGAAACGTAGGCCACCCTTGGCATCCTCGATCCTGAACAAAACCGCCTTTCTGCCCAGCTTCTTGACCTTTTGGATGCTCCGAACGACGTCGGCCGGGGTATTCACCGCATCCTGAGCCGCCTCCACGATCACATCACCCACCTTGATATTCTTGGTCGCAGCCACACTTGCCGGATCAACCTCACTCACCAACACACCGCTCAGCTTCTTGTCGATCTGATGTTTGGCCCGCAATTCGTCAGTCAACACCTCAAGCTTGAGGCCAAGCATCTCCTGGGGCACTTCACCACCATCGGCGCCATCCGGCTCACCCTGCTCGCTTGCAATCTCGTCTTCAACGAGACGTCCGATCTCCACGTTGAGGGACTTCTTTTGCCCTTGCCGGATCACCTCAACGGCAACCTTCTTGCCAATTGGTGTTTCAGCCACGATACGAGGCAGGCCGCGCATGTTGGCCACTTCACGGCCGTCAAATCCAATGATGACGTCCCCTGGCAGAACACCCGCCTTCGCGGCCGGGCTACCTTCGGTAACCGATGCCACGAGCGCGCCCTTGCCAGGCGGCACCCCGAGCGTCTCGGCAATGTCATCCTCGAACGATTGCAGGTTGACACCAAGCCAGCCGCGCCGCGTCTCGCCATAGAGCTTGAGTTGCTCAATGACATTCGTCGCCACATCTGAGGGGATAGCAAAACCAATGCCGATCGAACCACCTGTCGGCGAGATGATCGCCGTATTCACACCGATGACTTCTCCGTCCATGTTGAACAGTGGCCCACCCGAGTTTCCCCGGTTGATGGCTGCGTCGGTCTGCAGGAAGTCATCATAAGGCCCGGTATTGATGTCGCGCTGCTTGGCCGAGATGATACCGACCGTCACTGTCCCGCCAAGACCGAATGGATTGCCAATCGCCATCACCCAATCGCCGACCTTGAGCTTGTCCGAAGAACCAAACTTCGCATCGACCAGCGCAGTTTTGGGCGTCACCTTAAGCAAAGCCAGATCACTTTTTTGATCGCGTCCGATGACCTTGTCGACCTTGAGCTTGGAGCCGTCATGAAAGTTGACCACAATCTCATCAGCATCCGCAATCACATGGTTGTTGGTGACAATCAGCCCTTCCTTGCCATCGATGACAAAGCCCGATCCAAGGGATGACACCTTGCGCGGAATGCGCGGTCCCCCACCCCGGTTGAAGAAATCCTCAAACAGATCATCGAACGGCGAGCCTTTGGGAATATCGGGCAGCGGCAATCCCTGCGGCCCCTTCGCTGTCTGCGTCGTCGAGATGTTGACAACCGCATCGATGAGCTTTTCTGCGATTGGGGCGACTGATTGAGGACCGCGCTGCGCAAGCGCCGGTTGCACGCACATCACCGCCAGCGCCACCACAACGGCTGCCATCGCCTGACGCCAGGCGCACCGCGCCGCACACCACCATGAGCCCGAAAGCCTGCCGCACTTCACCGACATGAGGTCCTCTTGGAAGCCATTGTTGCCCTGCCCCATGTCCTTGCCATGAATTCACGAGCACGTCACGCATGCACCCGTGTGCTTCTCCACGCGCGGCGTGCGGCATGGCGGCAAATGCCCACAATTGCTTCAAATTGCGCAATACCAGAAAGTGGCCCGTGCAGGCGCACGCGTATCGGCCTTACGCCGCCTGTGTCCTACAGCATGGTGAACTGAAGTATTGCGCGATAGAGCCATGAAAAACATGCTCAAAACAAGAAGCCAGAGCATGTTTAGGTGAAGTGTGAGGCGGTTCAGCGTGAAAAACATGCTCAAAACAAAATGCTTGAGCGTGTGCCAATAAAACAAGCACACGCTCAAGATGCGCTGACCTATTTGAGGTCAGGCAGGAAACCAGGCGTCAGTGAAGCAACACCGAAGCAATACGAAAGCCTCGGGCACCCGCTGATGCCAATCGGGCCACCTGACCCACGTCAACCGCGGATCAGCCAGACGATCACGGCCCCTGCCACGATCGCTGTCCAGCCGGCCCGGCGCAACATGGCGTCGGGCATCGATGAGACAAGCGCCGCCATCCGACGCCCCTGTTCAGGCGACAGCGCCCAGATCAACCCCTCGAACACGAGGACCAATCCGACCGCGACGATAAGATCGCTCATGGCTGGGGCTGTGGTGCCGCGCGTTTGGCTCCGGACGCTCCATCGACTTGGCCGCTGGCGCTGTTGAAGTAGCGGAAGAATTCTGAATCGGGCGAAATCACCATGCGTGTGTCCCCGGACTTCAGGCCCTGCTCATAGGCCTGCATGGACCGATAGAAGGCAAAAAAGTCGGGATCCCTGCCATAAGCCTCCGCAAAAATATGATTGCGTTGGGCATCGCCCTCACCGCGCAGCTGTTCAGCATCGCGCATTGCGTTGGCGCGGATCACCGTCACGCGGCGATCGGCCTCCGCCTTGATGCGGCGCAGCTTCTCCTCACCTTCAGCACGGAAGCGCGCGGCCTCCTGATGGCGCTCCGTCTTCATACGTTCATAGACCGAATCTCCGATCTTCGGCGGCAGATCGGCACGCATGATGCGGACATCGACGATTTCCACGCCGTAATCACCCGCCACATTGTTGACCCGCTCCTGGATGTCATCCATCAGCTTGGAGCGGTCGTCGCGAACCACCGCCTCGATGGTCGATGAACCAACCACCAGACGCAACGAAGAATCGAGCACGACGCCAAGCTGCTGGCGCGCATTCGCCTCGTTATTGAGACGCTGGTAGAACTTGAGCGGATCGGTAATCCGATAGCGCGCAAAGCTGTCGATCACGAGCTGCTTCTTGTCGGCAACCGTAACGGTTTGCGGCTCGGTATCGATATCGAGGATGCGCTTGTCGAAAAATACAACCTGCTGAACGACAGGAATCTTCCATTTCAATCCCGGAGTCTGTTCCTGGCGCTTGAACTCGCCAAACTGCAGAACCAGCGCCTGTTCATTCTGGTGGACGATAAAGGCTGATAGATAAAGTGCCGCGCCACCAAGGCCCAGCACGACGAGTAATGTTGCAAGCAGCGAACGCATGATCACTTGCCTCCCTGCTTCTTGTTAAGCTCGTTCAAGGGCAGGTAGGGCACGACTCCCCCGCCTCCGGACTGATCGAGAATAATCTTGTCTGTCCCGTTCAACACGCGCTCCATCGTCTCAAGGAAGAGGCGCTTACGAGTCACTTCCGGCGCCTTCTTGTATTCCGCATAGACCTTATCAAACCGGCCCGCCTGGCCGTTCGCTTCGGCAACAGTCTGCTCCTTGTAGGCTTCTGCAGCTTGCAGGATTCTCTCCGCCTCACCGCGCGCTTCCGGCTCGATCTTGTTGGCATAGGCCTGCGCCTCGTTAACCGCGCGCTGGCGATCCTGCAACGCTGCGATGACGTCCTCGAAGGCGCCACGCACCGCCGTCGGCGGCAACGCCTGCTGGATCTTCACTTCCTGGATTTTCACGCCCGCCTGGTAGATGTTGAGCACCTTCTGGATAAGCTCCTTGGTGGCGATTTCGATCGGCTCACGGCCCGGAGCCAGCACGTCGGAAACCTTGCTCCTGCCGATGATCTCGCGCATCGCACTTTCAGAAACTGCGCGCACGGAAGAATCGGGATCTTTCAGCTTGAACAGATAATTTTCCGCATCATCGATGATCCACAGCACGACAAAATCGATATCGACGATATTCTCGTCCCCCGTCAGCATCAGGCTCTCTTCGGGAACATCTCGGCTGGCGCCGGAGCTGCGCCCGTCAAACGTGCGGAACCCCACTTCGACCTTCTTCTGGCGCTGAACCGGCGGCAACCTCACCTCTTCGATCGGTGCGGGCAGACGCAGATGCAGACCTGGATCAACGATACGGTTAACCTCACCGAAACGAAGCACGATGCCCTTCTCATACGGCGCCACCGTGAAGGTGAAAGCGTAAAAAACGACGGCACCAAGCGCAATGAGGCCCGCCAACAGCAGGATGGGCGTTGGAAGACCGCCACCGCCACCACCGCGCATGACCTGTTTCATGCGGTCCTGGCCGCGCTTCAAGATCTCTTCCAGGTCGGGCTGCTGGCCACCACCCTGGCCGCCCCCCTGGTTCTGTCCCCAGGGACCGCCGCCGCCGCCGCCGCCACCGCCGCTTTTCCAGCCACCACCACCGTTCTGATTGTTCCAGGGCATTGCTTCTCGATCTCTCGCGTTGGTGGCTCGCCTTCATTTTGAACTCGAGCCGAAAACGGAATTACGGGATTTGTTTTGGGAAGACACACGTAAACCGCTGATCAGCGGCGCCTATACGCCCTGTCCCCATGGCAAAAAAGACTGGCACGCTTATAGGGCAGGGCCTGATGGCATGCAAACCTCCCCCGCTAGATTGGTAAGGCGATCAAGTCATTCAAGGGATGCCGGAAAATCAGGCCGATACAACGGCTCTTATGCGCCCCATTCGATGCCTTTCCCGCCCCTCCCGACCAGCTCCTCATACCCTTACGCAATTTCATTCCTCGTCCGCCCTCTGCCAGAAGACGTCCAGCAACACCCGATCGACCTCCAGCTTTACGTCTGCCCACATCCAGCAGCGAAAGGGGAGCATCCAGATCACCATCCTCGGCAGCGATCGAGCCGGCACCGGAAACATGCGTCGAAACGCTGTAAAAATAACGAAAATACAATTGGTTAACTGATATCGTACCGATTAAGCCGGCAGCCGATGGATAGCGCACGAAATCCCGGTTGAGCAAGGCCCCAGCGGGCGATAGGTTCCCTGGCCCCGTTGTTGTGGGCGCTTTTCCTGCGAGCCCTCACATGTTTCCAGCCCCACCATCCCTGGTTCTTTCGCCCTATCTCCTGCCCATCGCCCTTCTGTTCGCCTCCAACATCTTCATGACGTTTGCCTGGTATGGACACCTGAAATTCACCACCAAGCCACTCGCAATCGTGATTTTGGCAAGTTGGGGGATCGCATTCATCGAGTACTGCTTTGCCGTTCCCGCCAACCGCATCGGTCATCGAGTCTATTCCACCGCCGAACTCAAAACGATGCAGGAGATCATCACCTTCATCGTCTTCATCGGATTTTCGGTCTTCTATTTGCGTGAACCGATCACGCTCAACCACATGATCGGGTTCTCGCTGATCGCCCTCGGCGCCTTTTTCATCTTCAAGGCCTCGCTTTGAAACAATTTCAGTACAACTGGCGCCACGCCGCGCTTGAGGCCAAACCGCTCAAATGCAGCGCCCGCCATCGACCTCGATGGCAACGCCGGTAATGAAATTCGATGACGGCTCGGCAAGAAACAACGCCACGTTGCCGATATCGGCCGGCGTCGACATCCGCCCCAGCGGGATTGTCGAGACGAACTTTGCCCTGTTCTCGGGCGTATCGGGCAGCCCCATGAATTGCGCCAGCATGCCCGTCTCGCCGATCACCGGATTGATGGCATTGACGCGGATCTTGCGCGCCGCAAGTTCCGCAGCCATCGACTTGGTCAACGTGATCACCGCGCCTTTCGAACCGTTGTACCAGGTCAGCCCGGGACGCGGGCGCACACCCGCCGTCGATGCGGTGTTGATGATGACGCCACCGCCACGCTTTTCCATGACCGGCACTGCCGCCAGCGCCGTCAGATAGATCGACTTCACATTGACCGCATAAATGCGATCGAAATCCTCTTCGCTGACCGTCATCAGCGACTGGTTGGCGTGCGTGAATCCGGCATTATTGACCAGGATGTCGAGCCCACCGAACACCTCGTCCGCAACGGCAACCATCTGCTGGACATCGCTTTTGCGGGTCACATCAGCCTCGACGGCGACAGCACCATTGCCCAGCGCCTGCGCCACCTGCATGCCAGCCGCACCGTTGAGATCAGCGATGATGACGCGCGCGCCTTCACGCGCAAAGGTTTCCGCGATCCCCCGCCCAAACCCTGACGCCCCGCCCGTCACAATGGCTATTTTGCCTTCGAGCCGCATCCGATCCTCCCGCCAATTTCGCGAGCCGCAAATTGTGACGCCGTTATCCTCTCACGCACTCTGCCTTTCATGCGCTTTTCCCATCACGCACTTTGGTTATGCGTCGGCATCAACCCGGCCGCGCGCTCAGCTGCCTCCTGGCGGTAGGCACTGCTCACATAGCTGCCCAGAAGCTTCACCTCGCTGGAGAAGAACGATAGCTCCTCCAGCGCCAACTGCACCGAACGTTGCGCGGGATGGCCTTCGATATCGGCAAAAAACATCGTCGCATTGAACGTCCCTTCAGTCTGATAGCTTTCCAACTTCGTCATATTGACGCCGTTGGTCGCGAACCCACCCAGAGCCTTGTAGAGGGCAGCGGGCACATTGCGCACGCGAAACAGGAAGGTGGTGATGATCGGCCCGTCTTCAGGTTCAGCATCATCGGGCTCATTGGCGAGGATCACGAACCGCGTGGTGTTGTGTTCCTCATCCTCCACATCGCTCTTGAGGATTTTAAGATTATAGATCTCGGCCGCCAGCGACGACGCGATCGCCGCCAGCGACGTGTCTGCACTCTCACTCACCATGCGTGCCGAACCCGCAGTGTCGGCTTCTGGAACGGGCTTCAACCCGAACTGCTTCAAC
>Ga0116151_10002853_pt1 | contig 15703 bp, 14 predicted proteins | sample AD_UKC117_MetaG_FD_89893 | JGI IMG/M metagenome (GOLD analysis project Ga0116151, IMG submission 89893) | Active sludge microbial communities of municipal wastewater-treating anaerobic digesters from Hong Kong - AD_UKC117_MetaG | ecosystem: Engineered > Bioreactor > Anaerobic > Digestate...
CAGATGTCGGCTTCTTCGATGCCGACATAGCCACAGTTGTCGCAGCGCACGGCCGGCGCCGCAAAGTTGTCATCCAGCAGCAGGTGGTGCACCCGGCCTGCAAAACCGGCTGCCAGTGTGTTGCCCAGTCCCAGCGCAGCCGGGCCGCCCTTGGACGCGGTGGTGACCAGCCGTTGAACCAGTTGTTGCTTGCGCGTCACATCGACCTCGCGGATCAGCATCAGGGAACGCTCGCCGATCTCACCGGCGCTGGTCGAGACGTCGGCGTTGAAAGTCGTAACGATTGCTTGCTGGGATTGCTTGGGCAGCAGCGTGGTGAACTGCGCGACATTGGCGTCGGTGCCAGCCAGAATCAGGCGGCGTATTTGTCCCGTTCGCACCAACTCCGCAGAAATATCGGCGGCTTCCTTGAGATTGCGATAGGCTGCTTCGTCCTCGTGACGCTGGAAGCGCGACGAGGCCCAGCCTCCTTGCTTGTGCCGCTTGACATCTTCCCCGACGACATCGGTGATCCCTTCGACCCGGCCAAGATTGAACACGAAGATGCGAGCGCCCTCCTTGTCCACCAGGACCACGCCATAGCGCCCGTAGGTGTCCAGAATGCCGCCCAGCGGTTTGATATAGGGCCGCAATCCTGTAAACACCGTGTCGTTGACAGGGGTCATCAACGGAATTGCATACCAGAGGTCTTCGGCGCTGCAACTGAAGAAGACGAGGCCGCGGCCCTGGCGGTCGTATTCTTTTTCGACAAAACGCTCGATGCGGGCACGGTCCTGTTTGTTGGCCTGTCCGTCAACTGACTCCAGCAAGTGTCGCATGGCCAGCCGGTATTCCTCGACAGTGCGGCTGCGCGGATCGACGTCAAGGTATAAACTGAGTACGGTAACGTCCTTCCTGGGGGCATCAAAATCCACCAGTTTTTGTAGCTCAGACTGATCAATCATGGAGAGTACCTCCTCGTAGGGTAACGCTGCCAGGGTTGTTAGTTCTCCGAGAGGGACAGTGTGCTGTCAGGTCGTGCACCTTGATTCTAACATTGTCGCCGCGCCCTGTCAATCGATTTGTGTTTATTTGCCAGCGGTTCAAGCCTTTGCTCTCATTTTACGGCCTGTGGTAGAATGCGCGTCACCGAGGCTGTTCCGCAGATCAACCAACCTCGCTGTGTCAGGCTACCAACCCATGCGAGTATTAGTGCTTTTCAATGCTGCTGCCGGCGCGCGGAGTTCGCACCGTCGTCTGCCCGATGCGATTTCGCTGATCGAGGAGGCCGGTTGGCAGGTCGAGTCGGTCGCAACGCACAGCGTACGCCACACCGAAGATCTGGCCCGAACCGCCGGCGCGGCTGGTTTTGACGTCGTCGCTGCGGCCGGTGGCGACGGTACGATCAATGTGGTCGCCAACGGGCTTGCCGCTGCAGATCCCGATGCGCCCAGGGCAGCGCTTGCCGTTCTGCCGGCCGGCACCGGCAACGTGCTGGCTCGTGACCTGGGCTTGCCCGTGCCGGTCCCGGGCGTCATGGACACACTGCTAGAAACGGCGCGCTGGTTGACCCGATCGAGCGCGACGGCGGTTGACCTGGGGCGCGTCTCAAACGCGAACGGCCAGCGATATTTTGTCTGCTGGGGAGGCGTTGGGCTGGATGCGGCCGTCACTGCGCAGGTGGCGGCCAACCCTGCCGCCAAGCAGTGGCTGGGCGCGCTGGCCTTCGTTGCCAGCGCCGTTGGTCAGGTGCGGGAAATCTATCGTGCGCCGCTCTACACCGTCCAGGTCGATGACCAGAAGTTTCAGGGTCGTGGCGCATTGGCCGTCGCCAGCAACATCCAGCGCTACGCGGTGGTGTTCGACATGGCGCCCAACGCGGCCATGAACGACGGCCTGCTGGACGTCACGTTCTTCCACGACATCACGGTGTTCAACGGCATGGACCGGCTGTGGAAGCTGACTACCGCGCAACATCTCGGAACCCCGGGTATCGGCTATGCCACCGGTCGGCGCGTGCTCATCGACGCCGATACGCCGCAGCCGGTACACGTTGACGCCGAGCCGTTTGGCGTGACGCCGGTCACCATCGAGGTACTGCCGGGCGCGATCAATCTGATGGTGCCGCCCACCGACGACGCCCGCCGACTTGTGCGCGTTCCTGACAGACAATGATCACCGTTTCGCAACTGATCACCACCGTCAAAAACCTGCTGGAAGTTGACTCTGATCTCACCGACGTATGGGTTGAGGGAGAGGTGAGCAACTTCAAACAGGCCGCGTCCGGGCATTGCTATTTCACCCTGAAGGACTCGCGGGCTGTCGTGCCGTGCGTGATGTGGCGCAACGACGCCTTGCGGCTGCGCCGGCTGCCGGTCGATGGTGAGCAGGTAGCGATCCACGGCTACATATCCCTCTACGAACCGCAGGGCAAGTTGCAGTTCTATGCCGACCGGCTCGATCTGGCGGGCCTTGGCAAGCTCTACCAGGAATTCGAGCGGCTCAAGGCACAACTGGCGGCCGAGGGATTGTTCGACGCGGCGCGCAAGCAGCCACTGCCCGTCTGGCCGGCGCGAATCGGCGTCGTCACCTCGTCCAAAGCGGCCGCGTTGCGCGACATCTTGCGGACGCTGGCAGTTCGCTATCCGCTGGTCGATGTACTGCTGGCTCCAACCGCCGTGCAGGGCGCCGAAGCGCCGGCCCAGATCGCGGCCGCCATTGACCTGCTGAACGCCTGGAATCTGGGTGTCGAACCGATCGACGTGCTGATCGTTGCCCGTGGCGGCGGTTCCATCGAGGAACTGTGGGCGTTCAACGACGAGCAGGTGGTGCGCGCCATCGCGGCCAGCGTGATTCCCGTTATCAGCGGCGTCGGTCACGAGACCGATTTCACCCTTTCAGACCTGGCGGCTGACCAGCGGGCGCCGACGCCGACCGGCGCCGCGGCGCTGGCAGTGCCCGACAGGCTTGAACTGGCAGGGCAATTGCCGGGACTTCGCAGCCGTTTGCAGAGCGCCGCTGCGGGGCATATCGACCGCGAGCGTCGCCAGTTGGTGCAGACCCGCCGCCTGCTTGAGCGGCTATCCCCGGCCGTGCAACTTGCCACGCGCCGCCAGCAGGTCGATGAGTTGAGTCGCAGCATGACCCGGACAGCAGCGCATCGACTGGCCGTCCAGCGCGCCCAGGTAGACGGGATGCGGGCGCGGCTGGCCAGCCTGGACCCCAACGCAGTGCTGGCCCGCGGCTACGCCATCCTGCAGGAACCGGTCAGCGGCGCCGTAATCACCTCTGTCGCCCAGGCGGCGTCCGGCATGGCGATCCGGGCGCGGGTTGCCGACGGCGAATTCGACGTAACAGTGAGTTGAGATGACAGAATCATTGCAAGACCTGAGCTTTGAAGAGGCCTTCGAACAGTTACAAGAAACTGTGCAGGCGCTGGAGGCGGGAGACCTGACGTTGGCCCAATCGCTGGCCTTGTTTGAGCGCGGCGTGCGGCTGACCAACTTGTGTGACAGCCTGCTGGACAACGCAGAACTGCACGTCCGACAGGTCGTGGCAGACGGTGCGGGCGGCTTCGAGGCCGCGCCCTTCACAGCCTGGCAGCCAGGGGAGGAGCTATGACCGTCGAGTACCATCAACGCCAGGACCGGATGGAGATACTGACCACCCGTCAGGGTGTGGTTGCCGGTTTGCTTGGCACGCTGGCGCTGGCTACCGTGGTCATGTTGGGCAGCAGCGTGACGCACCAGGGCCTCTGGATGCCTGTCAACGCGGCCGGAGCGTTTTTCACCGGTGCGGATGTCGTACCAGGAGCTTTTAGCGGCGGGCTGAGCGTCGTCGGCATCGCTGCCATGCTGATTCTGGGCGGGCTGCTGGGTGCGCTCTACGCCACAGCGCAAGAACCGGTGGACTCGCCGTCGGTGATGATTATCGCGGTCTACTACGGCTTTTTCATCTGGTTCATCGCCACGTTCGTGGTGATACTGTTCCTGAACCCCCTGGTGCAGCAGATTTGGCGGCAATGGTTCATCTTCGCCGGGCACCTGGCCTATGGCGCCGTACTGGGCATCGCGGCTGTGTTGCGCAACCCGTGGAGGAAGCCGCGCTCGTTGTAGAATCCGCCTGGAACAGCTTCAGCGCAATTGTAAGAAAAACTTTACCGTAACTTCACCTAACAACCTATTGACTCTCGATTCCTTGGGTGCTATACTTCGGCACGGACAGCAATATCATGCTGCCTAAGTAACTAGTTCAGGAGTAAGGAAAATGGCAATGTCCAGGGTAGCGGAGACCCAGGTGTTGGAAGGCGAGTGGGAGTGCATGGATTGCGGGTACATCGAGGAAGGCAGTTCCAACCGCCGTCCGAGAGCGTGCCCCGAATGCAACTCGTCGGGTGAAGCTTTCGAGTTCTTCGAGTTTGAGGAAGTCGATGACCTTGACGACGATCTCTACGACGATGAAGACGATAGCTGGGACAATGGCGACGATGACGACGATGACAATTGGGACGACTGAGTTCAAGTCGTCTGAATTGCCTGCGTGATCGCAAGGAGCCAGCTATAGTAAGATCTTCACCGGGGAACGACACGCTCAATTGAGATATCAAAAGACGGAGCAGGCCATCGCCTTGCTCCGTCTTTTTGTTGTGCTCCTTGAGCGACAATCAACCGCTTGCGAGCCAATCTGCGTTTGTTGTGACGCGCACAGGCGCCGTCACTCTGCCGGCTGCGGGACGTCGCCGGTTTATTTCGTTGGACCGGGCCTTTTCAGCCGGCGACCGAGCTTGGGTTCATCGCTGGTCGCGCTGGCCTTGAAGGGGAAATCCACTTCAGACGGTTCCAATCCCACCACCTGCAGCAAACAGTCGCAACGAGCACAGAAGAACGTGCTGTTCAATCGGGCGTTCTTGGGCAAAGTCAAGGTGCTCTCGCACAGGGGACAGATGATTTGGGGCATCAAACGGAATCTCTTATTTGGGACGACATAACGGACGGTCCTAACTGGCGACGGCGCGTAGTCTGGCGAGTTCCTTACCAGTCGGACCAACTCTTGCGGCCGCGCAAAACGACGTCGTCATCGTCATCATCGTCGTCTTCTTCGATCAGGTCTTCCTCTTCCTCTTCAAGTTCCGTGTCCCAATCTTCATCCAGATCTATCGCGGCCACGCTGTCATCGATAGTAGAATAGGTCAAGCAGACCCCCTCCTCATCGATATTGATGCGGGCTGCCGAACAATAGTCTTCGTCCCAATTAACGCAATCTGCCATTCGGCACCTTACAACCGGCATCCGTAACCTCCAGCTTAATCATCAAAATCAGGGTCCACTAAAGCGTACCCCTGTCCGCGTACTGTTTGTATATAATCCTTGAAATCGGGTCCCAAGGTCCGGCGCAACTGCATAATATGCACCTTCAGGAAATCCCGGCGGTCCTCATCATCGGCAGCCTCAGCGCCCCACGCCACGTCGATCAGCTCGCGATGCGGGATCACCGTACCGGGAGACAGCGCCAGGTGGTGCAAGATTCGAAACTGGATGGGCGGTAGTCGGACCCATTTCTCGCCCAAGGCTACCCTCATCCGGCCGCTGTGGATTCGTATCTGGCCAACCTGCGTAATCTGTTGCGTGCGCCGCTGGTCAGTCTGGCTGTGCAGATGCGCCATCAGGCCTGCAAGCCGGTTGACATCCTCACCGCTGCGGATACGATCGCTGTCTGCAGTGGTCAAAAAGACCACCGGCAGCCGCTGCGATCGACGAAACGCACCCGCCAACGACTCCGCACCTGCTAACAGACACTGATGCTCCAACACGATGAGATCCGGGAACTGCGCTTCCAGTTGCTGGCGTATCTCGCCCAATCCGGACAGATAGGCACCGGTCGCATCTTGTGCCAGGATGAGCTGTTTCAGCTCGCGAAAGAAACGCGGATCAGAGTGCACAACTAGCACGTGCATGGTTTAGTCTTCCGCCATCGCTGAGCATCGTACCTGGCAGGTCCAGACACGCCAGCATTTTATTCCATTTGATGGCATTGTCAATATACGCTCCGGCCTAGACAATGTCAAAATCATGGCATCTGCTTCTCACCTGTGTTATAATCTTTTCCCAGCCAGTAGTCTTATGAGTACGTGGCTGCCAACCTATGAAAACCTCCTCCGCACCTCAATCCCAACCGCGTACCAGTCGAGTACGGTTGGCCGTACTGGCAATCGCTGCTGTGGGTCTGTTGATCTTGGCTGCCATCGTCGTCGTGCTGATCGTCCGCGCCGGCCGGCCGGACATGGCAGCCACGGTCTATCTCTCTCCGGCTGCCGCGCCCGTGAACGAAGACAGTCAGATCAGCGTTAGCGGCCTGGGCTGGCGCGGTGGTGAACAGGTGGCGATCTGTCTGGTCAGCGACCCGGAGCAAGGCTGTGATGCAGACGCCGCCTTGCGTGTTGAAGGGACCGATGGGGAGGGGACCTTCCAGGCGACCATCGACGCGGGCACCTGGCTGCAACAGGGATACACCACTGTCGCGGTACAAGGTTTGGACTCTGGCAGTTTCGCGGCACGCACGTTTCGCGTGTTGGTCGCACCTGGAGAGGAGGGTTTTGACCAGCAGGATCTCAGCGACATTCCTCCTCTGGAGAGTACACCGGACGCTGCCGACGGAACCATCGATCTGCCGCTGATCGTATCGGGCGAGGGCGGCTGGCAGGGCAATTACTTCGATAATCCTGACCTGGCGGGTGCGCCGGTCTTGCAGCAGGGTGTTGACAATCTGTCCATGAACTGGGGCAGCGACGCGCCCGACCCAAGCCTGCCGGCCGACGGCTTTTCAGCGCGCTGGACGACGCGTGCACCCTTCGCCGGCCGCCGTTACGACTTCACGGTCTCGACGGACGGCGGTGTTCGGCTGTATGTCGATGGGCAGATCGTCATCGACCGCTGGAGACCAGAGCCAGGGTTGGCCAACGGCAGCATCGATCTGTTGCCCGGCGACCACGATGTAGTTGTCGAGTATTTCAACGCCAGTGGACCGGCCTTCATCAGCGCAGGCTGGAAGGAGAGCAATGAGTTTCCCGATTGGCGCGGCGAGTACTTTGCGGCTACCGACCTGACCGGCGCGCCTGAATTGATCCGCAACGACCCGGCGGTCAATTTCGACTGGGGTCGCAGCGGACCGGCGCCCAATCTGCTGGCCGCGGACAGCTTCTCTGCCCGGTGGACCCGGTCGCTGGAGTTCGTGGAGGGTATGTATCGCTGGACAGTGACCGCTGATGACGGCGCGCGCTTGCTGGTCGATGGTGATGTGGTTCTCGATGCCTGGCAGGGCCCTACCGGCCAGGAAGTCACGGCTGAAACGCAGCTTGCTGCCGGTCAGCACATGATTGTGGTCGAACTGCGCAACAGCGAAGGAGCGGGCGCCATCTCGGCAAGCTGGAACGTGGTGATTGCTCAGGAACCTCTGCCATCGGCGACACCCGGCCCCACGGATTTTGCGCCGTCCGTTACCCCGGAACAGCCGACATTGACACCGCTGCCAGCGACCGACGTACCCGGCGAGCCCACGGAGACGCCCACCGAGATACCGACCGCCGTGCCGGGTTCCACTGCGACGCCAACCGCAACCAACGACCCCAACGTCACGGTGACACCGACGCCGACCGGTGGAACGCCTACGCCCACTGCCACCACCGGCACGGGTGGTTCGAGCACAGCGACAGCGACGCCGACGACCACTCACACGACAACTGTCACACCGGAAGCCCTTGTCCATCCTGTCGATGTGAACCCATCGATTGCAGTTCCCGGCGCGGAAATTACTCTGACGACCGGCAACTGGACGCCTGGAATTCGGGTCACCGTAGGTCTGGTCGAACCTGGACGGCCATGGAGCGAGGCTGTCGAAGTGCCTGGCACAGCGACGACGACACCTTCTAACGCTGCCCAAGGATTTTCCATCAGATTCACGTTTCCCACGGATTCGCGTTGGCAGCTCGGCAACGACGTGTGGATCATGGTGCACAACGCGGGCTGGACAGAGTGGGGCCAGGGTGTGCTTGAGTTGAACGAACAATAGAGGATCCCATGGTTATCGCTTGTAACGTTGCGAACATTTGCCGTGGGCCGGCCGTGAAACGGGCAGATGCGCGCAACTTACAGCGGGCTGTCGGCGTCATGGTTGATAGCCGTTGATATTGTCGATGGCATCCATGTCTTGTTGATGATTTCGTCTTCCTATGCTTGATTTCCTCCCGCTGGACCGGTTGCCCGAAAACCTGGCGTACCTGGTCTACAGCCTGCGCCAGATTGAAACTGTATTCGATCTCCTGCTTGTCTCGCTGACGTACTTCGGTATTCTGATCCTGGTGCGTCGCTCCCAGGCAGCGGTGTTGCTGCGCGGCATTTTGATATTGGCGTTGTTCGCCGTCGGCGTGTCGGCGCTGCTGCGGCTGCCCACCTTCACCTGGGTATTGCGGGCCGCGTTGGTTCTGGGCTTGATCGCCACGCCGTTGATTTTCCAGCCGGAGCTGCGCCGCGGGCTGGAGCGGCTTGGCCGTACTCTGGGCTTCTTGCAGATACGACCCACGGAATTGGTGCATCGGGTCGTGCCGGTGCTGCTGCGTGTCACCAGCAACCTCAGCCAGCGGCGCGTCGGCGGGCTGATCGTGCTGGAGGGGACGACCGAGCTGAACGACGTCATCGGCACCGGCGTCACCATGCAAGCGGAGTTGTCCGCTGACTTGCTGGAGACGATCTTTCAGGACAAGACACCCTTGCATGACGGCGCGGTGGTGGTCCGTGAAGATCGAATTGCCGCGGCTGCCTGTGTGCTGCCGCTCAGCGAGCAAGCGCTGCCCGACGGTATGCACCAGGGGACGCGCCATCGCGCTGCGCTCGGGATCAGCGAAACGTCCAACTGTCTGGCTGTTGTCGTTTCGGAGGAAACCGGCGCCATTTCGGTAGCTGAGAACGGTCTGCTCCATCGCAATCTGGACGCCACCGAACTGCGCGAGTACCTCTATCGGTTCTACGATCCGTTGCAGGCCAGTTCCGGCGGCCTGAAGAGTATGATCGCGATCAAACGACGCAACCGGCCGCCGGCGCGCGTCCCACGCGCCCCACGCGCGGTCATGCTGGACTCGTTCGGGCTGGCGGCCACTTTTTTGACAGCGTGCCTGCTGGCTGTGGCGACCTGGCTGATCGTCGCCAACCAGGTGAACCCGCCCAGAACCTCCTCGATCAGCACGATTCCGCTGCGCGCAATCAATCAGCCAAAGGACTTGTTGGTTGTCAGCGAGCTTCCGCAGACCGTCACAGCGGTTATCCAGGCGCCCCAGGATGTGGTCGATGCGATCACGCCGCAGAGCTTCCGCGCGACGGCTGATCTGGCCAACCTGGGGCCTGACGTCCACCGCGTGCCGGTGTCGATCAGTTCCAGCGATGATCGAGTTCGTGTGATTTCAAAGGACCCCGATGCGCTGGACGTCGAACTGCAGCCCCGCGCCAGCCAGACGCTGACGGTCGCCGTCTCGATTGTGGACCGCGAGACACTGCCCTTCTCGTACGACATCGCCGGCGACGCCACCGCGTTACCAGCGCAACTGGTTGTGACCGGCCCCAGCGAAGTTGTGGATCAGGTAGCCCGCGCCGAGGCTACGGTGCAACTGCGTGGCGCCCGCAGCACAGTGCGCGAAGAGCGCCCCATTGTCCTCAAAGACGCCGCTGGCAACGTGCTGACCGGCCTCACCACTGATCCTGAAACCGTACAGGTCACCGTACCGATCAATCAGCGCTTCAACACGCGCGACGCCGCCGTCCATGTGGTGATCACCGGCACCGTCGCACCCGGCTACTGGATCAGCAACATCAACGTCGTTCCCAACACGGTCACCCTCCTGGGACCGCCGTCAACCCTGGACGAAATTGGCAGTTTTGTTGACACGATTCCCGTGGATGTCAGTGGCGTCGCGGGTGAGATCGTGCGCCGCGTGCCGCTTGCGCCGCCCGCCGGGGTAACGCCATTGAACGAGAGCGGCGTCACCGAGGGCAGCGTCGAAGTGACGGTTTCTGTCGTGCCGCAACAGGGCAACCTCCGTCTGACCGTGCCGGTGGAGGTCACGGGAATGCGCGACGGCGACACGGTAGGCAGGAGTCCTTCGTCGGTCGATGTCCTGCTGGCCGGGCCGTTGCCCATACTCAATCAGATCAATGCGGATAACAAACTGGTGCGCGTGGTGGTGGATGTTACGGACCTCGCTCCTGGCACGCATACGGTGACACCGACGCTGATCTTCCCTGAAGGGCTGCGTACTACCGTGGTGCCCAACTCGGTCCAGATTCGTATCGAGCGCCCAACTCCGACCCCTGGGCCGGTCGATCTACCCAATTCTTCAGGCTGAGGTTCGACCCGGTCGTCGTCGCTGGCTTGCCATGCGTATTCTGTTCGATGCTACGCCGCTACAGACTGGTCACCGTGCGCGCGGCATCGGCACGTACACGCGCGAGCTGTTGCGCGCGCTGCTGGCGTTGGACAGCGACAACGACTACCTGCTGGTCGTCCACGGCGGGGAAACGGAGCTCTGCCGCGATCTGGCGCTCAGCAGCTTGCCGGCGCGCGTCGCGTTGCTGTCACTGCCCAAGCCGCCGCTGGGGCGGTTCACCGGTTTTGCCAGCCACCAGGCAGCGCTGCCGCTGCTGCTGCGTCAACAAAAGGCTGATCTTTTCCACGTTCCCGGTTTTGTGGCGGCGTTTAGCGTGCCCGGCATTCCCTGGCGGGTCTCCCAGCCGTTGGTGGTGACTCTGCACGACTTTCTGCCGCTGCGGATGCCGGAGCTTTTCAACGACAAGGCCATCAATCGCATCTGGTACGCGCGCCAGATGGCTGCCGCGCGGCGGGCGGCCCGTTTGATCTGCGTCAGCCAGGCGACGCGCGCCGATGCCATTGAGATGCTGGCGGCGCCAGCCGATCGCTGCGTCGTGGTGCACGAAGGCGTTGATCGGGAAGTGTTCCATCCAGCCAGCGGGTCCAGTGTGACCGCGGCCGCTTGGCCCTTTATCCTGTTCGTCGGGGGCAGCTTTGCCAACAAGAATCGGCAGGGCGCATTGGCAGCGTTTGTGCGGCTGGTCAGCGCCTCGACGTTACCACATCACCTGGTGCTGGTCGGCCAGGATGATTTGCCTGACGCCGCGCTGGCAGCGGCATATCCCGGTCTGGATGTGCGCCGCGTGCATCGTCTGGCCGCTGTGTCGCAGGACGAACTGGCGCGGCTCTTCCGCGACGCCGATCTGTTCCTGTTCCCGTCGCTCTCTGAGGGGTTTGGCCTGCCGGTTCTGGAGGCAATGGCCAGCGGCGTGCCCGTGGTCACCAGTTCGATCAGTTCGCTGCCGGAAGTAGCCGGTGACGCAGCCGTGCTGGTTGATCCGACTGACACCGATGCTCTGGCTGCGGCGATGGGCCAGGTGCTGGCTGATCGGGCGCAACACGACCGGTTGCGACTGGCCGGTCTGGCTCGTGCCGCCCGGTTCACCTGGCAAGCGGCCGCCCAGCAGACGTTGGCAGTCTATCGATCGGTGGTCCGCTGACGAAAAGGATGACCCGCCCGGTGAAGAACAACATCTTCGATGGCGCATGCTTTTGGCCGAACGTGCGCCAAATGCTATACTGCTCTCCCTGTGCATCGAAACACAATGCGGGCTGTGACACGAGCTTGCTTCGCAGAGCAGCGTAACGACGAATGAAATCCCAAGGAGTGAACGAGTGCTCGTTCTAACCCTGTTGCACGCCGCGGCGGCCATCTTGCTGGCCATCTACGGCGCGAACTCACTACTGTTGACGGTGTTTTACCTGCGCCGGCGCCCTGAAAATCAGACCGAACCATCGCCGCCGGCCAATTGGCCGGCGGTCACTGTGCAGTTGCCAGTGTTCAACGAGTTGCATGTGACCGAGCGGCTGCTGGCGGCCGTGACGCGCCTGGAGTATCCGCGTGACCGCCTGCAAATTCAGGTGCTGGACGATTCGACCGACGAAACGACAGCCATCGCGGCGGCCTGCGTCGAACGCTACCGCCAGCAAGGCGTGGATATCCAGCATCTGCATCGCACGCTGCGACCTGGCTTCAAGGCCGGCGCGTTGGCGGCTGCGCTGCCGGAGGCCAGGGGCGATTTCATCGCCATTTTCGACGCTGATTTCGTGCCGCAACCGGATTTTCTGTTGCGCACTGTGCCCGCGCTGGCTGCCAACGTCAAGGCAGGCTACCTGCAGACCCGCTGGGCGCATCTCAACGAAGACTACTCCATGCTGACGCGCGCCCAGGCGCTGGCGCTGGACGGGCATTTCGTGGTCGAACAGACGGTGCGGCAGAGCCGCGGCTGGTTCTTTGGCTTCAACGGTACCGCCGGGTTGTGGCGGCGCACATGCATCGAAGACGCCGGCGGCTGGCAGGCCGACACGTTGTGTGAGGATCTGGACCTGAGCTACCGTGCACAGCTCAAGGGCTGGCAGGGGATGTATCTGGGCGATGTGGCCGCGCCGGCTGAGATTCCGCCGCAACTGGCCGCCCTCAAGCGCCAGCAGGCCCGTTGGGCGACCGGATCGATCCAGACCTTCCGCAAGCTGGCCGGCTCAGTAGCAGGAAGCGACAGGCCGTTGAGCCACCGTATCGAGGGGCTGATCCATCTTGGCGCGTATTTCTGCCACCCGCTGATGCTGCTGCTGTTACTGTTGACGCTGCCGCTGCTCTGGTTCGACGGGTTTGCCAACAGCCCGGTCCGCTGGATGATGGCGTATCTGGGGATCGCCAGCATTGGACCGCCGCTGCTTTACGCCGTTTCACAACAGGTGCTGCACGGACGTGAGGCCGGCCGCCAGGGATGGCTTTGGCGGTTGACGGCGCTGCCGCTGCTGGTGCTGATGGGCACCGGCCTGGCGCTCAACAACACGGTTGCGGTCTTTCATGGTCTGCGCAACCGGCCGACCGACTTCCGGCGTACGCCCAAGTTCCAGCTTGAGCAGCGCAGCGGCCAGTGGCGCAACAAACCCTACGCGCTGCCTTTGACCGGGATGGTACTGGGCGAGTTGGGGTTGACGCTGTACGCGCTGGCGACGGTGGCTGTGGCGCTGCTGCGCGGCCACGATTACGCCGTTCCGTTCCTGCTGCTCTATGTGTTTGGATTCGGAATGATGGTGGTGGTGGGCCTGGCGCAAGGACGAGCGGGCGGCTGGTCGCATACATTGCGACGACGCACCCGAGCATCGGGCACGCGTCCGCAGGTCGGCTACCGCGAGGTGTAAAGGTCTGCGACGACTTTCGGCAGTCGCCGATTCGAGTTACGATCGCACTGCAGCGATCTGGGCAAGCCGCATATTGAGCCGGCGACTTGCGAAGTTTGAACGTGACACCGGTTGGAGAAAAACGAACAGGCCGCTGACAGACGCATTTCTCTGTCAGCGGCCTGTTTTCAATGCGCCGGAAGTGGGAGGACCAAACGTCTCAGACGCCCGGCCCCCTGGTTGGTGCCTATTTCGCCGGTGGATCCTGAACCGGTGGTGCGGCCTGGGCAGCCTGTGCCTGAGCGGCTTGAGCCGCCTGGGCAGCTTGTGCTTGCGCCGCCCGGGCGTCAGCTAAGGCTTTCGCCTGGGCTTCGCGCGATGGTTCGAACGCACGCCGGGTTCCGGGCAGCATGGCGTAGATCAGAATCAAGGCGTTGAGGATGATCGAGGCCGACAGCAGTTGGGTGGGGGTACCACCGATGATGGCCACGAGATTAACTATCAGGTTGAATATCGTGATCACAACTGCGAACACCCAGGCGCTGTAGTTGAGGCTCAACAGCATCTGGGTCACCCACAGCCACACCCAGGTCAGCAGACCATACATCAGTGCGTACCAAAGGTTAAACGTGCGAACGGTGGGACCAGGTCCAAGCCAGGGGAAAAGGCCCAGGAATTGCAGCGTCATGACTAACGCCAGCAAAGCCAGCAGGCCGGTAAAGACAGCAAGAATGGTCACGCCAATAGGTCGTTTCATGGAAATACTCCTTCCGAAAAGTAACCGAACGGGAAATGTCGAAGATCCAAACAGGATGCTTGCCCGGAAAGGCCCGGATGCCAGCCGGCGCAGACTGACATTCTACACGCCTTGGCAAGTTGCGTGAAATCGATAGCGATCGCTGACGGCATCCTATGCCGCGTCTGCACCTTGTTTGGCGAGAGCGGCCAGAACGGCCTCACCGGCAGCCCGGCCAGCGTTGATCGAACCAACCAAGCGCGAGTCGGCCGGCAAGACGTGCTCTGCGCCGACGGCCGTCAACGTGCCTGTGCGGGTCAACTGTTCGCGCACCTCGTCGCTGACGTCCGCCAGTCGTGCAGGCCGGCCACCGGGTTCACACCAGCCAACACTGCTGACGCCATGCCGTCAGGAATGGCAGCGACCGCCGCGACCAATCCAGCGACGATGTCCCGACCGAGAGATTTTGGATCCGGTTTGAGACCGCTGAATGGTTTGGCTTGGTTGGTCATGTTCTCTCAGCACATGCGGACACAAGGCCGTATTGCTGCCGGGCGGAGTCTGTGACCGTTTGTCCCAACTACAAGGCAAAGCGGCGCGAAGCTGGTGGAAATGGAAACGGGGGCTATCCAGTAGAAAAAATCGTCGGCAGCGTATCGAGACCCGGTGGGTTGCGTCCCGTACTGAAACGCCGTCCTTGAAAGGGGTAGAAAGCTGGGAAGCTCGCTCGATTTTGTCCTGGACACCGGGGACTTGTGCAAGCCCCCGGTGTCCAGGACTCGCAAGTGGTTAGGCAGCTTCTTCGGTTGAGGCGGCCTCATCGGCAGCCCCAGCTTCGTCCGCCGTCGCTTCGCTGTCGCCAGCTGTCTCGTCGGTCGCCGTCTCAGGCACAGCAACCGCTGCGGCGATCAATTCACCTTCGTCGGTGATCACGTCATCGACAACCACAGCGCCTTCGTCGGTGATGACGCCGGCTTCTACGACCGCGCCCTCTTCGGTAGCGACAGCGATTTCATAGGCCGCGCCATCAGCCGTCGCGATACCTGCTCCGACGGCGACGAGATCATCGGTGATAACTGCACCTGTTACCTCGACCTTGTCTTTGTTTGCAGCGACTTCCTTGATACCAAGGCCATCCTCGGTCAGGATCAGGCCAATCGCCATATTCATGTTTTCTGCCAGCCGGTCGGAGATTCGCTGCGACAGGTTCCTGATGACGGTGCGAATGTCTTCGATGCTGACTTGCTGCTGGACCGCCCGCAGGAATTCGTGGCTGGTGATGGCGGCAACAGCCGACGTGCCGGGCCTGAGAGCGACACCGATTGTGTTCAGGCTCTCGTCGCGGAATCCAGAGTCGCGGTGGGCAAGCGCCGCGCCAACAGCCGCGCCGGCGCCGGCGGCCAGCGCTATGCCTGCCGGCCCGCCCAGAATGCCGAGAACGCCGCCGACGATAGCGCCGTACCCCGCGCCCCTGCCAGTGCTCATGTCACCAGTTTCGTGGTAGTGAACCTTGCCGTTGGCGTCCTGGCGAATGACCGCTGCGTCTTCAAAGTAGAATTCATTTTGCTTCTTGGCCCTCTTCATCTCGTCAAGCGCTTCGTCGGCAGCGTTTTCATCGACAAACGCGACGACAAGAAAACCAACGGCAGGGATGGCCTCTTGCGAGGTTTCGGCCTGCGGTGCATCGCTCGGCTGAACCTCGGTGGTCTCGGTGGACTCAGAGTCGGTCGG
>Ga0116151_10002864_pt1 | contig 15671 bp, 11 predicted proteins | sample AD_UKC117_MetaG_FD_89893 | JGI IMG/M metagenome (GOLD analysis project Ga0116151, IMG submission 89893) | Active sludge microbial communities of municipal wastewater-treating anaerobic digesters from Hong Kong - AD_UKC117_MetaG | ecosystem: Engineered > Bioreactor > Anaerobic > Digestate...
CCATACGTAACCGGCGAACCGAACGGCAAAAACGTCAGAAAGACCAGCGCCAGACCGCCAACGGCCGTGCCCCCCACCAGCCACAGCCGCGCCCGCCATCCCGGCAGCTGCCGCCAGGCGGCCAGGCAGAAAAAGGGCAGCGCCAGCAGGCCGATGAACTTGGTCAACGGCGCGAGGAGCATCACCAGCAGCCCGGTTGTCAGGCGGCCGCGCCGCATAACCCACGCGCCCAGCACCAGCCAGAAGAGCATTAAAATATCATTGTGCCCATCGACGACGAAGATGAGCAGCAGGGCCGGGTTCCAGGCCCACAGCAGAGTGTAGGCGGCGCGCACGGCCGTTTCCTGCTCCCGCAGCAGCAGCCAGATCAACACCGCCACGCCCAGATGCAGCAGCGCGGTGAACGCCTTAAACAAGAGCAATCCCCCCAGCAAACTATCCCCGCTCAGGCTGGCGACGGCTGCCGCCGACGCCTCCCACACCGGGCCATAAGGCGAGGTAGCGTCTTGCCATTCGCCGGCGTAGGCGGCAAAGGGATTGTCTGGCAGTTGGCCGGGCGGCGTGGTGAACGGGTTGGCCCCGTAATGACTGGTATTTCGCCCGCGAATGACGTAGCGGTAGACGTCGTTGGCGTTGATGGGATAGGTGAACAGCAGCGGCAGGATAAACAGGCCGGTGGTCAGCAGCAGCAGGGGGAGGGGAAACGGCCGTGTATCACAGCGCACCTGCCGATAAGCCAGGCCATACACGCCAAACAGGCCGATCAGCAGCAGGCCATACAGCAGGCCGCCCGCCAGGGAAGGCGAGAAAGTGCGCACGTCTGCCAGAGGCAGCCGGTCATAATTGGGCAGCAGCGGCATCCACCAGCACAAGGCCAGGTAGCCGGCCAGGCTCAGGGCTGCCAGCAGCCAGATGGGCAGCCTGCCGCGGCGAATGGGAAATCCAGAAGGCAAAGATAAACGAGGGGAGGACACAGAATCCGCCGGTGAGGGGGGTGGCTTTTACCGATAAACGCCGGCGGTAAAGGGACGGCCGTGTTTTTCCAGCGGCACAACCAGGGTGATGGTCGTGCCTTGTTTGGGGACAGATTCAACCCGCAGCGAGCCATCAATGCGCTCGGCGCGCTCGCGCATGTTGACCATGCCCAGGCTGCCCCGCGAACTGTAATCGCGGTTGACGTCTTGCGTATCAAAGCCGACGCCGTCATCTTTAATCAGGGCCACAAACAGGTTTTCTTCTTTCCAGAAGCGCACTTCAATCTGGTTGGCCTGGGAATATTTGCGGGCATTGCCCAGCGCTTCTTCAACGATGGAAAAGACGACGCTCTGCGACGCGTCGTCCAGCAGATTGGCGTGTTCGCCGCCGTTCAACGTCACGTTCAGGCCATCCGTTTCGCGCAGGCGGTTGATGACGGCTTCGATGGCCGCTTCCAGTCCTTGCGTTTCCAGGATTAACGGCCGTAACGTGAATAGCATCCCGCGTATCTCTTTCGAGGTTTGTTTAGCCAGCTCTTCCACCTTTTGCAGTTCCATGATGGCCTGATCCGGGTCTCGCGTGACCAGCGAGCGAATAAAGTTGATGCGCATGGCAATGGCGGCGATGCTTTGCGTTGGGCCATCATGTAAATCGCGCGCCAGCTCCTTGCGGGCGTTCTCGTTGGCGTCAATCAGGCGCTGTTTCTCCGCGTCCAGCTCCTGGTATAAGCGCGCATTTTGCAGAGAAATGACGGCTTGATCGGCCACGGACGCAAATAACTCGTAATGCTCCTGATTCAATTGGACCGTGGATTTAGAAGCGATCAACATCGCGCCAAAGATGTTAAACCCGGCGCGTAAAGGAATGCAGATGGCCATCTGGCAGCTGCGAAAAGCCAGAAACGTGCGGATTTCCGGGTCGCGTTCCAGATTGTTGGAGACAATGATCTCGGCGTCGCGCAGCGCTTTGCCGATGAGGCCGCGCTTGCCGGGAATGCGCCGATCCAGGTCGTTGCCGCTGAAGCTGCGGGTAGCCACCGGGCGCAAGGTTTCGCCGGCGAAGAGGAACACGGTGCTGACCAGCGAATCGCGCGGCGTTCCGCTGTCGATGAGCGCCTGGTTGCAAACGTTGAGGGCTTCTTCTACCACTCGTTCAAAGCTCAACGTGGCGCGCATAATAGATGCCAGTTCTTGTAAGGACTTGAGGCGTTTGTTGGCGGCTTCCAGGTCGTGGGTGTCTTCGAAGACTTTTTTGTTGACGGCCGTATCCAGCCGCTCGCCGGATTGGCTCATCATAGCAAAAATGACGACGGTGACGCCCAGGAAAAGCAGCGTGGTAAGCACCAGCCCGGGAACCCAGTTGGTGAGAGGATTGCCTAGTAAAACGCCGATGATGAAGTAAAAAGCCGCAACCAGGAGGAAAAAGGCAATCACCAGAACGGTCAGCGACAGCCATTGCAGGCGTCTGAATTCCTTTTTTATGAGTGCGGTGATCTGCTCTTTCATGGATTTTTATGCCTGCTGGACGACGCGTTGAGACGATGATTTGTTAGCGGAAGAGTGTCCGATGTCCTCAAAGATTATACCCGATAGGCAGAAATGATCGATAGGAATCAGGTCGTGTGCCGGCGGCTTACGGCCGTTTCGCCAGGGCAACGGCGATCTGTCCGGCGATACGGCCGTTGTTCTGCAGCAGCGCGGTATTGGCTTGCAAGCTACGGCCGTTGGTCAACGTAACCACCCGGCGCAACAGCCAGGGCGTGGACGCCGGTCCGTGAATCCCTTGCTCATCGGCTTCTTGCGTCGCCTGGCTGATGGCGGCTTCCAATTCATCCGGGTCGCAGGCGGCGGCGTCGGGCACCGGCACAGTGACCAACAGCCCGCTTTGCAGGTCCAGTTGGCGGCGGGCCGCAATGACGTTGGCTACGGCCTCCGGCGTGTCCAGGCGCAGGTCTACCGGCAGCCCGCTGCTCGGCGCAAAGAAGGCGGGCATCATGTCTGTGCCATAACCAATCACCGGGACGCCGTTGGTTTCCAGCACTTCCCGCGTCGCCGGCAGGTCCAGAATCGATTTGGCCCCGCTGCTGACCACGGTGACCGGTGTGCGGCCCAATTCCGCCAGATCGGCGCTGACGTCGAAGGGATGGCCGCGGTGCACGCCGCCAATACCGCCGGTGGCAAACAATTCAATCCTGGCCAGGTGGGCCAGGATCATGGTGCCGGCGACCGTGGTAGCGCCATCTTCGCCGCGGGCCAGAACCAGGGGCAGGTCGCGGCGGCTGCATTTGCGCACGTCTTGCCCGGCGCGCTGCCCCAGGTATTCGATTTGTTCGGCGGTGAGGCCGATGTGGATCTGGCCCTGGATGATGGCGAGTGTGGCCGGGGTTGCGCCGCTTTGGCGCACGGCCGTTTCCATGGCCAGGGCTGAGGCCACATTTTGCGGATAGGGCAGCCCATGGGTGATCACGGTGCTTTCCAGGGCGACCACCGGGCCTTGCTCGCCCAAAGCCTGAGCGACATCGGGATGATAATGAAAAGTGTCTGATATCATGCGGTAATAGGTCCTCGTTAATCAATCTAGGCGGTAATAATGCCTATTTTTGTCCGGACAGGCAAGCAGGAAAGCCAGGAAACAGGCGCCATTGCCTGTTCGACGTAGGGCTGGCGTGCCCGGCTTTGTTGACCGGATCAGGCACCCTACACAAACCAGACGGGTTCATATTCTGCCAACTTGCCCCTTGTGCCGGAGGACCCCCAAACTTACACTAAATTTTTGCTGAGGAAATGGGTAAAAAACCCCGGAATTTATGTCCGGAAACTACCTAAAACCAGGCCGACGATGGAAAATACTGCTTGCCAGGGAGGGTTAAGCAGAATAAGATGTTAGTGATGCGTCCTCTTGAGTTGGCCGCAAACAGCGATCTGACTGTGTGGGGCGCAGCGAGGTAACGTTGGATATAAATGGGAGGTCCAAAATGTTGAGCAAGAGTTATTCTAAAACGGGAAAGGTTTGCCGGGTAACGTTTAAATTGCCGGCGGAGGTGGAAGCGGAAACGGCCGTTATCGCCGGTGACTTCAATGGCTGGAGCACTGACAGTCACCCCATGAAAAAGCTGAAAGACGGCAGTTTTAGCGCCAGCCTCTCCCTGACCCCGGGGAAAGCTTATCGCTTCCGGTATTTGCTGGACGGCGATCGCTGGGAAAATGATTGGGAGGCAGACGCCTACCTGCCCAATTCCTACGGGGAAGACGATTCTGTCGTCAAAGTGTAATCCAACACCCGGTCAGGTTCATCACAACCAACCGGCAAGACCTGGCAGTCCGCCGAAACTGCCAGGTCTTGCCGCTTTAAGGCATTTGACAAATAAAGTACCCTATGAAAAAATTCGCCATCACGAAACCTCAAAGTAACCCGCAGTAAAAATTCCATGGTGATAGGTTAAGTTTTCTAAAAAGGAGAAAGAAGATGAATAAGAAATGGACATTGTTAATTGTCTCGCTGCTGCTGGTTTTGTTACTGGCAGCCTGCGGCGGCGGTACCACCAATACCGCCGAACCGGCTTCTCCGGCGGAGCCAACGGCTGAAGCCCCGGCTGCTGAAGAACCAGCGGCCGAAGCGCCAGCCGCCGAAGAACCTGCGGCTGCGGAAAGCGCCGGGCTGCCCGATCTGGGCGGCCGTGAGGTCACCATCGCCGTAGAAAACGCCTACCTGCCCTTCAACTACATCGACCCGGCAACCGGGGAACCGGCCGGTTGGGACTACGACGTGTGGAACGAAATCTGCTCGTTGATCAACTGTACGCCGGTGTACGTGGAAGCGGGTTGGGAAGGTATGATCCAGGCCGTAGCCGATGGCCAATATGACGCCGCCGCCGACGGCATCACCATCACCCCCGACCGCGCCGAGATCGTCGACTTCTCAGAGGGTTACATCAACATCGAACAGCGCTTGCTGGTGCGTCTCGACGAGGATCGCATCGAAAGCATCGACGACATCGTTAACAACGAAGACCTGGTGCTGGGCACGCAAACCGGTACGACCAACTACGAAACGGCCAAATCCTTCCTGCCGGAAAGCCGGATTCAAGCCTTCGAGCAGTTCCCCTTTGCCGTGCAGGCGCTCCTTGCCGGTGACATCGACGCCGTAATCATCGACGAAGTGGCCGGGCAAGGTTACCTGGGCGAGAATGCCGACAAGCTCAAGCTGGTTGGGCCTTCGATGTCCAGCGATCAACTGGGCTTTATCTATCCCAAGGGCAGTGATCTGGTTGATCCGGTGAACGCCGCCATCCGCGAGCTGGCGCAAAATGGTTTCCTGGAGGCCGTCAACCTGAAATACTTTGGGCCTGAATTTAACATCACCTATGATGATTTGTTCCCGCCGGAAGAAGAAGCCCCGGCCGACAGCGGCGCGGCAATGCCTGATTTAGACGGCCGTGAAGTCACCATCGCCGTAGAAAACGCCTACCTGCCCTTCAACTACATCGACCCGACAACCGGGGAACCGGCCGGTTGGGACTACGACGTGTGGAACGAAATCTGCTCGTTGATCAACTGCACGCCGGTGTACGTGGAAGCGGGTTGGGAAGGTATGATCCAGGCCGTGGCCGATGGCCAATATGACGCCGCCGCCGACGGTATCACCATCACCCCCGACCGCGCCGAGATCGTCGACTTCTCCATCGGCTACATCAACATCGAACAACGCTTGCTAGTGCGTCTCGACGAGGATCGCATCGAAAGCATCGATGACATCGTTAACAACGAAGACCTGGTGCTGGGCACGCAAACCGGTACGACCAACTACGAAACGGCCAAATCCTTCCTGCCGGAAAGCCGGATTCAAGCCTTCGAGCAGTTCCCGTTTGCTGTGCAGGCGCTCCTTGCCGGTGACATCGACGCCGTAATCATTGACGAAGTGGCCGGGCAAGGTTACCTGGGCGAAAACGCCGACAAGCTCAAGCTGGTTGGGCCTTCGATGTCCAGCGATCAACTGGGCTTTATCTATCCCAAGGGCAGTGATCTGCGCGAGCCCGTGGACGCTGCCTTGCAAGAGCTGATGAGCAATGGTTTCCTGGAAGCGGTCAACTTGAAATTCTTTGGGCCGGATTTCAATATCACCTACGACGACCTGGAGAGCTAAGGGTAGCAACCGTTAAACAGCAGCGTCTAGTTGTCAGCTAGATCGTCCAGAAGCGTCAGAGAATGATTTCTCTGGCGCTTCTTTGTTTTACGCCCTTTTCAAGGTATTATTTTTATTACCCGAGTAACCATTTCTTATTTGCACAAACAGGAGGTAAGATGGCAGGTCCAGAGATTCAAATCCCCGACGTATCCTGGCGTGATAATTGGCGTGAATTCCCCTGGTGGCTTGTAGCCATTTTCGGCTTTCTCATTGTCATGGCCATTCTGGTGTTCACCAGCGAGAATATTAGAGAGGCGTTTCTATTCATTATTCCCGGCATCCAGCTCACTTTATATATCACGTTGGCGGGTTTTGCTTTGGCGCTGGTTTTGGGCCTGCTGGCCGGGCTGGGGCGGATTAGCAGCAATGCCCTGGTGCGCAACATTGCCATCACCTACGTGGAATTTGTGCGCGGCGTGCCTACGCTGGTATTGATCCTGACTCTGGCGTTTGTTTTGGTGCCGGCCGTTAGCAACGCTTTTGGCGTCGATAACCGTAATGTTTCGATTGAGTTGCGCGCCATCCTCTCCCTGGCCATCATTTACGGTGCCTTCCTGGCGGAAATTTTTCGCGCCGGGATTGAGTCGATCTCCAAAGGCCAGATGGAGGCGGCGCGTTCTTTGGGCATGAATTATCGTCAGTCGATGCAGTTCATTATCTTGCCGCAAGCCGTCCGCAATATTTCCCCGGCGCTGGGCAATGATTTCATTGCCATGCTCAAAGATTCTTCGCTGGCTTCGGTTTTGGCGGTGCGCGAGCTGACGCAGCGTGCCCGCCTCTATGCCGGCAGCACGTTTCGTTTCCCGGAATCATACCTGGTGCTGACGTTTTGTTACCTGACCATGACGATCGCCCTCAGTCTGCTTTTGCGTTGGTACGAGCAGCGGTTGGGCAAGGATTCCCGTTAACATGAGCGACGAAATTATTGTAGTGGACCAGTTGCACAAATATTTTGGCTCGGTGCAGGCCGTGAAAGGTGTCGATTTTCGGGTGAAACGTGGCGAGGTGGTCTTGATTGTGGGGCCCAGCGGTTCCGGCAAGAGCACTGTGTTGCGCTGTATCAATCACCTGGAAGTGCCCACAAGCGGCGCGGTGTACATTGACGGTGTTCACCTGGAAGACAAAAAGACAAACATCAACGAAGTACGGGCGGAAGTCGGTATGGTCTTCCAGCAGTTCAATCTGTTCCCGCATCTGACGGTGCTGCAAAATGTGACCATTGCCCAGGAGAAAGTGCGGAAGCGCAGCAAAGAGGAAGCCGAAAAAATCGCTATGGAGCAGCTGCAGCGGGTGGGTATCCCGGAAAAGGCCGGGTCGTATCCACGGCAGTTGTCAGGCGGGCAGCAGCAGCGGGTGGCCATCGCCCGCTCCCTGGCGATGCAGCCGAAGATCATGCTGTTCGACGAGCCAACGAGCGCCTTGGATCCAGAAATGATTAAGGAAGTGCTGGACGTGATGCTGGATCTGGCGAAGGCGGGCATGACGATGGTGGTGGTGACGCACGAGATGGGTTTTGCCAAGGCGGCGGCTGACCGGGTGGTGTTTATGGACGACGGACAGATCATTGAGGTTGGGCCGCCGGAGCAAATTTTTGGCAAGCCGCAGCATGAGCGCACACAGTTGTTCCTGAGCAAGATTTTGGCGCATTGATCACCGGCATCTGCTTGACATTGACGCCGGGATTTGTAAGATGAAATTATCATCCGGTTGAGGGTTGTTCTGACGGCAAAAGTGATGGAACTGCTGCGCAGCTTTGAAATTATTAGTGTTTTTGACCTGAGCGAGATGGAGCTTTTGTCTTACCGCTTGAAGGTGGAGTTTGAAGATCTGCCGGGCAGCAGTAAGTTTAAGAAGGCGTTGAGCTTGCAAGAATACATGAAAAAACGCAGCCGTTTGCTCGACCTCTTCCAGGAACTGCAAAAACAGTTGCCCAACCGCGCGTCAGACCTACCTGGCTGTCTGCATGAACTCATCGCCCAGCAGGCCAATACCGAGGCCAAGCTCACCAATCTGTTTACCGCCCTGGGACTGGAAGTGCGCAACTTTGGCGGGCCGGAAACCGAACCGTGGGGCTCCCCGAGCTGGCGCGAGAGCAAAGCCGAAAAGCTGCAGCTTTATATGTGGGAAAACGGCCGTTGGTCCCAACTCCTGCAAACCCTCGCCGATCAATCCGGCGGGCAGATCACCCGCGACCAGCTAGATCTGCTGTTTGGGCTGGCCGAAAAGCAGCCCGCGCCCCCACCGGCAGCGCCCCAACAGCCAACGGCCGTTTTCAAACCATTCCTCACCCTCAATTATCGGGCGCAAGTGACTGCCTTTCGCCATAACCTGAATCGCCCCGTGGCCGCCTTTGCAGTTTCCAGCCAGCCGGCCTACGGGGCGCACCTCCTGCTTAAACGACTGCTGATCGACATGGGGCCGGAAACGGCCGTGACCCCCATCTCCCTTTCTGCCAACTCTCTGCCCAACAACCCGGACGCCCTCTGGCGGCAGATCGCCCACAAAGTCGGTCTAGGACAGGCCCATTTCCAATTTCCCCTCAGTCCGGCAGACAAAGAGGCGATCATCACCGGCGTATGCAACCAATTGCAAACACGCCACGTCATCTTTTTTCTGGAGGGCATCACCGATCAGCTCCTGCCCCTGCTTATCACCCAATTTTGGGATACGCTGGCCGGCCAGGTGATAGCCTGGCGCGCCAAAGAGGCGCAGCAATCAGATCGCAAGCTCCTGGCTTTCCTGGTGGATGAACAGGGCAAACTGAGCGAAGACGTCCTGGCCGTGCTGCCGCCTACAGATCCGCCGCCCATCCCGCTGCCGCCGCTCAAACCCTTCACCCGTGAACATCTGGAAGCGTGGCTGGTCGATCTGATCCCCCACGAGTGCGATCCACCGTTCCGCCAGTTTGCCTTCCGCCCGGAAACGACCGACGAAGTGCTGCAAAGCAGTAATGGTATTCCTGAACAGGTCTTAGAGTACATTTGCGGCGCGTGCGGCTACGATTATTACGGAGAGTTCAGTTCGTGGCTGAAACCGTAGACCTGACCTACACGGGAGACGTGCGCTGGCAGTCGGCGAAACGGCCGTATCTCCCGGAGCCGGGATTGGTGCAGGCAGTGAACCTGGCGATGGTGCTGGAACGGCCGTTACTCCTCAAAGGCGCGCCCGGTTCCGGCAAATCCAGCCTGGCCGCCGCCATTGCCCACGAGCTTGGCCAGCGTTCCGGCGTCGCTTGGCCCTACGAAGTGTGGCCCATTCGTTCCACCAGCCAGGCGCGGGATGGCTTGTACAGTTTTGACGGCGTAGCCCGCCTGCGCGACGCCCAACTGGCCGCCCGCGGCACGGCCGTCGACATTCACCCGCGCCGTTACGTCCACCTGGGGCCGTTGGGCCGCGCCTTCACCAGCCCGCGCCGCGCCGTCGTCCTCATCGACGACATTGACCGCGCCGACATCGACTTCCCCAACGACCTGCTCATCGAACTCGACGAGCAAAAATTCCATATCGTTGAAACCGGCGAATGGGTCGTCGCCCAAACCCATCCCATCGTCATCGTCACCAGCAGCGACGAAAAGGTGCTGCCGCCCGCCTTCCTGCGCCGCTGCCTGTTTTATTACCTGGAATTTCCACCCCAGGAACGCTTTTTGGCGATTATGGCCGCGCGTTTCCCGGATGTGCAGTTAGAGGCCGTCGAAGCGCGCCTGGCCGGCAAAAATCCATGACGCGTCGGCAATCCGCAATCCGAAATCGGCAAGCCGCAATCCAAAGGGAGGTCCAATGACCGAACCACTGCCCGACAAACTAATTTACGATGGCTCTTTCCAGCCGCAAGAAGAAGACCAGGCTGTGCGCCGGCGGCTGAAACGGCCGCCGCTGCAGCCCTACATCCCGGATGGCGATCTGGTCAAAGCGGTGGAACTGGCTATTTTTTTGAAACGGCCGTTGCTCCTGCGCGGCGAACCGGGCTGCGGCAAATCCCGTCTGGCGGAAGCTGTGGCCTTTGAACTGGCCAAGCGCAACGGTCTAGAAGAATGGCCCTTTGAATTCTGGCCGGTCAAATCCACCAGCCGCGCCCGCGACGGCTTATACATCTTCGACGCTGTCAGCCGCCTGCGCGACGCCCAATTGGCCGCCGCCCGAGTAAAAAGTGGCGAGGAAACGGCCGTGCCGCCCGTCAACCACGAAGATGTCCAGCAATACGTCAAAGACGGGCCGCTGGGCCGCGCCTTCAAAAACACACGCCGCACCGTCGTCCTTATCGACGAGATCGACAAAGCCGACATCGACTTCCCCAACGACCTGCTCATCGAACTGGACGAACGCCGCTTCAAAGTAGACGAATTAAGCCGCTTCCGCCCTGACGGCACCGAGGAGGAATTCTGGGTCGACGCCGAGTCCGAACCCATCATCTTCATCACCAGCAACCACGAAAAAGAGCTGCCGGACGCGTTCCTGCGCCGCTGCGTTTTCTTTTACATCGAATTCCCCAAAACCAAGCTGCTGCAAGAGATCGTTGCCGCCCACTGCCTGGGCGAAAACCCCACTGCCGACGAGACCCGGCTGGCGGCTGAAGCCGTGCGCCGTTTTGAACTGCTGCGCGGCGAACTGGCCGAGGGGCAGGGCGAGGCCGGCAAACTGGTCAGCACCAGCGAACTCATCGACTGGTTCAAAGTCCTGCGCCACCGCCACACGACCGAAGACGCCCTGTCCCTGCTGGCCGATGAAACCACGCTGCCCTACCGCGCCGTCCTGCTCAAAAACAAAGAAGCCCTTAACCGCTACGTCGAACCAGAGACCGATAGTTAACAGTTAATTGTTAACTGTTAACTGTTAATTGTTACCATGAACCCACCTGATTCTACCCATCCGCTTTACCGGCTCTTCACCGAGCTGCGCCTGGCCGGGCTGCCGTTGGGCATCCGCGATTATGAGGGGGCGCTGACGGCCGTGCAGGGTGGTCTGGATGAGTCGAATCGGGACCTGCTGTACAAACTGTGCCGGGCGCTGTGGGTCAAAAGCGCCGATCCCGCCTTGCACCACCTGTTTGCCCACCACTTTGAGCGCCTGATCCCGCCGGATTACGGCCGTTCCGCCACCATCCCCACGCCCGCAGAGCCAATCGACTTGCCAACCGTGGAAGAAACGGCCGTTTCCTCCCCCGACGAAGCTGTTGAACTCGACGACTTTCCCGACGACGCAGCCTGGGACCAGTCCGCCGACCCGGCGCAGCAGTCCATCAGCCAACTGCAAGCCCTCACCCCCCTGGCCGACGAAGCCCAGGTCGCCGAAAGTTCCCGCCGCCAGCTAGACCTGGTCAGCCGCTTCTACTACAGCTTCACCGGCGACTACCTGCCCGTCACCAGCCGGCAGATGAAACAAAGCTGGCGCTACCTGCGCCGCGCCGCCCGCTTTGGCCCGCCGGTCGAACTGGACATCGAGGCCACCGTCGACAAAATCGCCCGCGACGGCTTCCTGGCCGACCCGGTCTTGCGCCCGCGCCGCACCAATCGCGCCCAACTCATCCTGCTGCTAGACCGCGACGGCTCGATGACGCCGTTCCATTCCCTGGGCCGCCGCCTGGCTTCCTCGGCGCGCGACGGTGGGCGGTTGGGCGCGGCCAACGTGTTTTATTTCCACGACTGCCCGCGCGACTACCTCTACCTCGATCCCTACTACCAGACGTTTGTGCAACTGCCGGACCTGCTCAACCAGGTCCATCCGCTGCATACCTCCGTCCTGATTTTTAGCGACGCCGGGGCGGCGCGCGGCCGGATCGACGAGGGGCGAATCGCGCAAACGGCCGTCTTCCTGGACCAACTGCAAACGGCCGTGCGCCATCTGGCCTGGCTCAATCCCATGCCGCAGACGCGCTGGGCCGGCAGCAGCGCCGGCTTCATCGCCCGGCAGGTCGCTATGTTTGAAACCACCCGTATCGGGCTGCAAGGGGCCATCAAGGCGCTGCGCGGCGCGCGCCCGCACGCCCAGGAGCGCTACCAGCCATGACCCTGGTCGAAACCGACCGTCTGGCCCAGTTCGCCCCCGCCGAAATTGACCGGGCCGACGCCCGCCTGGCCGCCTTCACCAAAAAGTTCGGCCAGCCGCACCGCGTCCTGGCCTATCACGCCGCCTTCCCCGTCGCCCTCACGCCCGACATGGTTTACCAGCTCTGGAACAACTTCCGCCAGGACATGCGCGGCAACCTGCTGCGCATCCCCTGGGTGGCCGTGGCCGATTTGCTGCTCTCCGACCTGTGCCGCGAAGTGGGCGAGGAGTTGTACCAGATGGACGCCGTCGTCCGGGAACTGCTGCTCGACGAACTGGAAAGCCATCCGGCCTTTGGCCCTGGCCGGGTAACCACCTTGGCCCGCTTCCTCGATGATTACGTCGCCCATACCCTGGACCTGAGCGACATGGCCCCGCCCGACGAGCGGGCTTTGGCCCAGGCGCAGGCGTGGACGGCGCTGGCCTATCGGCAGCCACACGATACGGCCGTATCCATTGCCGAGAAACTGCAAAAGCTGGATTGGAACAAAGACGAAGACCTGCTGGAAATTGGCCGGTTGTCACGCCTGCTGCAAACGATGGGCAAACCCCTGGCCGACGCCGGACACAGTGCGCTGCTGACCTACGCCGCCGTGGCCGGGCCGCTGGCCGCCGGCAATTGGGACCAAGCGCTGGCGGTGGGGCAGCAGACTGGGCTGAGTACGGCCGTTTCCATCGCCGGGCAGCAGTTACGCCTGCCGGTTGCCTTCACCGAAAGTCTCCAGGTCGAGCAGGCGGTGGAGCCATCGGCTCCAGCCGCAATCGTCCAGGGGCCAGACGCCCGCCTGGGCTTCAGCCGGCCGGATGGGCAGCCCTGCGACCGGCATACGCCGCTGGCCCCCGATACCGAATACCGCTTCTGGCTGGCGCTCGGGCCCGACGATGGCCCGGCCCAAGTTAGTTTCAGTGTGTCGGCATCGGCATACCTGGAAGCCGTCGTTTTTCCTCTGGAGAAGGGATTGAGCTTTATTCGCGAAGAGGAAAGCATGGCGCTTAATCCGGAGCCGGCGCAGATGATGCAAAAAGTCGTGCCTTTCTCGCCCGACCTGGTGGGCGAGCGGGTCACGTTCGAGTTCATCACGCCGGACGAACCCGGCAGCTACCAATTCCGCTGCCATCTGCTGTATGAGCAGATGGTGCTGCAATCCTACCTGATGCAGATCAACGTGGCCGCGTCACCGGAGCTGCAGACGGAGCCGCAGCTGACGGCCGTTCTAGATTACGTCTTGCAGCGCCGCTGGAACCAGGAAACGCTGCACCGCCTGGGTGAGACGCGGTTTAATTTGCTCATCAGCGGAGAAGGGACTTATTGGCAGCTCCAGAGCGATTTGCTCGGGGCGAAAGGCGCGTCGGCAATTGCCGAAGACGAATGGCAGCAGTTCACGCTGCTGCTGCGGCAGGCGCTGCGCCGCGCCGCCTGGGGCGACGAAGGGCCTTTTGGGCCCAGCCATCGCTATCGGTATGAGCGCCGCCCGGATTTGGGGCAGTTGGGGCAGGATTTGGTGCGCCTGGCTGTGGCTGGGTATCGCGTTTTCGACGCCCTGTTCAGCCGCTCGTCGCCGACCGACCCGTACGCTGCCGAGAAAATCATCGACGGCCTGCAAGCGCCGGCGGTCATCCAGACGGCCGTTACCGACAGCAGCGCCGTGCTGCCGCCGCTGGCGCTGTTGTACGATTATCCGCTGGACACCGGGATACCGATAGACAAATTCGCCCTGTGCCCCGAATTTGAGTCAGCCTGGCACAGCGGCACGCCGCTCCACGACAGCGCCTGTTTCCAGGGGCGCTGCCCGTCGCGCGGCCGGACGCAGGTGGTCTGCCCCAGCGGCTTTTGGGGCTTCCGGCACGTCATCGCCGGGCCGCTGTCGGTGGGCGAGGCGGCCGACGCCCCGGCGTCCATTGGCGTGGCGCAGCGGCCCCGCCTGGCGCTGCATCTCTCCACCGACTCCAGTTTTGTTTGGCGCGACGAACACGTGGCTCAATTACAGGGCATGATGAAAGGCGTTGAAGGCCGGGTGGAAACGGCCGTCTCCCGCGCCGAATCTTTAGACCTGCTGGCGCAAAACGACGCCCAGGTGGTGTATTTTTATTGTCACGGCGGGGTGGTAGACGGCCGTCCGTACCTGCAAGTGGGGCCGCGTGAGGAAAAAGGGATGACGCGCGGCAATCTGGTTCGCGCGCGCGTGCGCTGGTCCCGGCCACGGCCGTTGGTCTTCCTCAACGCCGTCAACACCACCAGCCTGACGCCGGAAAATGGGCGCGATTTGCTCAATGGCTTTGTGCAGGTGGCCCAGGCGGCCGGCCTGGTAGGGGCAGAAATCACCCTGTTCGAACCACTGGCGGCCCGTTTTGCCGATGAGTTTTTGCGCCTCTTCCTGGTGGACCAATATCCGGCGGGCGAAGCGCTGCGCCGGGCGCGGCTGGGCCTGCTGCAAGAGGGCAACCCGCTGGGGCTGATTTACACGCTGTATGCGCTGCCGGGTTTGCGACTGGAGCCCGATATGTTGGCCGACTTTCGGGAAACGGCCGTGCCTGAGCCTTCGCCCACCGAACAAATCTACCAAAGTACGGAACCGGAGCCGGCCACGCCTCACGCTGACGCGCGTTTCCTGGCCGACGTGACCATGCCCGACGACGTGCGCCTGAACGTGGGGGCCGCCTTCACCAAGACGTGGCGCGTGCAGAACAGCGGCAACGTGCCCTGGAGCGAAGGTTTCCAGTTGGTCCACACCGATGGCGACCTGCTGACTGCCGAGCCATCCCAACCGCTGCCTTTCACGCCGCCCGGCGAAACGGCCGAAATTTCATTGCCCATGACCGCGCCGCGCGAGCCGGGTATTTTTTACAGCGATTGGCGCTTTCAGGACGACCACGACACTCTGTTTGGCGACACCATTTTTGTGCGGGCCATCGTGGAGGATTTGTCGTATCCGCTGCCGGCGGACGGCCGTTTCCTGGCCGACGTGACCATGCCCGACGACGTGGAAGTGCAGCCCGGCTACCGCTTCACCAAGACCTGGCAGGTGCGCAATACCGGCGCGCGCGTCTGGGGGCCGGACTTCAAACTGAAGTTTGTCGGCGGCCTGCCCATGACCGACGTGCTGGCGCAGCCGCTGCCACTGACTGCGCCGGGCGAGGAAACGTCCCTCAGCGTGCCCATGACCGCGCCGTCAACCGGCGGTGCGTATTACGGCGACTGGCGGCTGGTTGATGAACGGGAACGGCCGTTTGGGGAAGTTCTTCACGTGCAAATTAATGCACCGGGCAAACGATCTACAACTGCGCCAGCCGATGATTTGCCTTACCGCGCGCCCTCCGGTTCCATCGTGCGCCCCATCTCTCAGCGTGATCCCCGTTGGGACGATAAGCCGCTGGGTTATTCCGATGCAAGCATTGGCCAACGGGGTTCGCTCCTGGCCTGTTACGCCATGCTGGCGCGCGTGTTTGGCTATCCGCTCGCGCTGCCGGAA
>Ga0116151_10002869_pt1 | contig 15647 bp, 17 predicted proteins | sample AD_UKC117_MetaG_FD_89893 | JGI IMG/M metagenome (GOLD analysis project Ga0116151, IMG submission 89893) | Active sludge microbial communities of municipal wastewater-treating anaerobic digesters from Hong Kong - AD_UKC117_MetaG | ecosystem: Engineered > Bioreactor > Anaerobic > Digestate...
GCTGAATCCATGCGGTCCGGGATTGGTGGCGCCGCTTTGCCCGGCGGTGGTGGCCACGGCAACGGCCGTTCCCAACAGCACCACCAGCGGCGGAATCAGGATGATCAGCGTGGCCATCTTCATTTCATACACCTCGATCTTTTTGCCCAGGTATTCCGGCGTGCGTCCCACCATCAGCCCGGCCACAAACACCGCCACGATGGCAAAGGCCAGCAGGCCGTACAGGCCAGACCCCACGCCGCCGAAGATGACTTCGCCCAGCTGCATCAGCAGCAGCGGCACCAGCCCACCGAGCGGCGTGTACGCATCGTGCATGGAATTGACGGAGCCGTTGGAAGCGGCCGTGGTGGCCGTGGCCCACAAAGCTGAGTTGACAATGCCAAATCGCGCCTCTTTGCCCTCCATGTTGCCGCCGGGCTGCGTGGCGCTGGCCGCCTGGTCCACTCCCAGCGCGGCCAACCGGGGATTGCCTTGCTGTTCGGCGTAAACGGCCGTTCCCAAAAACGCCACAAAAATGACCACCATCACCGCCAGCAGGGCATACCCCTGCCGCCGACTGTCCACCATGTCGCCAAAGGTAAAACAGAGCGCCGCCGGGATGAGTAAGATGGCCAGCAGTTGCCCCAGGTTGCTCAGCGGCGTCGGGTTTTCCAATGGGTGCGCCGAGTTGACGTTGAAGAAGCCGCCGCCGTTGGTGCCCAGCTGCTTGATGGCGACCTGCGAGGCAACCGGGCCACGGGCAATTGTCTGGGTGGTTGCGGCGGTGCCGTCGGTGGAGCTGGTGGGATCCAGCAGGACGGCCGTTTCTGCCCCGGCAAACGTCTGCACCACCCCCTGCGAAACGAGGAAAACGGCGAGCAGGAGGGCCAGGGGCAGCAGGATGTAAAGCACACTGCGGCTCATATCGACCCAAAAACTGCCCAGGGTGTCCGTGCGCTGGCGGCTCAGGCCACGAATGAGGGCCACCAGCACCGCCATGCCGCTGGCCGCCGAGAGAAAGTTTTGCACCGCCAGCCCCAGCATTTGCGAGAGGTAGCTCATGGTGGTTTCACCGCCGTAGAACTGCCAGTTGGTGTTGGAGGCGAAGGAAACGGCCGTATTCAAAGCCAGCTCGGGGGAAACGGCCGTCAGGCCATCCGGGTTGAGCGGCAGCCACGCTTGCAGGCGCAGCAGCAAATAAACCACCAGGAATCCAGCGGCATTAAACAGCAGCAGGGCGATGGCATATTGCTGCCAGGTCATTTCCTGCTCTTCGTCCACGCCAGCCAGGCGGTAAAAGAGGCGTTCCAGGGGGTGAAACGGCCGTAGCAGCCGGGGCAAGTTTCCCTGGTAGATACGCGCCATTGTCACGCCCAAGGGCCAGGCCAACAGCAGCAGCAACACCAGATAAATTGATAGCTGCAAAAGAGCGTTCATCGTTAAAACCACTCCGGTTTGATCAGGGCTACAAAAAGGTAGACCAGCAAAAACAAGGCCAGAACGGCCGTGATTCCATACAACCAGATCATGATTCTTCTCCCGCCAGTTTGCCTAAAGCGATAATCAAGCCGGCGCTGCCCACAAAGAAACTGGCCGCCAGCAGCAGCAAAACAACATCTGTCAGCATCTAATGCCTCCATGCAAAAGGAATGAAATCCTCTTTGACTTTACTGGGAAAGCCATCAAGGAATGATTTAGAATGTCACTGGAAATATTGAGAAAGCATCAAGATTGGCGCTGCGCCAACGAATGGGCTATGTTGTTTTGCAGGGCCACGGAGGGCGTCCAGACAAGCGAAGGTTGGAGGTCGTCCAGGACGAAAAGCAGCTGCTGCTGGTGGCCCAGCCGGCGGCGCAGCCAGCCCCGATGAACCTTTTGCCAGTAAGGAATAGGCGAGTGGGGGATATGGGCGAGAACGGCCGTTACCGCCAACTGTGCGGCCGCATCTACAACCCCTGGCCAATAATTGGCATATTGAAACAACCGTATATCCAGAGAAACGCCATAATCTTCGGCCGTTGCCGACATATCACGCAGCGCCGTGGCCTCAGCGCTGGAAAAATTGAGCAGCCCGGCTTCTGTACCCAACAACAGCGGATGCCTGACCGGCACCATCTTTACCAGCGTAACATTGGCCTCGCCGCGCCGCGCCATGGCGCAGGCCAGGTGTAACGCTGCCAACGTCCAGGGCTTTTCAGCCATCACGATCATCAAACGAGACACATTCATCGCCAACTCCTTTAGCCAGATACAAGTCATGCGGTTCTGCCCGGCAGGCAGCCTGCATGCCGTTATTAGCTTACAGTGAAAGGCATAAAATTTGTGTCAGGGATACCAATGAACGAGTCAAGCCTGGGTAAAGATTGATTGCACCAATCTGGCCGCTAGACCTGCCCTTGCCACAACCGCTGCATCTCTTCGCAGCGGAGCAGCAGTTCATCCAGCGTGCCTTCATCGAGGATACGGCCGTTTTCCAGCACCACCACCCAATCCGCCCGCCGCAGCGCCGGCCGCCGGTGCGAAACCACCAGGCAGGTGATTTCGGATTTTTGATTGCGGATTGCGGATTCTTTTCCATTCCGCAATCCGAAATCCGCACTCCGCAATCCCTCCCAGAGCTGCTGCTCCGTTTCCACGTCCAGGGCGCTGGAAAGGTCATCAATCACCAGCAGTTCCGCGTTGCGCACGAACATGCGGGCGGCGGCCGTGCGCTGCGCCTGCCCGCCAGACAGCCGCACGCCGCGCGGCCCTACCAGCGTATCCAGCCCCTTTTCCATGGCGATAAGGTCGGGGGTGAGAACGGCCGTGTCCAGCGCCGCTGCCAGATCCACCTTCTCCTCTGGCAGCCCCAGCAGCACATTGTTACGCAGCGTATCGCTAAACAGGCGCGGCACCTGCCCGGTATAAGCCACACGCGGCGGCGTCAGAAACTTCGCCGGGTCTGTTACCACTTCCCCATTCCAAAAAATCTGGCCCGACTGCGGCGGCAGCAGCCCCAGCAGCACCTTCAGCAGCGTCGTCTTGCCAGAGCCAATGCGCCCCGTCACCACCGTAAACGAGCCGCGCGGCAGGCGCAGGCTGATGTCTTCAATGCCCGCCCGGCCGCCACCCGCCGGAGCCGCCTCATAATGGTACGTCAGGTGATCCGCCGCCAGCACATCCAGATGATGCACGGCCGTTTTCGGCGTATACGACAGTTCGGGAAAATCGCCGGTCATGTGGATGGGGTTATGGGCTACTACCGCCCCCTCCGGCTCGCCCTGCATGATGGCCTCCATGCGCCCCGCTGAAACGCCCACCTGCTTATAGCGCGTGATGAGGTTGCCCACCGTGCGCATGAGGTGGGTAGACGGCCAGATATACGACGCAAAGAGGGCAAAATCGCCCACGGTAAACGTGCCCGCATACATGCCCTGCGCCGCCGCCAGCAAAATCAGTCCCACGCCCACGTCCACCGTGCCGCCGCTCAGGGCATCGATCAACTGCACCAGCACCCGATCCTTCACCATCGTCTGCCGCCGCCTCTCATTCACCTGGCGGAAGCGGGCGATGAGGCGCTCTTCGGCGTGGGCCACCTTCACGGCCTGGGTGGCGTTGAACATGTCGGCGATCATGCCGGTGACTTCGGCGGTGGCCTGGCGGCTGGCGTGCCGGTAAGCCTTGGCCCGCTGTCCCAACCGCTGGGCGATAAAGATAACCACGGCCAGCGGCAAAAATGTGCCCACCGTCACCCACACGTTAATGCGAAGCATGATGGTGAAGGAGATAACGGCCGTTACCGTCAGCGCCACCGTATCGTCGATGATAATGATGGAGTGCGCCATCTCGTCCACGTCATCGCGCAGCGTGCTGATCACTTTGCCGGTGGACATCGGCGTGCCGTCATGGTCCGGCGGCAGCGCTTTACCGCCGGGCAGCCGCAAGATGTGGGCAAACATATTGTGGATCAGCAGGGCCATGCTGTGCTGCGTAAAGTTGACGAAGGCCAGCACGGCCACATACAGGCTCATCAGCGTGAGCGCGGTCAGCGCCACCTGCCAGTTGATGATGGTTTGTAACGGCCGTCCGCCCACGCCCGTCAGCCCATCAAAAAACGCCTTCAGAATCAACCCCTGCACCGTCGCCAGGGCAAAATGGATCGTCGCCCCCGTCAAATCACTGAGGTAGTAGCGGGGCCGGTAGCGAATTAACTGCCAGAAGTATTGGTAGGTTTTCATGGTTTTTAGTGGTTAGTGGTTAGTTGATAGTTGTTAGTGTGGAGGTCTATCAACTAACAACTATCAACTATCAACTGCTCGCCTGCTCCAATCCGGTTTGCAGCAGGTGGTAAAACTGCGAGTTTGGGTCGGCGGCCAGAAGGGTGCGGTCGCCGTGTTCGACGATACGGCCGTTGGCCATCACCATAATTTCGTCGGCGCGCTGCACGGTCCCCAGGCGGTGGGCGATGATAACGGCCGTGCGCCCCGCCAGCAGCTTGTCCAGCGCCTGCTCCAACAAACGCTCCGTCGCCGGGTCTAGCCGCGAAGACGCCTCGTCCAAAATAATGAGGCCGGGGTCAGCCAGGAAGACGCGGCCCAACGCCAGCAGCTGCGCCTCCCCCGCCGACAGGCTTTCGCCCGCTTCCAGGCGCGTGTCCAGGCCGTCCGGCAGCCCGGCCAGCCAGCCGGTTAAGCCTAATTCGTCCAGCGCCGCTAGAATGTGGCGGTCGTCGATGGCGTCGTTGAACAGGGTCAGGTTGTCGCGCACGCTGGCGTGGAACAACTGCACCTCCTGCGTCACCAACCCCACGCGCTGGCGGATGGCCGCCTGGCTGGTGGCGCGCAGGTCGACGAAACGGCCGTCTTCCCCGCCTAACCGAATCGCCCCGGCCGTTGGGTCATAAAAGCGAAACAGCAGGCGGGTGAGCGTGGATTTGCCGCTGCCCGTACGGCCCAGCAAGCCTAAAATCTGCCCCGGAGTTAGGGTAAAGGTCACGTTTTCGAGGATGGCGGTGTCCAGGTCGTCGGCGTAGTAGAAGGAAACGTGGTCGAATTGGATGGCGAGACGGCCGTTTGGCACACTTTCCGCCCCGTCGTGCAGCGTCGGCTGCTCGGCAAACAACGCCACGATGCGGTTCATGCTGGCCGCCGCCTGCTGCAAGTCTTGCACCTGCCGCTGGATCACCCACAACGGCTCCCGCAGCACGTCGATGTAATAAAAAATCACGTACACCGTGCCGATGGTCAGCACGCCCCCGGCAAACAGCGACGCACCCCAAACGTAGGCCGCCACGTAAGCCAGCGCCGGCATGAGAATGGGCAGAGTCATCACGCCCAGATTCAGGCGCATGGCCCGGTGCATCCGGTCCCAACGCTCGCGCAGCAGGCCAACCAGCCGCCGCAGCATAAACGGCGCGGCGGCGCTGGTCTGGATTTCTTCCGTGCCGCCCAGCCACTCCTCCAAATAGCCGAACAGGTCGGAACTGGTCTGGCGCAGCGCCTGCCAGCGCGGCACCAGCCGCTTGTTGATCCAGTTCAGTGCTAGCAGCCCCACCACGCCCAGCAGCGTGATGGTTGCCCCCACGCGCCAATCCACCAGCCACAGCAGCGCCATCACGCCAATCATCAGCAGAAAGTTGCTCACCAGTTGGATAACTAGTTGCGAGAAAAAGTTGGCTAACTGGTTGACGTCGCCGTCCACCCGCTCGATCAGTTCGCCGGGCTTGTAGGCTTTGTGGAAGGACATGTCCAGGCGCAGGCAGTGCAGGGCCAGGTCGGCGCGCAGGTCGTTGGTGGCGCTCCAGGCAACCACTTCGCCCACGTAGGCCGCACCCAGCCGGGCGGCCTGAGCGATGATGGCGAGGGCGGTGAAGAAAACGGCCGTGCCCACCAACTCCCGTAGGCTTTTGCCGGTCTCCACGCCGTCCAAAAAGCGGCGCACCAACTGCGGATTGATCAACTGCAAGGCAATACCGCCAATCACCAGAAAACTCAGCAGCGCCACCAGCCGCATATGCGGCCGCAGGTAGGTGACGAGCAGCGTCCGGTATGGATGTTTGCTTAGCTTCTTTCCTGAATCCATGCTATCAGCTCACGAAAAACGGGACGCGGGTTTTTGTAGTACGGCGGGTAAACGCGGATTTGTTTGCCTTTTCTTATCCACGTTTTCCCGCGTCCCATTTGCACTTTGTCAAGCAGGCGGTCAACGTTTTCTCTGAAAACCTGCTCAAAAGATGCCCCTTTGCTTGGATTAAAGTTGCGAGGAGTGTTGAGAGTCAAGTAAACTCAGGGCCAACATTACCGTATTTTTCCAAAAGGAGTTTAACATGGAATACCGCCGTTTAGGCAATTCTGGCCTACAAGTCAGCGCACTCTCGTTTGGCGCGTGGGTTACGTTTGGCAACCAGGTAGATGTGGATGCCGCTTTAGAAATCATGACGGCCGCTTACGATGCCGGTGTCAATTTCTTCGACAACGCCGAAGTGTACGCCCAGGGCAAAGCCGAGACCGTGATGGGTGCTGCCCTGCAAAAGGCCGGTTGGTCGCGGGACAGCTATATTGTCTCTAGCAAAGTGTTGTGGGGCAGCGTGCCGGAGCCGAAGCCCACGCAGCACGGCCTCAGCCGCAAGCACATCTATGAGGCATGCCATCAGGCGATGAAACGCCTGCAAGTAGAATACCTGGACCTGTACTTCTGCCATCGCCCGGACCCCAACGTGCCGGTGGAAGAGGTGGTTCGGGCCATGACGGAACTGATTCATCAGGGTAAAGTCTTCTATTGGGGCACGTCAGAATGGTCAGCGCAGCAGTTGATGGAAGCGTACAGCGCCGCCCGGCAGTACAACCTCATTCCGCCGACGATGGAGCAGCCACAGTATAACATGTTCCATCGCCGCACCGTGGAAGTGGAGTATGCTCGCCTTTACGAGGCCATTGGTCTGGGTACGACCATCTGGTCGCCGCTGGCTTCTGGTATCCTGACGGGCAAGTACAACAATGGCATTCCCGCTGATTCGCGCATGAATCTGGAGGGGTACGAGTGGCTGCGGCGCATGTTGGAGAGCGAGGAAGGACAAAAGCGGCTGCAGACGACACGGGAGTTAACGGCCGTTGCCGACGACCTCGGCGTGAGCATGGCCCAGTTAGCCATTGCCTGGTGCGTGAAAAACCCGAACGTGAGCACAGTTATCACTGGCGCTTCCCGCGCCTCGCAGGTGCAGGAAAATATGAAAGCCATGGATGTAGCTGCCCAGCTAGACGCTGACGTAATGGCCAAAATCGAGTCCATCCTGGACAACAAGCCCGAAGGTATGGGCTTTCAAACGGCTAACAGTTAACAGTCAACGGTTAACTGTTAGTTGTTGGCATGTTACAGAGGCTGCCTCATACCGGCCTGCTGCCGGACAGTTTGCCAACGGCCGTGCTCACCTGCGGTGATCCGGCCCGCGCCGCACAGATCGCCGGGTATCTGGATGCTGCTGTTTGCCTGGGGCAGCAGCGCGAGTATCATACGTACCAGGGCACGTTTCGGGGTACGCCGCTGGCCGTTTGTTCGCATGGCATTGGCGCGCCCGGAGCGGCCATCGCTTTTGAAGAGTTGATCGCTGCCGGGGCGCGCCGCTTGCTGCGCGTAGGGACGTGTGGCAGTTTGCAACCGCACGTCCACCCCGGTGATCTGGTGGTGGCGGTGGCCGCAGTGCAGCATACGGGATACGGCCGTGAAGTGGCTCCGCCCGGCTACCCCGCCATCGCCGACCCCAACCTAACCCAAATTCTGTATGAAAAAGTGCAGGTCAGCGGTCAGCCGCACCACCGGGGCATTGTACTGACGCGCGATGCATTTTTTGCGGGCGTGTCCACGCCCTTTGCGCCGGATTATGCTGTACTGTCGGCGGCCAATGTGCTGGCTGTGGAGATGGAGTGTGCCGCGTTGTTTCTGGTGGGCAGCCTGCGCCGGGTGGCTGTGGCGGCCGTTCTGGCTGTCAATGGCTCGGTGCTGGAGAAGCCAGAAGATATGGATACTTTTGCGGCCTATGAAGAACGGGTGGTAACGGCCGTGAGCGCGGAAATCGAAGCGGCTCTGGAAACGTTGGCTGCCCAATCTGGAGAATCATGAATTTATCTGATACACGCCGCGCTATCCGGCCCCTGCTTGGCGATGGGCCGGAAGATGCGGTGGCCGATTATTACGCTTTTCATCACCCCGATGACAAAACGGGACTGACGATTTACCCGCAAAACGCAGAGCGCCCCACTGGCTATCTGGCATTTTCCCGCACCGGCATGGATTTATTCCGGCCGCTGGTAACGCTGCGCCTGCCTATAACCGACCTGGAAGCCAGCGCGGCGGCTATACAGGGCGCGCTGATGCCGGAAACGGCCGTTATCCTCTTCAGCCCTTCCGAGTATAGCCCCCTGCTCCACGCCCTTTTCCATGTACATACTGAAGAAACCTTGCGTCTCTATGCACTGTCGCCGCGTCGTTTCGAGCCGATTATCAATGTGCTGGTGGTTCAAGCTACCGGCCCGAATGGGCTGCCGCGTTTCATTGTGCGCTCGCAGTCCGGCGGTGAAGTGGTGGCCGCCGCCGGTCTCAACTGGCAGTCGCCCCGCTACGCAGAGATTTCGGTGAATACGGATCTGTCACATCGGCGGCAGGGCCTGGGCCAAAGCGTAGTGGCGGCGATGGTGGAGTATGTGCTGGGAAACGGCCGTATCCCCCTTTACCTCGTCGCCGAACAAAATACCGCCTCCATCCGTCTGGCCGAAAGCACCGGTTTCCGCGACACCGGCCATACCAAACTACTTTTGCAAGCCAGCCTGCGGACAGCTATTTCATAAGCAAAGCCAGTTACCATACTTCTATCCGTACTCTCAGAACTCTTTCACGCATTGTTGATGGACGGATGACCTAAAAGAAGGTTAACTATTATCATGCAAGGTGGTATTAGAAAGGTAAACTGTAGTGCAAGGTAAAACGGTAACTGTAGTAAATCTCTAAGCACCATTCCCCGAATCGCTGGATGGTGCTTTACGGTTTAACAAACCGCCCCCCACCTGCCCGGTTGCCCATGAAATAAACTGGAGGTACGAAATGAACAAAAGCACAGGTGTTGTCAAATGGTTTAGTCGTTTGAAGGGTTATGGCTTCATCAATCCTGATGATGGCGGCCAGGAAATCTTCGTTCACTACTCGGCCATCGAGGGTGACGGCTACCGCAACCTTTACGAGGGTGATCGTGTGGAGTACGAGTTGATTGACCGGGGCAAAGGCCCTCAGGCACAAAATGTAATTCCCAAGCGCAGCTATGATGCTGTGCAACCGTAAATGAAAATGCCCGCGCAAGCGGGCTTTTTTTTGTCTTTGAGCCAGTTGAATGGTTCCCTCTGCCTATTTACGCTCTGCCGCCCATCCTCTACAATTTAGCGTATGAATGCAGCCAACAAGATCCTGGTCGTCGACGACGAACGCTCTCTGGTGGATCTCTGCCAGATCATCTTACAACAGGCCGGTTATCTGGTACGCGGGGCGGTTAACGGCCGTCAGGCTCTGCAAATGGTAGGCGAAGAACCGCCAGACCTTGTTTTGTTAGACGTGATGATGCCCGGCATGGACGGCATCGAAGTATGCCGCCAGATTCGGTCGTTGTATGTGGAATCACCGCCTTGTATTGTGATGTACACAGCCGACGACCGTGAAGAGACTCGTTCTAACAGCCTCGCTGCCGGGGCGAATGCTGTGCTGACTAAAGAAACGCCTGTTTTTGATTTACCCGGCAGAATAGGCTCCTATCTAATCGCCTGGGGCTAAATTCCTTCACGCTGGCGAATGGCCGCCAACAATCCCCGGCAGCCATCTTCCACCAATTGATAAACGTAGGCAAAGTTACCCGTGTAATAGGGGTCGGGCACGTCCCGTTCACCGGTTTCCGTGGCAAAGTCTAGCAGGCGGAATAACTTTGTGTGCTGCCCGGCGTAGCGCTGAAGATCTTCCAGATTGCTGGCATCTAGTGCGATGAGGTACGTATCGTCAGCCACGTCGGTGGGGCGAATCTGGCGGGCACGGCCGTTATACACGATGCCATGTTCCCGCAAAACCTTTTGCGTGCCCCGGTGCGCTGCTTCTCCCACGTGCCACGAGCCTGTTCCCGCCGAATCCACGGAAATTTGCTCCGTCAGGCCAGCGTCGTCTACCATCTTTTGAAAAACGCCTTCCGCCATCGGCGAGCGGCAAATATTCCCTAAACAGACAAATAGAACTTTAACTGTCATAACCCTTTTTAAACGCTGAACGAGGAACGGTGAACGCGGAACCTATTCTGCGTTCACCGTTCCTCGTTCGCTGGTCGTTGTTTACCAAGTCAGCCTGTAAGCCGCATTCTGTAGACGTTTACGCGCACGCAAACGCTGGTGGTCATCTATCTAGGAGCATTGTTGCCAATGCCCTCATGCAACCTACCCGGACGTCAGACGGTGCGGGCCGCACCGCAGGCTGGCAGCTTGGCTGCCAGTCGTTTCGCCCTGCTTGGTTTTGCTCCCGGCGGGGTTTGCCTGGCCGGCGACATTACTGCCGCCGCCGGTGGTCTCTTACACCACCGTTTCACCCTCACCGGCTAAACGGGCTGGCCGCTTAGCCGGCAATATACCTCTCTGTTGCACTTGCCATCGGGTTGCCCCGCCCGGCCGTTAGCCGGCGCCGTGCCCTGTGGAGTGCGGACTTTCCTCAGCCTGGCGCTCTTTCGAGCGCCCGACCGCGACCACCCGGCCAACTTGGTCGGCTGATCGTAACCGGGTATGGAAAATGGCGCAAGTGGAGCGGTGGTCAGTCGGCTGATTGAATATCCCGCAGTACCCGGCGGGTGAGCACGGCCGTCATCTCTGCCCGATATGCGGCGTCGCCCCGGAAATCGCCTGGGTGCTGGCACGTGCCCTGAGCGGCTTGCGCCGCTTTAGCGGCATCACCGGCGGTCAGTACCGTTTCTGCCTGGGTCAGGCGTACGGGGCGAAGATGGATGCCGGTTGCAGCCAGCCGGATGGGTTGTCCCTCTGGCTGCCAGCCCGTTACAGAGACGATGGGGTAGTCTACCGGGGTCCGGGCGACGCGCTCGCTGGCGAAACGGCCGTTATGCCAGGGAATCGCTACGTGGGTGATGAGGCCAAACGGCCGTTCCTCCGCCAGCAAATAATTAGCCAGCGAGAGCACAACCGGCTCCGGCGTTTGCACTGCCAGATTGACTTCCAACACCAGCAGCGCCGCCAGCAGTTCGCTGTCTGGCAGGCGGCTGGCAATAATCCCGCCCACAGTAGCTGCATGGCGATATGTGTTAGGGCCAGCCAGCCGGATCGCTTTTTGCAGCAGATCGGTCGGACCAGATGGCTCTGCCTGTTCTGCCAGCCAGTCAGTCAGGTTGGCGAGCGTCAACGCCGCACCCACACGCACATGGTCGGCACCGAACTGAACCTGATTCAGCCCTAAGGCTTGCAGGTCCACAACGGCGCCATTCACGTCGCCGGTCAGCAGATTAGTGCCGCCGGCCAGCGGTTGCGTGTTTGGCTGGCTTAGCAGACGCAGCGCTTCTGGTAAATTACTGGGACGATAGTAGGTATCTGGTCTTTTGGGCATAGTTGGTTCCTTCTGCCGGCTTAATGCCAACAGTGACTTGGGATGTGATGCTACGCAGTTCATCTTCTATTTTACCGTAAAGCGCCTCCACAGTGCAGCCCTCAATCAGTTCGATTGATAAACGTGATCCCGTTCGCGGCGGCGGGCTAACTCGCTGGTGTAATGCAGGCCCAACGTGTCGGCGTGGTGGGTGGCCCAGGCCGTAAGTTTGGTGCTGCCTGCCGGCGGATGGGGCGGCGGGACGTAGAGCAAATCGGCCATCAACCCTTCGATTTCATCGCGCGTGATTACGACGTCGTTTACCAATCGGCCAATGATTTGCCCCACGGCGTAACCCAGCACCGGGGGAACGGAGAGAATCGGCCGTTTATGACCGATGATTTCTCCGATTGTGGCTACAAGTTGGCGATAGGTAAAGGTTTCTGGGCCAATGGCGTTGATGATGACTTTTTCTCGACTTTGCCCCTGGTCGACAGCCAGCTGTGCCAGATCGTCTACGTAAATGGGCTGTAGACGATAGGTTCCTTCGCCAAAGACACCAAAAACGGGGAAGCGGCGCAGCATCCAGGCGATGTTGTTGATGAGAATGTCTTCTTTACCAAATAAAACCGCCGGGCGGAGGATGGCATAGGACAGCCCGGACTCGATGAGCGCCTGCTCCAGGCGCGCTTTGCCGCTGAAGTATTCCAGCGGCGAATCGAGGGAGGGGTTGGTGATGCTGACATGAACGATACGCTCGACTCCCGCTTGTTGAGCAGCGCGGAAAAGGGTGAGGGTGTTGGTAACGGCCGTGTCGTGGCCGAAATCGTCGTGGTTGAAGCGAACCCAGTAGGTGTTGTACAGCACCCGCACGCCGCGCAGTGTGGCGGCCAGTTTGTCTGGTTCCTCGAAGTGAAACGGGAAGGCACGCACCTTGTCGCCGAAAGGGTTCGGCCGGTGCAGCGAATTGGTGAGGGTAATGACGTGACGGCCGTCTGCCAACAACCGCCGGGCGATATACTTGCCCGAATAGCCAAACGCCCCAGTTACCGCATGAAATTCTTGTTGTGTCATCAGGGGTACCTATGTTTTTTTGTTGGCGCTAAAGAAACGCGATAATGCACTAAGACGGAGCTCATCCAGAGAAATAAGCATGGCTACCAGGCTGTCCAGCGAATCAAAAAAACCTTTCATGGCTTGCAGGCGGGCGGCATAAAACGCGGCCAGGTCTGCGTCATCTTCTGTTGCTTCTGGCGAGCTTACCAGGTCCAGGCTTTCGCTGACCGTGCGCAGCGCCAGCCCGAATTCGTTTTGTTCTCGTTCTTTCAGCAAGTTGCGGGCTACTTTCCAGAAATCGGTTTCTGCCAGATAGTAGTCCTTGCGGTCGCCTACTTGCAGCTGGCGGTGGACCATACCCAGCCTCTCCAGCATTCGCACGTTGGTGCTGACAGACCCTTTGCTGACGCCCACCAATTCCACCAGTTCATCCAGCGAAACGGCCTGTGGCGAAAGGTAAATGGCACCGTAGATGGCTCCCATCGCTTTTGGGAAACCCCAAAAGTGAGTAATGCGGCTCATGCCCTGAATAAAATGCTCTCGTGCTTCGGTCAACTCAGCACTCATAGAATCATCTCCTGCTATCGTTTAGTATAAACTAAACGTAGTATATTAACCGAAGACTGTATTGTCAAGGGGGAGGCCCGGCGGTGTATGAGAAAGAGGGCGGAGGAGGAGAACGGCCGTTATAATGCTTATCTACCCGTATTTTTATCCAACAAGGAGTATGTAATGTCTGAAAAAATCCCCGAAGATTTCCAGGATCTGCTCGTAGGGCCGGTGCCGGTCACTATAGCCACCCTGATGCCAGACGAAACGCCCCAACTTTCTGTGGTTTGGTGTGACTACGATGGCGAAAATGTGCTGATCAATACCGCGCGCGGTCGGCAAAAAGATAAAAATTTACGAAAACGCCCGGTGGCAACTATACTGGCCATTGATCCGGATAATCCATATCGTTACCTGGAAGTTCGCGGCACTGTAGAAATGACAGAGGCAGGCGCTAAAGAGCACATCGACAAGCTGGCCCGGCTTTACCGGGGTGTGCCTGCTTACTATGGTTATGCTGCGCCGGCCGAACGGGAGCAAAAAGAGACGCGGGTTAAGTGTATTATCACGCCTACGCATGTGGTAGCCAGGGGCTAGCTGCGTCACCACAACTCTGCCTTTTACGGTAACGATGGCGAAATAAAGCTGGTTTGATTCGTTGACTCCTTTTTGGCGCACTGCGTAAAAGCGCGTACCATTCGGCCTCATGGCAGCTAACAATTCGTCTCCTCGTTTGGCGGCGCTCCAATACCGCGATTTTCGCCTTTTTTGGATCGGCCGTTTTCTTTCTACAACTGGCTCGCAAATGCAGCTTATCGCCGTGAACTGGCATATTTTTGCTTTGCTGCGCGGGCAAACGTATACCCTGGCGCTGTTTGGGCGCGAGTTTGATCTGGGAGCAGAGGCGCTGGGTCTGGGCACGTTGGGCCTGGTGCGGATTGTTCCTATTGTCCTGTTCGCCTTGCTCGGCGGTATACTGGCCGATACTACCGACCGCCGCAAACTGCTGATCTGGGTGCAAACGGCCGCTATGTTGTTTGCGGCCATTCTGGCGATACTAACGTTGAACGGCCGTATCACCATCCCGCTCATTTACCTGCTGACAGCCGCCGGGTCGGCTGCTGCTGCTTTTGATGAACCGGCGCGGCAGTCTATTGTTCCAAACCTCGTTCCGGCCAAACATCTAACCAACGCCGTCAGCCTGAACACCATGCTCTGGGAACTGGCGACCATTATCGGGCCGGCTGTAGGCGGCGTGCTGGTAGGATCGTTCGACGTGGGCGTGGTGTATGCGGTAAATGCGGTGTCGTTTACGGCCGTCATCATAGCCCTCCTTCTAATGAACTACCGGGGCCGTGCTGCTGCCGCCAATACGGGCCTCGGCTGGTCGGCCCTCGTGGAAGGCTTTCGATTTACCTACCGCACGCGCATCATTTGGGGCACCATGCTGCTCGACTTCATGGCCACCTTCTTTAGCTCAGCACGAACAATGCTGCCCATCGTTGCCACAGATTTACTGAGTTTAGGACCGGCAGGCTACGGGCTTCTGGCCACGGCGCAGCCAGTAGGGGCGCTCCTTGCGGGGGGTGTTATGGCCTTGCGCCAGGATATTTACCGGCAAGGATTCGTCTTGCTGGTGAGTGTGGCTGTGTATGGTGCGGCCACAGCGCTGTTTGGCTTTTCCACCGTTTTCTGGCTGTCCTACGTGCTTTTTGCCCTTACCGGCGCAGGGGACACGGTATCGACTGTTATTCGGGGGACGCTGCGCCAGTTGAATACACCTGATCATTTACGCGGCCGTATGACCAGTGTCAACATGATGTTTTTTATGGGCGGGCCACAGTTAGGCGAGTTAGAAGCCGGGCTGGTGGCTGCGGCGTTTGGCGTGCCTCTAGCGATTGTTTCCGGGGGCATTATAACCGTTGTCCTGACCGCAGTGATCGCCTGGCGTTATCCGAGTTTGCGAAACTACGTGGGACAACCGAAAGTGGCAGATTAGAAGGCGTTGTTCTCCGCCTGTGCCCTAATCCGCGTTTCCCTTTGGTGGGCGGGCGAGAACGAGCAGCCCGGCAAAGAGCAGAGCAATCCCTAGCCAGACCGCTGGGCCTAACTGTTCCCCCACGACGAAGATACCCAGCAGTCCGGCGGTAAGCGGTTCGGCCAGGGTCAGGCTAACGGCCGTTGCCGCCGACACCCGCTGCAACCCCAATGTAAATACCAGATAAGCCACCGCCATCGTCACCACGCCCAGATGCAGACCAACCAGCAAACCGCGCGGTTCCGCCAGCCAGCTCATATCCAGATACCACCAGAGCGGCAGCACAAACAGCACGCCCAGGCCAAATAGAACGCCGGTCACTACATGGGCTGGTCGGTCGACCAGCAGCATTTTGCTGGCTATGGTAAAGATCGCGTAGGAAAGCCCGGCTCCCATGGCCAAAAATATGCCCACAATATTAACGTGTACGCTGCTGTTACCGGCC